>Ga0265296_1003390_pt1 | contig 14866 bp, 11 predicted proteins | sample MunlanPumphouse1_FD_189073 | JGI IMG/M metagenome (GOLD analysis project Ga0265296, IMG submission 189073) | Groundwater microbial communities from a municipal landfill in Southern Ontario, Canada - Pumphouse #1 | ecosystem: Environmental > Aquatic > Deep subsurface > Groundwater | place... | reverse complement strand
GGTCATCGCCTTTGGCGCCAATTCCTGAAGCCACTTCGGGTCAACCTTAGTGGCGATATGCACCAGATTCAGCACCATCGTTCCGCCCCGCTTGGAAGGAATCTCCAGGTCCCAGGGGACGCCGATGACGCACCCGCTTGTTCCTGAAAGCACCGACTCGCGCGCCAGTTGCCGCGGAGAGCCGCTCCCATCATGGCAATAACGGCCGTCGCACCGGTAAACGTGATCCAGAAACCCGGCGCACATAGCGCGGATAATGTCCTGGCGATTGCCGGACGAATCAAAATTCTTGACCTTGGAACGGAGGGAATCAGCCAGATGCCGACGGACCTCCAAGACTTTTTTGTAGGCCTTGGGATGAATGCCGTTTTGCGGCATCTCGGCAGAAGACATTGTGTGCGCCTTACGATAAAGCACAAGCTGCGCCAAGGCGTCGGATTCATGCTCATCCGGCACCAATCGCCGCCACAAATGCGCGGTCGGATTACCATCCTTGTCTTTCCGGAGGATGACGTCCCCGACTTCCAAGAGCGCGGCGATGGAAACGATGTCCGCCACTACCCCGAGCCGCTCGGCTTCAACCACCATCCGTCCGTACTGGACCGAGATGGGAAGCTCGGCGACGCGGTTGCCGATATCGGTGACGCGCCCACCCTCATCCATGCACCCGAGAACGCGAAGCGCCCGCTTGGCCTCATGGATTTCGGCGCGGTTGGGCTGATGGAAAAACTCCAGTTCCTCGGCGTCAATGCCGGCTTTGGCCAGACGAAGAACCGTCTGATCCAGCCGCGAACGGAGAATTTCCGCCACGGCGAACGGCGGCCGCTCGGCCTCCGGACAATGGTCCAGATAGATGCCGGGCTTACAGCGTCCGGCGCGTCCCTTGCGCTGCGCGGAATCGGCCAGCGAAATCGGCCGGATGTAAAGGCCCTCCACGCCCATCACCACTTCCTTGCGGCGTTCCAGGCCCGAATCCACCACGGCGTCAATGTCGTCAATCGTCACGCTGGTCTGCGCGACATTGGTCGCGACCACGCACTTCGGCCGCCCGTAATGCTGAAAGCAACGCGCCTGCTCCTCGGGAAGCATCTCCCCGTGAAGCGGCAGAATCTCGGCGCTCACGCCGGACTCCTTAAGCTCCCTTATGGTCTTGGCGATTTCGGATTTCCCGGGCATAAAGATGAGGACGTTCCGGTTGTTTCGCAAGAGCTCAATTGCCGACGCCACTTCGTCATGGCGGGGCGCGCATTCCAGAACCGGAAAAACCCGGCCGGGAACATTAATCAACTTGGCCGACGGACCGAGATAGGCCGTGAGCCGCTCGGCATCCAAGGTCGCGCTCATGATAACGAGCTTGAACTTGGCGCCGCGGGCGAGCTCGCGCTTAGCCCAGGCGAGAAGTACCTCAAGGTTGATATTCCATTCATGCACTTCGTCCAGAATTAGGACGTCGCGCTCGCCGTGTCCCATGAGCTCGCGGACCAGCGCCAGACCGTCGGTGCAAAAAAGGCACTTGGTCCGGACGCTATCCTGACGCTCAAAGGCCGTACGAAACCCGATGATACCGCCCAGCTTTTCGCCATATTCCTCGGCAGTGCGGTCCGACAAGGTTCTCGCCGCCAGACGACGCGGCTCGGTAATGATGAGGCCGATATCTTCCCGTAGGAGAAACTGCGGCACCTGCGTCGATTTGCCGGCGCCGGTTTCGGCGACAATAACCGTAATATCATTTTCGTAAACCGCTTTAATAATCTCCTCGCGATACGCGGCAATCGGCAGAGTCTCGTTGGCCATGACTCACTCCTTTTCTTGTTTGTGTTTTGGCAACTAAAATTAACTCACTTTCGTGAGCTCCTCCTTGCCCCGCCTTTCGGCGGTGGCTTCGGTTCGCCGTAGTCCGGAATGGACAAAGGCGACCCGAATGAAATGAACTTTCTCTGGGGGCTACTTTAGGACGCTCGGCGTCCACGGGATAACTCTAATGGGCCTCGAGGCCCCGCTGATAACCCGAATAATATTAGCGTTATTCGAGTGGGCGTAAGCCCATTAGTGTTATCCTGGTTTAATAACCCTCAAGGAAAATCTGTCCCGCCCTTATGGCTTGTGGCCAAAAGAGCGGGGCAACGGTGCCGGACGAGAGGCGGTGCTAGATTCCCGCCCTGGCGGCGGCTGGCGTCGCGGTCAGGTCCTTCTCGCAGTACAGGCAGAAGCCGTTCGGCCCGGCCTTGTGCGGACAGTGGTCCTGAATCTCCTCCATCTCGTGGAAGAGCCGCTCGCGGCGCGTCTTGTGCCACTTGCGCTTGGAGGCCCACGCCTTACGCGGCCCGCCAGCCATCTCCTGGAAACGGGCCATTTTCACATCCAGTTTCCGCATCTCTTTCAGGATCGTCTTTGGCTTCTTCATGGCTCCGGTCCTTCCGCGAGTGGTTTTAAAACGAACGTCTTTAAAAACTATCTTACATAGGATAACCCTAATGGGCCTCGTGGCCCCGATGATAACCCAAATATTCGAGTTATTCGAGTGGGCGCGAGCCCATTCGTGTTATCCAGTATATACTTTTCAAAGGTGTTCGCCCCGATGAACGCTTGCGCGCCACCGGGGGCTAGATGTTAAAGGAACGACTACCGGCGCTGGCCCTGGCGGCAGTCCGGGCAGACGGTCTGGCCGGGAGCGCGCCCGGTGTGCGGGCACTCGTCCTGGAGTGCCTTCTCAAGAGCGTCGGCGGCCCGCATCGCGGTTTCGCGCTCCACGATCGCGTCGTTCTGTATCTGCCGGGCGCGATCCAGCGCCGCGTTCTTCTTCTCGTCCGCCGCGTTCTTGGCTTCCTGGATCTTCTCCCACTTCTTGCGTACCTCTTCCGGCTTCAGCATCGCTCGTCTCCTTTGGCTGCGAACAGTACGCCGATGATGTACCGCATGAGGTCAACGGGCGTGTGTCCGGCGTGAAGCTGGATACAACGCGGGTCGGGCTGCGGGCAGACCGCAACCGGGAACTTTGCTGGCCGGATATTCTTTCCGATCCGCGGCCTCTTATACTCCAACATCCGGGCAATCGGGTTGGCCATCACCTCCTCCTTTTCTTACTGTAGGCGGTCTCGCCGCCTACAAGTTGAAAGCCTGCACTGCGTAGCTCCAAAGGAGCGAAGCAGTGAACTTCCTCAATTAGATGCCCGAATCGTTTCCGTAGAGACGCCCCGCAAGGTGCGGGGCGTCTCTACCGTATTCAGCCATCTGATTGAAGGCCCCGACGACGCTGGTGTGTGTCGGGGCGGTGGGCTTACTTGGGGGCGGACTCCAGTCCGTCTGCGATCATCTGGTCTGCAAGTTCCGCGAGTGCAGATGCTTCTCGCACTTTGCTACGGCGGCGCTCGAGATAGCGGACCTTGAGTGCCGCTATGTCCGCCACCTCGTCATCATACAACTTGCCTACCGCAACAATGCACCATCTTGCCTCCTGCGTGATTTCCGCTACTGTTGGCTTTTTCATCTCTCTCCTCCTCTTTTAACATTGATTTGCCAACCCCGAACCATTCGAAGCCGGCGGAACGAACGTCTCTTGAAACTATTGCTCACTGTAGGAGGTTCAACCTCCTACAAGTTGAAAGAACTTTCCTCAATTAGAGCTTCAATTTTACCTCCCCTCACCCTCGCAGTCCTCACTTGTTCGAACAGCGAGTATTAAGGAGGGGAAATTAAAGGTCTGATTGAGGAGCCCCGACGACGCTGGCGCGTGTCGGGGCGCTAATGGTGTCAATCCTCCGGAAATTGCTGCTTTTGGACGTACTTCAGCACCAAGTTCCACCAGGCAGAGGTTGTGGCGGTGCCAAGTTCACGACTGAATCTAAGCAGAATCTCCACCGCAACAAGTTCGCGCTTGTTACCGTACGATAAAACAACGTAATCGCGTACAACCGTCAGGACCCCAATATCCAGTCCCAAGCGCTTGATCTCGGCTTCTACCCGTTTTTGCGTCGCAGAGAAGTAAGCTACACAGTCCGACCTGTGGCCGCCGCCGTGCCAATCCTGTAAACACCAACATAGCGACCCCCATCCTAGATGCTTCTCATTATCGACAGTGTACACGATACTACTGCCGTCGGGGAAAAGAAAGCGGTGGTTTGGAGCATAGAATAAGGTATTTTTACCGAATCCCGGATGGTCTTCGCAGGTTGCGCCGAGCTCCCTAAAGAACCGAGCTGGTGCCGGTTTTAGGTCATACATCCTCTGCCGAAGATCGTGATCGCCGCCTTGCCCCTTGAAAAAAGATATGACTTTTTCAGCAAGGGAACCATCCAGTTCGCGAATTGCCTTGACGATCTCGTGTTTCAACCGTTCGCAGTCTTCCAGCTGTTTTGTAGGGTCTTTTTTACCGTTTTTTCTTTCGGCGGGCGACATTCTCATCCTCCTCTTTCTTGGCAGTCCCCTTCATGCGACGAAAATTCGCCGCCACTAAACCCCGAGTCATTAGGATTCGGTGGAATGAACGTCTCTGAAAACAAGATTTTTTCCCCTCCTTCGGAAGGAGGGGCGAGGGGAGGTAAAGGTGAGACACTCCCACCCCCTCTCGCTCCCCCTCTGGCAGGGGGAGAAAATTTATTTCCAAAGATGTTCGGCCCCGCATGTAGCGGAGCCGTGGACCCGGCGTTGCGCCGAGCGAAAGAACTACTTGACGATGAGTGGCCGCGTCGGCAGGCTCTCCCACCGATCCAACATGGCCTGCGGAGCCAAGTTGAATGACCAGTACGCGGAGTCATCTTCCGACAAGATGGCGGGGGTGTACTGGCCGATCGCGACCATGCGACCGTAGCTACGCCCCTCCAAATAGGCGTCGACGCTACTGACGTCCTTCTTCTGGTCCTCTCCCGCGCAGTCGATGCACAAGAGATGTGCCTTTAGCCCTTGTGGCCTGTACCAGAGCTTGCAGCCGGACGAGCCGCACTTCGCACACTTGTAGCCAGCAGGAACCACCAACTTCTTTGGTGCGTCCTTCTTCCGTTGGAACATGATATTCCTCCTCGTCAAAAATCTCGGTGCCAACCCCGAACCATCCACCGCACTATGCGGGGCAAGTCGGAGCTGGATCTAACGAACGTCTTTGAAAACTACTGGAGTCCTGCCGTAAGGCAGGTTCCCTCGCTAACGCGAGGATTCCGATACTTTCCAAAGATGTTCGCCCCGCTCGCGTCCCAATGGGATTTGAGCGGGGTTTGTCGAAAGGGCGGGTGTCTAGTAGCAGTACTCCACGCTGACGATCTTGACCTTGCGGAACTCGCTGCGGAGCTCGAGCTCCGCCTTGGCCGCGGCGATGACGGCCTCCTGACGCTCGACTATCGCCTTGAGCTCGACGCGCTCCGCGCGGCTCCGGCACCGCCGGATGTCCTTCCGGTTCTCCCCGACGAGCCGGGTCACTGTCTCCACGGTCGCCTTGAGATAGGCGATCTCGCTCCTCGTGAGCTCGTCCGTGAAGTACTCGGTCATGTTGCGAGCGTCCAAGGAAGCGAAGCGACCGTTCGGCAGCCGACCGGTCTTGGCGATCTCTTTGGCCTCGTCGAGCGCCTTCATGGCCATTTGCATCTCGTGGTGGCAAGCCCGCCGCTCGCTACCGCCCTTAGCGTGTTTCGGTGGGGGCGCCATCTTCAGAATCTCCGGGATCATCGCGTACCTCCCTTGCACGTTGTTTTGGTGCCGGCTCCGAACCATTCGAAGCCGGCGGAACGAACGTCTCTTGAAACTATTGCTCACTGTAGGGAGCCTCGCTCCCTACAAGTTGTATAAACTTTCCTCAATTAGATGCCCGAACTTTACTTGTAGGGTTCTTAGAACCCTACAAGTTGAATATTCCTTATTCTGGCGTCTGATTTAGGACGGGAGCAGGACCTGGTGGTCGCTGCTCCCGAAGGAACGTTGAAAGGACTGCTACTGCCCGAAGCCGAGGGCCTGGAGCTTCTGCGCCTTCGCGAGCGCGGAGTCCTGGACCTCGTACGAGACCCAGCGGCCATTCTGCCGGCGGCGGATGCCGACGCTGGCCGACTGCCGGAACTCCTCGCGGAGCCCGGTGAAGGCGCGGGCGAACGGCTGGTACGAGCCGGCCACGCGGGCGGCCTCGGCGTAGTGCGCCGCGAGAGCGGCCTCCGCGGCTGCCGCCTCCGCCTGGTGGCGCTTGACGGTCGCGGCCGCCATCTTGGCGCGGTGCTCGGCCTGAACCTGCGCGAACTTCTCGGGATCCATCTTTCCGACGATCATGACATTCTCCTTGCATTGTCTCGCCGTAGCCGTTAGGCGAAGGCGGACGTTCTCGGTACCGCTTGCGGACCATCCGCTCGCGGCAAAGTGTTGGAGTCCCCGCGCGCTTTTGTTGCCTGTGGCAAGAAAAGCGGGGTGGCCTTGCTCTCGCAAGGACTCCGGTCATCCATGCAGTGGCACAAGTGGGAATCGAACCCACGACGCCTCGTTAGAGGCTCCCCTGGTCCACCCGGTTTCGTTCCGTTTGGGGCTAGTGCCGTCGTTTCAGAATCTAGAATCTGGAATCTAGAATTTAGAACAACGCTAAATTCCAACTTCCAAATTCTAAATTCATTCTATTTAACCGTTCAAATGAGACTCCGACCGGCGCCGCGAATGCGGAACCGGTCGGGTGTTGGGGAGAGGTGGGCTAGTCGACGAGGACGATGTCCACGTACTTGAGGAACTCCGCGAGGGGCATCTTGTACCGAGGACCGGCGAAGACCTGGTTCTTCATGGCCGATTCCTGATCGGCGAGGCGCCGGAACACGTAGACGGTGCCGCGACGGTAGGACATCTCGTAGTGCATGTTCTCGCCGTGCGCGATGATGGTCTTGCCGGCCAGGAGCTCGCGGAACCGGAACCGCTTGTCCGTAGGCGATAGCAGTGCGGGGTCATCCGTGGGGATGATGAAGCCATTGGCGGTAAAAGCCAGTGGCGTGTTGCGGTCAACCACTAGGTCGTTGTTCTTGTCCAGCATTTCCATTTCCTCCTCTTTGGTCCCTCAACCGCCCCGCATTCGCAAGGGCAGTTTTCGGGAATCCCATTTGAAAGGTTAAAATTGTAAGGTGCTTTTTGCTTATTTAGTCCAGTTTGTCTAAACCGCGAACTTTGCATGATTAAAGTCAGCTTTGGATAACTCTAATGGGCTCGCGCCCACTCTAATAACTCGAATATTCGCGTTATTAGAGTGGGTATCAACCCATCCGCGTTATCCAAAATTTACTTTTATTGTACAGCCCCGGCTCTTTTCGCCCAGTGAGTAAAGATAGCCAATATTAGCCCTTTATCATCCTTAACATTCCAGTATAGCACATTTTAGGGGTTTTGTCAAGACCTACTGGGCATTTTTACTCTAAACATAGCCAAATATACTAAAAGATAGCTCAAAATAACCAAAAATAAAAAAGCTCAAATAAATTACAAATTCAAAGCACCAAATTCCAAATAAATTACAATAACCAAAATCCAAAACTTTTGAATTTTGAAATTGTAGTTTTGGATTTATTTGAAATTTGTAATTTTGTATTTGTGATTTAACTAAAAGGACCCGCGACTTATGTCGGGGTCTTATCCGTGTAATCCGCGAAAATCCGTGTAATCGAAATCTTATTTAATGAGTTTATCTTTCAACCACGCCAAAGTTTTTCTATTGCGTAAGATCGTACTCAAATAGTCCGCGTACTCCGGGTCGCGGATTGCTTCCTGCGTCTTGGGATCGTTTTTGTACATATTCATTTGTTTCTCCACCTCTTCGGCGATTTCCTTCGCGTTCACTTCAATTTTTTGTTCCAGTCCGTAGGCGCGGATGATGAGCGCGACTTTGACTCTCTTGATTGCCTGCGGCGCGAAATCGGTTTTTAGATCATCCATTGTTTTATGGATGCTCTCCAGATATTGATTTATTTCCATTCCCTGCCGGGCGATATTATTTTCCAACTCGTGTTCCATTTTGTGGATTTCTTCGTTCAAAAGCAATTCCGGAATATCGCTGATTTTTACCGCCTTCTCCAATTCGTTCAACATCTCGTTTTCCACGCGCTCTTCTTCGTGACCCTTGGACTCGGCCAAAAGATTCTGCTCCACCAGCGCGCGGAGCGAGGCCAAATCGGTTTGTCCAAGATTTTTCGCGAACTCGTCATTTATTTCCGGCGCTTTTAATTCATAAACATCCTTGACCGTGGCCTTAAAATCAATATTGGCTCCGGCCAAATGTTTTTGATAATGGTCTTTTGGGAAAGGAAGATTAAATTCGCGCGTCTCGCCTTTAGCGGAGCCAATTAGTTTTTCCGCAAAACCGGGAATGTAGTGCTGTTCATTGAGATAAACAGCGTGATCTTTTGCCGTGCCGCCTTCCATCGCGACCTTGTCTTTTAACATTTCCAAATCAACTACCACCTTATCTTCGGCCATGGCCGGACGCGCGACTACTGTTTCCTGACGGCGCATTTTTTGCAAATCACCAAGCGCCTTGTCCACGGTGACAGCTTCCATTTTAATATCTTTGCGTTTAAAATTTAATTTCCCCAAATCCGGCAGCGTCACCTCCGGCAAAAGCGTGACGGTCAACTTAAAAACCATCGGATTCCCCGGCGCTAATTTTTCCACATTGACCTTGGGCTGACCGATCGTTTGGAGGTTTTCTTTTTCCACCGCCTCGCCGTAATATTTCGGCAGCAACATCTCCAGCGCCTCTTCATAAATTTTTACCTCGCCGACGGCTTTTTTCACTATTTCATACGGCGCTTTTCCGGGGCGGAAACCTTCGATTTTCGCGTGCTCCGAAATATGCGCGGCGGCTTTTTCTAGGTAGGGCTGGTACTCCAAACCGGAGATTTCAAACTTAATTTCTATCTCTGACTTGGGTAATTTTTTGACGGTATAGCTCATAGATGTTTGTACTGGATAACTCTAATGGGCTTCTGCCCACTCGAATAACCCGAATATTCGCGTTATTAATGGAGCAAGACCCACTCGTGTTATTCGTTAAAAATACTAATGGGATTTTACCCCGCGGATAACCCGAATAATTTGTAACGGCCTTAATCTGAAATTAACCAATAATGCTAATTCCAAATTTAATGCCTGTAAATATCTTAAAATTTGTAATTTATGATCGTTTGTCAATCGATCTACTGCCTTCAATTCTATCAGTATTTTATCGTCAACAATCATATCGGCCCTGAATGAACCGAGCAGCTCATTATTGAAATTCAGTTTAAAAGATACCTCTGTTTTAAAAGGTACCTTTTGCTCTTTCAAAAGCGAACAAATTGCTTTCAAATAATGCTTCTCCTGAAATTTTGTTCCTAACTTATTCTGGACCTCAAAGAAAATACCATTTAATTTATACGACAAATCCTTATAAAGCAATTCCGCCATAAATCATTAGCGTTATTCGAGTGGGCGCGAGCCCATTAGGGTTATCCAAAATAATCTTAGGGGCAATGTCCTATCTCAATAACATGCCGACGATTAACAATGCCACTATATTCAAAATCTTAATCATCGGGTTGATCGCCGGACCGGCGGTGTCCTTGTACGGATCGCCGACGGTGTCGCCGGTGACCGCGGCCTGATGGGCAAACGAGCCCTTGCCGCCGTAATTGCCGGCTTCAATGTATTTTTTGGCATTATCCCAGGCGCCGCCGCCGGAAGTCATGGAAATGGCGACAAAAATGCCGGTCACAATCGCACCAACCAAGAGGCCGCCGAGCGCGACCGGTCCCAAAACCAATCCGACCACAATCGGGGCCAAGACCGGAATCAAGGCCGGAATAATCATCGCCCTGATGGCGCCCTTGGTAACAATATCAACGCAAGCGGCGTAATCCGGCTTATTCTGACCCTCCATAATACCCTGGATTTCACGGAACTGCCGGCGGACTTCGTCAACCACGCGGCCGGCCACCCGGCCCACCGATTCCATCGCGTAAGCGCCAAAAAGATAAGGCAAAAGACCGCCGATAAAAAGCCCAACCAAAACTCTGGGGTCGCCCAAAACAAAGGCCATATCTTTACCGCGGTCGGCGATTTCCTGCGTGTAAGAAGCAAAGAGAACCACGGCCGCGAGTCCGGCCGAAGCAATGGCATAACCCTTGGTGACGGCCTTAGTGGTGTTGCCGACGGCATCCAATGGGTCGGTGACGGCGCGGACCGAATCCGGCAATTCCGCCATCTCGGCAATCCCGCCGGCGTTATCGGTAATCGGACCGTAAGCGTCAATCGTCACAATAATTCCGGTCAAAGAAAGCATACTCATCGCGGCAATTGCCACGCCATAAATTCCGGCCAGTTGGTAGGCGCCTAAAATTGCCGCGGCGATCACCAGCACGGGATAAGCGGTGGATTTCATGGAAACCGCGAGCCCGGCGATGACGTTGGTGCCGTGCCCGGACTCGGAAGCTTTGGCAATGCTCCTGACCGGTTTATGCGCCGTGGAAGTGTAATATTCGGTAATAATCACCATAAGCGCCGCGACCGCCAAACCGATTAAACTTGAGAGATAAAGATTAGTCGCGTGGTCCGGCATAATGAGGCGGGTCACCGGATAAAAAGCCAAGGCCGCCAGCCCGCCGGCCACCGCGAGCCCTTTGTAAAGGGCATTCATAATATTATTACTCTTTCCCAATCTGATAAAAAACGTGCCGGCGATGGAAGCGAAAATCGCGACCGCGCCCAGGGCCAAAGGATAAAGAATCGCGTTTTCAAAACCCTTAAAAACGAGCGAGCCAAGGAGCATCGTCGCGACGGCCGTCACCGCGTAAGTCTCAAAAAGATCGGCGGCCATGCCGGCGCAGTCGCCGACATTGTCGCCAACAAGGTCCGCAATGACCGAGGGGTTGCGCGGGTCATCTTCCGGGATTCCCTTTTCCACCTTGCCGACCAAATCGGCGCCGACATCGGCGGCTTTGGTAAAAATACCGCCGCCCAGCCGCGCGAAAACACTAATTAAACTGCCGCCGAATCCCAGGCCGATCAGGGCCTTCAGATCCCCGGAGAGGAGATAAAAACCCGCGACGCCAAGCAATCCCAAACCGACGACGAGCAAGCCGGTCACCGAACCGCCGCGCACCGCCACATCCAGCGCCTCCTTTAGACCTTTTTTCGCGGCTTCGGCCGTGCGCACGTTGGCGCGGACCGAAACATTCATCCCGACATAGCCGGCAATCGCCGAAAAAACCGCCCCGACCAAAAACCCGAGGGCGACGACAAATCCCAGCGCCACCCAGAGAATAACAAAAACCGCGAGGCCGATGAGCGCGACGGTTTTATACTGGCGATTTAAAAACGCCTTGGCGCCCTCCTGAATGGCAAGCGAAATACCGACCATTTTACCTTCGCCGGCCGGCAGCCGCAAAATTACTTTAGTGAGAACCGCGCCATAGATAATTGCAGCAAGAGCGGCAACAAGTGATAAGACAAGAGTAATCATATGTTCAGAATGTTTAGGATAACGCTAATGGGCTGATGCCCACTCTAATAACACGAATCACATTAGAGTTATTCGCGGGGCTCGAGCCCATTAGAGTTATCCAGAGATTACTTAATATTTACAAACAAACAAACTATTTACTTATCGCCAATAAAGCTGATTAGATCATTAAACCACCTTTTTTTCCGAAACCGGTGCCAGCGGGGATTAATCTGCCGATGATGACGTTTTCCTTCAGTCCCTCCAGGCGGTCAACTTTGCCGGTCACCGCGGCATTAATCAGCACGCGGGCGGTTTCCTGAAAGGAAGCGGCCGAAAGAAAGCTCTGGGTGGAAAGGGAAACTTTGGTGATGCCCAAAAATAATTCCTGGCCCTCGGCCGGTTGGTTGCTTTTTTTTCCGCCAGAGGCGGATCCGCCTCTGGCGGAAAGGGCTCCATTATTTTCTTCAAACTCGGCGCGTTCAATAATTTCGCCCGGAAGCAAATCAGTGTCGCCGGACTCGGTAATATAAACGCGGGAAAACATCTGCCGGATGATGATTTCAATATGTTTGTCGTTCGGCGGCTGGCCCTGCGAGGCGTAAATCTTTTTAACTTCGCGGAGCAGATATTTTTGCACCGCTTCTTTGCCGCGCAAACGATAAAGCTCATGAAGATCCAAATCGCCCTCGGTCAGCTGGTCGCCGGCGGCCACCAGGTCGCCATCCTTAATCCAGAGGGCAAATCCCGGCGGCACCAGATATTCGCGGACCTGTTCCGCTTCACGCTCTACTTTTATCATCCGGCCGGCCGTGACGGCCGCGCCGTTACGCTTGGCGCGGACCTCAAAGCCGCTTTTTTTAACAAAGAGAACTTCTCCTTCGGCCACCGCGGCGCCATTTTTAATTTTTACCTCGTCGTCGGGCGCGAATTTATATTCATCCTCTTCGTTAGCCAGATACTTAATACGAATAACTTTTCCGCCCGGGGCGTTTTCCTGAATCTCTTCTCCTTCCTCATTAACAACCGTGCGGCGCTCGGCCTCGGTAATTTCCACGCTGCCCCCGACTTCGGCGATAATGGCGCGCCGCTTTGGCGCCCGGGCTTCAAACAGTTCTTCCACGCGCGGCAGACCCTGGGTGATATCCGAGCCGGCCACGCCGCCGGTATGGAACGTTCTCATGGTAAGCTGCGTGCCCGGTTCGCCGATGGACTGGGCGGCAATAATGCCGACCGCGGTGCCGAGTTTAACCGGTTCATTATAAGCGAAGTCGTAACCGTAACACTTCCGGCAAAGCCCGCGGCGAAGTTTGCACTTCAAAATTGAATGAACATGCGTCTCACTCACCTTATTTTTTAAAATTTCACGCGCCTTCTCTTCGGTAATCAACTCACCGGCCTTAACAATAATCTTTTTTGAACCCGGAACTTTAATGTCGGCCATGGCATAGCGTCCAAAAATGCGCGATGATAAAGTCTCGCTGCCTTCCAATAAATCATTTTTCCCGATAACAATGCCCTCGGTATCGCCGCAATCTTCGGAATGGATAATGACGTCCTGCGAGACGTCAACCAAGCGGCGGGTAAGATACCCGGCCGAAGCGGTGCGGAGCGCCGTATCGGATGAACCCTTGCGCGAGCCATGCGTGGCAATAAAATATTCCAGCACATCCAGGCCTTCTTTAAAGCTGCGTTTAATCGGAACTTCAATGATTTTACCCGCCGGATTGCCGACCGGGCCTTTCATCCCGACCATCTGGGTGAGCTGGGCCATGGAACCGCGGGAACCGGAATCAATCATGGAATAAACCGAACCGCGGCGGTCCAGCACCTCTCGCGAAGCCTTGGTAACCTGGTCGCGGATGTTCATCCAAACCTCAATAATTTTTGAATAACGTTCCTGGCGGGTGAGTAAACCATCATTAAACTGCCCTTCAATTTCTTCAACCGCCCGGTCACCGGCTTCGAGTACGGCTTTTTTCATCCCCAATTCCGGCAGATCATCCATGCCCCAGGAAAACCCTGATTTAGTAATGTAAGCGAAGCCCATCTCTTTAATGTCGTCTAAAAATTTAGCTGTCCGCTCTTGTCCGCATTCCTCAATGCAGAGCTTGGTGATTTCCAAACATTTTTTGGCGGTGAACAAATCATTAATAAACGGGATTTTTTCCGGAACGATGCGATTAACCAAAATGCGGCCGGGCGAAGTTTCCACTATTTCCTGACCCCGGGCCTTGGCCAAAGTCATTCGGATTTTAACTTTTTCCTGCAAACCGACCTTGCCGCTCTCGTAGGCCAAAACCGCGTCGGCCGGCGCCGCGAAGGCCTTGATAATTCCATCGGCGCGCGGCGTGAGGATTGTCATATAGTAAACGCCCCAGACAATGTCCTTCCCGGGATTCGCAATCGGCGCGCCGGTCGCCGGCTTCAGGAGATTTTTAACCGAGAGCATAATGTTCTTGGCTTCTTCTTTCGCCTGTTCGGTTAAAGGCACGTGGACGGCCATCTGGTCGCCGTCAAAATCGGCATTGAACGCGGTACAGACGAGCGGATGGATTGAAATCGCCTTGCCTTCAATTAAGACCGGCTGAAAAGCCTGGATGCCCAAGCGGTGCAACGTCGGCGCGCGGTTTAAAAGCACGTACGCGTCGCGGGTCACGTCCTCAAGAATATCCCAAACCTCCGGACGATTGGATTCAATAAAACGATTGGCGCTCCGGATATTGTGCACCAGTTCCCGCTTGATGAGCTGACAGATGATAAACGGGCGAAAAAGTTCCAGGGCCATGCGTTTTGGCAGACCGCATTGGTAAATTTTCAGGGTCGGGCCGACGACAATAACCGAACGGCCGGAATAATCAATGCGCTTGCCCAAAAGGTTCTGGCGAAAACGGCCCTGTTTTCCTTTGAGCACGTCGGCTAAAGATTTTAATTGCCGTTTTTTACCGGTGGCGGCGACCACGGTTTTGGTCTGACGGGCGCTATTATCAATCAGGGCGTCAACCGCTTCCTGCAACATGCGGCGCTCATTCCGGGAGATAACCTCCGGAGCGTTGAGTTCAATCAGCCTCTTTAAACGATTATTGCGATTAATGACGCGGCGATACAAATCATTTAAATCCGAGGTGGCAAAACGGCCGCCATCCAAGGCCACCATCGGCCGCAGGTCCGGCGGAACGACCGGAATAATGGATAAAATCATCCACTCCGGCTTGATGCCGTTGGCGGCGAGGCTCTTTAAAAGTTTTACGCGGCGGACAAGTTTTTCGCGCTTGGCGCCGACCGTACCCTTAATCTCTTCCTCCAGCAGTTTAACGGTTTCATCCATCTTAACTCCCTGCAGCAGTTTTTTAATTGCCACGGCGCCGATGCCGGCGTCAAAAAGATGGCCGTATTTAAGCGACCACTCGCCGTAAGTATTTTCGGAAATAATTTTTAAAGGCGTTATCT
>Ga0265296_1003389_pt1 | contig 14873 bp, 15 predicted proteins | sample MunlanPumphouse1_FD_189073 | JGI IMG/M metagenome (GOLD analysis project Ga0265296, IMG submission 189073) | Groundwater microbial communities from a municipal landfill in Southern Ontario, Canada - Pumphouse #1 | ecosystem: Environmental > Aquatic > Deep subsurface > Groundwater | place... | reverse complement strand
GGGTCGAACAGTCGCTGTTCGCATCGAAGCTGGTCATCGGCGCGAGCTGGTTCGACCGCACGACGACGAACCAGATCATCTACAACAGCTGTTCGGGCACGGCGACCAATCCGCTATGTTTTGTGCCGGGCGATCCGGCGACGCGGCGCTTCGGCTATTATTCGAATGTCGCGCGCAGCAAGGTGCATGGGGTCGAGGCCGCCGCAGCGCTGACGCTCGGCGGGCTGGTGCTCGACGGCAACTACAGCTGGGTCGTCGCCGAGGAACGCTCGCCCGGCACCGCCAATTTCGGCAAATGGCTGCCGCGGCGTCCGCGCCAGACCGCCAATGCGTCGGTGAGCTATGCCTTTGATTTCGGGCTGGGGATCGGCGCGGCGATGCGCTGGTCGGGCAAGAGTTTCGACAATGCGAGCAATGCGACACGGCTGGACGATTATACATTGGTCGATCTGCGCGCCGAGTATGCACTGTCGGATGCGGTGAAGCTGTTCGCGCGGGCCGAAAACCTCTTCGACGAGCAATATATGACCGCGTTCCGCTACGGGTCGCTGGGGCGCAGCGTCTATGCCGGCATCCGGGGGAGGTTCTGACATGGGCGCGACATCGAAGCGCGGCGCATCGGCGCTGTGGGTGGCGCTGCTGACCGCGGCGAGCACGGCGACGACGCTGGCGCTCGCCTGCGCGACGCCTTTTCCTTCGCTGGCGGCGCTCGCGGCGGTGCATATGCGGCAACGGGACGGCGTGGCGCTGATGCTGCTGGCGTGGCTGGCGAGCCAATGCGTCGGTTTCTTCCTGCTCGGCTATCCGCGCGATGGCAGCACGCTGGCGTGGGGCTTCGCGCTCGGCACTGCGGCAGTGGGCTCGGCGCTGGCGGGTTCTGCCGCGGTGCGGGCGTTGGAGTACCGGTCGGTCGCGGCGCGGCTGAGCCTTGCTTATGCGGCGGGTTTTACCGCCTATAAGGGGATCATCGTCGGCTGGGCGCTGGTGCTGGGCGGGCTGCACACCGCGACGGCGCCCGACCTGCTGGGCGAGCAATTTGTCCGCAATGGCGCGATCCTGATCGGGCTGTATGGCCTCTATCGCCTGCTCGTCGCGGCAGGGGTTCCGGCGCCGCTGCAGCGCTCGACGAGCGCGACCTGATGCTGACGCGCGTCGATCCCGGACCGGCGGTGGTGGTGTGCAACAGCTGTCGCCACAGCCGCGACGCGCAGGTCGATGCGGGCGGCGTGCGCGGCGGGGCGCGGCTGGTTGCGGCGCTCCGCCGCGTCCAGGCCGCCGAGCGGCGCTATGCTGGAATCGCTGTGCAGGAGATGGGGTGCCTGTTCGCGTGCCAGGATTTCTGCACCGTCCATCTGCGCGCGCCCGACAAGATCGGCTATGTGCTGGGGCGCTTCCGCGGCGATGCCGATACGGCGCGCGCGATCCTCGAATATGCGGTGCATTATGCCGCGAGCGACGATGGCCGTGTCGCCTATTCGCTGTGGCCCGATGGGGTCAAAGGGCATTTCATCACCCGCATCCCGCCGCCGGGATGGATCGCCGAATGACCGCCTTTGTTTCCATTGGGGCGTTCGAAGCGGCGCTCGCCGACCTGCGGGACGCTGACCCCCATGCGCAGGCCGACGCGCGGGTGCGGCAAGCCGAGCTGACCAAACCCGCGGGGTCGCTGGGGCGGCTGGAAGAGCTGGCGGTGTTTTTCGCCGGCTGGCAGCGCCGCGCGCGGCCGCTGATTGAGCGCGCCCGTGCCGCCATTTTTTCGGGCAACCATGGCGTCACCGTGCATGGCGTCAGCGCCTTTCCGCCGAGTGTGACGGCGCAGATGGTCGCCAATTTCGCAGGCGGCGGCGCCGCGATCAACGCGCTGGCGGGCGCGGCGGGGCTGGAGCTGACGGTCGTCGCGCTCGACCTCGACCGGCCGACCGCCGATTTCACCGTCGCGGCGGCGATGAGCGAGGGCGAATGCCTCGACGCCCTCAATCGGGGCGCCGCGGTGGTGGAAGCCGATCTCGACCTGATCGTGCTGGGCGAAATGGGGATCGGAAATTCGACCGCTGCGGCGGCGCTGTGCGCGCGCAGTTTTGGCGGCGATGCCGCGGCGTGGGTCGGCCCCGGCACCGGGGTCGACGGCCATGGCGTCGCGCGCAAGGCGGCGGTGGTCGATGCCGCGCTCGCCTTCCACAGCGACGCGCCGACCTCAGCGTTCGAGACGCTGCGCCGCGTCGGCGGGCGCGAGATCGCGGCGATTGCGGGTGCCGTCCTGCGCGCGCGCCAGCTGGGCGTGCCGGTGCTACTCGACGGGTTTATCTGCAGCGCGGCGCTCGCCCCGCTGGCGGCGGACAATCCCGCGATCGCGGTGCATTGCATCGCGGGGCATTGTTCAGCCGAGCCGGGGCATCGGCACTTGCTCGACATGCTCGGGCTCGACCCGTTGCTGCGGCTCGACATGCGGCTAGGCGAAGGGAGCGGCGCGGCGGTGGCGGCGAACATCATCCGCAGCGCGCTCGCGGCGCACGACCAGATGGCGACCTTTGTCGAGGCGCAGGTGTCGGCGTCGCTGTGAGCGGCTTTGCGCTCCATCTGCTGCGCCACGGTGCGCCCGAAACGCCGGGGCTGCTGATGGGGCGAACCGATGGCGCGCCAACCCCCGCAGGGATCGCCGCATGCGCGGCGCAGGCGGCGGGGCTGGGGGTCGAGCGCATCCTTGCCTCTGACCTGCGCCGCAGCCGCGATGCGGGTGAGGCGATCGGCGCGATGCTGGGCCTGCCGCTCACGATTGACCCACGCTGGCGCGAGCTGAATTTCGGCGACTGGGACGGGTTGGCGAGTAGCGCGGTCGATCCGGACGCCTTTGCGCGGTTTTGGGAAGACCCCTACGCCAATCCTCCGCCCGGCGGCGAACGCTGGTCGGACCTTGTCCGGCGCGTGTCGGCGGCGATGGCCGATCTGGCGCCGGTTCCGACATTGGTGGTCGCCCACGGCGGTTCAATGCGCGCGGCGATGCATATTCTCTGCGGTTTCGACCAGCGCCAGCTGTGGGCGTTCGACCTGCCTTATGCGGCGCGGCTGTCGCTGCGCGTCTGGCCGTGCCATCCGACGAACGCGCAGATCATCGGACTTTGCCGATGAAGGGCTTGCTGATCGCGATCCAGTTTCTGACCCGGCTGCCGACGCCGCGCATTGCGGTATCGAGCGACGAATTTGCTGCATCGATGCGCTGGTTTCCCGCGGTCGGGCTGATCGTCGGTGCGCTCGTTGCGGGCGTGGGCTGGGCCGGGGGGCAGATCGATCCGTCGACCGGGGCGCTGCTTGCACTGCTGATCTGGGTCGCGGTCACCGGAGCGCTGCACGTCGACGGGCTGGGCGATATCGCAGACGCGCGCGGCGCTGCGCACAAGGATCGTGAGCGGTTGCTGGCGGTGCTGGCGGACCCGCATGTCGGCAGTTTTGCCGTGGTGACGATCGCCTTGCAGTTGATCGCCAAGCTGGTGCTGCTCCATGCGCTGGTCGATCGCCAAGAGTTTGTTGCGATTGCGCTGATCCCCTTTGCAGCGCGCATCGGTACGCTGGTCTGGTCGCGCATGCTGCCCGATCTGCACGCGGGGCTGGGATCGCAATTCCGCAATGCCGTGCGACCGATCGATTTCGTCATCTGGGGCGTGCTGCTGGTCGCGGCGGCGTGGGTATCGCCGTCGCTGCTGGCCGCGCCGTTGATTTTCGCAATTTGGGGCTGGTGGCTGCTCCGCAAGATCGGCGGGATTTCGGGCGACGGGCATGGCGCGGGGATCGAGATCGGCGAAAGCTTGCTGCTCGCCGCGGCGTTGCTCGTGATACATATCGAATGAGCGAGCCGTGGACTTGGCACGGCGGCGGGCTGGTGACGGCAAGACGCCATTTCGGGAAGGGCGACTGGATCGACCTGTCGACCGGGATCAATCCGCACCCCTGGCCGGGTGCTACCAAATTGGATTTCGACTGGCTGCGCCTGCCCGATCCCGAGGGGTTGGCCGCGCTGGAACGCATTGCCGCATCCCATTTCGGCGCCGATCCGCGCCATGTCTGCGCGGTGCCGGGCAGCGAGATCGGACTGCGGCTGCTCGGCGCGCTGATCGGCCGCCCGGCGCAGCATATCGCCCCCGGATACCGCACGCACAGCGCGATGATCGCGGGCAGCACGGCGACCATGTTCGACGCCGTCCGCGACCGCGGCACGCTGATCCTCGCCAACCCCAACAACCCCGACGGCCGCGTGATCGACCGCGATACAATGCAGATGCTGCTCCGCGGGCGCGGGTCCGACGGCTGGCTGCTGATCGACGAAGCCTTTGCCGATGCCGATCCGGCAGCGAGCATGGCGGCGATGGTCAGCGACGAACAGCGGCTGATCGTCTTCCGATCCTTCGGCAAATTTTTCGGTCTCGCGGGGGTGCGGCTCGGGTTTGTCCTAGCGCCGCACGCCATCGTCGCGGCGCTGCGCGACCGGCTTGGTGCATGGCCGCTGTCGGCGGCGGCGATCGCGATCGGCACCGCGGCCTATGCCGATGAGGAGTGGATCGTTGCCACCCGTGAGCGCCTGCCCGACGCCTCCGCCGCGCTCGACGCGGTGCTGGTCCGCCGGGAGTATCAACCGATCGGCGACTGCCCGCTGTTCAGCCTGATCGCGGTCGAGGATGCGCACGCCTTATTCGAGCGGCTGGCGCGGCGCGCGATCTTGACCCGCCCCTTTGCCGACCAGCCGCGCTGGCTGCGCATCGGCCTGCCCGCCGATGCCAATGAGCTGGCGCGGCTCGACGCGGCGCTGGCCGATGGCTGAACCGATCGCGCTGACGGCGCTGGCGCTCGACGCGGCGTTTGGCTGGCCCGCGATGCTCTATCGCCGCATTGGCCATCCCGTCGGGTTCTTCGCGTCGATCATCGACCGCTGCGAAGCAGGATTGAACAGGCCGGCGCGTAGCTTTGCGATGCGGCGGGCGCTGGGTATTCTCACCCTGCTCCTCCTGTTCATCGTCGCCATTGGCCCGTCATGGGCCATCCAAACCTGGTTGCTCGCGGCGCCGGGCGGCTGGGGCTGGATCGGCGTCGCGATCCTCGCCTGGCCCGCGCTCGCGCAGCGCAGCCTGTTCGACCATGTTCGTGCCGTCGCTGACAGACTGGACGGCGGCGATCTGTCCGGCGCGCGGACTGCGGTCGGCGCGATCGTCGGACGCGATACTGCGGCGCTGGACGAAGCGGGGGTCGCGCGCGCCGCGATCGAAAGCCTTGCCGAAAGTTTCTGCGACGGGGTCGCGGCGCCGCTGTTCTGGCTGCTGCTGCTCGGGCTGCCTGGCGTGTGGGCGTATAAGGCGCTAAACACCGCCGACAGCCTGATCGGCCACCGCGAGGATCGCTGGCGCGCGTTCGGCTGGGCGGCGGCGCGGACCGACGATCTCGCCAACTGGATCCCGGCGCGGCTGTCGGGCGCCATTTTGTGCCTCGCCGGGCGCGGCGGCTGGCGCATCCTGCGGCGCGATGCAGGCAACCATGTCTCACCCAACGCGGGCTGGCCCGAAGCGGCGATGGCGGGGGCGCTGCGGCTGCGACTGGCGGGACCGATCGCTTATGACGGGGTCATGCACGACAAGAAGTGGATCGGCGATGGCCGCAGCGATGCCGATGCCGGTGACATCGACCGCGCCTTGACGATCTATCTGCGCGCTTGTCTCATCCTGTGGTTGATCGCAGGAGTGACCATATGGCTGCGTTGATGCTTCAGGGGACCGGCTCCGACGTCGGCAAGTCGGTGCTGGTCGCAGGGTTGTGCCGCGCCTTTGCCAATCGCGGGCTGGTCGTCCGCCCGTTCAAGCCGCAGAATATGTCGAACAACGCCGCGGTGACGGTCGATGGCGGCGAGATCGGGCGCGCGCAAGCATTGCAGGCGATCGCATGCCGGATCGAGGCGCATAGCGACATGAACCCGGTGCTGCTGAAGCCGCAGGCCGATCGCACATCGCAGTTGATCGTCCATGGCCGGGTGCGCGGGACGCTGGGCAGCGGCAATTTTCGCGCTGCGCGAGGCGCGCTGCTGACCGAAGTCATGCAAAGCTATGACCGGCTGCGCGCGCAGTGCGATATCGTCGTCGTCGAGGGGGCAGGATCGCCCGCCGAGATCAACCTGCGCGCCGGCGACATCGCCAATATGGGCTTTGCCCGCGCCGCGAACGTCCCCGTCATCCTGATCGGCGATATCGATCGCGGCGGGGTGATCGCATCGATCGTCGGCACCCGCGCAGTCATCGATCCCGAAGATGCGGCGATGATCAGGGGGTTCCTGATCAACAAGTTCCGCGGCGATCCGGCGCTGTTCGACGATGGCTATCGCGAAATCGAAAAGCGCAGCTCCTGGCCGGGTTTCGGGGTTATTCCATGGCTCAGCGCCGCGGCGCGGCTGCCGAGCGAGGATGCGGTGATCCTCGAACGCCCCGCCGATCCCCGTGACGGACGGCGGATGATCGCGTGCCCGATCCTGCCACGCATGTCCAATTTTGACGATCTCGATCCGCTCAAGCTCGAACCCGGGGTCGAAGTCGTGATGGTGCCGCCGGGGCGGCCGATACCCGCCGAAGCGGCGATCATCGTCCTGCCGGGATCGAAAGCGACGATCGCCGATCTCGCCGCGCTGCGCGCCGAAGGCTGGGACATCGACATCCTGGCGCACCACCGGCGCGGCGGGATGATCGTCGGCCTGTGCGGCGGCTATCAGATGCTCGGGCGGCGCGTCGCCGATCCTTTGGGGATCGAGGGGGCGGCGGCGACGGTTGACGGGCTGTGGCTGCTCGACGTCGAAACGACGCTGTCGCCTGCCAAGACCCTTCGCCACGTCACAGGAACGGCGCTGGGCGCGACGCTGGCGGGGTATGAGATGCATATGGGCGAAACGCGCGGCCCCGGCACGGAGCAGTCTTTTGCGATGCTCGAAGGCGGCTCCAGCGACGGTGCGATCAGCGGCGACGGCCGGGTGATCGGATCGTATCTCCACGGCCTGTTCGCCTCGACCGACCTGCGCCGCGCGCTGCTGGCGCGCATCGGGGTAGCGGGCGGCGCACGCGACTATGCCGCCGACGTCGATGCGGCGCTTGACGACATCGCCGCGGAGCTTGCGGTGCATGTCGATCTGGACGAATTGCTGGCACTGGCCGGGGTGCGCCGATGACCCGAAGCAGCCTGTTCGTGCTCGGCGGCGCGCGGTCGGGCAAAAGCCGATATGCGCAGGCGCGCGCCGAAATGCTGGCGGGTCAGCATCATTTTATCGCAACTGCCGAAGCGTTCGACGAAGAAATGCGGACCCGCATTGCGCGCCATCAAGCGGATCGCGATACGCGCTGGCGGACGGTCGAGGCGCCGCGCGACCTGCCCGTGGTCCTCGAAACGCTGAACGCCCCCGACGCGGTGGTGCTGGTCGATTGCCTGACGCTGTGGCTGTCGAACCTCATCCTGGCCGACGCCGACATCGATCGGGCCGAGGCCGAATTATGTCATGTGATCAACGGGTTCACGGGCCACATCCTGCTGGTGTCCAACGAGGTTGGGCTAGGGATCGTCCCCGCCAATGCCCTCGCGCGACGTTTCGGCGATGCCGCCGGACGGCTCAATCAAGCGGTCGCGGCGACGGCAAATGAGGTTGTGTTGCTCACCGCCGGGCTGCCGTTGACGCTCAAGCCGACGCCGCTGCCGCGATAGGCGCTATTTCACGCATCATCCGCCCCTAAAACCGGGACTTGGCGAACGCCATATCATGCGGCTATGGCAGCGCATTGGCCGGGAATCGCCCGACCGAAACCAGGAGAGAATTTATGAATCACGCCGAACTGTCGGACGCCGTCGCCGCGTCGCTGGACCTCAGCAAAGCCGACGGCCGCAAGGCTGTCGATGCCGTCTTCGCCGCGATTGCCGATGCCGCCGCCAAGGGCGACGAAGTTTCGGTCAACGGCTTTGGCAAGTTCAAGGTCAAGGCGACCCCGGCGCGCGAAGGTCGCAATCCTTCGACCGGCGCGACGATCCAGATCAAGGCTGCCAAGAAGCTGACCTTTGGTCCGGCCAAGGCCGTCAAGGATCGCCTGAACGGCTAATCCATCTCGGCTCATTGCCGCACGCAGGGCTCCGCCGAACCATCGGCGGAGCCCTTGCTGTTTCAGCCCAGCCGCTTTTTCAGCCCGGGGTCACGGCTTCGATGGGCTTGGCGCGCGGTTTGGTCGGCTTGATCACCACATCGCCGACATAGTCCATCGCCGCCGGTGTTTTCAGATGCGCCTCAAGCAGATCAAAAATCGCCGCATCCTCGTCCATGTCGAACTTGCGCGCGAACAGGTCGGGGCTGAGCGTCAGGCGCAGCGCGTCGGCGGTCACAAAAGTGCGTGGGCGTAGCTTGATGTCGCCGTCGGGTACCCAGTCGATCGTGCGCAGATCATCGTTCATCACCTCGCCCTGATTGGGGCTGTTCATCATCAGCGTCTGGAAAAACGCCTCGTCGGGGATGAAACTGCGGCGATAAAAGGCCTTGAAGCGATCCGCGCTGGGGTGGTGGACCGCGAACTGGCAAAAACCGCGCGTTACCGCCTTCCACTGCGTCCCGATAAACGGCCTTGCGCCCTTCAGGAACGTGCGCGGCACGCGGGTGCGGAACATCCGCCCCAGCGCCTCGACGAACATATGGCTGACGCGGTTGAGCGTGTCGGGGCGGATCGCACGCTGATCGAGCGCACGGATATATTGGCGCCGCGGGTTGGCGCGCAAAAAGTCGCGGATATAGGCCTGCGACTTCAGAGGAAAATCCTGGCCGCTGAGGTTGATATAATGCGTCCAGCTGCTGCCCATCGCCAGCAATTTGGCCATGCCGCGCAGTTCGGCGTCGACCAGGCTATAGCCGCCCCACAGCGCCTTTTTCGATTCGATGATCGCGACGCCCTGATAGGGTTTGAGGAATTCGGCGATGTCGGCGGCAAATTCGGCGCCCGACCCTTTGTCGACGTGGATCACATAGCTGTTCCCGGGCGCATAAATGGCGCGGAACATCCGTTTGAACTGTTCGGGAAAGCGGTGGAGGAGGATGAAATAGCCGATCATGCGGGCATGCCTTTCGGACCGCCCACCCGGGCTGTCAGCCCGCCGAATGCGCGATCATTTCCCTGTCCCGGAAAACCCAACCAAAGCCATTTTGATCGATAGGAGACAATGCCCGACAGTTGGCCCGCCACGTTACGACGCGGCGCGGTCCAGCGGCATGGCTGGCATATGGGGGGTGTCGAAGGTTTTGTAAGGCCGCGGTCGGGCTCACCGCCGCGGTTATGCGCTCAGTCGATGCTGGTCGGGCTCGGCAACCATACCAGCGATGAAGACATGCACCGCATCGGCGTCGATCGGGCGGCTAAGCAGATAGCCCTGAATCTGGTGGCAACCCTCCTGGCGCAGGATTTCGGCCTGCGCCGCGTCCTCGACGCCCTCGGCCAGCGTTTCCATACCGAGCGCGTCGGCGAGCGTCGTGATCGCGCGGATGACCGCGTTGGCGTTGCCGCCCTGTGCCAGATCGCGAACGAAGCTCTGGTCGATCTTGAGCTTGTCGAAGGGGAAGGAGCGCAGATAGCTGAGCGAGGAATAGCCGGTACCAAAATCGTCGAGCGCGATGCGGACGCCGAGCGCGCGCAGGCTGTGCAACGTCTCCAGCGTCTTTTCGACATTGGCGATGAAGATGCTTTCGGTGATCTCGAGTTCGAGGCGGTTGGCGGGCAACCCCGAAGACGCCAGCGCCGACAGGACGATATTGGCCAACCCCGGGGTCAAAAACTGCTTCGGCGAGATATTGACTGCGACCGACAATTCGCCGTCCCATGTCGCGGCTTGGCGGCAGGCTTCGCGGATCACCCATTCGCCGATCTGGACGATGAGCCCGGTTTCCTCCGCGAGCGGGATGAATTCGACGGGGCTGATCATCCCCTTGTCAGCATGCGGCCAGCGGATCAACGCCTCGAACGCCTTCAAGCGTTCTTCGTGCATGCTGTAGAGCGGCTGGAAATACAGCTCGAACCCGCCGTCGCGGATTGCGAGGCGTAGGTCGAGCTCCATCTGGCGGCGATGGCGCGCCTGTTCGTCGAGCGATTGTTCGAAGAAATGATAGGTCGCCTTGCCGTCGCGCTTGGCGCGATAGAGCGCGAGATCGGCATTCTTCATCAGCGTGATGCCGTCGAGCCCATCGTCCGGCGCGACCGCGATCCCCATGCTGGCCGACGCGTCGGCCTGTTGCCCGTCGATCAGGATCGGGCGGTCGAAACAGCTTTGCAATTTGTTGGCAAGCGCGGCGAGATTTTCGGTCGCGGACAAGTCGCTGAGCAGGATCGCGAATTCGTCGCCGCCGAGCCGCGCGACGATCGCATCGCCGAGCACGGCTTGCAGATGTTTGGCGACATTGCGCAGCAACGCGTCGCCCGCGGGGTGGCCAAGCGTATCGTTGACGACCTTGAAATCGTCAAGGTCGACATAGACGACCATCAGCCGCGCTTCGTCGCGGCGCCGCGCGAGCGCTTGGTCGAGCTGCTCGACGAACAATTTGCGGTTGGGCAGGTTGGTCAGCCCGTCGTGGAGTGCGACATGGGTGATCTGGCGCTCGCGCTCGGCGATCGCGGCGACCATCACGTTGAAACTGGCACCGAGGCGGCCGATCTCGTCGTCCGAGGTGACTTCGACAGAGGCGTCCTTGCCTTCGCCCAGCCGCCGCGTCGCTTCGTCGAGCGCGCTGAGCGGCCGGGTGATCGTGCGTGCGATCCGCCAGCTGAGCACGATGATGAGGGTAAGCCCCGCCCCGGCGAGCGCGACGAGCAGCCATTGCAGCCCCGAATATTCGCCGAGCGCCTTGCTGAGCGAGTGGTCGAGTACCAGCCGCGGGCGAACGCCGGCCTGCAAGGCCGGCAGCGCCGTGACGTGGTGGAGGACCCGTTCGCTGTCACCGCTTTCGAGCACGCGGCCCGAGGGCGCACCGGCGAGCGCGGGTGGAAGCTGCGACGCGCGCACGACCCGCGCATCGATGTCGACCGCAGCGAGTTTGGCGAGGCGGCGCATTTCGGCGGCGTCGAGCGGCTGCGCCACGACGAGCCAGCCGATCGTGTCGGGAACCTTGATCGGCGATGCCGCGGCGAGCGCGAGCTTGTCGCCGATCCGGATGATGCCGTGATCCTGCCCGCCGTCGAGCGCGTCCCACAGATCGTTGGACGCGGGCAACGCCGCGGTCGCCGATCCGGTCATTGTGCCGTCGAGCCCGACGACGAATGCCGCGTGGCTTCGCGAGCGTTCGCGCAGGCTGACGAGGGCGCTTTCGATCGTCGCTTGGTCGCCCGTCGCCACCGCCTCGCGAAAGCCGAAATCGCGCGACAGCACATCGGCCGACCCACGCATCTGCTGCGCACGGAGGGCGATGATTTCGTCGAACACGCGCGCATTGGCGGCGAGGTCGCGTGAGGCGCTGTCTTCGCCGAAGCGCGCGATGCCGTTGCCCGCAAGCAGCAGGATCGCGGCGAGGATGGCGGTCGAAAGCGCGGCATAAGCGACCGCAATACGCAGCTTGAGCGAACGGAAGCGAAAGCGTTGGAGGGCAGACGGAAGCTGTATCATCGCAGCTTTAACGCAATTTTCTGACTGCTGGCCCCCGCTCCGACCGCGAGCGCGCGCTTCAACTCGCCCCCCGGCGTGCGCGCCCGCGCGTGCCAGACGGTCAGCTGATGCCCGCCCGCCGCCATGCCAGACAGGCGAACGATGCCATTCTGGTCGGTCTTACCCGCAAAGGGCGTGTCAACGACGCGGATATAGCCGCGCATCTGATCATGGATGTTGCAGCCGAGCGCGACGGTGCCGGCGATCGGAAACGCCTGCGAGCGCGTCTGGTCGCGGCCATAGAGGTCGATTTCAAACCGCGCCGCTTTCGAGAAGCTGTACACGCTGTGGCGGACGCTATCGAGATTGGGAAAGGCGACGTTGCTGCCGCGCGCCACGATCAGCGTCCCGGGAACAAAAGCGACGCTTTTCTGCGCCATTGCGGGTTTCCACGCAAAACGGATCGCGCCGCCGCGCCAGCCGCCATTGGGGGTCAGTTCGACGACGGCATCTCGAACCGGCAAGCCACGCTCGTCGACGATTTGTACCTGCAACGAAGCAGGCGCAGCGGCCCAAACGGCCGCGATCGGCACGCCCAGCGCAAACGCCATCGATAGGAGAAGTGGTCCCTTCACGCCGCCCGGTTAGGCGGCAGAGCTTAACATTCTCTCAAATTATCAGCGTCATAGCTAACGAAATTTTTTCCCTCCGCTGCGATTGCGCCATTATGGACCAATCGCTCTTTCGCTCACTCGCACCGCTTTCGCTCGCGCTTTTTTGCGTTTCGGCTCCCGCCGCGGCGCAGGAAATGTCGCTGGTCGATGGCGGCAAGCTGCTGCTCACCAACGGCGTCACGACGATCGAAGGAACCAGCGGCGGCGGGGTCGCCAAATGGTCAACGATCGCCGGGCGCGAAACCGACCGCGGCATCGGACTGTCGGGGCATGTCACGTTGATCAAACTGCCCGATTATGGCTGGCAAAGCCACGGCGTTGCGGTCGGCATCGCGAACCGCATTGAGCTCAGCTATGCGCGCCAGAATTTCGACACCCGCGACGTCGGGACCGCGCTCGGGCTCGGCCGCGGTTACACACTGAACCAAGATGTCTTCGCCGCAAAAGTCCGTCTCGCCGGTGATGTCGTTTATGGCGACGCGCTGCTCCCGCAGATCAGCGTCGGCGTCGAGCATAAGCGCAATCGCGACGCCCCGGTGGCGCGCGCGGTCGGCGCCGCGCATGGTAGCGGGACAGACATCACGCTGAGCGCGACCAAGCTGTTCCTCTCGCACAGCGTGCTGGTCAACGCGACGGCGCGGTTGACCAAGGCGAATCAGGCCGGGCTGCTCGGTTTCGGCAGCGCGGGCGATGACAGTCACAAGCTTCAGTTCGAAGGATCGGTCGCCTACCAGCTGTCGCGCCGCGCCGTGATCGGCGCCGAATATCGCACCAAGCCCGACAATCTGGCGATCGCCCGCGAGGATGATTGGTGGGATCTGTTCGCCGCCTATGCGCTGACCGACAATCTGACCGTCACCGCCGCCTATGTCGACCTGGGTTCGATTGCGACCTTCGACAACCAGCGCGGTGGTTTTCTCTCCGCCCAAATCGCCTTTTAAAGGACCGCCCGATGTTCCTGCTCGCCGCCGCCCTGTTGATGCAACCCGCTACCGAACCGCCGGTCGATTGGGACAAGGAATTCGGCGTCGAGGAAAAGGTCCGCGACCCGGCGACCGGCGAACTGCCCGTCGATCCCTATGTCCAGACCAACCGCAACGCGGGTGCCACGCCCTTTGCGGGCAGCGCGATGGCGGCGGGCTTCGGCGGACAGGACGGCATCCGCCGTATCGCGAACCGCACCGTCGAATTGTCCGAAGCCGACCCGCGCATCGGCGAGATTTTCAAGGCGCACGACATGGTGCGGCTGAAACGCACGCTGTTCGAACAATTCTGCTACATATTGAATGCAGGCTGCGACTACAGCGGCCGTGACATAGCAAGCTCGCACAAGGAAATGGGCGTGCGAATGCGCGACATGAACGCGTTGGTCGAGAACCTGCAAACCGCGATGCGCGAGGAAAAAATCGCCTTTGCGGCGCAGAACCGTTTCCTCGGCAAGCTGGCGCCGATGTCGGGCGACGTCGTCGCACGCTAAGGCAGCGCATGGCGTCCCCGATGGGGGCGAACATGACTATATTTGAGGAAGACTGGAGCGGGCGAAGGGATTCGAACCCTCGACCCCAACCTTGGCAAGGTTGTGCTCTACCCCTGAGCTACGCCCGCTCTGGCGGCTGAAACCGGTCGGTTCCAGCGGGTGAGGCGGGCGCTTAGCATCGGGTTTTTGAGTCGGCAACCCCCCTTCATGCTTTTCGCATCTTATCGTGGGGTAAGGGTTGGCATATTCGCCGCAAATCCCACATAGATGGTCAGGCATTTTAAACAGGAGCATGACGCGTGGCCACTTTGGGTCTGAACCCCACCGAGAAGGAAGCCGTCGAAGCCTTCCGCCGCGATGTCGTCGAGCCTTCGATGACCAATCTGGTCATCCTCGATTTCTGGGCAGAATGGTGCGGGCCGTGCAAGCAGCTGACCCCGATCCTGGAAAAGGTCGCCGCCGACTACGCCGACAAGGGCGTGCTGCTTGCCAAGATCGACGTCGATGCGAATCGCTTCATCGCCAGCCAGTTTCAGGTGCAGTCGATCCCGACCGTCTATGCGATTTTTCAGGGCCAGCCGGTCGCCAATCTGACCAACGCGCGCACCGAAAGCCAGTTGAAGACGATGCTCGACCAACTGCTTGCGCAGCTGCCGATCGAGAGCGAAGCGACGGCGCGCGCGGTCGAGATCGCGCCGCTGATCGACATGGGTGAAACTGTGTTGGCCGAGGGCGACGGCGAACGCGCTGCCAGCATTTTTGGGCAGATCATCGAAATGGCGCCCGACAATGCCGCGGCGCACGGTGGGTTGATTCGTGCCTTTGTGCTCGCGGGCGATCTGACGAGTGCGCAGGGCGTGCTCGACATGATACCCGCCGAAATTGCCGACGATCCCGCGATTGCGCAGGCGAAAAGCGCGCTCGCACTCGCCGCCGATGCTCCCGACGCGGGAGAGCTGGCGGCGTTCGAGGCTGCGGTTGCCGCCAATCCCGACGACCATCAGGCGCGATTCGACCTTGCCAGCGCGCAGATCGGCGCGGGCCAGCGCGACGCTGCCGCCGACAACCTGCTCCACATCGTCGCCGCCGACCGCGAATGGCAGGAGGATGCG
>Ga0265296_1003388_pt1 | contig 14884 bp, 15 predicted proteins | sample MunlanPumphouse1_FD_189073 | JGI IMG/M metagenome (GOLD analysis project Ga0265296, IMG submission 189073) | Groundwater microbial communities from a municipal landfill in Southern Ontario, Canada - Pumphouse #1 | ecosystem: Environmental > Aquatic > Deep subsurface > Groundwater | place... | reverse complement strand
CGCGCCATAAATATCGCTTTGCATATCCGAAATTAAATCCCTTGACCTGACGACATACACATCAAGATTCTTTTGAGCGGGCGCAATCAAAAGTCCCCGCATATTTACTAAATTCTTAAGCGCCTCCTGGGCGCAATCAACCTTTTTCTTGAGGCTTGCGTTTTGGCTAAGCGCATTGATCAACTCATCCTGCCAGGATTTCCAAAAAAGAAAATACTGCCGGTAAATCTCCTCTTTGGTCATATTGGGGCCCTTATATTCTTCGGGGACCAGGACCATTTCTATTACCTGGTCAGATTTCTTGGATTTACGGGTAAACTTGCGCGCAAAAGACTCGCAGCCTGCCAGATTAATCAGCAGGATACCCGAGAAAAAAACTACGATAAATCTTTTCATTTAAGCATCTCCTTGAATTCACTTTCCCCGATAATTTTTACCCCTGATTTACCGGCTTTCTGTAATTTTACGCCCGCAGCCTCTCCGGCTACCAGAAAATCAGTTTTACCGCTTACGCTGGATGAAAATTTTCCTCCTGACAAGCGCACCAATTCTTCCGCCTCAGAGCGCGAAAACCCCTTAAGCTCTCCGGTAAAGACAAAGCTTTTACCGGTCAATTTGTTAGTTTTAGCCTCAAGCCCCTCCTGGCGCATATTAAATCCTGACTCCTTCAGCTCCCGGATCAGCCTTTTGTTTTGGCTGAGACTGAAATAATCCGCGATGGCGCCTGCCATAATCAAACCTATCTCCGGGATCCTGTCCAGATCTTCAAGTTCAGCATGTATAAGTTTATCCATGCTGCCGAACTCCTGCGCCAATGTGTAGGCGGCCTTTTGCCCCGCGTGGCGTATACCTAAAGCAAAAATCAAACGCGCTAAACCCTGGCTCTTGCTCTTTTCTATCGCGGACAATAAATTAGTCGCCTTCTTTTCCTTAAATAACTCCAGCTTTAACAAATCATCAAACTTAAGTTTATAAATATCCGCTAAACTCTTCAGCAATTTTAACTTAACCAACTGGCTGATCACCGCCTCTCCTAAACCTTCGATATCCAGGGCATCGCGGCTGGCAAAATGCAACAGGGCGCGCTCAAGTTGCGCCGGACAATCAGAGTTTATGCATCGGTAAGCCACTTCCCCTTCTTTAACTTTAACGATCTTTCCTTTACAGGAAGGACAACGCGATGGGATAGCATATTCCTCTTTGCCATTCTGCGCCACCACCTTTACCACTTTAGGGATAACATCTCCCGCGCGCTCAATAAGCACGCGGTCGCCGACGCGAATTTTGAGCCTTTTTATCTCATCAAAATTATGTAAGGTAGCATGGCTGATAATTACCCCGGAGCACTCTACCGGCTTAAGCTGAGCGATAGGGGTAATTACCCCGGTGCGGCCGACATTCACCTTTATTCCCAGGAGCTCGGTAGTTGCCTGCCGCGCGGGAAACTTATAAGCCACTGCCCAGCGCGGGCTTTTTGCGGTAAAACCCAGATGTTTCTGCTGGGTAAAGCTGTTTAATTTAACCACTGCCCCATCTATCTCATAAGGGACTTTCTCTCTTTTATCCTGCCACCTCCTGCAGTAAGCGGTCACCTCTTCTATATCGCGGCAGAATACGGAATGCGTATCCGTGCGCAGACCCCACTCTTTTAACCGCCCTAAGAATTCCCACTGGCTGTTAACCCGCTTACCCTGATAAGCGCCTAAAGAATGCGCGAAAAAATTAAGATGCCTTTTAGCCACAATATTGCTATCTAATAATTTCAATGAGCCGCTTGTAGCATTGCGCGGATTGGCAAATAGAACCTCATCGTTTTCCTGGCGTTCATTATTAACCCTTAAAAAATCACTCTTATCCATGTAAACTTCACCGCGGATCTCCACTAAATCCGGCAGATCCCTACCCATTAGAACTAAAGGAATAGCGCGGATAGTTTTTATGTTGGCAGTCACATCCTCGCCTGTCCGGCCATCACCGCGGGTTGCGCCCACGACAAGTTTTCCTTTTACATAAGTAAGGTTAGCGCTTACCCCGTCAATCTTAAGTTCAGCGACATAGTCATAAGCAGCATCCCTGCCTAAACCTTTGCGTAGGCGTTCATTCCAATCCTTTAATTCATCAATGGAATAAGTATTATCCAGAGAAAACATCCCGACACCATGCTTTACCGTCTTGAATCCCGGGCTTATTCCTCCGGAAACCCTTACGGTAGGGGAATCATCAGCGCGGTATCGCGGGTGCGCGTCTTCAAGGGATTTCAGCCTGGCAAACAGATCATCATATTCTTTATCGGAGACCTGCGGCTGGCTTAGGATATAATAGAGATAATCGTGCTTTCGTAATTTTGCTTTTAACTGCTCGATTTCTCTTTTTATCGCAAGGGACATCTGTAGGTCAGAATGCTATTTGAAAATCGCGGAATTCGCCGCTTGCCGGATGCCATTCTAAGGCTGTATCTTTAATATAGCGGGAAAAGTGCTGGTTAATCTGCTCAAGAAAATCTGTAAGGGTATCCTCTTCGGCTTCTGCTAAAACTTCAGCACGGCCGTCGCTTAAATTCTTGACCCAGCCGCAAACCTTAAGACCTGAGGCAATATCCCGGAGAGTATAACGAAACCCTATGCCCTGCACACTGCCTGAATAAAAAAGATGCAGCTGCTTTTTCATGTTAACCGAAGTAATTCGGGGCGACAGGACTTGAACCTGTGACCTCTTGAACCCCATTCAAGCGCTCTACCAAGCTGAGCCACGCCCCGCGATACCTATCGCGCACCAACGCAATTCCAATTAGCGTTGGGTGTTGTAAGATATTTAATTAAAATAGTATATCAGAAATTTATAGACTTCGCAACAACAGAAAGAGTTAGACGGGAATTTTCTTGGCGAGGATATCGAATTCAACGTTCAGCTTATCCGAAGGGCCTTTAAAATTCAAGGTAGTATTCTTAAGCGTATGCGGAATGATATAAACGCTGAAGGTATCACTGCGCTTATCCGCTAAGGTCAAGCTTATCCCATCCAGGGATACTGACCCTTTAGGCAGGCAATAACGCATAAAGGAAACGGGAACGGCAACGACAAATTCTAAATTACCATTACGCAAACCTTTCCTGCGCACCAGGCCCAGGCAATCAATATGTCCGCTGACAAAATGCCCGCTGACCCTCTCTCCTATTTTAAGGCTGCGCTCCAGGTTTACCTGTTCGCCGATTTTAAACAGTCCAAGATTAGTGCATTTAAGCGTCTCGGGCATAACCTCAAAACTAAAAGAATCTTTTTTAAGCTCAACTACGGTAAGACACACCCCGTTAATCGCGATACTTTGGCCTACCTTAGTATCCTGCAGGGTTTTTTGGCTGGTTATTTCTAGGATCGCGCCTCCAGCTAAACGCGCGATCCTTTTGACCCTGCCTAACTCCTCAACAATACCGGTAAACATTTACTTTACTCCTGCCTCAACCAGCAGTTCCTCGCCAAATCGCCTGAATTTCACGCCGCGTAACTTTATCGCCTGGTCCACCCGCCTTACCCCTTTTCCCATTACCGAGGAGATAGCGTCCTTGCCTCCGATAATTTTAGGGCTGATAAAAAATAAGATCCTGTCCACCAGCCTTTCATCAAAAAGAGAGCCGATCAACGTGCCCCCGCCTTCAACGATAATACTGGTTATTTGCAGTTGGGCGATCTTTCTTAAGGCGTCACGCAGATTGATCTGGCCGGACCTTTCTTTTACTTCAATGATCTTGGCTTTTTCAAACAATCTTTTGCGGTTTTCCGTTTCCTGCCCGGCCCGGCTGGGCAAAGTGATGATGATCACCTGGCTGCCTTGCGCAAAGATATTGGCATTTTCAGGGGTGCTTAAATTACTGTCCATGATTATCTTAACCGGCTGTTTCGCCGAAAACCAGGTATTTAAACGCGGGTTATCCCGCAACACGGTATTTACCCCCACCATAATCGCATCATAATCCTTGCGTATTTTATGGGCAAAGGCGCGCGACTTATCCGAGGTAATCCATTTGGAATCACCGGTATAAGTGGCAATGCGGCCGTCTAAGGATTCGGCAACCTTAACCGTAACAAAGGGAAGCCTGGTGGTGATGTATTTTACGAAGCTCTCATTTATCTTAGCCAATTCATCGCTTAAAACCCCCTGCCTTACTTTAATATTATTCTGCTTAAGCAGCATAATACCCTTGCCGTTGTTTAAGGGGTTCGGGTCGATCATCCCGATCACCACTTCGCTTATCCCGCTTTGAATAATGCGACTAACACAAGGCGGGGTCCTGCCTGTATGGCTGCAGGGCTCAAGAGTAACATATAAAGTCGCCCCTTTTGCTTGCTTACCCGCCTGGTCTAAGGCAATAACCTCCGCGTGCGCAAGGCCTGCCTTGGCATGAAATCCTCTGCTGATAATCCGGCCCTTCTTTACCACCAACGCGCCTACTAAAGGATTGGGGGAAGTTTTTCCCTTTGCCTTAAGGGCGAGCTTTAAAGCAAGCTTCATATAATATTCATCATTCTTTTGCATATTCAACCTATCTTCTAGCCTGACGCAGCTTCTCCACCAATTCAAGCGGTATCTTAATCGCGCCTAATTTTATTTCGGGTTTGGCGCTGCCGTGAAAATCTGAACCCCCCGTAACCAATAGACCCAGCTTTTTAGCCATATCCAGATAAAAATTAACCTGCGATTGAGAATGCTCGGGGTAATAAACCTCCAAACCCTGCAAACCGCAGTGCGCGAACTCAGCGATCAGTTCATCATTATTCAATACAAAAGGATGCGCCAAAACAGCCACCCCCCCGGCATCCCTGATCAGCTTTATGGCCTCTTCCGGAGAAAAACGGAAACCTAAAACATAAGCCGGGGATTTATCTCCTATATATTTACGGAAAGCCTCGCTTGTTGAACTAACCCAGCCGTCTTTAACTAATGCCCGGGCAATATGCATCCTGCCCACAGTACCAGGGCCGGAAATATCAAAGACAGTCTGCGGATTAAGCCCTATACCCAGCTCTTTTAAATTTTCTACGATCTTATAAACCCGCTGGACGCGATTTTGCTGCGCCAGGCGCAACTTACCCAGCAGCCCTTTATCCTGATAATCTAGAAAATACCCAAGAATATGGATCTCCTGGCTATCATGCTGCGCGGTTAATTCAATGCCGGGAATTACCTCGCAACTGGTTTCTTTGGCTGCTTCTAAAGCCACAGATATAGCGCCTACGGTATCGTGGTCAACTATGGCAACCGCCGATAATCCACGCCTGAGCGCCTCACTGACCAGTTCAACAGCCGTGTATGTGCCGTCACTCTCAGAGGTATGCGCATGGAGGTCGGCGTATTTCACTTTTCTTTCTCGATTTTTATCTTATCCAGTATGGCGTTGACAAACTTGCCGGATTCAAGCCCGGAGTATTTCTTGGCCAGCTCTACTGCCTCATTGATCGCTACTTTAGGCGGGATATCCTCGCGGAAAAAAAGCTCAAAACAACCCAAACGCATAATATTGCGGTCCACAAATGCCATACGCTCAAGCTGCCAATTTGTCGCATATTTGCTGATCTTAGCATCAATTTCCTGCATATGCTGGACCGCGCCCTGGAGTAATCCGGTAGAAAAATCCTTGAGCTCTCCGGAGACATCCTCCATCTCTTTGGACTCCCAGAAATTCTTCAGGACATCTTCCCAGTTGCCTCCGGTGATATCCACCTGATAGAGCATCTGCAGTACATATTCTCGCGCCTTGGAACGCTTGCGCATTTTTATTTTAACTCTCCTATTAAATTAACCATCTCGATCGCAGAAACCGCGGCATCCCTGCCCTTGTTTCCATCCTTGGAACCGGCGCGCTCCACTGCCTGCTCGATATTGTCAGCGGTAATTATGCCGAAGATGACCGGGATTCCGCTATCCAAAGAAACCTTGGCTATGCCTTTTGCGACTTCGGAAGCAATATAATCAAAGTGCGGGGTTGCTCCCCGGATAACCGTGCCTAGACATATCACCGCGTCATAGGATTTGGATTTAGCCATTTTCTGCGCCGCTAACGGAATCTCAAACGCGCCGGGAACCCAGGCTACCGTAATTTCTTTATCAAGCGCGCCATGCCTCATTAAAGTATCAACACAGCCGCTTACCAGCTCTTTGGTCATAAAATCATTGAACCGCGAAGCCACCAGACCGAAAGACTTTCCTTTTGCCAACAAATTACCCTCAATCACCTTTGCCATATTTCCTCCATTTTTAAATGTTTATATGATGCCCCATTTTTTCCTTTTTTGTCTTAAGGTATTTATAATTCTCGACGTTAGGCGCAATCTCTAAGGGCACGCGCTCGGTGACCTTTAAGCCATAACCTTCAAGGCCGACAATTTTACGCGGGTTATTGGTTAATAACCTGATACGCTTAATCCCCAAATCTACCAGGATCTGCGCGCCAATACCGTAATCGCGTAAATCTACTTTATGCCCGAGGGCCTGGTTTGCCTCTACCGTATCCATCCCTTTATCCTGAAGATTATACGCGCGCAGCTTTTCAACCAATCCTATCCCCCTGCCCTCCTGGTTCATATAAAGAATTACGCCTTGCTTCTGAAGAGCAATAATCTGCATAGCCTTCTCCAGCTGCAGGCCGCAGTCACAGCGCAGCGAGCCAAACACATCTCCGGTCAGGCACTCTGAATGCACGCGCACTAAAACCGCTTCATCAACCCAGGAGCCCATGGTCAGGGCAATATGCGTCTGATTATTCGTCTTATCCCGGTAAATAATTAATTTATACTCGCCAAATTTTGTAGGCAGTTTGGTCTGCACAATTTCCTCTATTAACTTCTCTTTTCTGCGGCGGTATTCGATAAGGCTGGCAATAGAGCAGATCTTTAAAGCATGCCTGCGGCTAAACTCCAAAAGTTGCTCCATGCGCGCCATAGAGCCGTCATCATTCATGATCTCGCAAATTACCCCTACCGGATAAAGCCCGGACAGGCGCATAAGATCTAAGCTTGCTTCGGTGTGGCCGGCCCTGACTAAAACCCCGCCGCGCCGGGCGCGTAAAGGGAAAATATGCCCCGGCCGCACCAGGTCCTCCGGCTTACTTTGCGGATTGGCCAAAACTTCAATAGCCCTGGCCCGGTCATAAGCGGAGATACCTGTGGTCACGCCGCTAGCCGCATCAACGGAGATCATCCAGGCAGTTTTAAAAGGATCCTCCTGATTGGCCTGCAGGGTATTCTTGAGCATAGGATCAAGCTCTAAAGAGCGCAGACTCTCCTCCTCCATGGGAACACAAATAAGCCCCCGGCCAAATTTAGCCATGAAGTTTATATCTTCGGGCTTAACGGATGAAGCGGCCATTACTAAATCCCCTTCATTCTCGCGGTCCTCATCATCAACCACTATGACCATCTTGCCTTTTTTCAGGTCTTCCAGAATTTCCGGAATCGCGTTGAGCATCTCTCTCCTTAAATAAAAAACCCGAAACATAATCTTCGGGCGTATTAATTTTAATCCTCTTCCATCTGGACTTTAACCATCGGCTCTGGAATCTCACCAGATCTGCTTTTTCTGCGTGAACAGAAAAGCTCGCAGGCTTTACTGCCGGTCAGGATTTACACCTGCCCCGAAGATTAATTGGTATCAGTATAACAGAAAAACCAGCCTTGTCAATACAATTAAAAGAAGCTATAATATGGGCAATGTTAGAAAGGATATCCCAACAAGCCCATAATAAACTGATTAAGCGCAAGCAAACCATCGCTGTGGCCGAATCCTGCAGCGGAGGCCTGCTTTCTAGCGCATTGACCAGAAATCCCGGGGCCTCGAATTATTTCCTTCTGGGAGTTGTCGCTTACAGCAATGGATCCAAAGTGAAAATATTGGGGATATCCCAAAAGATCATTGCTAAATACGGCGCGGTCTCCAAGCAAGTCGCTGAATTAATGGCGCGAAATATCCGCAAAAAGGCAAAAGCGGATTTAGGCATCAGCATAACCGGCCTTGCCGGCCCGGCAGGCGCAACCGCAAATAAACCCATTGGACTGGTCTTTATCTCTCTCTCGGGCAAAAACAAGAATATCTGCCGGGAATTTTATTTCCGCGGAAGCCGGCAGGAAATCCGCGAAAAATCTACCCAAGAGGGATTGCGTTTATTATGCGCGCATTTATCGCCATAGAGCTTCCGGCAAGTATCAAGGATGCCCTCTCTAAAATCCAGGATGAATTAAAAGCAGTCCTGCCTAAGGTCAACTGGGTAAAACCGCAAAACCTGCATCTTACCTTGAAATTCCTCGGCGAGATCTCACCCGGGCAGCTTGACGCAATCAAGCACATTATCACCGAAGTCAGCCAGGGGACTGCTGTTTTTAAGATTAAATTAGATGATTTAGGGGTTTTCCCTGATCTGCGTCAGGCGCGTACAATCTGGATAGGTATTAACCAGGATACCATAGCTAAACAAATTGCCGGCTTATTAGAAACAAAAGTTGCCGGTATAGGGATAGCGAAAGAAAAGCGGGAATTCTCCAGCCACATTACTATCGGCCGTATAAAAATTCCCCTTAATCCTGTTGATCTGGAGAGAGAGCTTAAAAAGGCAAAAAACGATGTGGTTTACGCAAATATGGAATTTAATACCGGGGGGATTACTTTATTTAAAAGTGTGCTTGGGCCGGCGGGTGCGGCTTATACGGTTTTAAAGGAAGCTAACTTCACTATTACCTGAAGTACAATATTCGTATAGATACCCGCGATCAGATCGTCCGCCATTACACCTACAGAGCCACGTAAATGCTGCAGCCTTCCAGCGGGGTAAGGCTTAAGCGTATCCAGGATACGAAAGATAAGAAAACCCAGAAAAACTATTTTTAAATCAAGCGGCATAAAACTAAGACTGACTAACATCCCTGCCACTTCATCGATAACAATACAGCCCGGATCCTTTTTGCCTAACAGCCTCTCCATCCGGCCGCTGATAAACAATCCCAGCGCGATCAGGCAGAAGGTGAACAAAAAGTAAGCAGGCGGATTACTGGTTTTAAGCAGATAAAATAATCCCACCCCCGCAAGGCTACCGAAAGTCCCCGGGATAGCCGGGAGATAGCCGATAAAGAAAAAAGAACCAATTGCCTTAACCAGAAGATCGCGCGGGGAAACAAATTTCATAAGCGGGAGATTATCTTGCGATTATCCCAGAGATATGATAACCCGGAATAAAGGGTTAATCCTACGGTAAGTAGCATAAGGAAGAATATACCCTGGCGGAAGATCTTCTCCCAGGCGGGGTTCCAGGTTGAATACTTAAGTATGATCTCCTTGAGAAGGATAAAACCCAGAATGGCAAATATCACCGCCATCTGCGAAACAGTCTTATGTTTTCCCGCGCGCGCCGCGGAGAGCACCTTACCCTTATTTAAAGCAAAGAGGCGCAAAGAGGTGATCAGGATCTCCCGGGAAACAATGATCATGAACATCCAGGCAGCGATCAGCTGCATCTGCACAAATGCTACAAAGGCCGCTAAAACCAGGATCTTATCGGCGATAGGATCCATAAGCCTGCCGAAATCCGTAACCATATTCCAACGCTGGGCAATCAAGCCATCAAAGAAATCGGATAGCGCCGCCAGCATAAAAACGACAAGGCTGGCTGCCTTGGCCCAGAGACCCTGGCAGAATAATAAAAAAAACATAAATATAAAGGTCAATAAAATCCGCAGCATGGTCAAACGATTGGCTAAATTCATGATCTTACCTCCCCTACTAAATCGTATTCCAAAGTATCCGTAATTTTTGCCTTTACAAATTCGCCTGTTTTTAGCTGCTTATCTGAATTCAAATAAACTACGCCATCAACCTCCGGCGCGTCATATTCGCTGCGGCCGATATATGCCCCATCCTGCTTTTCTTCGACGAGCACGGGAACGCTCTTCCCCAGGAATCCGGCATTGACTAAAGAGGATATTTTCTGCTGCTCCGACATAATAGTATCAAAACGTTCCTGCTTTTGTTTCAGAGGGAGTTGGCCTTTAAAATTGTACGCAGAAGTACCCTCCTCCCGGGAATAAACAAACGCCCCCAGCCTTTCAAACCTGGCCTCTTTGACAAAACTCAGCAATTGCTGAAACTCCTTTTCTGTCTCCGAAGGAAACCCCACGATAAGGGAGGTGCGCAGGCAAACCCCGGGAATGGCCTTTCTGATCTTCTTGATCAAAACAACGATCTCTTCTCCGGTAGCCTTGCGCTTCATCAGCCTTAAGATGCGATTATTGATATGCTGTATGGGCAAATCAATGTATTTACATATACGTTTCTGGCTTTTAATCAACTCCAGCAACTCATCACTAACGCGTTCGGGATTCAAATACAAAAGACGCAGCCAACCGATATCAGGCGAATTGTCCACTATCTTCTTTAATAAACCGGCAAGCCCGCTTTTTCTCTTGAGATCCATGCCATAACCGGTGATATCCTGACCGATAATATTCAGCTCCGAAATCTTTTCCCGGTTAAAACGTTTAACTTTGCGGATAATCGATCCCTCGTCAAGGCTGGCCAGCCTGCCTTTGATCCCGGGGATTACGCAATAGCTGCAGTTATTTACGCAACCTTCGCATATTTTCAAGTAAGCGTAATGCTTGGGGGTTAAGGCAAACCTTCTTTGTTCATGGTTAAGCCCGAGCGAGCCCACAAAGGCGTCCACCTCCGGCAACTCTTTCTTTAAATCCTCTTTATAACGCTGCGCCAGACAGCCGTGGACAATAATCTTTTTAAGCTTCCCCTGTTTCTTCAATTCTATCAAATCCAGGATGACATCAAGTGACTCGCGCTTGGCATCTTCAATAAAAGCGCAGGTATTTACCAGGGCGATATCCGCTGCCGCGATATCTTCGGTAATAGAGTAACCCTTGAAAGCAAGGCGTCCGGCAAGAGTTTCGGCATCCACCAGATTTCTCGGGCATCCCAAGCTTATGATTCCCAGTTTTTGCTTCATCGGGAGATTTTTAAGCCGTCTTTATTGATCACGATATTCTTCAGAGGCTGGCCGCGCCTGCCTAAGTTAGCAAAGCGCTGATCATTGACTTGCAACTCTACTGCCCCGGCATCACCCAGGGAGAGATCGATTTCTTCTTTGGCAGTCCAGCTCTCAGACCTGCCGCGGGCAAGCACCCCGTGAAAAACTACTTTTCCGTCGACTTTTACGGAAATCCAGGATTTGTCGCGCGCAAACAGGCCCAGCAGGAAACCCCGGGGCAACTCTTTCTTTACGGCCTTAGTGGACTTGGCCTTGGTAATCTTTGGCGCAGTGTTGGGAATAAGAATCCTGGCCTTCTTTAGTGAGCTCGGGCGGTTAGATGAAATAAATTTAATGAGATTAAAAGCCAGGAATATAAAGATTACCGCTAATGCCGCAAATATAATTATTTTCTTAAAACTAACCGTGGACTTCATCGCGCCAAGCTTAAGCGAGGCATCCTTGATAAATGAAGATGAAGGCCTTCTTTCAATGCGCTCGCCTATATCCCTGCCAACGCGGGCATTTAATACCGGCTTATGGCTTTGGCTATCGGAAGCCAAACCATAGCCTTGCGGCTTATGCTGCTGGCTGCTTTCACCGATGTACTCTTTCGGATCAAGACCAAGGTAATTGCAATAAATCCTGATAAAGCTTTTAAGGTAAACAGGGCTTAGGTCTGAAAGGCTATCCCCTTCAACCGCGCGCAAGACATTAAGCTGGATCCTGGTCTTCTTCTGGACATCCTCAAGGGTCAGCCCTCTCTCCTGGCGGATCTTTTTTAGCCTGGCGCCTGCTGTTTCAATGTTCATAGCTTTTCTACCCCGCTTCCGCCGGTCAAATCCCTAAGCCATGCCTCCCGGTCAACCAGAATCCTGCGCGGCTTGCTTCCTTCAAACGGCCCGACTAAACCTTCCATCTCCATCGTATCGATAATGCGCGCGGCGCGCGTGTAACCTAAGCGCATGCGCCTTTGCAATATGGAAACTGAGGCCTGGTTGCTCTCCATGATTACGCGCACCGCCTCATCATAGGCATCATCCTTTTCTCCGCCGGCCGAATTACTCTTTTGCTGCTCTTTAAGGATCTCACCATCATAAACCGGCACGCCTTGCGCCTTAATAAACTCTACCACCCTCTCTATCTCGGCGTCCGTAACCAAGGCTCCCTGGATACGGATCAAATCTTCTTTGCCCGGCTGTAAGAATAACATATCCCCTTTACCTAATAAAGTCTCCGCGCCATTCATGTCCAGCACCGTGCGCGAATCAACCTTGGAGGCGACCTTAAAAGATACGCGCGCAGGCAGGTTCGCCTTGATTACCCCGGTAATCACATCCACGCTCGGCCGTTGGGTGGCTAAAATCAAATGTATGCCCACCGCGCGCGACAGCTGCGCTAAGCGGGTAATCGCATTCTCAATCTGGTCGCGCGCCACGTTCATCAGGTCCGCGAATTCATCCACGATAACTATAATGTAAGGGATCTTCTCCTGTTTTTCATTATAAGCCTCAATGTTCCTGGCGCCTTCCTTGGCTAAAAGCTGGTAACGTTCCTCCATCTGGCCCACCACCCAGTTAAGCGCAACCGCCGCCTTCTTGGCATCGGTAACCACCGGGCACAAGAGATGCGGCAGGCCGTTAAAAGGCATAAGCTCGACCATCTTCGGGTCAATCATCAGGAATTTCAAATCGTTGGGAGACGCCCTGAAAAGCAAAGACAGGATGCAGGTATTTACGCATACGGTTTTACCCGAGCCGGTGGTCCCGGCAATCAAAAGATGCGGCATATCATCCAGGTCCCCGAATACGGATCTGCCGGTGATATCCTTACCCAGAGCCAAAGTCAAAGGTGATTTCTGTTTATGATACTCAATAGAGGTAAGCAGGTCCTTGATACAGACCAGGCTGCTATGTAAGTTAGGCACCTCCACCCCTACCCTTCCCTTGCCCGGGATAGGCGCGATAATTCTTACTGATTGGGCCTTGATCGCCAGAGCAATATCATCACTTAATGCTTCTATGCGGTTGATTTTTACTCCCGGGGCAGGCTCAAGCTCATAACGCGTAATTACCGGCCCGCGTATAATATCCGTAACCTTAGCCTCGATCCCAAAATCCTCCAATGTCTCTTCCAGTATCCTGGCGCTGGCCTCAAGGTCCTCCTTCATTTGCCTGGTATCCGGCTCAGGCGGCTGGTCCAATAAATCAACAGAAGGCAGATGATAATCTCCGATCTTTAACTCCCGGGGCTTGACTTTCACCTTGGAAGCCAAACCATCGCCTCGCGGCGTATCTTTGATCTGGATCTTCGGCCGCGGCTGGGTGGGCTCGGGCATAAATATTTTTGGCTTGGAGGGATGCACCTGCACAGCCTTCTGCCTGTGAGAAAAATTAAACAGGCCGGAGAAAATAGATTTTGATTTCTCTAATGTTTTTAAGAAAAGCGATGAGATAAGTATCTCGGTGACCAGGGCCAGGGAAAGAATAATAAAGGTAAGAAAAACAATAAAACCGCCTAGGCGGCTAAAATACGTAGTTACGAAGTTAGAGGTAAGGCTGCCCAGAAAACCCGCGGTATGGAACCTGAGCGGGTCATTGCTTAAATTAAACATACCGATAAGCGAGCTTATGGAAACCAGCAGCACAAACATCCCCAACAGGCGCGGGATGCTCAGGTATGGCTTATCCTGGCGGAAATATTTTACCCCCAGTGTAATAACCAAAAACGGGAAGATAAAACTGGAGATATTGCCAAAAAGAAATACGATTACGTTTGCCAGATGGGCGCCAAAGATACCTAAAAGGTTTTTGGAGGGGATATTAGGTGAGGAAGTATAAAGATTAAGATCAAGGCGATCAAAGCGGATAAGGCTGGCCAGCACCATCAGCCCTGCTGCTACTAAAATAACGCCTTTGACCTCATTTAATCTTCTTTCTCTCACTTCTAGTTAACAACTCTTTAGCTCTGCTTGTCCCATTAGAAAAATTTATCATTAGGACCCGGAATTTTCTAACGGGACCTGTTTCTTGCTTAAATTGATCCTACCCAACTCATCTACGCCGATAACCTTTACCTTAAACTCATCACCGACCTTGACAATGTCTTCAACCTTCTTCACAAATGTCGCGGAGAGCTCGGAAACATGCACCAGGCCTTCTTTGCGCGGGGCGATCTCCACAAACACGCCGAACGGCATAATGCGTTTTACCTTGCCCGAATAAATCCGGCCTACCTCAACATCCTCGGCAATCGCCTTGATCATCCTGATCGCCGCTTCTGACTTTGCGGCATCAGTTGAGCCGACCAGAACTGTTCCGTCATCATTGATATCAATACTGGCTCCGGTAGCGGCAATGATCGCTTTAATATTCTTTCCGCCCGGGCCGATCAACTCACCGATCTTCTCGGTATTGATCTTGATCACATCAATGCGCGGGGCAAAACTGGAAAGCTCAGAACGCGGGGCGCTTAAAGCAGCGTTTATCTTGTCCAGAATGAACAACCTTCCTTCTTTAGACTGGGCAAGGCACTTTTTTAATAGATCCAGCGAGATACCGTCGATCTTTAAATCCAGCTGCACCGCGGTAATCCCCGCGGAGGTGCCGGCGACCTTAAAATCCATATCTCCAAAATGATCCTCTAGCCCCGCGATATCAGTTAAGATAACCTCTTTTTGGCCCTGCTTAACCAGGCCCAAGGCAACCCCGCCCACAGCCTGCTTGATCGGCACCCCGGCATCCATCAATGACAGGGTGGCGGCGCAAACAGAAGCCATGCTGCTTGAACCATTTGATTCCAGTATCTCGGAAACCACTCTTATAGTATAAGGAAATTTTTCCTTTGACGGCATGACTGCAAGCAAGGCCTTC
>Ga0265296_1003387_pt1 | contig 14888 bp, 5 predicted proteins | sample MunlanPumphouse1_FD_189073 | JGI IMG/M metagenome (GOLD analysis project Ga0265296, IMG submission 189073) | Groundwater microbial communities from a municipal landfill in Southern Ontario, Canada - Pumphouse #1 | ecosystem: Environmental > Aquatic > Deep subsurface > Groundwater | place: Canada... | reverse complement strand
AATATAGTCATTCGTGGGACACTACAAGCTCTGGAGTTTCTTGTAAACCAAATTAGGGGAGAGAATGGAAATCTTCTTGTAACATCCACAGCGAAAGTCGATACTACAAATGATTATTTTTGGAGATTACCGGCAACTGCACTTTGGTTTATAACAGATTCGGCAAGTACAAATAACATTTCACCATTCCAACACGGTGATATGTTAATGTGCCAAAGAGTTGATATGAGTGGAGCGACTTACGATGCCAATGGTGATATTGTCATAAATAATTTCTTAATAAAAAGGTTAGTGTTCAAAGTTGATTCTGTTAATGGATTGAAAGTTTATCCCTCATTACTAAGTGGTGCGCCCACAAATAAAGCAAGGATTACTAAAGGGGATGTATTTGTAAGACTTGGGAATGATAGTGTTCTTTCACGACAAGGAATGGTCGGGGTTTATTCCGATGAACCAAATTCTCCTTACATAAGAATTACTGCGAACATAAATTCTTGGGCAGCGTGGAAATCTGCTTCAAATATGAAAGTGCAAGTCGGGAATTTAGCGGGAATACAAAAGCCGGACGGCTCTTTGTTGAGTGGTTATGGTGTTTATGCAAACCGGTTCTGGTTCGGTGCAGATAGTCTAAATTATTTTTCTTACGATGGTTCGAGTTTTAAGAGTGTAATTGGCGGGACTAATGTTGGGACAAACATTACACAAAATGATAGTATAATTTCTTTGCTTTCACAAAACACAATTTACTTTTATTCTTTAATTGGAGTAAGTTGGGGAGAAATTGTCGCTAAGTGGGATAGCACAATGGGACTTCGTGACCAAGTGTTAGATTCCATTGTTGTGCATAGAAGCGGGATAAATGTTGTTTCAGATTCAGTTGGTATTTTTAGTGAAAATATTATAAAGACAAATGATTCGATAACTGTACACAGAGCTTCTATCACGGTGAACAGCAACAGTATTGTTTCGATTGTTTCGGTGAATAATACACAAGGGGACACATTAACTTCTCACAATTCAAGAATACTTCAAACCGTTTCAGATATTAATTTATCAGTTGCAGAGACAAATAAGGTTAAGGATAGCGTCACAACTCATCGAGGAGAGATTAATGTAAATGCGAGTGGAATAAAATTAAAGGCAGATTCAACTATAACCAATAAGTATGGTGATACTTTGACTGTTCATAGAGGAGAACTAAATGTTAATGCTACTAATATTAATTTAGCCGTTGCTGAAACAAATAAATTAAAGGATAGCACGACAACGCATCGAAGTGCAATTAATCTTAATAAAGATTCTATTAATTTGTTTTCCACAAGAACCATTAAAACAAATGATTCAGTCACGGTTCATCGTGGAGAAATAAATACAAGTGCAACTAATATTACTCTTAAAGTTTCGTCTACTGATTATAATGGAACTACAATTGCAAGTAAAATTAATCTCACTGATTCCACAATAACTATTGACGCTAAACATATTAAAATAGATGGGACAACTACCTTTTCGAGCGGTTATAATCCTACCGGGAGAATCGCCGCCGGTGGCGGAGCGGCAGATGTTAATAATAACACTACAACTATTTCCGGTGATAAAATAAGAAGCGGAACTATACAATCAAATAATTGGTCAACAAGTAAAGGTAGTTATTATGATTTAGTTGGCGGTATGATAAAACTCGGCGGTTCAAGTGCGCCTAAATTTGTAGTTGATAGTTTAGGGATTATGACGGCAACAGGAGCGACTATTCAAAATGCTGGAACGGTTGCACACGTAACGATGAACTCATCCGGGATTTTTGGTTACAATGGAGCAGCTGTACAAAAATTTGGATTAAATACAAATGGTTATCTTACGGCGGATAGCGCAACATTTACAGCGGTGAATGTTACAGGTTCGATTAATTCGGGTTCTACTATTACAGGAGCAACTATCACGGGCGGGTCATTACAAACCGCTGCGAGTGGAAAAAGAATTTCCATTAGCTTTGGTGACAATATAAGTTTTTATGACGACACGTCAAAAGTAGCAACGTTAAGTGTTGCCAATAACCAGTGGAGTATTGATGCGAAACATTTTAACTTTAATATATCTACAGGGGCAAGCGGATATTATAATTTTAATTATGCGGACGTTGTTATTCAAGAGGGATTAAAAGTTGGTTCAAGTAATCCGGCGACACCACAATTTGTTGTTAATAATTCAGGGCAAATAACAGAGGTAAATGACATAGCTCCAACAAGCGGGTATACTTTAGTAGGAGACGGAACTTCATTTACGCCTCGACTTTTAGCAATGAGTGATTTACCGGCAGTAACAGCTAATAAAGTTTTGTTGTCGGATATAAATGGGTATGTTACAATCTCATCGATTAGTAATATTACTCTTGGATATTTAGATGCAACAAGTTCAATTCAAACACAACTAAACGCTAAAGCCGCTCTTGCTTCGCCTACATTTACCGGGACTGTAACAATTCCTACTCCATTTACTTTGGGCGCAGTTTCAGTGCTTCCCACAGGTACAGAATTAAATTATGTTAGTGGGGTTACTTCGGCTATTCAAACACAGTTAAACGGAAAAGAAGCATCCTTTTCTGTCTTACCTATTAGCAAAGGCGGGACTGGTACTGCTATGGTAGGCTTTGTTGATGGAAACTTTTTAGCGTACGATCTGGTTGGTAGTAAAGTAAGTAATTCGGGATATAGTTCTTCTTCATTTGCAACGGCATCACACGGACATACATATTTAGATGCAACTTCATCTATCCAAACACAGTTAAATGCAAAAGCTCCATTGGCATCCCCAACGTTCACCGGAACTGTAACTTCACCATATTTTATACCAACAACTAATTATAAATCAGTTGATGGGACGGTAGGAGCAACAGGTTCGTTTACGACTGTTGATGGTAAAACGGTTACCGTGAAAAATGGTCTCGTAACACTTATAGCGGTTAATTAAAAAAGGAAATATATGAAAACAATAACATTTATGATTTTATTCACGGTCTTAGGTTTTGCACAAGAAAAAACAGACAGTTTAAAACAAGTAGAAATTGTTAATGAGTATCGAACGTATGAAAAAGCAATTGCAAGTTTAGATAGTGCTAAGATAAAATATCTTGGTGTCTTAGAATATTTATCAAAGCAATATCAGTTAATTGAAGATAAGAAAAAGAGATAGGAGTTTAATATGTCTGGTTTTCAAGATGTAAATGGTTTAGCTTCTGCAATCCCTTATGTTGGTGGATTATCCGCATTACTATCAATAGGGGGTGGAATACTTGGTAGCCAATCTTCACCACAAGAAGATTACTTTAAGAATATGTCTAAGACTATATCTGATTATATGCCTTACTTATCTTCATCTGCATTTAGTAAATCAGATATAGATAATATAGTCAAGTCAATATCTGCTATGTATAGAGGTTCTGCTAATGTGGCAGCTGGTGGTATAGGTGCTTCGTTAGGCGAATCACTTAATGCATCTGGCGTACCTAAAGGACAACCATCTGCAAGCATGTACGTTAGTGAATTAGCACCAGTTATAGCTGAAGGCGAAAAAGGTGCAGCATCTGCTGCCCAATGGGGCAGTGATTTCTTTGCTAACTTAGATGCACAAGCTAAACAAAGAGTAATGTCTGCATTAGGTATGATGAGTAGTTTAGGGCAAGGGTACTCAGACCAAACTGGTGGACAAAAAGGTTTAATGAGTGGGATTAGTTCGTTTAATATGTTAACATCTGGCTTTGGTAACATTGCTAAGATGTGGAAAGATATAAATACACAAGAAATTAAGGTAGATTAATGGCTACATTTGCACAAGATATGGCAAGGTTAAGTTCGCTTAATTTTTTAGGTGGGTTAGCTGATGTTGGTGCTGCTGTTAAAGAGCAGAAACAAAATCAAAACTTGGTTGATTTGTATGAGCAGTTTAAAACTAAATCAAGCCAAATTGACACTACTGATAAGCAAGTAACTGACTTTAATAAAGTTGCTAAAACAAGTGAGCAAGGCGGTGTTTCACCTTCTTCTGATATTACTCAAAGCCTTAATTTATTTTCATCTTTAGATAGAATAAATAAACTTAATAAAGCATATCAACCTTATATCACTGCGTTTTCTATGTTAGGTGAAGATGGGATAAGAGTGGCTAAAGCTATTACAAATGATTTATCTACGAAAATAGGGGTGGAACAAGCTAAGACAGAAGTGCCGTTAAAAGAGTTGCAGTATAAACAGCTTGTGGATGAGAATACTTTAACCAGGAATAGGATTATTGATTATAATGATGCTAAAGCGAAGAACAAACAGTTACAAGAGGTTGAAGATGCTATATCGCAAAGCAAGATATTCCAAAGCATTAGCCCTATCGAACAGCAAGTTGACCCAACCACTACTTATGGTAAACGCACAATAGACGAATATACCAATATGGTGAACTCATTAACTTCGGAAATAGTACAGCAGTTCCCAAACCTTGATAAAGGTATATTAAGTAAAGCTATTGTGATGCAATTAAACGCTTACGATAAATCTGTTAAAGGTAAACAAGAAAGAGCAATTAATATATCTAATGGTGGTGGTAATGATAATGGGTTCACTAATTATGATTGGACAGATAACCTAAACAAACTTAGGACTATGTCCCAAGAGTGGGTTTCATTAGATGATGACACTATAATGGAATTAAAAAAGTATGCTACTGCTAAACAAACTGTTGATGAAGATACTGGGATGCCGACCAATATACCAGAGAAGATTAAATCATTATATGAAACATTTAAACCAGGTGGGGCATTCGATACAGCTAATAACTTTATCATAGGAATGACCCAGGGTAGATGGTTAAGCAATGAAAATGTTATCAAGGATAAGGATGGCAAAATTAAAGCAATCCCAGTTTTTAAATATAGTGTTGGCAAAGATATTGACCCAAGACCTACTAAAATAGGTATGACGATGCTAACCGATGAGGATAAAAATGTGTGGGGCATTAATAGAGAAGATTTAATAATAGCAAGAAATGCTTCTGACTTATTAAATGGTTCAGTTTCGTATGACCCAAGATGGGCTGGCAAGTTTAAAGAATGGACAAATAACGCACCAGAATCAAATGGTAGTTTGTTTAATAATGTATATGACGGTAATTATAATCCACGCAAAAGTGCTAATCGTGGCACTTCTTGGAGAAAATAATGGCAGATAAGAAACAGAAAAAATCTCCTTTTGTTACTTTACCTTCTGCTGGTTTTATGCAGACTGTTGAAGAAAATAAACAGACAGCGAATTTTCTTGACAGTTTTAAAACACCACAAGACAGAGAGCAATACAACAACTATCTTGTGGCTACAGAGCTTGTTGATAACTTAGGTATCTCGCCATTTAATAGTGTGGGCGATAAGAGAGCTGAGTTTGACCCAAATGTAGAACCATTACCTATATACGAACATATAGACGATGCCAAGGAGAAAGCATTTAAAACTATATTTAATAAGATAGTCGCTGGCAGAGGTGGTGTAGGTGCTGGTAGTTTTGCTCAACGTACATTTGGTGGTTCGATGACTGGTGGTTGGGCGAAGATGTTAGGTCTTGATAAACTTACTGGGATGGACGATGGTCTATCTGATTTCTCGTTTCAAAAGGATGGTGTATTTTTTGATGGGCATAAACTTAGCCTTGATGCGGTTGAAGGTAAAATGGTATCTGACTTTGCTGCACGTGTGTTAGACCAAGATAGGGAGAAATCATTTGCTGAGAAAGCTGCAGAGACTACCGTTAGTGTGTTATGGGACTTACCTTTAATGGCTCTTACTGGCGCAATAACTGGCGGTATGGGGACAGGTGCATTAGCTGCAGCAAGAGCATCCCGTGGGTTTGGTGCGTTGGTGGGCAATGTCGCACGTAATGCTGCGAATTTTAATATAATGGGAATACCAGCTTATGTAGATGCTATACACACCGACCAGAAGTTTGATGTACTTGCCAACCTATTCTTGCATAATACTGCATTAGGTGCGGGTGCTGCAATTACTGGTAAACTTGGTTCGATGGTGTCTAATAAAGCATTTAGTAATGTAGCGTTTACTAAAGAGATAATGAAAAAAAACCCAGCGTTTATGGACACCGTTGGTGCGATACCAGGCTCGTTTGGCTTTGGTTATGGTAGTTCTAAGTTAGCTGGTGCGGACGACCAAGATGCTTTAGCTACTGGATTAGCTTTCGCTGCTATGCATTTCACTGATGTTAATGCCTATAAGCGCATTATACAACAGCAGAAAACTAAAGAAGTTAAAGTGTTCGCTACAAATTACGATGGCAAAAGTAATCCAGTTTCATTTAGCCATGATTATTTTACCGAAGAAAATGGTCAACTATTTAAGATAGATAATGAACAGTTCAGAAAAGGCAAGATAGTCAAATCAAGTGATGGCGTTGAGGTTTCTGATGAGATGCGTAAAGAACTATTTTATTATAATGAAATACCAGAGCATACTCGTTTAACTTACAGCCAAGCGTTAGAACAAGTACGCACACAAAAGATGGGTAAACAGCTTTACGATAGATGGACTAATGAATTACCAGAACAATACGTTAAGGAAAATGCTGATAAACTTAGAGGGTTGGCAGAGATGACTGCTGGTTCTGTTGCTGTTGGTGATTTAAGTAAACTGATGAGCAAAGTATCTTTACCAGAAGATAAAGACTTGCAAACATCTATGGTTAAGTTATCTGCAAAGTTTAACATATCTTACGGTGACGTTAAAAAGCATGTACTAAGTAACATAGGTGAGTTCTTTGCAGACCCAGAAGTATTTAAAGCTAAGTATGTAAATGAATCTAAGCCAATGCAAGAGATGGCTAAGACTGTTGAAAAGGCGCACGATGCAGTTATCAAAGAAGAAGTTAATAAAGAAGCACAAGCAGAAATAAAACAAATGACTGTATCTGCCGACCCACGCAGTAGGCTAATAGTTAATAAGGTTGTGTCTATTGTGGAGGGCGCTATGAGCAGAGGACATGAAGTTGACACAAAACTTATAACATCTAAAGTAGATGAAGTAAGAGATGTTGTTGAAAAAAGAAGATTAGAAAATCTTTATATGAAAGCCTTAGAGCATAATCGTCAGCTTAAAGCACCAGTAGAAGAAATTAAACCAGTAGAAGAAGTTTCAGCAGAACCAATACCCGCAGAACCAGAAACTGATTTACGTTTAGAAACTAAAGATGGTAACATACCAGTTACTCCTACCGAAGATGGTGGCATGCAGATAGGTGATAATGTAGTGCTTGATAAAGTACAAACAGACAAACTTAAAGAAGAAGGTAAAGTATATTCTAAAACTGCTAAAGTTAATGCTGAAGTCACTTGGGAAGCTGATGGTAAACAGCGTAAAGGTGTTGTGCTAACCGTGCATAGAGAAGCTGGCAAAGTATTAGGATATGTAGTTAAAGATAATGAAACTGGCAAGAATGTTGGACTTGGCAGAACGATGATAACGGTAACCAAAAAAGGAGTACCAAATGGACAAGAACAAGTGGATAGCGGAAAAAGTAAAGATGATGTTAAAGGAAGGAAAATCGCAGAAGGAAGCGTTAGCAATGGCGGAAAAGATGTGGTCGGAGATGCAAAGGTCGCCAATGAAGAAATCAATAGAGAAACACAAGTAAAAGTAACTAACGAACCTCAGTCAATCGAAAAACTAACGCCAGAAGTGCCTCTTAAATCAACGAACGTAACCGAAGGCGAACAAAGTATAGGCTCTACCCCCGAAATCAAGCCTAATCAAACGGTGGACGTTAGTGGAGAAATCCCTACATCTGAAGCCGTTATAACTACTTCGCCTAAAGAAGTGTTTGATATAACTAATACCACTGGGCAAACACGAGGCAAACCAGAGTATAAATCTGCTAAAGATAAGTTTGATGCGGTTGCCGAAGAACTTGTGGGCAAGATACCCGATATTAGTGAAGGTAAAAAACGTGTATTTAAAAATGATATTCAACAATTATTACTTAATGCTGCTGGCGTTACCGACCCCGATGGTATAGTAACTGGTGCTAAGGCTGCTGGCGTGCTTAAAAGATATGATGAAGTGAATAAAATAGCTGGTAACTATAACCAGAAATCTGTTGACGCATTGAAGAGTGCTGGTATATTAGATTACATCGAAAAAGTTAGAGCTGAACAAGGTACTGCTAAAGTTGCTGAAGGTGCTGTACAAGCAGAGCAGATACAGGCAATGGGTGGCGAAAGAAAGTTTACCACACAATTAGAAGAGCAAGGTTTCCATATAGAAAACCCAGCGGTTGAGAAAGGTACAACTAAATCTTCTCCAGAGCGTACTTCATTAGAGAACAGATTTACAGATGCTAAACTTGATATAACTAAACCAGAAGATGTTGATAACGCTTATAAAGACAAACTTATAAATGCACGTGAAAAGAATAATTTACTTAATGAAATAGCTGGTCTTAAAGTGGGCGAGAAAAAAATTGATGTACCGATTGCAGTTAGCAACTATATTGGCAAAGGTTTCACACGTGAGCAAGCGATAGACGAAGCTGCTAAAAACGGTGATATAACACAGAAACAAGCTGATGATTATAAATCGAGTATGAACCCATACGAACTTAAACAACTTTATAACACCACTAACTTTGCAGACCAACCAGTAGATAAAGCAGAATTTGATGCTGGTGTAGCGAAGATGTTACCAGGTGTTAAACTTAAAGTTATCCACGACGCAGTTATAGACCAAACTGGTGTTGAGCCAGGTAAAGTTAGAACTGGTTATACTAAAATATTACCAGATGGGACTGTCGAAGTTGGATTAGCTACTCTTACTGGTAAAGGTGCGCCATTAGAAGAAACCGTACATGCTGGTTTACTATTAGCAAGTAAAGGTGATGGTGCGGCAGTAGATAAGTTTCTTGCTCATTTAGGTAGTGATGGTATAAGAGGTAGTGAAAGCTGGGTAAATGCGCATGAAACATTAAGAGAACAATTAGTTGAGTTCAGCAAAGGCTATCGACCAGATGAATATGGTATGTTATCTAAAGTAAAAGAAGTATGGGAGAAACTAAAGAACTTCTTTACTGGGCATGGTATGTATAGTTCTGCAGAGATTTACCGTAAGTTACTTGATGGTGATATGACGTTTGGTGAGATAGCAAGGGGGATGAATAATGGTGAAAAAGTATCTCTATATAATCAAGCCACTTCTGCATTTGGTAAAATGTTAGATTACTTTTCTCGATTACCATTAAAAGAGTATCGCACTGGTCTGCCAGAAAGAGGTGAAACTGGTGCAAGATGGTGGAATAATCAATTAAAGGATGGGATAGATAATTTATTTACTTCATCTATGCCAGAAGAATTTAATACAAATAAAAATAATCTTGTTAAATTAGCAGAAGATTTACGTGGTTTATATAAAAATGATGTTGAAGTTGCCAAGAATAATGCCGACATGGATATTCCCAGTAAAAATGATTACGGAGAAACTGACTTTACCACATCTTACAATAGGTTTGAAGAATCTAAAATACGTTTGCAATCTGCTGAAGATAAACTTGCATTGATAAATCAATTTGCAGATAGCATAAAAGATGTTAAGTTTGAAACCAATGTTTCTTTATTCAACACTGCAGATATACCGCCTAATGCTACTACATCTAAATTGTTTAATGATACTGGTGCTAAAAATGAATACAAAGAAAAGCTAAAAGGAGAAGCATCTAAAGAGCAGTGGAAGTCTATACGTGGCGAAGGCATTATACCGCAGAAAACTATCGAAGAAAATGAAGCTAAACTAAGTACATTTGCTAAAACTATTGACCATTATAAATCTAATGCAAGAGATTTTATTAGAGGTATGTCTCAACGTTTATGGGTAACTATGAAAATAGCTGCTGAAAAAGGTGGTGCTACTGCAGATTTGATTAACCGTATAAATATGTCTGAGCAGATTAATAATGATAGGGCTGCTTATGTAGCACGTACCGCAAATGATATTTTAGATGGTACTGAAAAAGGGTTTACAGTTAAAGCAACGCCAGAGGAAACTAAAAACATAGAAGATATGTTGCAGTATTTTAATAACCATAAACTCAAAGTATCAGAAGAAAAAGATTTGCCAGAATTTATTAAGAATATGAAAGATTTAAGCGAGGGTGGCAGAGGTGAATATGTGCATTACAATGACGATGGCGTCGAATCTAAAGTAACTTGGGAGAAAGTTACACCACATGTTTGGGAAACGTTACGCACATTAAAAGAGAATGAAACAAACAAACGTAACATAGCAGAAGAAAGTAAAAATGAACTTCGCCACAAGAATAAATATGCTACTGTAAAAGAGATATTACAAGCACCTATGTCTAAGATGAGTGTAGATAAATTTGTTGGTAAAGATGCGTTTGATTTAATGGGCGTAGATAAAGACCTTAGCGAGCAACTGCGTGGTGTAGCGGAAGCAGTATTTGCTAATCCTTATGTAAAAGCAAGCGAAGTTATTAGTGATATACCCAAGATGGCAGAAGATTACTTTAATGATAACTTAACCCGATTAGATGATATTAAGAAATCACTTAATTCTGCTGATTTTAAGAATAAGTATACTTTTAAAACTATTAATGGCAAAGAGTTTGATAAAGCTAAATGGAAATCTGATAAAGATAAAATGCTTAGTCAGATAAAAGATTACCAGAACAAAGTTAAAGTTGTAAATGATGTTGACCAGCTTAGATTATTAATAGGTAGAAATGCTGAAGCTAATATGGCTAAAGTAGATGAGAATAATCCACGTAATAGCTTATTGACCTTAGAAGATTTAGCTAATAGACTTGTGAGTAGATGGGATTCTAATGCAAGTATGGAACGTGATTATAGTGAGCCGATTAAGTATCTTACTAAACTTGAAATGGATGAACATTTTAGTGATTCATATATATCACGTACATTGCCCAATGAAAAATTTGTATCACAACTACAAATAAATAGACCAGATGAAACTGAAACTATATACAGAAACCATTACAGTTCCATAGCGGAAGCGCAAAAATCAGTTCAAACTAAGTTAGCTAACAAAGCTGGTTTCATTAAGATGCTGCAAAGCAAAGGGCAGATTACCCCAGTTGAAGCCGAAGAATTATTGAAAGCATTAGATGAGAGAAGTTTTAAAGTATATCATATCAAAGATGAAAAGAACTACTTTGATGAACTTGGCAGAAAACTTGGTTACTTTGACTTACAACGCATACTTAACCAGATAGGTGCAAGTAAAGATACTAAAGAGATTGAACAGATTAATAACTATCTGCAAAACGAAATGCTTAATCGTAGATATGAAGAACGTAAAGGCATAGCTGGCGGTAGCGAGAAACTGCATGACGTATTCCAATCACTTAAAGATTTAAATAGTGAACTATCTCGCAGTAACTCCAGTAAATATCTGCAGTTAGAAGTATCTGATTTATTAGATAGCTATAAAGATGTAGTCGATAGGCAAGATATGCATTACATACAAAGTTATGCTAAAGAAATGCTACGCACAACAAAAGCAGAAAATTCTATTATAGCTGGCGCACGTACAATAGTTTATGGTACTACTTTGTTTCGCCCATCTCAATGGATTATTAATGCTACTGGATTAGCTTCTACTGGTTTACCAGTGCTTGCTCGTTATCATCATTCACGTGCGTTGCCAGAACTATTAAATAGTTTTCAGCAAGGCAGACGTTTGCTTAAAGCGTATAAGATGGAAGAAGCTGGCAAAGCAGATTTGATTAATCTGCAAGGTGAAGATGCGGTTATGTACCCTATCTTTAGAACATTTGCTAAAGCTGGTTTAATTAATCCAGTGTTAACCGAAGAACAGATGTCGGGTGAAACTAATGCTCAAAGAGGTTTATATAAAACATCACAAAAGGTACTTGGCTTTGGTAATATGCAAGTTGAACAAGTTAATAGAGCAACTGCATTAATAGCTGGTTATAAAATAGGGATGATGGAAGCTGAAAAATTAGTTAATGAAGGCAAGATAAATGAATCAGAAGCAGAACAATATGCTTTTACACAAGCTAATTTAATTAATGCACAGATTAACGTAGTTCCTTCTGTCAACACTCCAGTTGCTTTGCAAAAATCTCGTGGTGTATTAAGAACATTACTTAAAAATCAGTATATGCTGAAATCATTTACTCACAACTATATGCATATGTACTCACAAGCATTAAAATATGGTGTGGTCGAAGGTTTTAAAGGTAGTGAAAAGTTTGATAAAGGTCAGTTATGGTCATTTGCATTTGCTAATTTACCTATGTTAATGTTGGCTGGTGTAGGTGGCGTACCCTTCTCATCTGATATGCAAAATATAGTTAGAGGTTTGTTCAAGAAAGACACTGATACAGAAATGCGTAAGTTTATGGCTACGTTGCCAGGTGTATTAGGTTCGCCAGAGTTTGCTGATTTAGCAATGAATGGTTTACCTACTGCATTAGGAATAGATATAAGTAAGAGAACTGGCATGGGGGATGTACTTGCGCAAACTGGGTTAGGTGAAGTTGCTGATATGATAACTGGACTTAACTCGTTTAAATCTCAGCAAAGTATATTAGGTGGATTAAAAGCTGGCGTAGATATACCCGCATCTACTGCAAGTACTTTATTTAGAATGATGAAAGGTGACTGGAAAGCAATAGTAGATACTCCGCCATTACAATCTATATCTATGATTAGAGATTTAACTAATGCAGTTAAGCAATCTCAATTAGGTGTACAAACCAGCAGAGGTGAAACATTGGTTAAGCCAGAAGATTTATCTGCATATAATATAGCTATGCAAGGCTTAGGTTTTAATTCTGTTAAAGCTACTAATGCTAAAGAAGCTAAGACTGCTATGGATATGATAAGCGGTGATAGGACTAATGCTGTTAGTAACTTTAGAGAACAAATGCAACAAGCATTAGAAGATGCATATAAGGGTAATAGCAGTAGCAAGACTAATATCATCAAAGCTATTAAAGAATGGAATACAGATAATGCAGAATATAGTAAACCCATCATGGTTAGACAAGTAATATTATCTGCTATTGGTAAGATTAAAAAAGATAAAAAAGCATTAAGAGAAAAAGGTGGGAGTAAATATCTGAAATATTTATTCAATCTTTATAACATACCAAGTTAATGTAATTTGGAATAAACTTAATTAATGGTTATTTTTGTATAGAATTAAAATGGAGAATAGAAGCATTATGAATATCAAAAAGAAAATATTAGTCTTAACATTTTTTATGTTATCATTACCTATGTTTGCCCAGCAACTATGGTATATAGATACTACTGCCACTGGTATAGAAAAGCGAGTTTTTGTAGGCAATTTTCAAAATGGTTATAATAGTGGTGGTATTAACATGGGTAAATTGCCAATACAAGGACAACTACAATCACAAGTAATGCCAGTCATAAGTTTTGCAACTTATATTGATACTATTAAAGTTGGTGGGACTATGGATACAATTACCATATCCGGCAGCACTTACTCAATAGTAACTATTAAATGTATGAGTCCAACAGATAGTTTAGAATATGCTGTTGGCATAACAGCACCAGTAACATTTAGTCGTCTCTTTCCTAATGCAGTTTATTGGAATTCAACAAATGGTTCAAATGGTATGTTTAAATCAGAAGAATTAAGTTATACATATTTCACTAAAGTTTTTATTAAGGCTTATGGTGTAACTAATTCAATCAAACAATATCAAGTTGAAATTGAAACATTTTAAACAAAAAGGAAAAACAAAATGAAAAAATTAATTTTAGCATTTTTGCTAATAACCGGTTTCGGTTTCGGGCAAAGCCTAACGGGAGTTGCCCCAAGCGCAAGTTACAAAGATTTGTTGCATATTTCAAACGCCAATCTTGGATTAGATGGAACGCTAAGAACCGTTTATGATGGGTTGGGCAATGCAAGCGGGCTGAAATTATCTCTCAACGGTATTTCAGCTGGTGGATTTACAAATCTTAGCGGTAGCACGAAAATATACAATACTACTGCTGGGAACGCAGTACATCTTAGAACTGCGGCTGGAGATACAACCTTAACCGGTATGGCAAACATTTACGGTGTACTAAATATAAAAAATAGTGGCGGAAACGAAACTGCTACTTTAGGCAGTGAGGCTTTGGGGAATAATTCTTTCGTCGATTCAACAATCTGGACTTTTGGAAATGGATGGCGAACATCTACAACTGCGGGAAGTGTAACACATGTTGTTGATAGCACAGCGACTTTAACGCAAGCGATAAATGTAACAAACGGTACGGTTTACCAAATTGCTGTTACGATTGCTAATAGGACTGTCGGCAGTATTACTTACCAATTAGGTAGTTTAGATATTGCTTATTCTGGCGTTACTGCAACGCAAACAAAAACTTATACTGCAACCGCAACAACGGTATTAACATTTACCGTAACACCTACTGCAACTTTTGATGGAGCATTTACGGAGATAAGCATTAAACCAATTACACTTGGTTCGGTTACTGCAAACGCAAATTTCTATAATGCTGCCGGGACATTAAGTGCCGAATTACGGACAAATACATCATTATCAAATCATTTTTTTGGATTAGGTAGCGGTTCTTCAAATACCACCGGCAGCTACAATAGTTTTCTGGGGACGAGCGCCGGTTATTCAAATACCACCGGCAGCTACAATAGTTTTCTGGGGACGAGCGCCGGTTATTCAAATACCACCGGCAGCTACAATAGTTTTCTGGGGGCGAACGCCGGTTATTCAAATACCACCGGCTACTACAATAGTTTTCTGGGGATGCAAGCCGGTTCTTCAAATACCACCGGCAGCTACAATAGTTTT
>Ga0265296_1003384_pt1 | contig 14892 bp, 11 predicted proteins | sample MunlanPumphouse1_FD_189073 | JGI IMG/M metagenome (GOLD analysis project Ga0265296, IMG submission 189073) | Groundwater microbial communities from a municipal landfill in Southern Ontario, Canada - Pumphouse #1 | ecosystem: Environmental > Aquatic > Deep subsurface > Groundwater | place... | reverse complement strand
TTCCTCATCCACCATGCCTGTTACGGTAAGCTTTCCCTGTCCACGTGCGGCGGGGATGGCATTGGCCTCCACCTCTAACAGGACTCCCATATTCGGACCGTAAACGGCAAGGCCATTAACCAGGCCGACCTGAGGACTGGGGGGTATCTTCTTTTCCGGCCTCGGTGTGTACTGGCCGCTCTGGACAACCCATTCAATGTCAGCAGCGCGGATTACTTCCCTGCCTTCAGTTATGGCGATCCCACCAGCTATCTGAATAATATTGACAGCCTCGCGGCCATTTGTGGCATACTTTTTAATCACTTCGAGGGCGCCGGGCTGGAGCGGGATGTCAATTTTTATAGCCGCGTTAGCAGCTATAATTTCGATTTCGTCCGGCAGGAGCTGCCGGAAGTAAATTTCCAGACAGCGCGAGCGGATAGCCGGGGGAATATGGTCTGCATCCCTGGTTGTGGCGCCTACCATGCGAAAGTCAGCCGGCAGGCCGTTTTGAAAAATATCATGGATATGAGAGGGGATATTATTGTCCTCTGAGCTGTAATAGGCGCTTTCCATAATAACCTTGCGATCTTCCATAACTTTCAAAAGCTTATTCATCTGGATTGAGTGAAGTTCTCCGATTTCATCTATAAAAAGCATGCCCCCGTGCGCCTTTGTGACCGCCCCTGCCTTGGGCTGGGGAATACCGGCCATACCCATTGGACCCGCCCCCTGGTAAATGGGATCATGCACCGAACCGATCAGCGGATCAGCTATACCCCTCTCGTCAAAGCGCGCCGTAGTAGCGTCAATCTCAATAAACTTGGCGTCTTCTTTAAAAGGAGAGCCTGCGTTTTTTTTGGCCTCCTCCAACACCAGCCTGGCGGCGGCGGTTTTACCCACACCGGGAGGCCCATAGATGATCACGTGCTGGGGGTTCGGGCCACACAGGGCAGCCCGGAGGGATTTAAGGCCCTCGGTCTGGCCGATGATTTCACCAAAACAGGTTGGACGTGTTTTTTCAGACAGTGGTTCGGTCAACGAGATTGAACGCAGGCGCTGCAGTTTTTCCATCTCTTTTTTAGATTCTTTTTCAACGGCGTTTTTGCTTCCCTGCTGTGTCTTGAGCAAATTCCAAAAATACAGGCCTATGATCACCGCGAAAAATACCTGAATAAAAGTCAGAAAACTTCCTATACCTGAAGGAAATTCTCCCATGTTATTACTCCTCCTTAAAAATGGTTCTGACCATTAGTATTACTAAGTTTTTCACATTTTAACCTCATTACCTGTTAAAAGGACAAAATCAATTAATTACTTAATAGTACCGAATGCCAATAGTCACCTGTCCTATAGTCCTAGACAATAAGTTCCAATAGATATATAATCATAGTGGATACCTGTATCAGGCATAAAAAAAGACATATAAGGAGGTGTTACGTAAAAACTTAGATTCATTTTTTAGATCTGGGCATTAAATGCAATTATTATTCTTTAGGAGGAGTAGAGTATCATGTCGAACACCATTTATGAAATTAAAGAATCGGCAATTGCCGACCCTGGTCCGCTTGGACTGGCCTGTTTTGCCCTGACAACCTTTTGCCTGAGCATGGTGAACGCCGGGCTGGTTGTAAAAGAATCTGTAGCAGTAGTTGTCGCTCTGGCCCTGGTTTACGGTGGATTTACTCAAATTTTAGCCGGAATGTGGGAGTATAAAAAGAACAACGTTTTTGGGGCTACCGCATTTGCATCATATGGCGCTTTTTGGGTATCATTTGGTGTATTTGAAATACTTGCAGCTCAGAAAATCTTTACAGTACCTCCGCAGGGTGTTTGGCTGTTCCTGCTGGCATGGACCATATTCACTTTTTATATGTGGATCGGCAGTTTTGGAACAAATAAAGCCTTAGTGGTTACATTTACTTTGCTTTTGTTAGCCTTTATTCTGCTGACAATAGGAGCGGCAGGCAACCACGCAGCGCATACATGGGGCGGTTATGTAGGTATTGTTACAGCTATTGTCGCCTGGTACACTTCCGCCGCCGGAATATTCAACACTGTGTTTGGGCGGGTTGTCTTACCGGTAGGCCCCTGTAAAAAATAAATTATCGCGTTAAAAAATCCTGACCGCTTTCGGTCAGGATTTTTTTTATTCTCACATCTCACATCCCATATCCCATTTATGCTGTCTCTTCTTTTTTCTTCTTGCGGTCCATAGCTATAATCCGCGGCGGTTCTTTCTTTAGTATGGTTTCACCAGTAACAATGCACTTGGCGATATCTTCCCTGGACGGTATATCGTACATAACATCAAGCATTACTTCTTCCAGGATCGATCTTAAGCCGCGGGCGCCGGTGTTGCGCTTGAGCGCTTCTTCCGCGACCGCCTTTAAAGCTTCCTGGGAAAACTCCAGAGTCACACCGTCAAGCTCAAATAACTTCTCGTATTGTTTGATCAAGGCGTTTCTCGGCTCGGTAAGGATACGGATAAGAGCCTCTTCATCCAGGGCGTCCAGGGTCACAATAATCGGCAACCTGCCCACAAACTCGGGAATGAGGCCGTATTTCAAGAGATCTTCGGGCAGGATCTTACTAAGGATCTCACCGATTTTCTGTTCTTTTCTAGCTTTTATTTCTGCCCCGAAGCCCATTACCTTTTTACCAATCCGGTTTAAGATAATCTTTTCTACCCCGTCGAAAGCACCGCCACAAATAAACAGGACGTTGGTGGTGTCAAGCTGGATAAACTCCTGGTGCGGGTGCTTGCGGCCACCTTGCGGCGGTACGCTGGCCACAGTTCCCTCCAGTATTTTCAACAGGGCCTGTTGAACACCTTCACCGGAAACATCCCTCGTAATGGAAGGGTTTTCCGACTTGCGGGCGATTTTATCAATTTCGTCAATATATACAATGCCTTTTTCAGCCTTCTCCACATCGTAATCGGCAGCCTGGATCAGTTTGAGCAGGATGTTTTCCACATCCTCGCCCACATATCCTGCCTCGGTAAGGGAAGTTGCGTCAGCGATGGCAAAGGGCACGTTTAAAAGACGGGCGAGGGTTTGCGCCAGCAGGGTTTTACCGCTGCCGGTCGGCCCCAGCATGACTATATTGCTTTTTTGCAATTCGACATCATCGATCTTGCCGCCAAGATTGATCCTCTTGTAATGGTTGTACACAGCGACAGACAGGGACTTTTTCGCGCCTTCCTGACCAATGACATACTGATCAAGGATCTCTTTAATTTCCTTGGGTTTTGGTATGTCCCCTACCTCTAACCCCAGATCCTCACTGAGTTCTTCCTCGATTATCTCGTTGCAAAGCTCTATGCATTCATCGCAGATATAAACACCCGGGCCGGCTACCAGCTTCTTGACCTGATCCTGAAGTTTACCACAAAAGGAACACTTCAACTGCCCTTTATCGCTAAACATATTTCCACCTCTTTTACCTTTGCCTCCTGACATTATACACCTCGTCAATAATTCCGTACTCTTTAGCTTCCTGTGCCGACATAAAATAGTCTCTTTCGGTATCCTGGGCAATCTTTTCTATAGGCTGGCCGGTATGCCGGGAAAGTATTTCATTTAAGAACATCCTCATCCGCAAGATTTCCCTGGCATGGATTTCTATATCAGTAGCCTGACCTTGAGCGCCGCCCATCGGCTGGTGAATCAAAATCCTTGAATATGGAAGCGAATAACGTTTGCCTTTCTCCCCGGCAGATAGAAGCAGGGCGCCCATGCTGGCGGCCTGGCCGATACAGATAGTGGCAACGGGCGGGCGGACATGCTGCATGGTGTCATAAATAGCCATACCAGCGGTAACCGCACCACCGGGTGAATTAATATAAAACTGAATGTCTTTTTCCGGATCTTCCGCCTCCAGGAAAAGCATCTGCGCAATAATCAAATTAGCAACAGTATCATCTATCGGCCCGCCTAGAAAGACGATACGATCTTTTAAAAGTCTTGAGAAAATGTCATACGACCGTTCACCGCGATTAGTTTGCTCTACTACAATAGGGACAAGGTTCAACTGTAACAGCTCCTTATTAACAAATTCATACTACTGCAAAAGACCTTCTAAATTATATTACTATTCCGGGACAGATTCGTTGGTGTCCTCCCCGGAAGGCTCGTTAGTATCCGGGGCAGGCTCGTTGGCGCCCTCTTTAACTATGGCGTTATCGACCAGAAACTGCAAAGTTTTTTCCCTGACAATCTGATCCTTTATATAATCAATCTGTCCTTTGCTTTCTATCGTTTCCTGAAATTGTTCCTGGTCCTGGTTAAGGTATTGAGCTATTTTTGCCGCTTCCGCTTTTATTTCTTCACTGGAAGGTTCAATTTTTTCCAATTTCGCTATGGTTTCCAGCACCAGGTTTGACTTCGCGCTCCAGATAGCATCAGGGCGCATACCCTCCTCGAATTCCGGAAGAGTGGTTTTGGCGAACTTGAGGTAATTTTCCAGAGACATGCCCTGACCGGTAAGTCGACTTTCAAAGTTGCCGATCATTTCTCTGAGCTGGCTTTCAACCATCACATCAGGAATTTCCATTTCGGTATTATTAACAATTCTATTAACAATTTCCTGCCTGAGCCCGTATTTAGCCTGGCTTTCCGCATTCTCCTTTAACTTATTCGATATATCCGACCTTAATTCCTCCAGCGTGTCAAAGTCGCTGATATCTTTAGCAAACTCGTCATCCAGCGCGGCCAGTTCCTTCCGCTTGATACCATTTACTGTAACGGTGAAAACCGCTTCTTTACCGGCCAGATGTTCAGCCTGATAGTTTTCAGGGAAGGTAACCGCTATGTCTCTTGTCTCTCCAACCGGCAGGCCGATCAGTTGCTCCTCGAATCCTGGGATAAAGGAACCGGAACCGATCTCCAGAGAATAGTCCTTGCCTTCTCCTCCTTTAAAAGGTTCTCCGTCCACTTTCCCAAGAAAGTCAATGACGGCAGTGTCGCCTTTCTCAACAGTTCCCTCTTCCAGAGTCAGCAGTTTGGCATGCCTGTTTTGCAGCCGCTCCAGCGCCTTGTCTACTTCTTCCTCCGGTACTTCAGCAGACGGCTTGATCACTTCCAGTTCTTTATACTGGCCTAGGGTCACTTCCGGTTTCACCTGAACCGTCGCTTTAAACACAACCGGTTTACCCTCTTCAGCTTGAACTATTTCTACTTTTGGCTGGTCAATGGGTTCAATCCCGGTGTCTGATACAGCTTGGTAATAAGCTTCAGGAACAACCGATTCCATCGCTTCTTCAATGATGACCTCTTTCCCCATCATCCGCTCAAAAATCTGCCGGGGCGCCTTGCCCTTGCGAAAACCTGGCACATTAACCCTCTGCACAAGTTTCCGGTAGGCTTTGTCCACTGCCTGGGAGAAACTTTCAGGGTCGATTTCTATTTCCAGTAATACGGTGTTTTTTTCAATCCTTTCAGCGTTAGCTTTCATTTATGCTCCCCCTTATATCGTTTGGTTATATACGGTATTTATTATTAAAAGAACCATGACACCATTTATTTTAACAATAAACCCCAACCAACGCCGTATTAATATTGTAACCAATTTTAAAGATTTATTCTAGAGGCCAGGAATTTTTTTCCTTGCAAAAAACCAAAAACACCAAGACTGATTAAAAAGCCCTGGCTGTACTGTTTTTACCATGTTGGGGCTTTGCAATTAAAGCAAAAACTGATTTTCATTAATGCGACGCTGATGTATTCTTAAATTATATCTGGGAGACAGCTAATTATCAATAAAAAAAACATAAAATATGAATAATTTAACCAATGTTATACGATATTAGTTATAACACAACCGCCCGCCCGAAGTACGAGTCCTTAAACTGCCGCTATGACCTTGACAATACTCATTTTATTTGCTAACATATCATGTGCGGGAAGTCGGGAAATATCCGCGATCCCATTTAAAACATGGTGGGTGTAGCTCAGCTGGTTAGAGCACCAGATTGTGGCTCTGGGGGCCGTGGGTTCAAGTCCCATCATCCACCCCACTTTACATTTTGGGGCGTCGCCAAGTGGTAAGGCACCGGTCTTTGGAACCGGCATTCCGTTGGTTCGAATCCAGCCGCCCCAGCCATATTCAAGTTGGAAGTTGGGTATTAGGCTGAGTTTTTGATATCTAGCTTCCAATCAACTATTTTTATGGGCCATTAGCTCAGTCGGTAGAGCACCTGACTTTTAATCAGGGTGTCGGTGGTTCGAGCCCACCATGGCTCACCAGTTTTAGGGTTGGAGCAGTCTAGACGGTTCCAACCCATTTTAAAAAGCGGGCGTGGCGGAACGGCAGACGCGCTGGACTTAGGATCCAGTGGGTTAACACCCGTGAAGGTTCAAGTCCTTTCGCCCGCACCAGTAAAGATAAGCCCTCCGGGGATCGGAGAGCTTTTTTATTTTGTCCTGATGAAGTTTTCGGTAACATTTCGGTAACATTTATTTTCTTGGTGGTTTGACAGCATCAGCAGGGTTCCGGGCTATCATCTCCAATTCAAGGGCATGCTGCAAGGCTTCCCTTAATACCCGGTGGTGCTGGCTTACCGTGGTAGGGCTCAGACTAGCTTATTTATCCTCCTTCCCCAATTTACTATAAAATATTCACTCTAAAACCATGTATCCCTTGGTACTGTAAGCGGTACAGGCTTTTTCCAGTTTTCCAGAAAATTAGTTCCTGACAATTAGTGGTAAGTGTTAAATAATCAAAAAATATTTTTCCTTTACTGGCATGATATTTGCTGTACTCCCCTTGCGTCTATTTTATGGTAATATATCCAAAGAGGGAGGGGTATTCATGCCGAACAGTGAGTTAAAAGACATGCTCCGGGCCGTTATCCAAGAGGAATTAAACCCTGTACGCCAGGAACTACAGGAGTTAAGGCAGGGCCAGGAAAAGTTAGGAAACAAGGCTGACAAACTTGAAATCCGCATGGAAAATGAAGTCATTGATAAGATCCGGGTACTCTTTGATGCCGATAAGGTGCGTGAAGAAAAACTGAATCAGGTTGTTGAAAAACTGGACAGCATTGAAATAGACACCGGCTACCTTGTTTCCAGAGTCTCCCGGTTAGAAAAAATGGCAAAATAATACTGTTTCACCACCCTGGCCACAGCGCCGGGATTTTTGCTATAAATTTTTTCATAAAACGGATCTCGTATATGGTAATACATGGGTATTTATGCCCCCCTCCTTTGTCTAATCCTGTCAACACTACCACACCCCTTATGCGCGTAAGGTTCGCGTGATATCGAACCCTCACCTATCGGTCCCTTTCTTCTTCAAGCCATTCGCCACCCTGGGGGGGGCTATAATGCAGTGATAATATGTTCATGGGGTTAATTTTGTTTATTTATGGCGAGTATGGTGAGGCAAGTCAAGTAGGCAAGAGCTTACTTACGGCGACTAACGAAATAAGAGTAGCATATCATCCTTAGATATATACTTATAAAGATAATGATGGATAACGGATGGATGGAGGAACCGCCCCAGGTCGTTGACCAGGAAAAGTGTTTAAAAATTAAGTCTGTAATTCTTAACGCCTGTTCTTTGCCGTTATGGTTTAATTTTATTTATAATCCTCTTTAAAGCCGGATTTGCAAGACCAGGTTGCTTCTGAATTCCTGCAGTAGTCTCTACGTTTTCTATTACCATAAGTTCCCTCTGCAAAATCACTTGAAGCAGTAGTCTTAAACCAAGCCCCATCATAATGTAGATTGCAAAGGAGTAAAAATAGCTCCAGTTAATCATGGTATACATACCCATCCATTTTAAGATTGGTTGCAGTATAAAGGCGAAGATTAAAGCCATAATTACGTTGGCTGTTGCAAACGATTTCCAGGTACGGAAATACTGGTACATCAGCATAAAAATAACAGGTAAAACAGAATAACTTATAGAAAAGGCCCTGGAACTGTAAGGTAACAGCTTGTAGGGGTACGACCACAACAGCAGTTGTAGGCCAGTTGCGTTAAGAAATGAACTTATCACCGATATCAATAGCCCAAAAGAAAAGATTTCAGCAATGTTTTTCCTGTTTACAAACCTCCACCATATTATCCAGGGAGCAATAAGGAGAAACACAAGAAAAAACCATTGGAACGAAATGACTTTTTCATACCAATCGCTAATTCTCAAGGCAAGCAATTCTTGTTGTAATTCCATCATCCTATTTGGGTCAGCCATAGTATCACTCCTAAGAAAATAATTTAATTATAGTTTCTGCAGTAATAGAAAAACCATTCATTGAAGGGTGTTGTCGCTTTCAAATCCAGCTATAGCAACCTCTAGCAATTTCTTCTGTTGATTTAGTTTCTCATAAGCATCTGTGGCTTCATGCTGACTACGCTCCCTTTTTTCAATGGTACGTGTTAGAACAAGGCGAGTGCCTTCAATGGCAGAATTAAACTTCTTTTCAAACAGGTTTTTAAAACCATTGGCGCTTTTGATTATTCTTTCATTGTAGTCAGTCCTAAGTCGACCGCAATTACGGTCAATTTCCCGTTCTTTTTTTTTCCTCATTTCACTCATGATCATAGGGCCGGAAATGAATTTTGGTAAGAAAAGTGCGTAAAGTTTTATAGTGTCCGGGACGAGCATGGTTTGTTGCTCTCCAAAAATGTAGTATAGGCTGGTCTCGTCTGTCAGAGCTTCCATTTTAGCAAAACCTTCCAACTTAAGATCGAAGATTTCTGCTGATTGTTTTAAAAGTTCGCCGACTATGCGATTTGTTCTGTTAGTAAAGCGGAATACTACTTTATCAAAAGTGTCTCTTACCTTTTTTTCTACTTCAGGTTGCCACTTTTCAAAGGCTGTTTTAATTCTATCTTCTATATAATTTTCGATATAACTCATTAATTTCCGGCCGGATAGCCCTTGCTTATGGTATATTTGGTCAATCTCCCTGGTCAGAGCCTCATTAGAACTTTCCTGAAACCTGGTTATTTCCCGCTCCAACTCATGGTAAACCTTATTCATTTCCCCCTTGAAAATGTAGCTGTTGTCCTCCTGCTCCTGCCGCAGTTCCTTGACCATCTCGTCAAAAAGGGCGATCTTTGCTTTCAGTTCCTCTAATGGAATACCCAATGCCTTTATTTCCAGTTCCAATCCTAACCTCAGCTCATAAGCGGCATTTCTGCCTTTATTGCAGGCCGCGCTAATGGCCGCAAGACCTTTCCCCGATAGAAGGAAATTTTCCAGAGCAGCTGTAAATACTTGAAGATTGCTGGCTATTAATTTATTAGTATCATGTTCTATCTTTCCTTCCAGGGCCAGTTTAGCTGAAAGCGGATAAATGTTTACATCTGCATAGCCGGCTCTTTCGATCAGAACTTTTTTAGAAAACTCGAGAGCTTTTCGCCTGTCATTTTCAGAAAGGTAATCTATCTTATTTAAAACAAAAAAGGTTTTGGCTGAGAACCGGAAAATATCCTTCAGGAAATCTATTTCCGACTGGCTTATCGGCTGATCGGACGATAAAAGGAATATGGCCGCATCGACTTTGGGAAGGTAATTATATGTTTCGTCTGTGTTGTTTTGATAAATTGAGCCAACACCGGGAGTATCAATCAAAATGATGCCGTCTTTTAAATACGGCGACGGGTGCTCCATCAGGACTTCTTTTACCTTTTTTTCGTTGCCGGGGTTTCCTGCTTCTGTAACATAATCGAGCAATTCATCCGAAGTAATTATTCTGGTATCGCCGTTTAAAAAATTAACTTCAATTCTAATTTCCTGGCCAAACCGGATCAGGGTAACTATTGAAGTTAGAGGCAAAACGTCTGTAGGTAAAATATCGCCTCCCAAAAAGGCGTTTAAAAAAGTAGTTTTACCCCTTTTGAATTCGCCCAGAACAACCAGATTGAAGTGGTCATGCAGGAGCTTTTGTTTTATTTCAGACAGGTATTCAGATAGATCGCAGGCTTCCCTTTTGATAGCGACGCTTTCAAGTAATTCCAAGTTTTTTATAACTTCTGTTTTTAGATCACCGTAACCATTATCCATTTTGTATGCTCCCCTTTGCAAATGAAAAACTCCCACCAATAGACATACTAATGGTAGGAGCTATTAGCTAAAAGCATATGGCGAGCCCCATCGCCCTGTTGTTTAATAAATTATATGGGGGGGATTTTACAAAGTCAAGAGAGCTGTTAATTTGTTGTATGATATTTTAAAAATGCGGGTTGAATGAATGGGGACTGTATATTTTATCAACATAAAAATTAAGCCTGTGAATAATTCTGTGGGTTAAACATCTAACTAACACCTTTGTAAGTTCAGCCAATAATTTTTTTTTTGGCATATCTCAGATGGTATTCCTTGTGCCGACTATTAGTATGTTGGTAAAAAGATAAACTAAAGGGGCAATCCAAAATTTTACTAAATGGCGTTTGCCGCAGGGGGGCGTTTTTAGTGCACCAGGTAATTATTATCGGCGCGGGGCCGTCTGGAGCATATCTGGCATATTTATTGGCCAGTTCTGGTATAAACGTGCTGGTTTTGGAAAAAGAACGGTTTCCCCGGTATAAACCCTGCGGGGGAGGAATTACCCCCAAGGTTGTTAATCTTCTGGATTTTGATTTGAGCCCGGTGATCGAAGATACCATCTACAAGGTCATTTTCTCCTACCGTTTTACCAGACCGGTTGAGTTCACCGCCCCAAAGCCGCTAGCTTTTATGGTCGGCAGAGAACGTTTTGACGCCCTCCTGGCGGATAAGGCGAAAGAAGCAGGTGCAAAAATCCTGGAAGGGGTCCGGGTGGAACGGGTTGAGGTAACTGGCCAGAAGGTATCGGTATATGCCGATGGCTCTCAGTGGCAGGGGGACATACTGGTTGGCGCTGACGGCGCTAATAGCGTAGTGGCCCGTCACCTTGAACTTGGCGGGCGCAAGAAGCTGGCCGCCAGCCTGGAAACTGAAATTCCCGCATCACTGGAGAAGCTGGAACAATACCGTGGAGCTATACGAATAGAATACGGGCTCGTCCCGTACGGTTACGCCTGGGTGTTCCCCAAAGCTGACCACCTGTCGGTAGGTGTGTGGAGCAATTCACCACGGCCTAAAAAACTTCGCCACCAACTGGAGCATTATATTCAGTCGGAAGGGCTGTCCGGACTGGAAGCCCGAGTTAGAACACGGGGCTGGCTCATACCTGTAAATCCTCAGCCAAATGATTTGCACAGCGGTCGCACCCTGGTGCTGGGAGACGCCGCAGGCCTTGCGGACGCTTTTACCGGGGAGGGTATTTTCCCAGCCGTCTACAGCGCTAGTCTGGCGGCGGAAATAATCACCGGGCAAGTCAGCCGGCCTGAACCTGACCTGAGTGGATACACCAACCTGGTACAAAAGATGGGACCTGAACTGGCCGGCGCCTTCCGTCTCAACCGCTGGGTACACCCCATCTCCGGCCTCATCCACAGAGTTTTGCACCGCCACCAGGGGCTTATCGAGGACTTTATGGAAGTGGCAGGGGGGAATCTGTCCTATAACAGTTTTCTTCAGTATTTCAGACGTCATTTAAGAGAGACACTGAATATATAGAATTTTGAACCGTTCCTATTTTTGTTCTTCCAGATCGGCCAGCGACTGCTTCAGCTTTTTATAAGTCCCTTCCAGAGACTCTGAGATTACCCTCACGTCGCCAAAAACCGGCATAAAGTTGGTGTCACCGCTCCAACGGGGCACCACATGGATGTGAAAGTGCCCCGGCACGCCCGCCCCGGCCACCCTGCCAATATTTACTCCCACATTAAAGCCCTGCGGGTTAAAAGCGCGGAGCACCCTGACCATCTTCTGGGTCATTTTAAAAAGTTCCATCATCTCCTCTTCGGTAAGGTCCTCTATTTCACCGACGTGTCTTTTGGGAACAATCAAAAGGTGCCCGTTAATATATGGGTACAGATTCATGATCACAAAAGTCTTTTCCCCACGCAAAAGGACCAGGTTTGCCTCGTCCTCATTCTGATCCGATAAGACCTTTTCACAAAAAATGCACTTGTCACCATGATCCCCGCCAATGTAAACCATGCGCCACGGCGCCCAGATCTGCTCCATTTGTTACCCTCCCTGACATCAGATATTCTATCTCTTTATAAGTAAAATATTAGTCCTGTTTTTTTTCGACAGGATGTATTTGTATCCTTTATTATTTAGCACAAAAGCCCACCCAAAATCCACATTGACTTAACTTTATCTGATTCATATGTTTTAGCGGTAAGAGCGGTTGGAATTTGTCCGCTCTTTTTTCATATATCGCAACCACGTTTTCTCCCGTGTATATAACCATTCTTACAGGATACAATATGCTGTGATGATAGATGACTGGCAGGTGTGGTATGAATATCCTGAAAATTTTTCTTGAATTGATCTCTTACCAGGAAAACCTGGATCGGGAGGGCTTCATCCTCAAGGAAACAAAAGAAGATAAAAAAGAAGAATCTACAGAAGATAAAAAAACTGCAGCTGCAAATGATGATACAGAAAGAAAACCTCAAAGCGGCAGGCGGTCTTTTAAGAAGCCCGTCCGTCCTTCCGAGATAAACCGGGAAAAACCGCTGCCGGATAATGGTTCAGTAAGCGCCTCCCTCCGGGAAAACAAAAAAATTATTGAAAAGTTATACGGTTTGCCAGACAACAAAGACATTATTGTCAGGGATTTGATCATCGGCACAGAACTTCCAACTGACTGCTTCTGTGTTTTCATTGACGGCATGACCGACAAAACCATTCAAGACCTGCTTTTCCAGGCCTTAATGGCTTTTGCCGATGAACCTGCGCCCGCCGACAAAGGAAAACTGGCACGGGTGGTTGAAGAAGCCCTCCTGCCTGGAAACCAGGTAAAAACGGTATCTGGTTTTCAAGATATCCTGGACGCGGTCAACTACGGGGATACCGCCTTTTTTCTTGACGGCTGCGCGGAAGTACTGCTGGTTGAGACCAAAGGCTGGGAACACCGCGGCGTCGAGAGGCCTACCACCGAACAGTTTGTCCGCGGACCGCAGGAAGCTTTTACCGAAACAATCCGGGCTAACACCGCCCTGCTGAGAAAGGCAATCAAGAGTGAAAAACTGACAACCGAATTCATGGTGGTGGGAACTCGCAGCAAAACAACCGTAGCCATCATGTACCTGCGGGACCTGGCCAACCCGGAACTTGTGGCAGAGGTAAAAAAAAGGATCGACAGTGTTAAAACCGATTATATCGGTGACAGCGGGGTTTTGGAGGAATTCATAGAGGACAATCCCTACAGTTTAAGCCCAACGGTCCTGGCCACTGAGCGTCCCGACCGCGTCGCCGCAAACATCATTGATGGAAGAGTGGCGATCCTTGTAGACGGCAGTCCGTTTGCCCTGGTTATGCCGACCACGATGTATGAGATGCTTCACACCGGAGAGGAGATGTACCAACGCTGGCAATACGGCACCTTCATCCGCTGGTTGCGCGCCCTGGCCTTCCTGTTGTCCTTTCTGCTGCCGGGATTTTACCTTGCTGTTGTTTTGTTCCACCAGGAGATGATCCCGACAGAGCTGCTCCTGGCCATTGCCGGAAACCGGGAAAAAGTCCCTTTCCCCTCAGTTGTGGAGGTCCTCCTGATGGAGTTTTCCTTTGAGCTGATCCGCGAGGCGGGCCTGCGGATACCCGGCGTAATGGGATCGACCATCGGCATCGTGGGCGCCTTGATCCTCGGCCAGGCGGCGGTGCAGGCAAACATAGTCAGCCCCATCCTGGTAATTATAGTCGCTGTAACGGGGCTGTCATCCTTTGCCATACCTTATTACTCATTGGCCTTCTCTCTGCGGATCTACCGCTTTATCTACATAGCACTGGGAGCGACACTTGGCTTTTTCGGGATTTCCATGGGCCTCTTCGCCCAGGTCGCCCTGACGGCCAACCTTAAATCCTTCGGAGTCCCTTACCTGGCCCCAACCGGGCCCAAGACCGTGGCAGGGCCGGATATAGTGGCCAGGCTGCCGGTGTTCTTTCATGAGAAGCGGCCCGACTATATCAACCCGCGGGATATCACCCGCCAGCCCAGGGTGTCCAGAGGCTGGATCAGGCGGAACGGTGGTGAAAAGAATGGTTAAAGAAGGAACGGTCGGTCCGGCGGAAGCGATAATCCTGCTGGCTATCTCCAGCATGGCCAGGATCTTCCAGCCCTATCCCAGGTCTCTTGTCGAAACCTGTGGCTCCGCGGCCTGGATGGCCCCGCTGGGGGGGCTGGCGGTCGCCCTGACCGGTGTGTTTGTACTGTCGCTGGTTTTAAAGAAAAGCCCCGGAAATACGATAATTGAAATAACCGAACAGGCCTGCGGCCCCGTAATAGGAATTGTTTTAAACCTGGTGACGGTTGTGTTTTTCATGTCTGTATGTTCCCTGTTTATCAGGGAATTCAGCGAAGCGCTGATTATCGCCGCCCTGCCCAACACACCGTTAAGTGTCATCTCAACCTCATACATTATTGTCGGCCTGCTGGGAGCCTACCTCGGCATAGAAGCACTGGCCCGGACTGCCCGCCTCACTTACCTCTACATTCTGGGCGGTATAGCCGTCCTGCTTCTCGCCTTGCTCCCGCAGTGGAACGTCAACGACCTTTTCCCCCTTTTGGGGATGGGCCCTCTAAATGTCTTCGGCCTGGGGACGTACAGCACCGCCGCGGTTACCGAGGTAATCTTTGCCGCGGTGCTGGTTCAGGCATTCGGCGGAACTGAAAAGTTTGGCAAGATCGGCGCCCGCTCAATGCTGATTGGCTTTGTTTTTTTAATGGCGCTTATGGCAACCATGGTAATGACTTTGGGCAGAAATGCCTCAATGGAAGCCACGCTGCCCTTTTACAATCTCTCCAGGGACATTTATCTCGGCCGTTTCTTCCAGCGGGTCGAGGCGTTATTCGTAATAATC
>Ga0265296_1003383_pt1 | contig 14892 bp, 15 predicted proteins | sample MunlanPumphouse1_FD_189073 | JGI IMG/M metagenome (GOLD analysis project Ga0265296, IMG submission 189073) | Groundwater microbial communities from a municipal landfill in Southern Ontario, Canada - Pumphouse #1 | ecosystem: Environmental > Aquatic > Deep subsurface > Groundwater | place... | reverse complement strand
TCGATCTGGTTGACCGCGGGCACCACGCCGGTCTCGCGCTGAAGCCGCTCCAGGTGGTGGACCTCGAAGTTCGACACGCCGATGCTGCGCACCAGTCCTTCGTCGCGCAGCTGCTGCAGCACCCGCCAGGCCTCCACGTACTGGTCCTGGGCGGGCATCGGCCAGTGGATCATGTAGAGGTCGACGTAGTCCAGGCCGAGCCGCTGGAGGCTCGCTTCGAACGCCGCGCGGGCGTCACCCTGGTCGGTGTTCCAGAGCTTGGTCGTGACGAACAGCTCCTCCCGCGGCACGCCCGACGACGCGATCCCCGCGCCGACACCGGCTTCGTTGCCGTAGATCGTCGCGGTGTCGATGCTGCGGTACCCGGCTTCGATCGCGGTCGTAACCACCGCCGCGGTCTCGTCGTCCGGGATCATCAGCACGCCGTAGCCGACCTGCGGAATCGCGTGGCCGTCGTTGAGGGGCAGGGTGGGGACGGTGGTCATGGGGGACCTCTTTCAGCGGGGAAGCTGCCGGTGCAGACGCCGTAGTCGAGCGTAGCGGGACGCCCGCACCGCCCCGCGTCGCAGACGGACGAACGGCGGTCGTTCGGCCGGCGGGGTGCGCACCGCGGCAAGCAGCGAGCGACCCGCGCTAGCGGAAGCGTGCGTAGATCGCCGCGGACGCCGACCGTACGGTGCTCGCGAGCGGCCCCGAACCACGGTGCCCGACCTCGACGAGCAGGTGAGCGATGCACGCAGCGAGCAGCCCGGAACCGACGACCATCGGAGGACGGAACCGTGGGTGATGCGCGGCCCGTCGCGGCGGTCACCGGGGCGTCCGGAGGGATCGGCCGCGCGATCGCGATCCGACTCGCCGCCGGAGGTGCGACCGTCGCGGTCTCGGCGCGCTCGCCGGACGGGGGAGCGGAGACCGTTCGCCTGATCGAAGCGGCAGGCGGTCGAGCCGAGTTCACTCCGGTCGACGTCAGCGACAGCAGTGCCGTCGCAGCGTGGATCTCCGGGGTCGCGGAGCGGCACGGCCGGCTCGACCAGCTGGTCAACAATGCCGGGATCAACGGTCGGTCGGCACGTCTCGAGGAGTACGACGTGGCCGAGTTCGAACGCGTGATCGCCACCAACCTGCTCGGGACGTTCTACGCGGTGCACGCGGCGATCCCGATCATGCGCGCTGCCGGGGGCGGAGCGATCGTCAACCTCGGGTCGACGGCGAGCCTGCAGGGCTACGGGATGCTCGCGGGCTACACGGCCTCGAAGCACGGCCTGCTCGGCCTGACGAAGAGCATCGCGCTGGAGAACGCCGACGTGCCGATCCGGGTCAACTGCGTCTGTCCGGGTCCGGTCGATACGCCGCTGATGCAGGGGATCGAGCGCCTGGTCAATCCGGACGACCCCGCGGCCGCGCGCGACATGTTCGCCGGCACCACGGCGCTCAAGCGGTACGGCCGCGCCGAGGAGATCGCCGAGGTCGTGCACTTCCTCCTGGACGAGCGGTCGGGGTACGTGACGGGAACCGCGATCTCGGTCGACGGCGGCGTGACCACCGGAGTCTGAGGTCGTCCGTCTCGCCGACCCGGGGCGCAACGAGCGACGGGCCTCCGTCGGCTACCAGCCCGTCCACTCCGGGCCGAGCGCGACCGGCAGCTCGTCCGTGTCGAGCGGCAGTCGGTACTTGTCCGGCGAGGTGTGGTCGTACTGGATCGTCGGGAAGTTGACGACCGCTACGTCGGTCTGCCCGACGTTGCGCTCCGCGTGCCACACCCCGCGCGGGATGACCAGCAGCGCACGGTCGTGCTCGTGCAGGAACAAGCGCGATTCCTGGCCGTGCGTCGGCGATTCCTCGCGCTCGTCGTAGAAGACCAGCTCGAGCGTGCCCGAGAGGAAGGCGTAGCGGTCCTCGTGACGCCGGTGGACGCCCCAACCCTTCGCGGCTCCGGGGCGGATCGTGAACAGGTAGGAGAACACGAGCGGGTCGTCGTTGACGCCCCAGCGTGGGTCGTACAGCTCCGTCACGGTGCCGCGCTCGTCGGCGTGCGTCGTGAGCGGCCGGAGGACCATCCCGTGCGGCAGGTTACGAAGTTGCTGACCCGTGCTCGGATCGACCGTCTGTACGTCCTGCTGGATCCCCATCGGCGCAGAGTAGCGTTCGCGACGATGACGACCTTCACGGTGGCGATCCCGACGCACGACCGGCGCGAGACCGTCGTCCTCGCCGTCCGCAGCGCGCTCCGGCAGACGCGGTCTCCGGAGGAGATCATCGTCACGTGCGACGGCTGCACCGACGGCACGGAGGAGGCCCTTCGAGCCTTGGGGGACGATCGGATCGTCGTGATCGAGCTGGCGAAGGGCGCCGGGTACGCCTACGGCCACCGCAACGTGGCGCTCGAGCGGGCCACGGGGGAGGCGATCGTCTGGCTGGCCGACGACGACCTGCTGCTGCCCGACCACCTGGAACGCCTCGACGAGCGGTGGGGGTTGGGCGACGTCGATCTGGTCACCACGCCGGCGATCGTCGTCGCCCCCGACGACGGCCTGGAGTGGGCCGGGCGCGACTGGAGCGTGCCGTACTTCCGGTCCGCCTTCGAGCGGGCGAACACCAACGTGATGGCCTCCGTCTCGGTCCGGACCGAGCTGGTCCGCTCGATCGGCGGCTGGAACGCCACGATCGAGCGGTGGGCGGACTGGGACCTCTGGAAGCGCGCGCTCGCCGCCGGTGCCCGCCCCGCCGCGCTCGACGACCCCTCCGTACTGCACTTCAAGGCCACCGGCCGGGTCCAGGCGTGGCCGGACCGGGTCCGCCAGAACACCGAGTGGTTGGAGAGGATCAGCGATCCGGTGTCGTTGCGGGCGCTGCGACCGGCGCTGCGTCGGACGCGTAGCCTGCTCGACGCCCCGTTGGCCGAGCACCACGCCTACCTGACGCGACACGCCGAGGAGACCGCAGCCTGGCTCGAGCAACGCGAGCGGCTGATCGTCCAGCTTGACGCCGACGTCGCGGACCGCGACGCGATGATCCGCGAACGCGAGACGACGATCATCGAGCGTAACGCGACCGTCGAGCAGCAGCAGCGCACGATCGAGGCCCACGCGCAGCGCCTGGCCGACGCCGTGGCCGAGATCGACCGTCAGCGACGCACCCTGACCGCGATCTACGACGGCGGCTGGTGGCGGCTGCGGGGCGCGCTCCGCAGCGGAGCAGGACGACTGCTCCGCAGGCCATGACCTTGCTCGATATCGATCTACGGCGTACCCTCGATCGAACGTCGTAGATCGAGGAGCAGTCGTGGACTCACGCCCAACCACCCCCAGCGCTCCGGGCGATCGACCAGCGGGCGGCGCGGCGCGATCCCGGATGCACCGGCGGTGGCCCCGCGCGGCCTGGCGGATCGCGGTCCCGCCGCAGCTGCGGCGGGACGTCGACCTCGCCCGGGTCGACTACGCCGACGCCTACCGCGTGACCCAGACGTCGGGCGCGCACTCCGCCGAGCGGTGGCTGCACACGATGTTCGAGGAGGCACCCGTACCGATCATGCGCCTGACCCGCATGGCCTGGAGGCTGTTCGGTGCCCAGCTCGCTCCCGACCCGTCCCCGGGTCACGTCTTCGGATGCCCCGTCGAGATCAACGATCACCGCTCCGCCCGCATGGTCGTGGTCTGGCGCGTCGGCCTGCAGGCCCGCGTGGTCGCGCAGATCGACGAGCAGGAGACGGTCTTCGCGACGTTCGTCCAGCTCGATACCCCGGCGGGCCGCGGAGCCTGGCTCATCGCCGCCCCGGTCCACCGCAGGCTGATGGCGGCCGGGTTCTCGCTGGCGGCGTGGCGGCTGCGGCGGAGTGCGGCGACCGAAGCGGCGGGGGCGTAGGTCTCGGATACGCTCGAGCCGTGGACCTCGCCCCGTTCCCCGACGTCGCCTCGTGGCGTCATCTCGACGTGCGATCGGGGTTCGAGGTGCTGTTCTACGCCCCGCATGGGGACGGGCATCTGCTGCGTGGCCACACCACCGCGGTCGAGGACGCCGTGGCGTGGTCGGTCGGGTACCGCGTCGAGCTCGATCGCGATTGGCAGACGCGGCGGGTCGAGGCCACATCGGCGACCGCCGGGGGCGAGCAACGGACGGAGCTGCGGCGAACCGAGGACGATCACTGGTTCGTCGACGGCACTCTGCGCCCCGAGCTCACGGGCTGCGTCGACGTCGATTTCGAGTCGTCCGCGGTCACGAACGCGCTCCCGGTCCACCGCCTCGACCTTCGGCTCGACGAGACGCAGTCGGTACCGGCGGCGTTCGTCCGCGCCGAGGACCTAAGCGTCCTGCGGCTGGAACAGAAGTACCGCCTGCTCGACCGTACGGAGACGGAGATCCGCTTCGCCTACGTGTCCTCGACCTTCGACTTCGCGTGCACGCTGACCTACGACGCGTCCGGCCTGGTCGTCGACTATCCGGGGATCGCGACGCGGGACCGGTCGGGCGACTAGCTGAGCGCAGGACCACCCCTCGACGTAGAGAGGGGAGTCCTCAGCGCTTCTCGACCGACGCCGAGAAGCTGATCCGCCCGTCGGCCTTCCCGGTCTGCTCCGACCCGCTCTGGGCCTGGGTCAGCAGCACGCCCCTGCCGCCGCCGTTGAGGCTGCCGGTGACGCCGAGCGTCGCGACGAACTGCGGACCCCAGTGACCGAGCGGCTCGCTGATCGGCGTGGTCAGGCAGTTCTGCATCAGGATGGTCTCCCAGTCCTGGAAATAGCCGGTGGTCACCAGCCCCATCTTGCGGATCCCGAGCCACGCGACCTCGACGCCCCAGCCGTTGGCGAGCCGCTGCTCCTTGCCGCCGACCGTTCGGCGGGTGGTCCCGTAGACGTAGATCGGGTGGGTCTCGTGGAACGTCGCGGTGGACGTACGCTCCTCGCGGTCGCAGCCCGCGTGCCACGAGCGATCGTCGGTGCTGAACTTCGCCTCGTAGAGGATCGTGACGTCGGCGGTGCCCTGCGCTGTAGACCCCGTCGCGTCGGGGAACGTGACCTTCCCGTCCTTGACCTTCACCGTCACCGTCTCGCTCTCGATGCCGTTCCTGAGCTCGCCGGATCGGGTGACCGACCACGACGCGCTGACGGTGCCGGTGGTCTTCTCCTGCTTCGGCGCCGATCGACCCTGACGCGCGCGCTTCTTCTTCGCCTTCTTCTTGGTGGTGCTCGGCTTCTTGCTCTTCTTGGGGACGATCGCGGCGCCGCTATCGGTCGCGGTTGCGGGGAGGGGGAGACCGACGATCGCGGTCGCGATGCCGACGGCAAGGACCGGACGCAGGGGGACTCGAAGGCGCATGGACGCAACCTAGGAGCGAGGGTCGGGGACCCGCATCGGTGATTCCACCGGTATCCGTTTCGCCGCTCGATCCGTGACGAGCGGCTTGGCTGCGCCGCCACGGCGGTCCGCGGAGGCGTTCCGGACCTATGATCGCCCGATGGACGAACGCAGGGACGTGCTGGTCGTCGCGGACGTCGGCGCGTGGCGCGCATGGCTCGACGCTCGTGAGCACGACTCCGACGGCGTGTGGCTGACGCTCGCCAAGAAGGGCACGACGACGCCGACGTCGTTGACCTACGCGCAGGCGCTCGACGAGGCGCTGTGCAGCGGCTGGATCGACGGCCAGACGAAGTCCGTCGACGACGCGACGTACCTGCGGCGATTCACGCCCCGCCGCGTGCGCAGCATGTGGTCCAAGCGCAACGTGGAGCACGTCGGCCGTCTCGTCGACGAAGGGCGGATGCGGCCTCGGGGTGTCGAAGAAGTCGAACGCGCCAAAGCCGACGGACGCTGGGACGCAGCCTACGCGGGGTCCGCGACGATCGAGGTCCCGGACGATCTGACGGCTGCCCTCGACCGGGATCAGGCCGCCCGGACGATGTTCGCCACGCTCAACAGCCAGAACCGGTACGCGGTGCTGCACCGGATCACCACGGCACGAACTCCGGAGACCAGGCAACGCCGGCTGGATCGGCTAGTCGCGATGCTCGGTCGCGGGGAGACGCCGCATCCGCAGTGAGCCGACGGAGGGAGTCGATCGGACCCGATCGACATCCGACCGCGTCGGCAGACTCCCCGCCGTGCCTGACCCGACCGATCGCGAAACTCCGGCGTCCGCTCGAGGTCGTACCGCGGTGCAGGCCAAGACCCCGGAGTCCCGCGCGATGTACGCCGAAATCCAGCGGGCGTGGGGGATCGTGGGTCGGATCAACGCGCTCCCGCCCGGTGATCTCGACGCCGTTCGTGCGCTGCTGAGCGAGCTGACCGGCCACGAGCTCGACCCGACGGTGCGCGTGCTGCCGCCGTTCCACACCGACGGCGGGCGCAACCTGCGGTTCGGTCGCAACGTCTTCGTCAACCACGGGTGCACCGCGATGGACCTCGGCGGCATCACGATCGGCGACGACGTGATGATCGGCCCGAACGTGCACCTGATCAGCTCGGGTCATCCGGTCGACCCGGCGACGCGCCGCTCGCAGATCACGCTGGCGCCGATCCGCATCGAGCGCGGTGTCTGGATCGCCGCCGGCGCGACGGTCCTGCAGGGCGTCACCGTTGGCGAGGACGCCGTGGTCGCGGCCGGCGCCATCGTCACCAAGGACGTCCCGCCGAGGACGCTGGTAGCTGGGAACCCGGCGCGGATGATTCGGGAGGTTTGAGAAACGGCCCCCGGGAAACCTCCCCGGCCCGTCGGGCCCTTCGCGGCGGTGCGGAAGGCGTGCTGCCGGCGATCAGCAGGGCGGGGCGCCAGCGTGGCGCGGCAGCCCGTCGGTGAGGTGGATCCAAGCTTGCATCGACGCGGTGTGAACGTGCATCGTCGGCTCGAAGAGGTCGGGCCGGTCCAACGAGCCGGCCAGGACCGAGATCGTCGCGGCTGACGTGCGGCGCATCAAGAGCGTCGAGCCGCAGGATTCGCACGAGCCGGCCTCCAGCGATGCGCTGATCTGGTGCCACCGGGGGTATCCGTCGACTTGGAGGTCAGCCGCTGCAAACAGCAGGCGGGCGTTGAACGCTGCGCCAAGCACCCGTTGACAACGCCAGCAATGACAGACCCGCTCGTTGATCGGGCCGCTCGATGCCCGGTATCGAACGCCGGCGCACAGGCATCCGCCCGAGTACACCGCGCTCGAAGCTGGAACCGACTCCATCTGGCTGATGTTCGCAGCCCGTCTGAACGGCGGTTGGCCGGCCGCGTGGGCGGGGCTCGGCGTTGGGCGGCATCGGGTTCGATCTGCGGACCCAGGTCGTTGGCTACACCGTCCACAAAATTGAGGGGAAAGCCAGTATGTTCGTGGCGGTTCGTTGTCCCCGAACGGAGCCCCCATGAAACGTCCCATCGCGCTGGCCGTCGCGCTCGGCCTGATCGTCGTCTCGAGCGCCGCCACGGCCTCTGCCGCCACCCGGAGCTTCTTCCGGCTCGACCCGTCAGGAACCCCGTACGCGCAGATCGGGCAGGATTTCTCGTTCGTCCGGGCGACCCAGCCGATGGCCTGGAACGCCAGCGGCGGCCTGGTCGGAGCATCGGGCGGCGTACGCGTGGGCGACTGGTACGCGTCGATCCTGGTCAACGCGGACGGCAGCCGGCTCTTCGTCACGCAGATCCGGACCAAGATCGGCGTGCCGACGGGGACCCCGGCCGCCGGCGGGTCGTGCGATCCGCTGTGGGAACCGACGCCGGGGGAGTACTCAATGCTGTGCCGGGTGCCGTTCTCCACCGCGCTCGGGGGCAAGACCTACCGGCTGCAGCAGATCTCGGCGTCCCTCAACGGGCCCATCACCCAGTTCGACAGCTATTTCCAGGTGAAGAACGGGCCGCGCTTCCACGTCGGGACGATCCGGGTCCCGCAGCGCGGCCTCCAGCTGGACAGTTCGCTCTACGACCAGTCGTCGATCTACTCCGCAACCTGCGGCCCGTTCCCGCGCAGCGAGATCGTGTTCGGTCCGCCGACGTTCCGCAAGGCCAACGGCGTCGGCACCAACGGCCGCTACGTCAGCAGCGACATGTTCGGCTCCTGCAACGGATCGGCGGCGACGGCGGTGCAGTTCGCCGACGGCGCGTACCACCGGCTCGGCAACTGAGCCGCGGGGCACGCGTCTGCCGGCCCCGGCCGGCAGACCTGCACGCCACGCACGTCGCCTACTGGACGCGATGGAGGGCCTGGAGCGTGGGGCGGGCCGCTCATCGACACCTTGGCGATTCGGCAGGCGCAGCGGGCCGGCGCGAGGGCTAGGAGGGGAGGTGGGTCTCGAGGGGCGAGCCGTTCGCGGCCATCGTCCAGAGCGCCTGGGCGAGCGTGTCGGGTTCTACGACGGGGAAGGGGATGGCCGCCGAGTCGTCGCCGCCGGTCAGCGTTGCGTACGCGGCACTGCCTTTGATCATGGCCGAGATCAGTAGGGATCCGACGTGGATTCCGTGGGCGGACAGTTCGGCGGCCAGGCTGTGGACGTAGTTGCGGGCGGCGGCCATCGCCGGGCCGGCACCGCTGAGGTCGGGCATGGGGTGTGCGGCGGACGCTCCGAGACCGAACAACATCGCCCCGCTGCCTCGGTCGATCATCTCCGGAAGCACGGCCTGGACGATGTCGACCGGGGTAAGCGCCAGCAGCTCCAGGTTGGCTCGCAGCTCGGTGGAGGTGAGCTGCCGCGCGGGGGTGAAGCCGACCTCGGGCCCGACGGGACCGTAGTAGATGGTGTCGATGCGTCCCATCTCCTTGCGGATGCCTTCGACGACACCCTGCGCTGCTCGGCGATTGGAGAGATCGGCGGGAAACGCGCGTGCGGTGACGCCGTCGGCAGCCAGCTCGTCGGCCAGCGCGGTGAGAGGCTCGGGGCGCCGCGCGACGAGTGCGACATCGAAGCCTTCGCGCCCGAACCGTCGGGCAACTGCAGCACCAAGGCCTCGCCCAGCGCCGAACACGACAATAACTTGAGGCATGCCTCAATTTATAGCAGCGTTGCTGAGGGTAATCTCAACTTATGGTGCGAGCCGACGCCCAGCTCAATGCCGAACGGCTTCGAACGGCCGCGCAGGAGGTGTTCGCCGAACGAGGCCTAGGCGCTCCGCTCGAAGAGATTGCCTCCCGGGCCGGCGTGAGCGTAGGAACGCTCTACAACCGTTTCGGCTCTCGGGAGGGGCTGATCGATGGCGCGATGACGGTCCTGTTGCGGGAGCAAGTGGAGGCGATCACCGCGCGCGCAGGGGCCTGCGTTGACGCGGGGGCGCGGTTTGCGAGCTACCTGCACGGCCTGGTCGAGATGCAGATCCTGACGCCGGCACTAGCGCAGAGCATCGCGCAGGCACCACCCGGCAGCGAGCTCGCCAAGGAGTGCGCCACCGCGATGGAGCATGTCGCTGCTGCACTCGCGGGCGCGATCGACGCTGGCGTCGTACGCTCTGATGCACGTATCGATGACGTGACCGCCCTGCTGGTGGCGAACGTCGCTGTGATCTCGGCAGTCAACGCCGATTCTGCCCGGCGACTGACAAGCGTGGTGCTCGCCGGCCTACGCCAATGACGCGGCCGATGCCAAGAGCGGCGGCGCACGCTCCCAGGTATTGAGTGTCGATTCTCAATGAATCGAGACCGCGGATTCTCACGAACCGAGACCGCTGATGGACGTCAGGCCGAGCACGGCCCAGGCGCGGAACCTATGCCGCGAGTTGGTCTTTTCTCTTTGCGCGTGTGCTCGTAGATCGACCGTGTACCGCCCGTCCGCGTTGCCCGTAGCGCGCTGCCAAGTCAGTCATTCGGCGGAGTAATGCTCGCTCTCGTCCAGCTCGCCACGCTCGCGGTAGCGCTCGATCTCTTCCGGCGTAGCTAGGCGCGTACCAACGTGCCGCAGTTTGGTCGTGGTGACCATGAAACCCTCGTCGTCGGAGCCGAGCTGGCTGGTAGGGGCTTGAACTAGATAGAAGGTGCGGGCCCTGCCGTCTTGTGGCGGAATGTCCTCCCTCGGCAGGTTACGGTCAATGTGCTCCTCGTAGATGCTCTCAGCGGTCTTGGCAAGTTCCTGGGCGAACCACCCAGCCGCGGTAAGGTTCAGCGACTCACCGCCGAGATCGACGATTACGTCATCGGTGTGCCACGAGGACTTGAGCAGCGGAGCAATAGGAGCGGCCAGCTTAGGCGCGTCGCCCCTTTGATGCTTGCCCTCGCCGAGGGTGTACGCGTCCAGATGCTCGTAGTAGTCACGAATTATCTCGAAGGACGAAAACTTCCGAACGTAGTCGTCGCGCAGCGCGTATAGCCGTTGATCCTGGGTCGTCTTGGCGAGCGAACTCGTAAATCTGAGCACGCGCTTGATGGCCATTACGAGGTAGTAGGCGTGCACGTGGAGCTGGTCAAGGACCGACGGCACGTTCGGGTCCTCGGGCTTCGGTTCCGGGCCCCATGCGTGGCGCCGCCGATGGCGACGGTTGAGCTTCACCACCGCCACGAGTTGCTGTTCAACCGCCTCTCCCCAGAGGCCCGGGCCGGTGCCAGGCAATCGCCCGACGTCGAATAGCCGATCCCAGTCGAGAGGCATATCTGCGGCTTCGTCGATGGTCACTCGTCCGTTGTATCGCAACGAGGTTCGTGGTCAGCAAGCGCCGCAGCTTGAATTTCTGAGCACCGATCCGTCGCCTTCCGCCAGGTTTAACTGCAGCGACATCCGATGGTCGCGTGGCCGCCTGGGCCAGCGTTGGACCGAACCTGCTTGCCTGGGCTTCGCGAGTTTGTGCGTAGCACGCTGCTCAGCAGCCAAGCCGTGGCTCGGTTCACGCAGCGTTGGACGGTCGGCAAAGGACAGACAATCGATCCGGAGGGGGCAGGCGAGATGGCGCCCCTCAGCGAATTGAGACCAGCGTTCTCGCCTAATCGAGGCCGCGATCGGGCCTCGAGGCGTCACGACTCATCGCGATCGTGCCGCTCGGCCTCCATCTCCGCTGCGACTCCATTCTCGATGCGGCGACGTCGGCGCCAGGTGAAGGGTCGTGTCAGCTGGAATCGGGCGCGGGGCCAGAACCGGCCGGCCTCCCGGAACTCAAGCTCCTCATCGGAAAGAAGGGTCTCCAGCCCGTACACCTCGCGACTCCACCGGACCTGGTCATTCGGGGCATCCCAGGCGCTGATCTTTGTCAGTGCCTCGATCGCGTCCTGGACCGTCACGAGGTCCTTTCCGAGACTCGAGCGGGCGAAGTCGTCGTCGATGTCGACGCTCTCATCACCCCGAGCTCTGCTCTCTACGACGTCGACGGCGTCGAGCACCTGAATCCACCGTTTCTTTCGGAGCGAGGCCCCAAGGATCTCCGCGGATCCTTCCCAGTGCGGCAGGTGAATCTTGCAGAGCGACTGCAGGTCATACGGGTTCTTTTCACCCTGCCTCATCGCGAGGTCGCCTTCGTCGTAGACGAACTGGATCGCCCCGTGGACTTCCTGCAAGTCTGCGAGAAGCAGACGGGCGGCACCTCTGTTCTGACGACGGGTGCGCCAGTAGGCGGTAGCCGAGGCCGTGACAACACCCAAAGCGCCGCTCGTGACGCCCACTATGATCTCCGACGCGAATGATTGTCCGCCCTCGGCCATCTGGTTTTGAGTAAAGCGCTTTGGAGGCGCGAACGCGACCTCAAGTAGCGCAGCGATCAAAGCAAACAGCTGCGAGATGACCTCGATCACTGGCAGCGGGCCTTTGTCGGGGCGATCTCGGCGACAGTCGAAGCGAGCACGGTCGCCTCGGCTTACAGTCCCGCCACTACATTCTCGTAGAGCTTTGCCTTCGGCTCAGGCAGATCGCCGTTGATCTGCACCAGCACTCCGACCTCTTCGTTGGCGAACGTCCAGGAGAACAGGAGGCCGTTCTCCTTGCCGAGGTCATCGTATGCGGCTTTCATCTTGCGAAGGTCAGCAGTCTCTTCGATCACGAACGCCCGTCCGCCGCTGTCCTCACCCATACTCGGGATCAGAAACCGCGTCGCGTCATCGGTGACAACCGGGGCGATACCGAAGTCGTTCGGGGGGATGCGCGTGGGCGATTCGGCTTCGAGCTTCGCGTTGGCGAAGGCCGCAACAACGTCCTCACTCGTGATCGACCGCTGTCGCGCGACGGTCTTCGACGCCGGCTCGGCTGACCCGGTCTCTTCGGCGACCGCGTTGGTCGAGTCACCGCCACCGCAGCCGGCGAGCGCGATGGCGGCGAGGAGCGGCACAAGGAACAACGCGGTGCGTGGACGAGGGTTCACAGTTTGATGAGCGAGCATGGCGGTTCCTTCAGAGCTGATGTCGGGCGAGGAGCTGGCCGGCTGCCGGCGTCGGTGTTGTAAGTCGGGGTGGGCGCCGAAACTAAGCGGTAGCTCGACCGCTCCGGATCCGGTGCGGTCGAGGCCTACTGCACCAGAGAACCCTTCACCGAGGAAGGTCAACGCAGTAGCGTGATGGAAGAGCGCTGGGACGCACCACCAGCGACTGCGACGCGAACCGAAATGGCCTTCCGCCGACGCAGGCGCTGCTCGGCCCTCCTGGAGATACGCACGTAGCCACCGAAGGTTCGACTCGATCGATTGGTGACTCTTAGGGTCCGAGTACCGAGCACTCGGGGCATCTTCAGCTGCCTCGCGTCGCGTGCGGACAAACGAAGCGACGCATGGACTCGCGCCTTGTTCGCGCGTGCCTTCCCGGTGATCCAGACGCCTCCGGACCGAGCGGTCCTCAGCGACACTCGTGCTGGCATCGGTGCCGGTCGAGAAGCTGGCGGGGAAGAGCTGCGCGCTGGCGGAAGGACACCAACGGTGTGCCGGATGGTTGATCGATTTCCGTGCGCGTCGGTCGCATCGACCAGGATCGAGGTCGACCCGCTCTTCCACCCTCCGAGCGCTGGAGGGCGTACGAGCAAGGTCTCGAGCCGGTGTTTGTACGCGTAGGGCGACCGGAAGATCGTCGCCGGCGTCGTGCCTTCGACTCCTGCGGAAACGGACGCTACGCCGTTGGAATCAGACACGCGAACCGCAACAGGGGACTGGGTTGTGCTTGCCGAGTCAGCGGCGATCGCCGGGCCCGTTGAGTCAAAGATCGCCGGGAAGGACCGCTCTGACCTACCGCCGTATGCGTCTTCCGACCGTAGAACGAAGGTGTAGTTCCCATCCGGGGCACGGGCACCGGCCTGGTCTCGACCATCGACCTCCAGCACGCGAGATGCTGAGTCGCCTGGGTAGTCAAATGGCCCGTAGGTCTTGCGGGTTTGTCCTGACGCGTCGACGAGGTGGATCGTGACTTTCGTCTCGCCGTCGGCGCTGTAGGCCAGCGTTGAAGGTTCGTTCTGTCGAACCGAGCGGGAGATGACCATGCCGGACACCTGCACAGGAACCGGGCGAACCGCCACCTGAACAGCGGTCTGCGGGCTCGATGCTCGGACCCTCACGCTGCTTCGAGGAACAAAGCGCTCGGCCGCGAACGTCTGGGTGCCGGTGAAGGAAGCACCGCCGTTGACCGAGGCAAATCCACTGGTCACGGTCACGTCGGTCTCGAACCTGACACGAGACCGGACGACGTACGGAAGCTCCACGCTCGGCGTGTCCAAACCGCCAGCCAGCTGCAGCGTCGGGTATGTCACCGGTGGGGTCGGTACGTCGAAGAACGATGCCGAGACCGCCTGCCGAGGTGCCCTCCAACACCGTGCGACGAGATACGGAACGCTGGAGGCGAGAACCGGCAAGGGAAAGATCCCGGTCCCCGAGTGCGTGGCCCCGGTGTTGTCCAGGTTCCAAGTCACGTGCTCGCTACTTCCGGCTGCCACTTCGACCCCAGATAGCCCTGCGGAGCCGGTCACGACCGCGAAGACCGCGTCGTGATTCTGAGCGAACGGGGCGCCGACGATCGACCCTCCGACCGGATCAGGACTGCAGACACCGCTGATGGTCTGCAGTGGGCGAAGAGCCTGAGAATGGGCGGGTGAAGCTCCGTGCAAGAAGCCCCCCGAGACCGCAAGCAGAGCCATCGGCATAGCCCTGGAGGGGGAGCCCAGTTTGGTCAAGACGCTCCTTTTCACGGAGCGAGTGTACAAGGCAGACTCGCGAGCCCATTCCTCGCCCAGCGCGTAATCAACAGAACCAAACAAGCTGGATGGAGGCGGCCGGCAGCACGAGCCGTTGACTCGACTTGCGAACAGCCCTACTCGCCTCACAGCGTCAGATCCGTCGCGGCGTCGCCTCTCCTTCGAGCCTTCATACGAGAAGACGGCGCTCAAGCAGACACTAGTTTTAGCTTCACACGCGCCTCGCGAACATCAGTGTAGGCAGTCCCCGCTGACCGGTGTACCGTGAAGCCATGAGCAGCAGCGCACCGAATGTGCACTACCACACCATAGACCTTCGGGGAGAGGCTTCAGCGCGACGGTCACGCGCAGAAATCTTCGACAGCACTGGCCGGCTAGTTGGCGAAAGCGAGTGGATCACCGTGGAGGCTGGCACGACCAAGTCGGTACGTGCAAAGTTGGTCGGACCACCAGGTGAATACACGGCACGTCAAGTCACAGAGATCCCGAGCGGCGTGGGGGAGAACCGGGTCTTTATCGAACTAGGGACGGTCAGCCAGCCAAGCACTCAGGTGCTCGATCGACCCGCGGAGGTCTACCGGGCGTTCTCCGCGGACGAGGTAAAAATCTTGCGGGCGTTCGTCGACGATGTGCGTCGCTTGGGCAAGATGCGGTTCTTCGACCAGATTCCGAAGACGATGTCCTATTTCTTCGACGGGAGCACCGCAACGTCGGAGATGCTCCACCCCGACGATGAGGACACCCGAGCAGCCATCACGCAGTTTCGACAGATCTACAACTCTCAAGAGCCAACGAGTTTTCGGGCAGCGTTCAAAGTCCTCAAGCGCAGCGCCCACGAGCAAGACGGCC
>Ga0265296_1003382_pt1 | contig 14894 bp, 14 predicted proteins | sample MunlanPumphouse1_FD_189073 | JGI IMG/M metagenome (GOLD analysis project Ga0265296, IMG submission 189073) | Groundwater microbial communities from a municipal landfill in Southern Ontario, Canada - Pumphouse #1 | ecosystem: Environmental > Aquatic > Deep subsurface > Groundwater | place... | reverse complement strand
CGCCGATCGGCTGAAGCCAGACCTCGGCCCGCTCCCGCAGGATCAGCCCGGCGATGATGCCGAGGATGAAGCCAGCGGCGGTGCGCTGCCACAACGGAATCTTGAAAAATCGGGCGAGCATGGAGTTGCTTTCAACAGGGGTGCGCCAATCTGTCCATCGCCGCGTCTATCCGCAACCGCTCCGGCGATCATTCAGTCGATAGATTTCCTGTCGGCGCCCCTCAGAATTTCAGCGCCTTCATGACGTAGAAGTCCGACAGGATGCCGTCGATGGCCTCCTCGACATCCTCGAAATCGTCGATCAGCACGTCGGCGCCCAGCTCCTCGACCGGCACGGGGGTGAAGCCGAAGGTGACCAGGATGCACGGCATGCCCGCATCCTTGGCCGCATCCGCGTCGGGCGCCGCATCCCCGACCATGATGGCCCGCTCGGGATCGCCGCCGGCCTTTATGACCGCCTCCTTCAGATGCGCACCCGAGGGCTTGCGGGCGCTGACCCGGTCCGGCCCGACGATGGCGGCGAAATGCCGGGTCAGGTCCAGCTTTTCCAGCAGCAATTCCGACAGATCCGAGCGCTTGTTGGTCGCCACGACCAGGACCGCTCCGCGTTCGCTCAGCCGCTCCAGAGTCTCGACCACGCCCTCGAACGGCTGCGACCCGTCGGCGATGTGGGCGGCGTAATCGACCAGGAACCGCTCGAACAGTTCGTCGGACTGCGCCCGTTCGACCGAGGCCCCGGCGGCCTCGAACCCATGAACCAGCAAGGCCCGTGCGCCGGACCCGATCAGGGTCGAGGCGGCCTCCATCGGCACGGGCGGCAACCCCTCCTCGACCAGCAGCCGGTTCAGGGTTCCGATCAGGTCCGGCGCGGAATCGACCAGCGTCCCATCCAGATCGAAGGCGATGGTCCAGCCTTCCAGGTCGCGATCGGTCATCCACATCTCCCGCTGGCCCGAATGATGGGCTAGATCGCAGGACGACTAGACTGCGAGACGATTCATGACCAGCCAGACGCGCCCCCGCGCCGCCATCATTCTTGCCGCCGGCCAGGGCACGCGGATGAAGTCGCCCCTGCCCAAGGTGCTGCATCAGGTGGCCCATCGCGCCATGCTGGACCACGCCATCGATGCGGCCGAGGCCCTGCGCTGCGAACGGATCGTCGTCGTGGTCGGAACCCACTCCCCCGAGGTCCGCGCCCATGTGGTCAAGCGGTTGGGCGAGGCCGCCATCGCGGTCCAGGACCCGCCGCTGGGCACCGGCCACGCCGTCCGCGCCGCCGCACAGGCGCTGGTCGGCTTCGACGGCGAAGTGGTCGTCACCTATGGCGACGTGCCCCTGCTGAAGGCCGCCGACATCGAACCCGTCTTCAATGTGGACGGCGTCACCGTGATCGGCTTCGAGGCGCGCGATCCCGGCGCCTATGGCCGGTTGATCCTAGACGGCGACACGCTGACCGCCATCACCGAGGCCAAGGAAGCCTCGGCCGGAGTCCTCGCCGTCACCGCCTGCAACTCCGGCGTCATGGCCGCTCCGGCCGCCCTGCTGTTCTCCGTGCTGGCGGATGTCCGCAACGACAACGCCAAGGGCGAATACTATCTGACCGACGTGGTCGAACTGGCGCGCAAGGCTGGCCATCCGACCCGCGCCGTCTTCGCCGCAGAAGACGCCGTCATGGGCGTCAACTCCCAGGCCGAACTGGCCCAGGCCGAAGCCCTGTTCCAGAGCGTCCAGCGGGACGCCTTCCTGGCCGCCGGCGTCACCATGGCCGCGCCCGACACCGTCCATTTCGCCTGGGACACCCAGGTCGGCGGTGGAACCGTCATCGAACCCTTCGTCGTCTTCGGTCCCGGCGTGGTGATCGAGGGCGGCGCCCGCATCCGCAGCTTCAGTCACATCGAGGGCGGCCGCGTCGCCTCCGGCGCCGAGGTCGGTCCCTATGCCCGCCTGCGCCCCGGCGCGGACCTGGCCAAGGGCGTCAAGGTCGGCAACTTCGTCGAGGTCAAGAACGTCAAGATGGCCGAGGGCGCCAAGGCCAACCACCTCGCCTATCTGGGCGACGGATCGGTCGGCGCAGGCGCCAACATCGGCGCCGGAACCATCTTCTGCAACTACGACGGATTCAACAAGGCGCAGACCCAGGTCGGCGCCGGGGCCTTCGTCGGCTCGAACTCCAGCCTGGTCGCCCCGGTCGTGATCGGCGAGGGCGCCATCGTCGCCTCGGGCTCGGTGATCACCGAGGACGTGCCGGCCGACGCCTTGGCCTTCGGCCGCGCTCGACAAACCCTCAAGCCGGACGCCGGCACCGCCTTCCGCGAGAAGGCGAAAGCTCAGAAAGCCGCGAAATCCAAATGAGCGACCTGCAAAAGAAGAACGCCGGCGAGGCCGCCGCCGCCCATGTCGAGCCCGGCATGATCGTCGGCCTGGGCACCGGCTCCACCGCCGCCTGGTTCGTTAAGGCGTTGGCGGCGCGTGGCCTGCCCGGCCTGCGCTGCGTCCCGACCTCGGAAAAGACCGCTGACCTGGCGCGCGAACTGGGTCTGACCCTGTCGACGCTGGAGGACACGCCCCGCATCGACCTGACCGTCGACGGCGCGGACGAGGTCGGCCCCGGCCTGGCCCTGATCAAGGGCGGCGGTGCAGCCCTGCTGCGCGAGAAACTGGTGTGGGAGGCCTCGGCCCGCTGCATCGTCATCGCCGATGCGGCCAAGGTGGTGCCGGTGCTGGGGACCTTCCCCCTGCCCATCGAGGTCGTCGCCTTCGGTCACAAGACCACCGCCAATCGCATCGCCGACGTGCTGATCGACCATGACATCAACCAGCCGGCCCGCGTGCGTCAGGCGGATCGCGGCATGGTCCGCACCGACGGCGGCAACCTGATCTATGACGCGGGCTGCAAGGCCATCCACGACCCCGTGCGCCTGGCCGACGATCTGAAACTGATCACCGGCGTGGTCGAACACGGCCTGTTCCTGGACCTGGCGGACCTGGCCATCATCGGCATGGACGACGGCGTCGAAGAACGCCTGCCCTGACCCCTATTTCGCCGCCAGAGCCCCTTCGACGCTCAGGGTCGCATCGGCGTTCTCGACAACGTTGAGGCTGGTCGCCTGAACGCCGCGCCCGTCCAGCGCCGCCAGCCAGCCGAAGGCCGCAGCGGTCGAGACATTGGTCAGGGCGAACCCCAGGCCGCCGTCGGGCGACATCCCCATGACGGGCGAAACGCCGCCGGCCGCGCTGACCTCAGCCACGACGGCCTGAACGTCGACGCCGCTCGCCCTCGTCGAGCGGGGCGCCGCATCGCCCAGCGCGCGCCGGATCGTGGACAGGTCCGCCTCCGCCGCTACACGCTGATCGGCCGCATCGGCGCGCCAGGCCCAGACCGGCCGCACGATCAGCAGCCACGCCAGAACCGCGAACACCAACACCCCCAGCACCGCCAGCATCCGCTGCTCGCGCAGGGACCGTCCGTCCCACCACGCCATGGTCTGTGCGATCATTCCGTTCATGACGCGCCTCCCAGCACGACTTCGCTGACCACGCGACCGCCGTCCTCGACGGTGCTGGTGTCCGACAGGCTCAAACCCGATCCGTTCAGCGCCGTCCGCATGGCGTCCAGATCGCCGAAGGCGGGATAGCTGACGGTCGCCCTCAACCCCTGGCCGGCCGAGGACGACATGCCGTCCAGTTCCGCGCCCTCGACGCCCTCCACCGCAGCGAACAGGGCGGCGGACGCCGCGGCCATGCCCCCGGGCGGCGGGGCCGCAGCCAGCTGACGGCGCGCCTCCGCGATCGGATCCGGCGCCTTGGCGGCGTCCGGCAGGGCCTCGGCGATCAGGGCCAGCGTCGCCTCGCGGGCCCGGCTGGCCTCATGCTGGTCATGCGCGGCGCCCGCGGCGGCCAGGATCAACGGCGAGATCAACACCGCCGCAGCCAGGGCCGCGACCCGACGCCAGCCGCCGCTCGATGCCTGGCGTGTCCGCTCCACGCCGGACAGTAGATTGACCGGCAGCGGCACGGTCGCCAGCGCCGACAGGGCGGCGTCCCAATCCCCGACCGGCGCCAGCGACCGATCGCCCGCCATGGCCTGAACCAGATCGGCCTGGACCGTAGCGGCGAACCCGCGCCCGCGCAGAGCCACATCGCCCCCCACGGCCACCGTCGCCAGCGTCAGGTCGTCCTGCGGCTCAGGCAGGACCAGGCAGTCGGGCACCACGGCCTCGACGGAGACGCCCAGGGCGGCGAGATAGTCGATCCAGGCCTCCAGCAGGGTGGCGCTGACGGCGGCGGTCAGACGGGCACCGTCCGCGACGCCGGCCGCGCCGACGGCGACCACGGTGCGATCCGGCAGGGCCGCCAGGTCGTCCTTCAGCATCCAGCGCGCCGCCGCCCGTGTCTGGGCCGCGCCGCCGACCGGCAGGTCCAGCCAGCGGATCAGGACATCGGCCCCCGGCGCGACCGCAATGGTGCGAACCTCGGCGTGCGGCGCCTCGCCTTCCAGCAGCAAGGCGCCGCGCTGAAGCACCCGGCCCTGGCCATCGACGACGATGAAGGGCGCGGGCATGGACGCCGCCGGGGGAATCTGGACGATGCGGGTCGTGGTCATTCTTCGGGTATCCAGCGGCGGATGACGGTGCGCACGCCCCCTTCGGGCGCGGCGTACAACAGGGCGGTGCGGACGGCGTGGGCGCCGCCGTAATCGACATCGACGGTGAGGTCGAAAAAGCGCGTCAACAGCGTGGCCTGCGCGCGCGTCTCGTCGTCGGGCGTGAAATCCTGAAGGGCCGGCTGCGCCCAGAAGGCGTCGGCGCTGACCCAACCGGTCGCCGGTCGCGCGGCGATGGCGGTCTTCGCCGCCTGTGGCCCCAGCGCGCCGCGCGTCAGCATCGTCAGCAGGGGCGCCTGATCCGGCCTCAGGGTGTTGACGTTGATCGAGGACAGCCGCGTCGTCGGCAGGGCGCAGACATAGGGCCTCAGACGCCGGTAAAGCCCGTCGTCCATCCCGGCGACGGCCCGCATCTCGCTGACATCGGCCAGCATGATCCCGGCGGTGCGAAAGGGAACCGACAGTCCGGCGTATCGCGCATCCTCCGCGCCCCCCGGCAGGGGGTCGCCGTCCGCGTCCATCCAATCGGTCAAGGCGGCGCCGACCGTCGCCATTCGCGTGCGCGGCAGGCCCAGCGCGGTCCCCAGCGCCACGAACTGCGCCAGCCCCTCCGGTCGCGCCACCAGGTCCTCGCCCTGGCCCAGCACCAGACTGTTCAGGTTGAAACAGCCCTGGCCGTCGTGGACCACCGCCTGGATCGCGCCGTCCTCAATGGGGAAGCTGAGCACCCGCCCGTCCCATCGCGGCTCCAGCGGCGTGCGGACGGGGTCTGCGGCGATCAAATCCTCGATCTGGCGCCGCGCCAAGCTTTCGGCGCCGGCGGCGTACCACTGGGCCTGGGCCTGGGTCTCGACATTGGTCGTGCGGCGAACGGAAAAGCGCACGTCGTCCAAAATGGCCACCGCCACGACAGCCATCACCGCCACCAGCAGCAGGACGGTCAGCAGGGCCATCCCCTCGCGTTCTCGACTCCGCCCCCTCACGCCGCCGCCACCAGGAACAACTGTTCGACGCGTCCGAGGCCGTCCAGCGTCATGACCACCCGCACCGCGTCGGGCAAGGGCCGCGCGCTGGTTGAGATGAAGGCGGGGGCCTCGCTGCCGTCCTGCAGGAAGGTGACCGCCACGTCGCGGACGCCGGTGGAGAGCAGCTGGGCGTTCCCGGCCCGCGCCCCGTCCAGATAGGGCGACACCCGCCGTTCCAACCGCCCGTCGGTCAGCCGATATTCCACGCGTTGCAGCGACGGCCGCGCCGCAGCGTCGGGATTGCTCCACCCGTTGCGGACGAGGACCAGAACCGGATCGCCCGGCGCCTGCGCCCCCATAAGGGCGCGCGGCAGGGGCCGTCCGCTGGGCCCGCGCGTGCGCCGGTCGGAGGCCTGGGCCAGATCGGCCTTCAGCAGGGCGCGCGTCCGTTGCAGGGCGGCGGTGCGTTCGACATTGCTCTGGACCGCGAACCGCGTATCGATCGTCTGGCCCAGCACAAGAGCGCCCGCCGCCGCCAGCAGGGCGAAGATCAGCAGCGAGACCAACACTTCGACCAGGGTGAAGCCCGCGCGGGCCTTGGCGGTCGTCATGCGCCCGCCGCCCGGAACAGCACGCGGTCCGCCGCCTGGCCCTCGTCGTTGGCGACCCGCACGTCGATGCGGCCGACGCCCGGAACCTCCGTCCCGCTGACGACGCGCCGCCAGCGCCAGACCTGGCCGCCCAGCGTCGTCTGACCCGACGTCTCCCCGACCGGCAGGCTGGGGGCGATCATAGCCTCCGCCGCGACGTTCTCCGCCACGATGCCGCCCAGGGTGCGCGCCTCGACACGGGCGGCCGAGCGCGTGCTCTCTCCCGACAGGTTCAGCAGGGCCAGCGCCGCCAGGGCGAACACCGCCAGGGCGACCAGCATTTCGATCAGGGTGAAGCCGGCGCGGTCAGCCATCGACCACCACTTCGCCTGCGCCGTCCACGACGACGGTGCGCCCCTTGCCGTCGCGCATCAGCTTGATTTCGGCCGGGTCCGTCACGCCGGTCGGATCGAAGACGATCCGCGCCCGTCCTGGCGCGCCCAGGCCCTCGTCCCAGGTCTGGGCCGTGAAGACGCCGTTCAGGGCGGTCCAGTCCCGCCCGTCGAAGTTGGAAAAGCGATAGCCGACGCGGTCCACATCCACTGCGACCGGCCGGTTCGTCAGGATCGCCTCTTCCCTGGCGCGCACCAGCCGCGCGGCGAACCGTTCCGCCTCCATCCCGACCGAGGGCCGGGGATCGGGAATGGACAAAACGACCGCGCCGGCCGCCAGGCCGATGATCGTCATTGTGACCATCAGCTCGACCAGGGTGAATCCGGCCCGGAAGGCGGGCCTAGCCCTGCCAGTTTCCAAGGTCGGCGTCATTGCCCTCCCCTCCCTCCTTGCCGTCCGCCCCCAGCGAGAAGACGTCGAACTGCCCGCCGTGGGCGCTCTGGCGCCGGTACTGATAGGCGTTGCCCCAGGGATCTTCCGGCAGACGGCGCACATAGCCGCCCTCGCGGTAGCGTTCGGGCTGGGTCAGGCCTGCGGGCGGCGCGACCAGGGCCTGCAGCCCCTGCTGGTCGGTGGGGAAGTTCAGATTGTCCAGCCGATAGGTCTCGATCGCCTGTTCCAGCACGGAGATGTCGGCCTTGGCCTTTCCGACCATGGCGCGGTCCTGGCTGGGCAGGACGTTGATGGCCACGACGGTCGCCAGCAGGCCGATGATCACGATGACCACCATCAGCTCCACCAGGGTGAAGCCTTCGCGCTTGCGGCGGCGGGTCCGGGGTTCGGTCTTGGTCATGAGAAGTCCTTTCATCCCATCGCCAGGGTGTTGATCTGAAGGATCGGCAGCAGGATCGACAGCACGATCAGGGCGACCACGCCGCCCATGACGACGATGATGGCCGGCTCAAGCAGGCTCAGCATCACGGCCGTGAAGGTCGAGAACTCGCGTTCCAGATAGTCGGCGGCGCGCTCCAGCATCGGCTCCAGCCGTCCGCTGCTCTCGCCCGATGCGGTCATGTAAACCAGGATCGGCGGAAAGACGTCGGCGCGGCGCATGGCGGCCGACAGCCCCCCGCCCTCGCGCACGGCGTCGGCCATCGCCTCGGTCGCCTGGCGAAGCGCCCGGTTGGACACCGTGCGCGCCGTGATCGTCAGACCCTCCAGCACCGGCAGGCCTGCGGCGATCATTGTCGACAGCGTCCGCGCCATCTTCGCCCCGTGCAGGTCGCGCGTCAGCCGCCCGACCAGCGGCAGGCGCAGCACCGCGCGGTCCATCGTCATTCGGATGTCCGGTCTGCGACGCGCCACGACGCCCGCCGCCGCCAGAACGGCCAGGGCGACCAGCACCAGCCAACCCCAGTTCCGCATCAGGTCCGACACGCCGATCACCAACCGCGTCAGCAAGGGCAGCGTCTGGTTCATGCTGTCGAACTGATCCACCACCTTGGGCACGACGAAGGTCATCAGGGCGCCGATGACGCCCAGCGCCACGACCGCCAGCACGCACGGATAGACCAGCGCCGTGATCACCTTGCCGCGCACCTGCTGGTCGCGCTCCAGCCCGTCGGCCAGCCGCTCCAGGATCGGTTGCAGGGCCCCCGACTGTTCGCCAGCCGAGACCATGGCCCGATAGAGGGGCGGAAAGGCCTGGCCCTGGCGGCTCATGGCGTCGGACAGACGACGCCCCTCCATCACCCCGGCGTGGACGCCTTCCAGCAGCCGGCGAACCGCGACACGGTCGGCCTGAAGCGCCAAGGTCCGCAGAGCCTCCTCGATCGGGGCAACGGAAATCAGCGTCGCCAGCTGCCGCGTAGTCAGGGCCAGGGTCTTGGCGTTCAGTTTGCCGCCCGGCCGCGCGGCGGTCTCGGCCCGGCCGACGACGCGTGCAGGCGTGATCTCCAGCAAGGCCAGCCGACGACGCGACAGCAGGCTTCGCGCCGCAACCTCGTCCGCTGCGGTCAGGGCGCCGGACACCGTGCGTCCGGCCGCGTCGACGGCGACATAGTCGAACGCCGCCATCAGCCCGCCTCGCCCGAGCTGTCGCCGTCCAGATCGACGGCGGTTTCCTGACGCGAGACCCGCACCGCTTCCTCGATAGAGGTCACGCCTTGCAGGACCATGTCGCGCGCGCGGTCCGCCAATGTCCCGCCCTGTGCGAACGCTGCGGCGCTCAGCGCGTCGCCATCGGCCTCGGCGGCGATCAGGCGACGGACGCGGTCGTCGATCTTCAGCACCTCATACAGGCCGACCCGGCCGACATAGCCCGTGTTGGCGCAGTGGGCGCAGCCGTGCGGACGCCAGACGCGCACGCCGGCCTTTGCGCCGATCAGACGGGCGGTGGTCTTGTCGGCGATCTCGGGCGTCCGGCACTCGCCGCAAAGCCGTCGCACCAGCCGCTGGGCCACGACGAGACGCAGGGTCGAGGCCAACAGGAAGGGCTCCACCCCCATGTCGCGCAACCGCGTCACCGCCCCGACCGCATCGTTGGTGTGAACGGTCGACAGCACCAGATGCCCGGTCAGCGAGGCCTGAACGGCGACGCCCGCCGTCTCCACGTCGCGGATTTCGCCCACCATCACCACGTCCGGATCCTGGCGCAGGATAGCGCGCAGGCCGGCGGCGAAGGTCATGCCGACCTTGGTGTTGACCTGGGTCTGGCCCACGCCGTCGATGGCGTATTCGACCGGGTCCTCGACCGTCAGGATATTTCGCGTCTGGTCGTTCAGAAGCGACAGCCCGGCGTACAGGCTGGTGGTCTTGCCCGAACCCGTCGGCCCCGTGACCAGAATGATCCCGTTTGGCTCGGCCAGCGCGCCCTTGAAGGCGGCGAAGGCGTCCGTATCCATGCCCAGCCGGTCCAGCGTCATGCCCGCCTGATCCTTGTCCAGGATCCGCAGCACCACCCGTTCGCCGCCCCGCGACGGCAGGGTGGACACCCGCACGTCCAGCGTCTTGCCGCCAAGCGCCAGCGGAATTCGCCCGTCCTGGGGCACGCGCTTTTCCGCGATGTCCAGCCGCGCCATGACCTTGATCCGCGACACCAGCAGGGGCGCGATGCGCGGGTTCAGGCTCAGGACCTCGCGTAGCACTCCGTCGATCCGCATACGGACCAACAGCGCCGTCTCATAGGTTTCGAGGTGGATGTCCGACGCCCCGGCCCGCACGGCCTCGGCGATCACCCCGTTGATCAGCCGGATGACCGGCGCGTCGTCGGCGGTGTCCAGCAGGTCCGCCGCCGCCGGAATATCGTCGATCAGGCTTTCCAGCCCCGCCGGCATGTCCAGATCGTCGCCGTCCCCGCCCGTCAGGTGGTCGCCGGCGTAGATTTCCGACAGCTGCCGGTCGAACGCCGCCTGGGTCAGAGGCTCGACCGCCAGCGGCCGACCCAGCGCACGCCGCGTCTCGATCAGGGCCATCGGGTCCGCGCCATGCCGCAGCCCCACCCGCGCCACGTCATCGATGTCCAGCAACAGCACGCCGTGCCGTTTGGCGAACCCATAGGGCAGGCTGGGGCTGACCAGCGTGATCACGGGTCAGCTCCCCGCAGACGGCAGGGGCGCGACGTCGATCGGCGCGATGGGGGCGGTCGGCGCGATCACCATCGGCTCGCCCACGGCGGGCGCCGCCGGCGGCTGGGTGCGCATGTAGTCCCGCACCAGGGCGTCCAGGCTGGGCTCGCGATCCGGCTGAACCGCCTGCTGCTGGGCGCGCATATAGCCCCAGCGGTCGGCCGCCAGGCCTTGGGCCTCGGCCGGGGTGCGGATAATGGTAGGGCGCAGGAAGACCATCAGATTGGTCCGCCCCCGCTGTCGGCTGGTCGAGCGGAACAGCACGCCGACGCCCGGAATGTCGCCCAGCCCCGGCACCTTGTCGGTGGCCAGTCGGTCGTTCTGATCCAGCAGGCCGCCCGCGACGGCGATGTCGCCGTCATCCACCACCAGCGTCGTCTCCAGCTCGCGCTTGTCCAGCACCAGGTCCGAGGCGCCGTTGGTCAGCACGCCGTTGATGGCCGACACCTCCTGGCGCAGGGTCAGGGTGATGGAGCCGCCCGCGTTGATCTGGGGCTTGACCGTCAACCGCACGCCGATGTCCTTGCGGTCGGTCGTGGTGAAGGGGTTGGAGTTTCCGTCCAGCAGGGTCTGGCCCGTCGTGATCGGCACCTCCTGCCCGACCAGGAAGGTCGCTTCCTCATTGTCCAACGTCATGATCGACGGCGTCTGGAGCAGGTTGGAGCCTTCGTCGGTCTTGGCCGCATTGATGATGAACCCGAACAGGCCGTTGCCGATCTTGCCCCCGCCCCCGCCGACGAAACCATTGGCGCCCAGCAGGCTGTTCAGCGCCAGGCTCTGAAGCTGTTCGCGCAACGGATCGTCCGGGTCCAGCTGGCCCGCCGCGGCGCCGCCGGCCAGCGGGACCAGGGGCGAGGCGCGGTCGGAATAGTTGGTCAGGCCCACGCCGTTCTCGCCGCCGTACAGCCACTGGACGCCCAGCTCGCGCACCGCATTGTCGCTCAGTTCGACCACGATGGCCTCGATCAGCACCTGCTGGCGACGCACGTCCAGGCGACGGATCACATCGGCCAGCGTCCGCTGCATATCCGCCGGCCCCGAGATGACCAGGGCGTTGGCTCCGGGGAAACGGGCGATGGTGGCGCGCTGGCCCGTCGCCGTGACCGTCGAAGAGCCGATGGCCCCGGTGTCGGCGTCCGCGCCGCCCAGGCTGGACGCCGTGCGCGACAGACCGCCGGAGCCCGCGTTCGTCGCACCCGTGGGCGGGGTCCGCAGCCGTTGCGTCCCCTCCGTCGATGCACTGACCGGCTGACCGACGACCTGTTGCAGCACCGGCAACAGCTGCTCGGCGCTGGCGTGTTCCAGGAAGATGACATTGACGTCCTGGCTGGCGCGCGACCGGCCATCCAGATCGTGGATCAACCCCCGGACCCGGGTCAGCGCCTGGCCGTCGCCGCGCAGAACGATGGAGTTGGAGCTCTCGACCGGGGTGACCGTGACCATCCCCTGCCCGCCGGCGCCCGGCGCCGACATCACCTGTTGCAGCACGCCTGCGATCTCGCGCGCCGAGGCGTTCTCCAGCGACACGACCTCATAGCTGGACCGATCCACGTCGATCCGCGCGATCAGCGACCGGACCCGCGCCAGGTTGTCGGCGAAATCCGCCACCACCACACTGTTGGCGCCGGGATTGGCCAGCACCTGTCCCTGGGCCCCGACCAGGGGCCGGATGGTTTCGGCCGCCGAGGCCGCGTCGATGTTGCGAAGCTGGAACACCTCGGTCGAGAACCGCTCCACCCCCACGGTGGACGGCCCTTGCGCCGCGCCCTGGGCCGGGCTGATGCGATACGCGCCCGATTGGGTCGGCGTGACGACCAGGCCGTTGGCCCGCAGGGTCGAGAGGAAGACCTCGAACAGCTGCGTGCGGCCCAGCGGGCGGTCGCTGGTCACCGTCACCGTGCCGGTCACGGCCGGATCGACGATGAAGGTGCGCCCCGTCGTGCGCGCCACGTCCTGAATGAAGGCGCGAATGTCTGCGCCCTGGACGTTCAGCGTCTGGCGCGCCTCCTGGGCGGCGACCGGCACGGCCGACAGCGGACCTTGCAGGACCAGCACGGCGGCGAGCGCGCCGACGCCGGATCGCATCAGGCGGTTGCGCAGAGAGGCGGTCATGGACGCGTCCTTATGGTGGTGGTGCGCGTCTCGCCGGCGCGCTCGTACTGGATTTCGGCGGCGGGCGCGCTGGCCAGCTGGCCGCGCAGGGCGCCGATGGCCTGGGGGCTGTTCAGCGCCACGCCGTTGACCGACAGGATGACGTCGCCGGACTGGAGCCCCGCGCTGCGCAGCTCGGACGCATTGCCGGCCGAGGACACGGTGAAGCCGTTGACGCCCAGACCCTGGATGCGGGGACGCAGCGACGCCTGGGCCATCAACCGCTGGGGATCGACGACCGCGCTCTGGGCCGACGCCGGCGCAGGGCTGGGCGGCGCCACGACCTGGGGCGTCGAGGGCGGCGGGGGCGGCGCGGCCGCCCCGACGGGGGCTTCGGTGAATTCGAGGCGGCTGAGCGACTGGCCGCGCGCCAGGGTGACGAAGTTGGGGCCGACGGCCTGCAGCACCAGCCCCGGCTCGACTTCTTCACCAACGCCCACGGACACCTGGCGGCCGTCGGCCAGGCCGATTATGGCCGATCCGCTGCCTACGCCTCCCGAACGCACGCCGAACAGTCGCATCTGGCTGGATTCCGTGCCCGAAGCGCCGGCGAGCGCTCCCTGCCCGCCCGTGCGGAAGAAGGCGTCGAACCGCGATAGAATGTTCATGTCCACGGGCCGAGTCGCAGCCGCAGCGGCCATCTGCTCGGACGCCGCATGCGGCGCGACGAATATCCAGACCAACCGCCCGCCCTGGATCAGCAGCAGCAGGATCAGGATCGATTCGACGATCCGGCGCAGCGGCAGGCGACGGGCCGTCTCGGCCGCCGACGTCAAGCTGAAGTTGCGGAAGGCAGCGATCACGGCGCCATGCTCGTCACGGCCCCCGACGGCCGTGACGCGACTTAGACTAATCGTCCGTATGCGGGCCGCACCAGAGTGTGAAGACACCAAGAACATCTCGTGACAGTCACGGTCCATACGGACGATCCCGAAACGAAAACGACCGGGAAGCCGAAGCCTCCCGGTCGCAAGGTCGCAGCCTGTTTCTGGATCAGAAGCGGGCGGTCAGGCTGACCGACGCGCTCTGGCCCAGGTCGTAGTTGTTGACCCGGATCTTGTTCCCAAGCTCCTGATATTCGTCGAACTCGGTCCCCAGCAGGTTCCGCAGCTCCAGGGCGAAGCCCATGTCGCGGGCCATGACGGTGAAGTCCTTGCGATAGACGAAATCGAGGAAGACGCCGGGCTCCTGGATGAAGTCCGGTTCGCGGCCGCTGCCGACGCCTGCGCCACGTGCCGTGATGCGATCGCTGACGTAGTTGACGATGATCGTCGCCTGCGACCGGGCGGTGTCGTCTTCCCAGCCCAGTTGCAGGTTGGCGACGTGTTCCGACTGGCCCTGGAGACGGCTGCCGTCCTGGATGAAGAACGACGCCTGCTCCGGCGTGCCCGCGCCGCCAAGCGTCAGAACGGTGTCGTCCTCGCCGACCTCAACATCGGAGTCCGAATAGGTATAGTTGGCCTGCACCAGCCAGCGCTTGTTGGCGATGAAGGACATGCCCTGGTCGGGGAACTCGAAATACTTCTTCACCTCGACCTCGGCGCCCATGATGGTGGCCTTGGGCGCGTTCAGGAAGGATTGCTGACGCTGGTTGCCGACGTCGACGATGACGGATTCAACCGGCTTATCCAGATCCTTGTAGAAGACGCCGGCCGTGATGAACTGCTGGCGGGCGAAATACCATTCGTACCGCGCATCCAGGTTCAGCAGTTCGGTGTCCACCAGATAGGGGTTGCCGATGAAGATGCGGTCGCTTTCCGGGTCGGTATAGGCCTGAGGCGCCAGTTCGCGGAACTGCGGACGACCGATCGTCTTCGATGCGCCGAAACGCAGTTGTTGATCCTCAGCGAAGTTCCAGGTCGCGGTGAACGACGGCAGCCAATACTGTTCGTCGATCTCGGTGGCCTCGAAGGTCGAGGCGCCGCCGAACAGATCACGCGGGGTGACGCTCTGCTGACCGTCCTCGAAGCGAACGCCGACCGTGGTGCGGACCAGCGGAATGATTTCCGCATCGACCATGGCGTAGGCGGCGTTGACCTGCATCTCGGCGTCATAGGCGCTGGCGCCGTTGCTGCCGGCGATCTCACGCAGCTGCAGGGTGTTCGGGTTGATGTTGTAGTCCGAGAACAGGTAGTCGATCCGCGAGTGGCGCTGATCGTCCGTCAACCCGTTGACCGCCTCGAACTGGAGGTCGTGACGCGAGGCTTCGCGGTTGTTGTCCAGCGAGGCGACGCCTGCGCTGATGACGACTTCACGCGCCGAAGACAGCGGCAGGGTATAGGCCACATCGACGCCGCCCGAGACGATGTCGTCGTCCAGTTCGCTGAACGAGATCAGATTGCCCTGGACGTTATGGATGAAATCGCCGTCCGCATCGACGCCGTACTGGAAGCGCGATTCATAGGGAGCGTCGCGCGACGTCTTGGCGTAGGCCGCGCGCCAATCGACTTCCAGGGAGCCATCCATGAAGTGGTGCTCGCCGGCCAGTTGGCTGCTGAACAGCTGGCGAACGAACCATTCGGTGTAGTCGTTGCGGATCACGCCGCCGCCGGCGTCGAAGTCCGGT
>Ga0265296_1003380_pt1 | contig 14897 bp, 10 predicted proteins | sample MunlanPumphouse1_FD_189073 | JGI IMG/M metagenome (GOLD analysis project Ga0265296, IMG submission 189073) | Groundwater microbial communities from a municipal landfill in Southern Ontario, Canada - Pumphouse #1 | ecosystem: Environmental > Aquatic > Deep subsurface > Groundwater | place... | reverse complement strand
CAATAAATACCTATTGATTAATTTCTCCGTACCTGATTCACGCTGCAAATATTTGATTATTAAAATTCCCATCAGAATAAAACTAAGTATGACCATATTTTCGGGGTTTATTCTGAACACCAGTGTCAGAACCACGAACGATGCAAAAGGTATAAGTTGAAGAAAAATACTTTGAATAATGCTTTTGGAAAATTTATTTGCAACACGACCCAGAAAAAACAATGCAATGCTGTTAATTGAAAACATGGTAATATTTATTGCATTGGTATAAAGCGCGGAATTCCGCATTACATCATTCAGTAAAGGCCCGTTGCCACGAAATAAATGCACTATACGAATGACCAATGCCGCCAAAATCTGAATGGGAGTTCCGGGATGGTCAACATGCCATACTTTAAGTGTGAATTGCGAAATATTCAACCCGTTAAAAAGATAGCAATACTCCGGGTCAACCGAATACATAAAATAATAAGCATGCTCCGAATGAAAGAAAAATCCCATATACAAATAAAGTGCAGGAACCAGAAGCAACAGTATAAGATTTGTGATTTTTTGTAATGGCAAATTTTTCATATTAAAATTAATTATAAAATTCTAAATGAATTTTATTTTTCTCAAAGCAAAAAACAACATCCGAAGCAGTATTATTCCATGTTTCCAGCGACTGATGTTTGTCGAACCATAAGTGCGTTCCCTGTACTTTATCGGAATTTCAACTATTTTCAATGCAAGTTTTGTTGCCCCGAATATCAGATCAAAATCGCCAAAGGGATCAAACTCACCAAAATACTTCCGGTTTTCAATAAGCTTCCGGTAATTTTTTCTTGAAATTACTTTAGTTCCGCATAATGTATCCTTAAACCGCTGCCCGATTGTAAATGAAAACCCCTGCGCAAAAAATTTATTTCCAATGACATTAAAAAAGCGCATGGCTCTCTTTTCCATGGGGTAAACCAATCTGCTGCCGTTGATAAATTCTCCTTTGTTATCTTTTATTGCATTGTAAAATTTGATAAGATCTTCAGGAGGTACAGTTATATCTGCATCAAAAATCATAAGTATATCGCACGTTGCCAGCGAAAAACCTTTCCTTACTGCATTACCTTTGCCCTTTCCATCCTGCTGAGCAAAAATAATTTTTCGATTGCTACAATATTTTTGTGCAACTTCCTGAATTTTCTGCCATGTATGATCGGTAGAATTACCTTCAACAAAAATCAGTTCATCGTCTTCTGTAAATTTTGGGAGTTTTGTTACAATTTCTTCTATGTTTCCTTCTTCATTTCTTGCCGGAACTACAATTGAAACTGTTCTGAGAATATTATTTTCTTTATTTACAGGTCTTGCAACAACAATATTTATAAGAGAAAATAACCTGAAAAACGGGAGGGGGCCTAATATCCTGTTAAAGAAAGAGCTTAACAGCGGAATATAAATTGGAAAAATAACTTTGGCTTCCCTTCTTATGATTTCGAAATTGGTCAGCAATAAAAGGTTTTCAATATCTTCGTGGCTTACCCAGTTTTCTTCGGGAGTTTTATTTCTAAGGTTTAAAAGCGTGGCAATTCTTATGAATGGCTTCCAGAGCCGGCTGTAATAAATTATGATCAGCCTTGTTCCGGATGTTGTATTTTCATAAATTTTATCAAAAAAACGCTGAATATCTTTTTCATAATGAACATTGCTATTCAGGATGACAAAATCGGGGTTATGGCCGGAAATTTCTTCCGGTTTGGATACAAGTTTGTAAACACAGTTTCGGGTTTTTTCTTTTAACAATAATTTTCCAAACAGGCTTATTTCAACAACGCTGGCCGATTCGCCGATGTAAAAGGATAAATACTTCCCTAATAATCTGTATAAATATTTTTTTAACAATTATTTCTAAATTTCAAAAAGTGGCTAAATATAATATAAAATGTGTTAACTGCTTTTGCTTCAAAATAAAATTATTTATATTCGGAGATTTGACGGACTATTAAAAACATCATGTCACTTTTTTAATTTTAATGGTGACAAACATCGAAATTTGCTTTGAAATAGAAGAAAGCATTTTATCCAATACCGTGAATGGAGCAAACAGAAAACCGGGCATCAGTTGCCTGTATGAAACCCCACCGCTTATTAAATACCTGAGCGGAGTATGATATTTAATACTTATCACTTCGAAACAGGGAAAAAGATTTTTAAATATAGCCATGTCTCTTTCAAAAACTATCCATGGCAGTGCACCATTGGCGCCACTTAAGGGTCCTTTATCAGGTATCAGCCAATCGCTTGTAGTGACAAAAGGTTCATGATGAAAGTTTTTATAGATAAGCCTTCCCCATCGGCTGTTTGCAGGTTCTATCATGATTATTTGCCCGTCTTTTTTTAATACTCTGGAAGCCTCGTGCAAAAATTTTCCGGAATCAGGAATATGGTGAAAAGAGTCAACCATAAAGATCCCGCTGATTTCATTTTCTGAAAAAGGCATATCCAGTGCAGAAAAAGTCATGTCATTAGCAGGTAATGGTAAAAAGTCGGAGCAAATAACGGAAGGGCAGAGTTTTTTTAAAAAGCCTCCGCCTGAGCCCAATTCTACAAGTTTTCCTTCAGGAAGCGCAGGAATACTTTTAATAAATTCCTTATACCATTCTATATAGATTTTCTTTAAAAAAGGTTTTCCCGAAATAAGATGTTGATGAAAAATCGTTCGTTCAGATGAATCTAAATCATAAGGGATTTTATATTTAAAAAAACTCATAGGATTCTTTTCTTTAACTTGAAAATGCCATTGCAGTTTGCTTTTTGCAGATATTTTTTCAAAATTGTTTTATAATTTTAATTAGATATGTTTTCAAATTGTGTAATTGTCAGATCATCAAAATAAACAGTTTTTTCTTCATTGTACACAGGGATATAATAACGGAAAGTTTTGGCATAAATTATCTGAGTTGTTGAATTAAAAAATCATCAAAATAAACTATATTTTTCCCTTGATTCCAAACATATAACTTTAATTGTTCATCCGGTAAATTACATGTAACAGTAAAGTTCAATACAATCAAGTTCCACCCGTCTTGAGATTTGATACTTTTTAAATCATTGGTACAATAGAAATCATCAGTAGATTTCCCTGATGCAACTATTAAACCTTCATTCTTCTCAGAGTAGCGCCAAACACTAATATTGAATTTACTCCCAATTTTTACGTTTTTCAAAACAGTTGTAAAACCATAAGGATTACCCGGGGTTAATTTGACAGAGTACTTACCTGAAAATGATTTTTCACGAGATTGGTTTTTTGCTTCAATGAAAAGCTGGTTCACATCAGAGGAATAAAAATAATCTTTGCTTTCATCAACAGAGTCTGCATTACAAATGATGTTTTTCAAAATCGCTTTTCGCATTAAAGGATTTTTTTTATGAAGTGATGAATCTTTTTTCAAAATTAATATAGGATAGTCATCCAAAATAACCCCCCATTTTTCATCCAGCAAATATTCATTAAGATTGCGATCAAAGCCTTCTTTGGTTAAAGGATAAGTGCTGTTATCGAGAAGTATGAATATAAACTCGGCATCTCTGACATAAGGAAAAATCGAAATATTTTTACGAAATGCCAGATGAGGAACAACTGTTTCGGTAGCGCAAACACTTGCATCGGATGGAATTTTCTTAAGAGCAGAATAAACTTTTTTTACATCAAAATCTGCATGAAACATTTTCGTGTCGTAAAAATTTTCTTTTATTGGTTCGTACCATGGAAGCTTTCGATGGTTTTTATTAAACAAATAAGAAGTTGTAAAAATAGTAATGACGCATATAAATATTCCGGTTATCCGTGTGATTCTAATATTCCGAAACTGAGAAATAATTATAAAAACCGATAAAGAAAGTATTGATACAATTTCTATAGAGTAAAAAGAATATATACCCCATCTGATATAGCCGTCGTTAAGAACCTTTTGCGCAATAACAGGAATGAACATTATAAAATACTTAGGATTGAAAAATAAAATAATCCCGCCTGAAATCAGAAATACATAATAAAATTCAGCTTTTATTCCATTAAATGTAGGATCGCCGCTTTGATTAACAAATAATAGTTCAAAAGTTTTTATCGGATGATTTATTATAAATAAAATTACATCAACCGGCGAATTTCCTAAAGCAGAATATGAAAATCCGACATATGGAAATTCCTCGCTCTCATTACCCGGAATAAAAATTTTAAATAAAAAAAATAAATATACTAATGAAACGCCTATATATGCAAAGCTCACATACATGCGTTTTTTATCTTTCCAATATATAAGAATAAGGGATAATGAAATAAAAATAAACCATATAGGCATATGTTCTTTTGCTATTATGATAAACAAAAAACATAATGTGGAAAAAACATATTTTCTTTTATCAAAAAAGTATAAAAACAAAGGAACAACCGTAGCAGCAACAGTCGTATCATTATAATCTGATGTCAGTGCGCTAAAATGTCCCCATATAAAAAAGTAATGTATAAGTGAAAGGAAACTTATCCAAAAATCATTGGTTTTATTTTTTACCAATAGAAACGTACTATACCCGCCTATAAGGATAAAAATATTCTGAATGATAAGCAAAGTATATGTTCCGAATAACCATCCCATGATCCAATATAAAGGTGAAATAACCATTAATGTAAAATCCGGATGTATCTGGAAAAAATTCCCCAACACAGGTTGTTGTACTGTATTTTTTCCGATATTGAAATGCGCAAAATCCCAGAAAGATTGATTATAAAGACCGTAATCCAATGCAAAAGTTCTGAAAAAATAATGGTTGGATACAACAATTGCTGTGTATATAACTCCAAACATTATCAAAACACCCCATAATAAAGACTTATGGCGAGAAAATTTATTTTTATCAGATGAGATTATTCCTAAAAACATATCCGTATTTGTTAAAAAATTCAACTTGTGTTTTGAAAAATTTATTTTGTCGGACATTTATAAAATCTGTCATTTTTCATAACATATTGTCTCGGCTGTTCGTAGTATGTATTTACTAATGCCGGTCTGATCATCAGGTCGTCCACATAAAGTGTATCGGAGTCCGAAAGGTCGTCGTTCCACAGAGTAATTTTTATTTTATCCTTCTCATTCTTTAACCGGAAATTAAAATCTGCGAGCATCCAATCATTATCTATGGTTTTGAGCAAATTTTGTACGCTTCTGTAATCGGCATTATATACTTTCCCCGAAGAATCGCAATATGTAATTTCAACTGTTGTACGTGGAAAAACGTCATGATAAATTTTCCCGAACCAGAACGAAAGTACGTAATCTGTATCTGTTAAAGCATTGGGAATGCTTCCTTCAAAAATAGCATTGTATTTCCTGATATTGCCGGTATAGCATCCCTTGCCGTTATATGCTTTGTTATTTATATTATCGTTGTAATTCATATATATAAAGCGTTTCAGACTGTCAGACGACAGGATATTATCTATCTTGAAAAGTTTTTTTGAACGGATTTCTTTTTCTGAATTTTCAAATAGCGAATCTGAAAGAATTTTCAGAGTTTCGGCACGCAGTTCAAACAAAGAAAAATTTTCCGAGTTTGTAATAAATTCCGATTTTGATATAAGAACTTTTTCATTCCGGGAGATTTCTTCACATTCTGAAACAACCAGCAGGAAAGGTTTTTGTGAAACTCTTAATATTTTACTATCAAAAGTATGATAAGGTTCAAGAACAAGTTGAATATTATCATAAGTTTGTGAGATTGACGTTCTGCTCATCAGAACAGCATTCATGGGCAAACCCGTTTTCAGTGAAACGATAAACGCATTATACATACTTTGGCATTTGGGGTCTATCCATATATTCTCAGAGCCTACATGAAAAAATGGCAAAGGAATTATTGATTGATATTTTTTCGATTCGATTAGTGAAACCCATTGATTTTCTAAAGTAATATTTTGCTTATCATTTAGTATTGGAATAGAGTTATTGAGCCCCCCCTGCATATTTTTATTGTTTTGATATGCATCGTAATAAAGAACGACAACACTTAAGACAAGCATTGCATATTTCAAAAATTTGTAATTAATTTTTAAACGGTAAATGTAATAGAACACGCCAATATTTATGGTATAGAAAAAAATCCATGAAAACCTTGCTATTCCCCTGAACTGGCGCAAAGGCCCCGCATAATGTAAAAGACCATGTGAAAAAGCAAATGGCCATGCAAACGAAAAAAGCATGGCAAGAAAACCTGTCCAAAGGAAAATATTTAACAGTTTATTATCGGTAATTGTAAAGAGATTCAATCGTTTTTTCAACAATATATGAATTATTACTCCTGACAGAAAAAGTATCAGGAAAAACCCAAAATTGTTAATTGCAAAAAACGGGATACAGCCCCAAATCGTAAACAAAAGCAAGAACAGGTATGCAGGTAAGTGCCCGATATAAGCCCATCCTTCCCACTCAATCTGCCGGGCATGAATAAACGATTTAAGAAAAGGTGCATCCACCTTGAAATCCGAAAGGAAGATACCCTCCCATCCCGATTTATATTCAAGAAATCCCCAAGGATATGAAGTCCTGTCATTAACACTATCTGTCAGCCAAAGCCAGACATTGATTACTAAAATAGGTAAGATAATTTGCAAGGAAATATTTAACATTGCGAATTTCCATTTTCTGTATTTCTTATCTGAAATAAGTTGTATTATCCAGAATATTCCAAGAATAAAAGCCGCAAATGCAAAATTGTACATATGGAAAGTCGCCATCAATAATATAAACAGCCCTGTGACCAGGCTTTTTTCCCAGGACGGATTTTTATAAAATTTTATCAGCAGGTAAATAACAACAGGAATTGTGAACACATAGCTTAAGGAATAATGCCCGGGAAACCTGTTTATAAGAGGCGATAAATAAGCGATTCCGACGGCAATAAAAACACTGTAAATCCAACCCAGGTTAAACTCTTTCAAAATCAGATAAAGGAAAACTGCAGCAATCACGATAGAAAGAAGCATCATTAAATTAATAATCCCTATTGTGTAATCCGAAATATCAATAATATTTCTTGAAATGAATTTAATGGTGTTTGAAATGGGCGGTTGACAATTGGTGAACAAAACCTGTTCTCCGTAAGGATAATTCATCCCCTGGAAATGCGAATAGGAAGAATCGTATTTAATATGGTACAAAGTAGTATAATAACTTTGCAGACCATCGCCTGAATTGGAAAAATAAACCTGGTTAGGGTGTTTTAAAATCTTTCCGTAAAACGTAATCAATACAACTGCAGATAAAAGGATTGTAATCCAAATACCCTTGTCTTTTATGACTTTCAAAAACATTTTCATAAACTGATTACAAAACTTTGCGCTGCCTTCACGATTATTTTTATAGTGTTCATTATAAATTATTGCTAATCATTCTGTGTCAATAGATTGCTTCGTTGTACCTCCTCGCAATGACGTTTTGTATTGACTTTATATACAGGCTCTATTTATTGATACAATTTTCTAAATACCGTTTTGCGATCTCATAATCTGGTTCTTTGCAATTGAAAAAACGATAAAAAGCTAAATTCTTGTTAATACCAAAAGATTTGGTGGATATATTTCTAAAAAAATATTTTAGAACAATTTCTATTTCTTTAGCTGTATTGATATGTTCATATTTCATTAATACCTGATAATCTAATCCATACATCCGTTTAAACTCAAAGCCTGTAATCATTGTACCTAATTTCCAAAAAATAGTTCCTTCATTTGGAACAGAAACTCTTAATGAACCTGTGCTTTCTAATAAAAGTACTGCTCTTGCAACTACTTCAGGAAGGTTTGTGATGTGTTCAAATGTGGCGACAGAAGTAATTCTCGAATATTTGATATTATTATTAATTTTATTTATATCTTTATATATGTTTTTGATTTGATTCAAATGCCTTGACCCCTCATACAAATAATGAAATGGTTCAACAATATCATAATCTTTGCTATTAGGTTCATATAGTATTTGATTTAATGTGCCGGCACCAATTTCCAATGTTTTAAAATTTTCTTTACTGTTAATAACATCACTTGCAACAATTTTATGAAGCCATTTCTCCATTTTCATTGACAGAGAAGTTACCTTTGTTTCTCCTTCACGATTGCTTTTATAATGCTTATTGTATATTATTTTGTATTCTTCCGGAAGTTCCTTTCTTTTTTTTGGGAACTTATTAAGTATAGTAATAAAAGAATTGCCGGATTTCATTTCAAATATATTTCAATGTTCCTGTTTAGTAATATCTTTAATAAAATACAACGGCCGTGCTTTTGCTTCGTTAAATATTCTTGCAATATACTCACCAATGATACCAATGCTCAGCAACTGTATGCCTCCAATAATAAGAACAGTAACAAGAATAGATGTCCAGCCTGGCACCGTTTCACCTTTTATATTTTGAACTATGGCATAGAGAGCATAAATCAATCCTGCCAGAAAAACAATAAAACCTGTATAGAACGAAATCCTCAGTGGTTTTGAAGAAAATGAAGTAATGCCGTCAATGCCGAAACGCAGCATTTTTCTGAATGTGTATTTTGATTTTCCTGCAAAGCGCGAAGATGCATTATACTCCACAACAGATTGCTTAAACCCCATCCAACTAACTAATCCGCGTGTAAAACGGTCTTTCTCTTCAAGTTGAAGAAATGCATTTACCGCTTTTCTTGTCATAAGGCGGAAATCAGCGGCAGCAGGTTCTATTTTAACATCGGAAAGGAAATTAATAAAGCGATAAAAACATCGGGACGATATTTTCTTAAAAAAGCCTGTATCTTCAGAATCAAGCCGTTTTGTGTTTACAATGTCAAAGCCTTTCTCATATTCAAAAATGAGTTGCGGAATTATTTCGGGAGGGTGTTGCATATCGGCATCCATCATCACTACCAGATCACCTTTGCTGTGCTGCAGCCCCGCCATGATGGCTACCTGATGGCCAAAATTCCGTGACAAAGAAAGTCCGATAACATTTTTATTTTTTTCTGCAATTTCTTTTATAACACTAAATGTGTTGTCTTTGCTACCATCGTCAACAAATACAATTTCGTAATGAGAACAAATATTTTTAAGTACGGGAAGAAGCTCGTTATACAGTTGTTCAATATTTTTTTCCTCATTGTAGCAAGGAGTGACAATACTTAAAAGTTTTTCCTGAATCATAATAGTTATTGATTATTGGTTATTCAATAATTAAACTGTTCAACAATTTAGCAATTAAACAATTATACAATTAATTCGTAATTTCAAAATCAAATGGACATATTACAATCCTTCTTTAATAAAGATCCTTATTATGTTTTCTGTGTTTTGCTTCATATTTGTCGCAATCCACTTCAACGGATAATTCTTTTGCGGGTCTTTCAAAATCATCTTTCTTTATTCCAAGCGATTTATCTGCATAAACCTTTATCATGTACTTTGCCCATATAGGTAACGCCATATGCGCACCTTGTCCCAAAGCCGTGCTTCTGAAATGCACGCTGCGGTCTTCACAACCCACCCACACTCCTGTAACAAGCGAAGGAGTAATTCCCATAAACCAGCCGTCGCTGTTGTTTTGCGTTGTACCGGTTTTCCCGGCAATGGGATTTGTTAGTTTGTATGTAAATCGGATCCTTGCACCTGTGCCGCTTTCCACAACACCTTTCATCAGCATGATCATAAGGTAAGCGGTTTCCTCGCTGATGGCTTCTTCCGTTTTAGGCGCAAATGTTTCAAGCATATTACCATTTTTGTCTTCAATTCTGGTGATAAAAATCGGTTCGATATGAACGCCTTTATTTGCAAAGGTACTGAATGCGCCTGTCATTTCGTACACACTCAGATCAGGTGTTCCAAGGCAAATCGAATATACCGGCTGGATAGTACTTGTAATGCCCATTTTCCTTGCTATTGTCGCTACAGCATATGGCGAGTATCGTTTCATCAGATAAGCCGAAATATAATTCACCGAATTTGCCAGCGCCCATTTCAACGTTACCATTTCTCCTTCTCTTGCATCGCCGGAATTTTTTGGTATCCATTTGGTTCCGTCGGGCATATCAAATGTAACAGCCACATTAGGCACTTTTGTACAGGGCGAGAATTCCTTTTCCTGCATGGCGAGCGTATAAAGGAACGGCTTAAACGCAGACCCTACTTGCCTTTTACCCATGCACACATGATCGTATTTAAAATACCTGTAATCGATACCTCCTACATAAGCCCTGACATATCCCGTTTGCGGCTCCATAGACATAAGTCCGGACTGTAAGTAATACTTGTAATATTTGATGGAGTCCATAGGTGTCATAACTGTGTCGTGTCCTCCTTTGTATGAAAAGATCATCATGTGGGCAGGTATTTCAAAATCCTTTTTTATTTGTTCTTCCGACAATCCTATCGCTTTGAGGTTGATATACCTGTCAGAACGCTTCATAGATTGTTCAAGCAAGTTTTTGATGTCTTCCGGTTTCATGGTCCAGTCGTAAGGAGCATTCTTCACGCCTTTCCAGTGTGAATAAAACTGCGGCTGCAATTCTTTTCCCAAATATTCTATCATGGCTCCCTCAGCATATTTCTGCATCTTGGAATTAATGGTGGTATATATTTTCAAACCATCTTTATATAGGTTATATGTTCCTCCACCGGGTTTCTTATGATTTACGCACCATTCCGCAAGGTACATCCTGAGATATTCTCTGAAATATGTTGCCGGTCCTGTGTTCTGATCCTGAAGGCGATATCTGGACATATCTATTCTCAGCACCCTAAGGGAATCGTACTGTTTATCGGTGATGTATTTATATTTCCGCATTTGGTTAAGCACCACCTCTCTTCGGGCCATAGCCCGTTCAGGATTTCTTACGGGGTTATATCTTGATGGAGCCTGCAACATTCCCACAAGAAGAGCAGATTCTTCGATGTTTAGCTCCGCCGGTGTCTTGTTGAAATAGGTTTTTGTCGCTGATTTGACACCAAACGATTGGCTTCCAAAATCCACAGTGTTCAGGTACATGGCGGTAATTTCTTCTTTTGTATAATTCCTTTCTAACTTGATGGCAATGAGCCACTCTTTGAGTTTTTTAAAGACGAGAGAGAAAAAATCCGGATGTTCCTGCCGGGGGAATAAATTTTTTGCAAGCTGTTGTGTAATAGTGCTACCACCGCCTGCACCACGATTGCCACCAATAAGATTTTTTAAAATAACCCTTAGCACACTGCGGAAATCAATACCTGAATGTTTTGAAAAACGAGCGTCTTCAGTAGCAATAAGTGCATTAACAAGATGCGGAGATAGTTCGCTGTAATGACTTATTGTTCTGTTTTCAATATAATATTTTCCAAGGAGTACCTGGTCGGCAGAATATATTTCGGAAGCAAGATTGCTTTTTGGATTTTCTAATTCTTCGAAAGTAGGCATGAACCCAAGCAATCCAAAAGAAGTAAAAACAAACAACAAAAGAACAAACGCACATGAAACCGCATATACGATCCAAAAACTCCTGATATACCTGTGGAAATTATGTACGCCTTCTTTCTCTTGGTCCATGATATATAAAAGATGACTTACTTTAATTTTTCTATTCGTATGCCTATGCTTTCTATGCCCTCAAGCTTATCCACGCGCATGGCCTGTTCAAACTCAAATGTGTAGATCCCTTTTTGATGGAAACGTACACCCTTTTTTAACAGAAACCGGCAATTCTTCAGATCGCCAAGCCCTTTACCCAACCATTTCCCTTTATCATCGGCAAGACAGCAGTCAATAGTATCCAGCGAAATCTTTCTGTCGGGATAGATTGTATTAATGAAAAAATAAATATTACTGAACCTGTAATTCCCGTTATTTCTAACATTGATGAAAACATTGTGACAAGAAACAGTATCATCGATTTGTACATCGAACTTTACCGTCTCTGTCCGGTTCCAGATACCATCTTTTATGTCCTTGAATTTATCATAAACCCTTTCAGGATCGCAGGAAACCAATACAAGTGCAATAGCGAAAAAGCCAAGAAAATATTTTAACCGTACAGTCGCCATCCTTTTGATTAATTTCTTTTTCCCCCTTCTTTTTTAACCACATCAAAACGAGTGATATCGTCCTGTCCTACCACATTCTCGAAATCAATTTTATTTTCTTCTTCGTGAAGTTTTAATTCTTCAAGTTCTTCAGGGATGATATTATTTTTGTTTAATTCTATGATTTCATGCACTTTTTCAATCGAAACCGGCATTAAATAATCAGGTTTGGAAGTATAGGAATACCACATTATACCACGGAAAATATCGGTTTTTTGATGCTTTGCATCACCCATTTTTGTTTTCAGGATGATCTCGCTGTCAGGAAAACCTTTGATGGCATCCAGGTAGGTGTCGTATTCATAATTCAGGCAGCATTTCAGTTTACTGCACTGCCCTGCCAGTTTCTGCGGATTGAGCGACAATTGCTGTATACGTGCGGAATTAGTAGAAACAGACTTAAATTGAGTAAGCCATGAGGAGCAGCATAATTCTCTGCCGCACGAACCGATACCACCAAGGCGGCTTGATTCCTGCCTTACACCGATTTGACGCATTTCAACACGCGCCATAAATTCTTCAGCAAGGATCTTTATCAGTTCACGGAAATCAACACGCTCATCGGCTGTGTAATAAAATACAGCTTTTATCTTGTCGCCCTGGTATTCCACATCACAGATCTTCATTTCAAGTTTAAGTTCTTCAGCCATTTTCCTTGCTTTGAACATGGTAGCCTGCTCTTGTTCAATAGCGGATACCCATTTTTCAATATCTGAAGATTTAGCTTTGCGGTATACTTTTTTTATTTCTCCGGATGAAGGATTTACTTTCTTCTTGCGCATCTGGTACCATACAAGGTCACCAACCAACATAACAATTCCTATGTCATGTCCCGGAGATGCCTCCACCGCAACAATATCCCCCACCCTGACCTCAAGTCCTGAAATTAACCTGTAAAAATCTTTCCTGCTGTTTTTGAACCGAACTTCAACACAATCGAAACCTTTCAGGGTTTCCGGAGATGGTATATCCTGTAACCAGTCGTAAACATCTAACTTATTGCAGCCATGTTTAAAAACTGTTTCATTTTTATGCAAATGTTTTGGAAGACTGATACAACCTCTCGACAAATATCCGCTGCTGCTCATACTGTTATCAGATTTGATTTTTTCTACTTTGTCATTCCAAGCGATTGTGTCATTCAGCATAACACTAATTAGTGCCTGTCTGTAATGTCAATACAAAACGTCATTGCGAGGAGGTACAACGAAGCAATCTATTGACACACAATGATTAGATTGCTTCACTGCCTGCCAGTTCCGTTCAGGCGGGCGTTCGCAATGACGATATTACGGACAGACACTAATTAAAGTGCAAATTTAATAATTTTAATAGATTAATCTTTAATTTTTTATCAATTCGGTCATTTTCAGAGACAGGTCAAGGAATAAAATTTTGGGGTTTGCATTGCGTTCGATGTGAAAGATTGCATCATTAAATTCCTGAATAATTTGCATGGTGTTACGTGCGTTAATAAACGGAGAAAAATCGACAGCAAACTTACGTTCATCGCCCTCCGATTTCAGGAGTTCTGTTTTGCCTGTACTCACAAGTATGCATTCCCTAAAAACTCTGATGGCATTTAGCAGGAAACTTTTCTGATTTTCTCTGCCCATTTTTGGTAATTTATCAATCCAGCCAATAAGTTCGGCAACACTGTCTTTGTAACACATACGCATCCAGTCGCGTAAAAGAGTAAAATTCTCATCATCCGAAGAATTGCCGGCAAGCATTATGGCTTCGTGGTAATTGCCTTCAGCCATACGAACAATTTCATTAGCCCTCTTTGATGGAAGTTCATAATTATGCACTAAGGCGTGCATAAGATCTTTATCAAGTATTCTGGGAATTTTAATGGTCTGTGTCCGCGAAAGTATAGTGCTGATCACTTGATTATGGTTTTCGCACACTAGCAGGAACAACGTTTTATCAGGTGGTTCTTCGAGTATCTTAAGCAGTTTAGGCGCTGCTGCGTGAAATAGTTTTTCAATCATCCAGATGATCATTACCTTGTATTCAGATTCATAGGATTTCAGGCTCAGAATTTTGATCACCTCGTTGCAGTCGTTTGCATTGATAAAACCTTGTTTCTGATCCATTCCAATTGCCCTATACCACTCATTAAGAGTGATGTAACAATTATTTTCTAATAGCAGCGACCGCCAGGCGGCTATAAAAGAAGTACTTACCGGCTTGTCTTTAAGGGCTGAAAACGGATACAGAAAGTGAAGATCCGGATGAGCCAATTTTTCAAATTTCACGCACGATTTACACAGACCACATGAATCATTTTCTTTTCTATCGTTGCAGCTAATGAACTGAGCGTAAGCAATTGCGAGAGCAAGCTTTCCGCAGCCTTCGGGTCCAAGAAAAAGCTGTGCATGGCTTATCCTGTTTTCTTTTACGGAACGAACCAGCCGTTTCTTGATCTGTTCCTGACCGATAATGTTTTTAAAAAGCATTTTCTTTATTTCAGAAAATCAAAAGTAATTAAAAAATCAAATTTCAATTTATTTAATAAAATATTATTATCTTTCACCGTTCATTTTAAAATTTTTACTTATGATAAAGAAATTTACTCTTACATTTTTATTGTTAGGATTATGCTTTTTAGCATATACATTTACTCACAATACCGTTCAGTCTTACAATGCCAGTGCTCCGCCAAAATATACAGGATCGCCGGGCGATGCACAGGACTGTACCAGCGGCGGCTGCCACAACGGAAGCCCTTCAATTGTTACGGGATGGATTACTTCCGATATTCCTGCAGCAGGATACACACCGGAT
>Ga0265296_1003379_pt1 | contig 14900 bp, 12 predicted proteins | sample MunlanPumphouse1_FD_189073 | JGI IMG/M metagenome (GOLD analysis project Ga0265296, IMG submission 189073) | Groundwater microbial communities from a municipal landfill in Southern Ontario, Canada - Pumphouse #1 | ecosystem: Environmental > Aquatic > Deep subsurface > Groundwater | place... | reverse complement strand
GAGAAAGACGCTTCAAGCTCGTCAATCTCTCCACTGGAATCCAATCAATCACCGGTGTATCATCAAAACCGGACCCCGATCACGCAGACAGACTGCTTATCCGTGGATCTGGGCTAAGTCTACCAGATTTTCCCCGTTCGAGCAAAGCCTTTGCATTGCTAATCTTATAAGCTCATGCTCCGCGTAAGAGGCGAGCCGCTCCCCGTACGGCGCCGCGCAGAAGGCCGAGGCGGCCGGCGAGGAGCAGCGCGGCCGCGAGGAAAACAAAGAGCGCTCCCTGCAGGGGGACCATGAGGATTCTCCACCAGAGCGGTTTGAATCTTCGAAAGAGCCGGAACGTGCTCACGATCCTGTTCTCGAGCTTGAACGGCGTCATGCCGCCTCCGCTCGAGGAGCTCACCTTGTGCCGCACGAGCGCGCGCGGCTCGTAGAGGCACTTCCATCCCGCGCGCCGCGCCCTGAGACAGAAATCGACGTCCTCGCAGTATATCGTGTACGACGGATCGAGGAGACCGACGGCGTCGACAACCTCTCGCCTCACGAGCATCGCGCAGCCCGAAACCCAGAGCGTCTCTCCCCCGCGCTCCGGAAAGGACCCGTCGATCATTCGAATATTCTCGTGCTTCGGAATCCATACGAGCGGAAAGAAGCCGCCTCCGCCGTACCATATCCGCTTCGGATCGTCGTCATAGACGATCTTCGGACCGACTATTCCGGCCGCCGGGTCGCGCTCGAGCGCTTCGAGCATTCGTGCGGCGAAGGCCGGATCGACCTCGGTGTCGTTATTGAGCAGGAGGAAGAGCGAACCGCCGCGCTCGATCGCGCGCCGGAGCCCCACGTTGTTCCCTTCGGCAAAGAGCACGTTGCGCTCGTTCACGATGAGCTCGGCTCCGGGCGCATCGCGGCGCACGATCTCCGCCGAACCGTCGCTCGAGGCGTTGTCGACGACGATGATCTCGAGGGGCGGCTCCGTTACCCGCATGAGGGACGCGAGACACGGCCCGATGACGCCCCTGCCGTTCCAGTTGAGCACGATAACGTAGACGGTGCGATCCATGGGTACGCTCACCTTTTCTCGATGAGCCGCGCGAGCTCGTCGATCGCTTCGGCCATCGCCTTCCACGAGAACCGCTTCCGCTCGTCCTCGAACCAGGGCGCCATTTTCGCGGCCCATCCCTCATCGAAGAACCGGATGACCGCGCTTGCGAGAGCGGCCGGATCCCGCGGCGGCACGACGAATCCGGTTTTTTCCGGAGAGACGGCCTCGCTCAACCCGCCGACGTCCGTCACGATGACGGGGCGATTCACGGCGATGGCGATCTGTACGATGCCGCTCTGCGTCGCCGAAACGTAGGGGAGCATGACAAGATCGCTCGCGACGAAGAAGCCCTCGACCTCTTCGTTGGCGACGTAGCGATTCTCGAAGCGGACAACGTCGGTGAGCCCGAGCCGTTCGACGAGCTCCGTATACGGCGCCGTGTCGTCGTAGAATTCGCCGACGACGAGGAGCTTCGCCGGCACTTTCTCGCGGATGAGCGGCATCGCCTCGATGAGATACGAGAGCCCCTTGTAACCGCGGATATACCCGAAGAACAGGAGAAGCGGCCCGGCGGAAGATCCGATCTTCGCCCGCGCCGTTTCCTTCGTCAGGCTTCCCGTGTCGAAGAAATCGTATATCGGATGCGGATGCACGAGGACGGGGGCGTTTTTACGGATGCGGAGCAGCTTGTGCCGGTCCTCCCGCGACTGGACGAGGAATCCGTCGGAAACGGAAAAGGCGAGAGCCGCGAGGAACCGGTCGACGAGCGATTTCTCGTGCGGGAGCACATTGTGGCAGATAAAGACGACCCTCACGCGATGCATGAGCTTCAGCACGGCGCATATCGTGAACATCGCGGGGGCGAAGAAGGGATGCCACCACTGCACGAGAACGAGATCGGGCTTGAAGCGCGCCGCGTGCACGCCCGCCCTGATCCACGTAAAGGGATTGATCGAATCGATGAGGCGCGTCGAATCGGCCGCAAGAGGCCGCATGCTCTCGTCGAGCTGCGTTGTGCCGGGAAAGAGGAAACCGGGATAGAGCCGCGTGAAATTGATCGCGCAGAGGTCGCCCGCGGCGGCGAGCTCCCTGATGAGGCAGGTGTTGTAATGCGATATTCCGCCCCGGTAGGGATACGTCGGGCCGATAAGGCAAAACCGGCGCTTTTCGTTTCCCCTAGTCATCGATCCGGTACTCGCGATAGGCGAAGGTCCTCTCGGCCTTCGACGTAAAAAGCTCCGCGAGGAGGCCGAACGATCCGATCTGGATCGCGATCACGATCATGATGAGGCCTCCGACCATGAGGGGTCTCACGTGCAGGCCTCTCCCGAAGAGCCAGAGTATCAGAAAATAGAGCGTGATGAAGCCGCCGACCGCGAAGAAACCGAACGCGACGCGGCCGAAGAAATGGAGCGGAGAGGTCGAGCGGCGCGTGAGGAACATGACGGTCGCCAGATCGAACATCCCGTTGAGAAAGCGCGCCGCGCCGAACTTGCTCTGCCCGTACTTCCGTTCGAAATGCGTCACTTTCTTTTCCGTCACCCGGAAACCTTCCCAGCCGGCGATGACCGGGATGAACCGGTGGAGCTCGCCGTAGACCGATATCCGTTTCACGACCTCCCCGCGGTAGCATTTGAGCCCGCAGTTGAAGTCGTGGATCTTGATTCCGCTCACGAGCGACGTCGTGAGGTTGAAAAGCCTCGAGGGAAGGGTCTTCGTGATCGGGTCCTTGCGCTGCATCTTCCATCCCGAGACGAGATCGTACCCTTCGTCGAGCCTGGCGACGAGCTCGGGGATCTCTTCCGGATTGTCCTGCAGATCGGCGTCGATCGTGATGACGACGTCTCCCCGCGTCACCTTGAATCCTTCCGAGAGAGCGGCCGATTTGCCGTAGTTGCGCTTGAATGATATGATCTTTACCCGCATGTCACGCCCGCGGAACTCGCGGAGAACTTCGATGGACCCGTCCGTCGAGCCGTCGTCGACGAAAACGAGCTCGTAAGCGGCGAACGTCCGCTCCATGACGGACGTGAGCTGCCGGTAGAGCTCCGGCAGGCTGCCCTCTTCGTTGTAGAGCGGAATGACGACCGAGCCGAAGTACTTCGTTTTCTCGCTCATGAGGAGAGTTCCTTCCCTTCAGCCGACCGGATGTATTCCCGGTACCATGCGATTTCGTTTCGAATCCCTTCTTCGAGGCCCACGCGCGGCTCGAAGCCGAGCGCGTCCCGTGCCCGCGCCGTATCCGCCCAGGTATCGGTCACGTCTCCTTTCGCGCGGTCGACGAACCGGGCTTCGAGGCGGCCGCCCAACTCCCGCCCGAAAATGTCGAGAACATCGAGGAGCGGTGCGCGGCTCCCTCCTCCGATATTGAATACCGTCAGCGGTCCGTCGTATCGAAGCGCGCGGAGATTGGCGTCGACGGCATCCGCGACGTACGTGTAATCGCGCGTTTGCCGGCCGTCGCCATACACCTCGATCGGCTTTCCCGCGAACGACGCGGTTATGAAGCGGCTAAAGGCCATGTCAGGCCTCTGCCGCGGCCCGTACACGGTGAAATACCGGAGAGCCCGGTAGGTGATCCCGTAATTGAGGCGGTAGAGCTCGCAGAGATGTTCTCCCGACAGCTTCGTCGCCCCGTAGGGACTCAGGGGGACCGTCGGGTGATCCTCCCGCATCGGGAGGGTGCGCGTCTCGCCGTATACGGAGCTCGAGCTCGAGTGTATGAGCGGAATCGAGGGGCTCTCCCTGAGCGCCTCGAGAAGACGCTGCGTCGCGAGGACGTTCGATTCGATGTAGCGCGCGAATTCCTCCCCCCAGCTCTTTCGCACACCCGCCTGGGCCGCGAGATGAAACACGCACCGGGCCCCGTCGATGAGCCGGGCGACGTCGCATGTCGCGAGATTCTCCTCGGCGAGCGTGAAACCGGGTCTCCCGGCGCAGGCCGCGAGATGGCGCCGCTTTCTCTCCGGGCTGTAGTAATCGGTGAAGGCGTCCACGGCGAGGACTTCGAAACCCTCGTCGAGCAGACGCTCGCAGAGATGGGAACCGATGAATCCGGCGGCTCCCGTTACGACGGCCTTTCCTTTCACTTCCCGACCTTCTCTCCCGTTCGGCTGCTTCCGGGCTTGAGCCCGAATTCGTCCTCGAGCAGTTTGTCGGCCCCGGCGAGGATGCCCTCCATCTCCTGATCTTCAGGATGCCGGTCGAGCCACTGCCGGAGGTAATCTTTCGCCGCTCCGCCGTTGCCCAGACGCGCGGCGATGCGAAAACCGTCGATGTAGAGCTGCCGGAATTCCGGCGCGTAGCGGATCCCGTCGTCTATGCTCTTGATCGCGATGGAAGGTTGTTCCTTGAACTCGTAGATGCGCGCGAGCCGGGACCAATATTCCCCCTCGCCGGGATCCCGCCGAATCGCCCGGATGTAATGATCGATCGCCTTCTGATCCATTTCATTCATCATGTAGTACGTGCCGAGAAGCGCGTTCGCCGCCTTGAGGGTCGGATCGAACCGAAGCGCGATCTCCATCCGGCGAATCGCATCGCCGAAATCCTTCGCTATCGCCTTTTCCTGGGCAAGCTGGGCCATGGCGACGGCGAAGTTGACGAACATCCCTCGCGTTTCCTTATCCTTGTAGACGGAATTATCGACCTGCCAATCCTTCGTGAGTATGCCGCGGAACCGGTAAATCTCGTCGAAGTTCCTCTGGAGCGTGAATTCGCTGATCAGGTTGTCCCCCTCGCGGAGGACGAGCCGCCGCACCATCCCCTCCATCTCGAGGTGGCTCCCGTAGGGTTTCCAGGTGGCGAGCGGAACGGTGGTCGCGAAATAGACCGGCCGTTTCCAGTCCGCCTCCCGAATGATGTACTGAACCATGAGGTCGTGCTTCCATGCGATGCCGCCCCCCTTGAGGGGGACCGGCTCCATGCGCTCGATCTCCTCGTCGGTGAGACGGATAGGGAGCTTCGGATCCCGATCCCTGAGCTGCTTGATATACCAGTCCGTCCTGAGGAGGCTCAGATTGGCGACCGTGACGTCGGTCCGGAAACGCTCGACGTTCTGGATGTACCAGAGCGGGTATGTGTCGTTGTCGCCGTTCGTGAATATGATGGCGTCCGGCTCGAGCCCGGCGAGGAGGTTGTAGCCGTAATCGCGCGCGATGTAGAAATTCGATCGATCATGCGTGAACCGGTTATGATGGGCCGGGAGAATCGACAGGAACAGACAGAGCGCCCCGATCGGCACCACGCGCGCCGCCGCTTCCTTCCCCTTGTCTTTCGCCCACTCCGCCGCCGTCACGAGAACGGAGGTCACCCCGATACCGATGAAGATCGCGAAGAAGTAGAATGCGGCGCCGTAAAAATAGTCCCGTTCACGGACTTCCGTGCTCGAGAAATTGAGAAAAATGATGAGTCCGACGGAGTTCAAGAAGAGGTTCGTGAAATTGAGCACCCAGAGCTTACGTTCGCGCCGGTAGTTCGCCGCTATCCCCCAGAAACCGAGCGCGACCGGGATCGCCGTCAGCGCGGCGCCCAGATTCACCGGGCCGAGGAACGCGTCACCCGTCATCCGGAACTGGTTCCCGAAGTACCTCCCGAAATGCCCGATTTGCCAGAGGAGCGATGCCTTCCGCTCGAAGATGTTGATCGGCGGATACTGCTCCCGGCGCAGGTGCGCGTACATCGCCTTCCACGTTTCGGGATCCACCATGTCGATTCCCGGATCGAGGTGCGACCTGATGTACATGTACAGGTGCACCGAGATCCCCAGCGCGAGAAGCCCCACCGCCGCAAGCGTGAAGCGCCCGTTCTTCGCGGTGCTCCACGCGACCAGCGCGGTTAACACCAGGAGCCCCGCGATCGTCACGCTGGAAGACCGGTGCATCGTCATATCCGCCAGTATCACCGCGAACCCGAACGTGTATATGATGACCTCAGCGTTCTTGAACGCTTTTTCCTTTACGAGGAGAAAGAGCAGGAAGATGCCCCCGTACACGAGAACCGTCCCCAGGTGAAATCCGATCCCCAGCGCGAGGAGATAGATGATGAGATAGACGAGACCTCGCGAGTGGCTGCGCTCGAGGAGCCCCTCGTCGGGCCGCATCTCCCGACTCGCCGCTTCCGCTGCCTTCCGTTCCGCGCGGCCCGCCGGATTCCGGTACCAGGCGAGCGCGAGATACGTGCACAACCCCATCACGAACGCGTTGAGCGCATACACCTCCGCCTCCGTCGAATCCCGCCAGAACGTGTCGCTGAAGGTGAGATACATCGATCCCGCGAACGGACCCGCGTACGTCATGAATCGCCCGAGCCCCCCCTTGAGCGAGGGATACATGAACCGCAGCGTCGTCACCGCGATCAGATAGCCCATGAGAACGGCGAGCGACCCGCACAGCACGGAGAAAAAGTTCACCCGCGCGGCCGCGCCGAACGGCAGCGGCAGCATCGAAAACACCCTCCCCGCGAGCGTAAACAGAGGCGTGCCCGGGGAGTGCGGGATCCCAAGAATGTACGCCGTCGCGATGAACTCGCCGCTGTCCCAGAACACGAGCGTCGGCGCCATCGTCAGCATGAACACGGTGAGCGGTATCAGGAAGACCGAGAACGCGACCAGCCTGTGCAGCGTTTGTTCCGACAATCCGTTTGTACCTCTTTTTTCATCCTCGTAGGGCGTTGGAACCCGTTTAAAGTACTAAAAATCCAGTGAATTTAAAAGCACTTTCTGGGCCGGGTGAAACGGGAAAAAGCCCGCGCCGGGGGTTGCGGGCCCCGGCGCGCCGAGATGCTGTGTGTCCGATTGCGCGGGTGGCGCCGATGGGGCCCCCGACCGCGCGCAACGTAAGCGAGCACGGACGGGGTTGATCGGCGGCAGGACCCGCGCGAGCGCGATTATTTCTTGCCCGCGCCGGAAGACGCGTCGTAATCGGCCTGGAGCACGCTGTCGATGTCCTCGAAGGCGGCCCTCATCTCGCCATCATCGGGATGCTTCTCGAGCCATCGCTCGATATATCCCTTCGCGACGTCGACCATCCCCATCCGCGCCGCGTAGCGGAAACCGTCGATGTAGAATTGCCGGTTTTCCGGCATGCGCGCGAGGGCCTCGTCGATCGTCCGAATCGCCCGCTCGGGCTCGCTCTCGGAATATATCCATGCGAGCCTGAGCACGTATTCGGGCTCCGCGGGGTCGAGCTGCATCATCTTCCGGTAGTGCTCGATCGCCGTGGCACGATCCTTGTTGAGAAAATAGTACGTTCCAAGCATGACGTTCGCCGGCTTGAGATACGGAGCGAAGTTGAGCGCAACTTCCATCCACCGCACCGCGCCGGCATAGTCCTTCTCCCTGCCGCAGGCATTCGAGAGCTCGGCGGCCGCGACGCCATAGTTGTTGAGCGTTATATTGAGATCCTTCTCCTTGTAGATCGAAGCGTCGACTCGGCCGTTCTCCGTGAGAATTCCGCGGAATCTGAAGAGATCATCGAAACATCTCCGTATCATGAAGGCAGTGAGCATGCGGCTCCCCTGGCGGGGAACGAGCCGCATCACGAGCCCCTGCGTTTCGAGGTACTGCTCGTACGGTTTCCATTTCGACGCCGCGACGCTCGTGGCGAAATAAATGGGGCGTTTCCATTCGGCCATCTGGATGATGTGCTGAAGCACGATGTCGTCGTTATACGCGACTTTGCCGTCCTTGAGCCCGATCGGACGCATCCGCTCGATCTCGGCGTCGGTGAGCGTTATCGGGACCTTCGGATCCCGGTCCCTCATCTGTTTCACGTACCAGGGCGTGTTGAGGAGGGTGAGCACGATGACCCGCACGTCGGTCCGGTACCGCTCGACATTCTGGATGTACCAGAGCGGATACGTGTCGTTGTCGCCGCCGGTGAAGATGATCGCGTCCGGCTCGATGCCCGCGAGCATGTTTCGCGCGTAATCCTGCGCTACGTAATACTGCGATCGGTCGTGCGTGAACCAGTTATGGCGGGCCGGCAGAATGGAGAGCAAAATGCACAGCACGCCCACCGGGACGACGTACGATGCCGGGTCCTTCCCCTTGCCCCTGAGATACTCCGCGGCGTACACGAGGAGCGCGGTCACGCCGATGCCGATGAAGATCGCGAAGAAAAAGAAGGCGCCGGCGTAGAAGTAATCGCGCTCGCGCACCTCGGTGGCACTGAAATTCAGGTAGAGAATGAGGCCGAGCGAGTTGACGAGAAGGTTCGTGAAGTTGAGCGCCCAGAGCTTCCGCTCGCGCATGAAATTCGCCGCGACGCCGTAGAGCCCGAGGGCGACCGGTATCGCCGTCGCGGCCGCTCCGATGTTGAAGATGCCGAGGCGCACGTCGCCGAACATGCGGAACTGCTCCCGGAAATAGCCCCCGAAATGCTGGAACTGCCACAGGAGCGGCGCCTTTCGCACGAAGATGTTGCTCGGCGGGTACTGCTCGCGGCGAAGATGGTAATGCATCGCCCTCCACGTCTCGGGATCGACCATGTCGATGCCCGGGTTGAGGTGCGAGCGAATATACATGTAGAGATGCACGGAGATCCCGAGAGCGAGGAGCCCCGCCGCCGCGAGCGCGAAGCGGCCCTTCCTCGCCGTGCTCCACGCGATGAGCGCCGCGAAGATGATGAGCCCCGCGATCGTCGTCCCGATCGATTTATACAGAGTCATGTCCGCCAGAAGCACGCCGAATCCGAAGGTGTATATGAACAGCTCCGTATTGCTGAACGCCTTCTCCCTGACGAGGAGAAAGAGCAGAAAGATCCCCCCGTACACGAGCACGGTCCCCAGATGAAAGCTGATGCCCAGAGCGAGAAGATAGACGATCAGATACACGAGACCCCGCGAATGGCCGCGTTCCCGGCGCTCCTCTGCGTCGAATCGCTCCCTGCCCCCCGCATCCGCCGCAAGCCGCTCGATGTGCCCCGAGGGATTCTTGTACCACTGGAGCGCGAGCCACGTGCACAGCCCCATCACGAAGAGGTTGAGCGCGTACACCTCCGTCTCCGTCGAATCGAGCCAATGCGTGTAGGAGAAGGCGAGGTACAGGGATCCCGTGAACGGACCCGCGTAGGTTATGAATCGCCCGAGCCCCCCCTTGAGCGAGGGGTACATGAACCGCAGCGTCGTCACCGCGACCAGATAGCACATGAGAACCGCGAGCGAGCCGCACATCACGGAAAAGAAATTGATCCGTCCCGCCGCCTCCATCGGCAGCGGCAGCATCGCGAACACCCTCCCCACGAGCGTGAAGAGCGGCGTCCCCGGCGAGTGCGGTATCCCCAGGATATACGCCGTCGCGATGAATTCGCCGCTGTCCCAGAAGACGAGCGTCGGCGCCATCGTGAGCGCATACACGACGAGAGGGACGAGGAAAATCACGAGGGCGAGTATCCGATTGAGCGTCGTATCAGACATCGGTGTGTACCTCTTGCGGTTCAATTTCACTCTTGCGCCCGAAGCTTCGCTGCACATAGAAAAAGCCTCCCACCAAGCTTACCATAACCATGATCGCATAGGTAATAAGTTCCATGAGGAGCGCCTGCTCCTTCGAAAAGCCGATCTGCGTGAAAAGGAGTATCCCCGCGCCCTCCCGCACGCCGAGCCCGTTGATCGATATGGGCAGGATCATGATGAGGCTGAGGAGCGGGACGAACACGAAGAACTGGATGAAATGCAGGTTCGTCACGGCGATCCCGAGGGACTGGGCGACGAAGACGTGCGTCACGACGCGAAGAAACTGCACGACCATGGCGAGCACGGTGAGCCGAACAAGCAGCATGCGCAGGCGTCGATACTCCCCGAGGTGGCGGAATATCGCGTCGAAGCGCCCCCCGAGCCCCCAGAACGTTATCTTTCCGAAGAGCAGCCTCACGCCGCGCGAGAGGCGCTTGTTCATGATGAGCGCGAGCACCGGCGCGACGCATCCGGCGAATATGACGATATAGAGGTACAGATTATAGAGCCCTTCACCTGCGAGAAGAATACATGAAGCGGCGAGCGCCAGTATGCAGAGCCCCGCGATTCCGATGACGCGATCGAGCATCGTGACGGCGAAAACCTGGTGCGGGTCGTTGCCCACGCGGGTCACGTCGTAGATCTTCATCACGTCCCCGCCGACGCCCGCGGGCAGGAAATTATTGAAGAACAGCCCCACGAAATAAACCTTGAATGTCTTCGCGAAGGGAAGCGCGATGCCGCCGGCCTTGAGGAGAAGATGCCACTGATACGCCCCCAGGCCCACGCTGATGAAAAAGATGACGGTCGATATGACGAGCTGCCACGGGCTCACGCGGGAGAGATGGGCGAACAGATTCTCCGGGGAAAGCTTGTAAAAAAGGAACGCGATGAGCCCGACGCTGACCGCTATCTTGACGAGCTGTACGAGAACTCTTCTCCCGCTCACCGTATTACCCTTCCTCTACCGGCCCACGATGCGTTCGAGCAGAGCGAGCGTTTCGCGAGCGCAGCGCTCCCACGTGAGCTCCTTGACCCGTTCGAGAGCGCTCGCGCTCATACGCTTCCAGAGCTCGCGATCGCCGAGGATGATGAGGGATTTCGCGGCGAATGCGCCGTCGTCCCCGTAGGGAACGAGAAAACCGGTCTCTCCGTCGCGGACCGAATCCCTGAGGCCGGGCCGGTCGCTCGCGACGACGGGCAGCCCGCACGCGTTCGCCTCGACGACGGTGAGCCCCCACCCTTCCTTGGGGCTCGGATTGACGACAAGGTGCGCGCGGTTCAGATACTCCACGAGATCGTCGCCGCCGAGGAAGCCGGCGAATCGCACCGACTCCCCCACTCCGAGACGCGCCGTCTCCCGTTCGAGCGCCGGCCGGTGCGGTCCGTCGCCGATGATCACGAGCTTCGCCGCGGGGAGCCGCTCCCGCACCTTCAGCATCGCCCTGAGAACGACCTCGACGCTCTTGTATTTGCGCAGGCGCCCGAGATGCACGATCGTCGGCTCGGCGAAGCGCTCGAGCGCGAGGTTGCGATAGCGGTCGTGATCGAGCCCGCAGAGCACGACGTCGATCCGTTCCGGATCGATGCCGCGCGCGACGAGATCCTCCTTCGTGCTCGGGCTGATCACCATGAAACGGCTCTTCCGGTATACGAGGGGGATGAATTTCTCCATGCACACGACGTATGCGGCGACGAGCGCGTTCGCCTCGCGGAAAACAGTCGTACCGAAGAGGTGCGGAATGACGGGGACGACCGGAATGACCGTCACGAGCGGCATGAAGAACGGGAGCTTGTTGATGTCCTCGAGCACGACGTCGTACGTTTGGTGCCTGAGATGGCGGCTCGCGAAGAGCGGAAGAACGAAGTTCGCGTCGTACCGGTGACCCCGCCGCAGCACGCGAATGCCGTCGATCGTCTCCTCGCGCGCGCAGCCGGGCCAACCGGCCGCGATGAGCGTGACACCGTGCCCCCAGCGCGAAAGCTGCGAGAGGATCTCGTGGAGATGCACCTCCGCCCCGCCCGCTTCGGGGTTTCTGATATCGCGCCAGTTCACGGCGAGAATCCGCATCGTTCATTCCCCGCGGGCGGAGCCGAACCCGACTCCCCGCTTCATTCCTTCCGCGCGATGGTACCGACGACGACCGTCGTGTAGAGCGCAACGCGTCTTTTCAGGAACGCCTCGCGCGCGCTCCCGAACGCCCGCCCGAGAACCGCGAAGAAGCGCGGGTACATCGGGAGCGTGACGCCGAGCGAAACGAGCCCTCGCCGGAGTATCCGGTACCATATCGGCGGATTAAACCATTCACCGTAGCTCGAGACAACCGAAAATGAATGCCGCCGGAGCATCGTCTCGAGCTCCGCGACCGAGTATTCCCGCTCCCACCCGGCGAACCAGAGGCGGAGCCCGATGAGAAGGTGTTTGATCACGGTGTAGTAGTGCCATCGCTGCGGCACGTCGACGAGCAGGTATCCCCCCGGCTTCAGCACCCGCGCGTTCTCGGCGATGAGATCGTCGGGATTGCGGAAATGCTCGAGGAGCCCCTGGTGAAAGACAACGTCGAAGGTGCCGTCCGCGAAGGGAAGCGCGAAGGCGTCCCCGCAGCACGGGGAGAGCGAGCCGCTTCCGGAAGCCTGCGCCTTGATGAGCCGCAGGCTCGGGAGGCTGTAGTCGAGCGAGACGACCCGTGCCCCGCGTCCGGCGAGCATGAAACCGTCGCGCCCGGAACCGGCGCCGACCTCGAGCACACGCGCGCCCTCGACGGGCACGGCGCACGCGAGGCGCTCCGCGACCCTCCCCTCGTTGGAGTAGACGTTATCCACGTCGGGGGCGCGCTCCCAGAAACGGTCCCAGTGCCTTCTCTCCGATTTCGGCTTGATGCCCCCCGCTCCTTTCTTCAGGTCCCGCTCAGCAGCCTTTCGCCGAGGAATCGCGGAAGTCCCGCGCTGAATATGTCCTGCGCTTCCGCGGCCGCGTCATATACACACCGGTGAAAGGTGATGGTTCCCCCGTCCACGTCGAATACGCAGCACGCGGCCCGCGGATCTCCGTCGCGGGGCTGGCCGACGCTCCCCGGGTTGACGATGTACCGGTCGCCCGGATCGAGATCGATCGGCATCCCCTCGGCGATCGAGAGCTCCCCTTTGTTGAACGAATAGAGCGCGGGAACGTGCGTGTGGCCGACGAAACAGAGCGCGAAATCTCGCGCGCCGAACGCCGTATCGGCGTCCATTTCGCAGAAAATATACGGCCATTCCTCGGGATGCGCGGGGGACGAATGGACGGCGCAGTAATTCTTCCCCTCATGCAGCATCGTGAATCTCCGCCGCATCGCGTCGAGGTATTTGCATTCGATCATTCGCTCGGACCAGTCGATCGCCTCGGCGGCGAATACGCTCAATTCGCCGCGCTCATGCCTGTCGAGGAGCGCTGCGTCGTGGTTTCCGAGAATGAGACGCGAGCGGGGCAGATTGCAGAGCATATCGATACAGCCGTCGGGATGCGCCCCGTAGCCCACGCAATCGCCGAGGAAAAGAAACTCCCGGGGGCGCTCTTCGCGATAGACGCCGAGCACGGCCTGCAGGGCCCGAACGTTCCCGTGCACGTCGGAGCAGGCGAATACCTTCAATTCCCCCGGACCTCCCGCGCGAGACGATCGAGCACGCCGTTCACGAACCTCCCCGCGTCCGCCGAGCTGAACTTCTGGGCGATCTCGATCGCTTCGTTCATGATGACGTTCGCCGGGACCTCGGGGCAGTGAAGGAGTTCCGAGAGCGCGATGCGCAGGATCGTCCGGTCGACGACCGAAACGCGCTCGAGCGTCCAGTTCTCGAGTCTATCCCTGATCAGGGAATCGAGGTTCGCCTTCTCTTCCATGACGTTCGTCACGAGCCGCACGGCGTATTCGACGACCTCGTCCGAGGGCTTCCGCCTCTCGACGTTGTCGTCGAACGCCGTTTTCCAGTCCGTTCCGGACACCTCCTGGGCGTAGAGGGTCTGGAGCGCGATTTCCCGAGCCTTCCGCCTGCGGCTCATTCGATCACCGGCTTTCTACTTCTTCATTTCTTTCCAGAGGTTCGCCATCTCGAGCGCCGAGAGGGCCGCCTGCCAGCCCTTGTTCCCCGCCTTGCTCCCCGCGCGTTCGAGCGCCTGCTCCTGCGTGTCGGCGGCGATGACGCCGAAGGTGACCGGCTTCCCCGCCTCCAGCGCGACGCTCGATACGTCGCGGACGACCTGGTTCGCGAGGATATCGAAGTGCGCCGTCTCTCCGCGGATGAGCGCTCCGAGACATACCACGGCGTCGACGTTCGTGCCGACGACTTTCTTCGCGACCTGGGGGATCTCGAACGAGCCGGGAACCCAGTACACGTGGATATCCTTCTCCGCGACGTCGTGGCGCACGAGACAGTCAACGGCACCCGAGAGGAGATGTCCGCTCACAAGCTCGTTGAAGCGCCCGATAACGATCGCGAAGCTCTTGCCGGCACCGGTCAGATGCCCTGCCTTTTCACGCACCATCGTTCTCTCCTTTCCGCGCGGCGGAGACGCCGCCCTTCGTCGTTTCATCGTCGTCCAGAGTAGTGAAGATATGGCCGAGCTTGTCGCGCTTGGCCTTGAGGTAATGGAGATTTCGCCTGTTCGGCGGTATCTCGATGGGAACCCGCTCGACGATCTCGAGCCCGTATGCGCGGAGTCCGATGATCTTGCGCGGGTTGTTCGTCAGAAGCCGGATCTTGCGCAAGCCGAGGTCCGCCAGGATCTGCGCGCCGATGCCGTAATCGCGGAGATCGGCGGGGAAGCCGAGCTCGACATTCGCTTCGACCGTATCCCTTCCCGAATCCTGGAGCGCGTACGCGCGGACCTTGTTGACGAGGCCGATCCCGCGACCCTCCTGCTGGATGTAGAGAAAAACGCCGGTGCCCGCCTTCGCGATCGTCTCGAGCGCCACCGAAAGCTGGTCGCCGCAGTCGCAGCGGAGCGAACCGAAAACGTCCCCCGTGACGCACTGGGAATGCACGCGCACGAGCGTCGGCGAATCCCCCTTGAGCTCGCCCATCACGAGGGCGATGCTCGCCGATCCGTCGATCGTCCCCTCGAACGCGACGAGCTTGAACTCGCCGAACCGGGTCGGAAGGCTCGCCTCGGCGACGCGGCGCACGAGCTTTTCCATGCGGCGGCGGTACTCGATGAGGTCGCAGATCGTGATGATCCTGAGATCGTGCTTCTTCGCGATTTCGACGAGCTCGGGTATGCGCGCCATCGAGCCGTCCTCCGCCATGATCTCGCACAGGACGCCGGCGCTCCCGAGGCCCGCGAGCCGCGTCAGATCGACGGCCGCCTCCGTGTGCCCCGCGCGGCGGAGCACCCCTCCCCGCGCCGCCCTGAGCGGAAAGATGTGCCCCGGCC
>Ga0265296_1003378_pt1 | contig 14905 bp, 10 predicted proteins | sample MunlanPumphouse1_FD_189073 | JGI IMG/M metagenome (GOLD analysis project Ga0265296, IMG submission 189073) | Groundwater microbial communities from a municipal landfill in Southern Ontario, Canada - Pumphouse #1 | ecosystem: Environmental > Aquatic > Deep subsurface > Groundwater | place... | reverse complement strand
CTGTCCGGCGGGCGCTTCCTGCTCGGCCTGTCGACCGGCGATCGTCCGTCCGAGTTCAAGGCGTTCGGTCGCGATATCGATACGCGCGCCGAGCGTTACCGCGATGCGCTGGCGATCATCAAGGCGTCGACCGAACAGGCCTTCGCCACGCATCGCTCGACTCAGCACGGCGAACTCGACGGTTCGCTCGACCTGATACCCAAACCGGTCGGTCCGCGACTGCCGATCCTGGCGATCGGTCGAGCCGGGCAGACGCTCGACTGGATCGGGGAGAATGCCGACGGCTGGATCTGGCATCTGAGCGATCCCGCGCGCTTGCCCGATGTGCTCGCGCGCTGGCGGCAGGCGACCGCGACACAGGCGTTCAAGCCCTATGGCTATGGCGCGATGTTCGATCTGCTCGCGGACCCGACCGCGCCGCTGCAGTTCGCGCGCGGCGGCATTCGCAGCGGCCGCAACGCGCTGATCGAGATGTGGAAACGCCAGCGCGACGAGGGCGTGAACCATGTCGCGCTCAATCCCAAACCGTTGCAGCGGTCGTTCGCGGAGGTCGCCGACGAACTCGCGACGCATGTCCTGCCGCATTTCCCGACGAACGCCCCCATGATCGCGCCGTCACGTGCGCGATCCGAAACGCCGTCTTCCTGAACATAGCCCCGGCTTCGGCCGTTACCGACACGCATCCGAGGATCATCTCATGACCAAGATTTCCACGACCGACGACTATGCCGAGCGCGACGCCAGCATCGCGATCAATTCCTACACCACCGTCCTGCGTCGCCCGAGCGTCCCGCACGAGGTGTTCGCGACCTATTGGCGCGACGTCCACGGCCCGCTGTGCTCACGCATCCCGGGGCTCGGCTGGTACGTCCAGAACCACTTTAACCGTGAGCAGGACGCGCATCTGTGGCCCGCGATCGACGGCATCGCACCGTTCGACGACTATGTGCTCGACGGCGGCGTGGAGATCGGCTTCGCGACGCAGGCCGACCAGGATGCGTTCAACGATGCGTGCCCGATCCTGTTCGCCGACGAACAGAACATGTTCGCGGCGACGATCGCCTACGCCTTGCCAAAGGGCTCGACCACGTTCGTCGATCGCGTCGCGGACCCGATCCTGAACGAGGATGACGGGCTGGACCGCATCCACGTCCACTTCGGCGCCGGTAAGACCGATCCGGCCAGGTTCGCGACGTTCATGCGCGGGTTCGCCGAGACGCTGGCGAGCGACCCGGCGGTGCTCAAGGTCCGGCTCCACCAGCCCGACCGCTACGACAACGCCAACCCCGCACCGCCAGCGCCTAACGTTGGCCACGAAGTGCCGCCCGAACGCGCGCAGGTCGCGATTCTCGAACTCGCCTTCGAGACGCCGATGACGCGCCGTCAGTTCTTCGCGTCGGAGCTGTTCCAGAACACGATCGAGGATCAGAAGGTGCATATCGGCCATGTCGCGGCGTTCGCCGTGAGCGGCGTCTACACCTATGTCCGAGGCAAGACGCTCACGACCGCCGGCCTGCGCGGCAGCCGTCCGGCGCAGCTGATCGAACGCCTCGGTGCCGCCAACCAGATCGCTGCCGACGCGAAGACCCTGTTGTTCACAGGCGCGCTCTAGGAGGCGTTCGGCCGGGCGCCGCGCACCGAACCGAGGTGCGCGGGCGCTCGGCCAAGGTGCGTCTATCGTATGGCGCGCGATGATCGCCACAACGACTGGCCATGAGCGCTAGCTTCGTCGCGTCGATCTACCGAACCTCAGTCGCTTCAATTGGTCATCTAGATCAGCTCCAAGATATCGCTACCCCTCGGCAACTTGTCTGCCTCTCCGGGGCTGATTGCCGAGAATTGGCCTAACCGAACCACCTTGACTCGTTGACCAACGATCGTAAGGTACCGCTATCAACGAGCTGCTCAGACAGACGTGATCGGGAGTAGGGTGATCAGGTACTATCCAAATTCAGCTCAGATACCGGATCATGCGCCGCATTCTCCGGGTGCCGTCACGTCCCGAGCATTTCGATAACCATAAAAATATCGCGTCTCGCCGCAACGACGGCGAGGTTCCAGAGAGGATCCTGAACCATGACACCCTATAAAACGGTACCTCGTTTGACGCGCGCCGGCCTGTTGTGCGCGACGACGATGGCGGCGCTGTGTGCGACCATTGCGACGGCGCAGACCATACCGCCGACGCAGGATCCGTCACCGCCCGTAGCCCAGGACGCCGCGCCTGCCGCAGCGGAGCCTGCTGCACCCACCGCCGCGACGCCACCCGCCGCGAGCTTGCCCAGCGCCGATCAGGTTCCGGGTACCGTCGACGCGACGGACAGTGCCGACATCGTCGTCACCGGCTATCGCTCCAGTCTCGCCAAATCGACCAATGCAAAGCGTGCCGCGACGGGCTTCACCGACTCGATTTTCGCCGAAGACATCGGCAAGTTCCCCGACACGAACATCGCCGAATCCTTCAACCGCATTCCCGGCATCACGATCACGCGCGACGTGACGGGTGAGGGGACAAACGTCGCGATTCGCGGACTTGGTTCGAACTTCACAAACGTGACGCTCAACGGCGCGACGATCGCGGTGGCATCCTCGGGCGCGACCGATGCGCAGGGCACCGATCGCTCGGTCGACCTGAGCTTCTTCCCGACCGACCTGTTCACCAAGCTGACCGTCAACAAGAGCTATACGGCCGATCTTCTCGAAGGCGGCGCGGCCGGTAACGTCGATCTGCGATCGGCGCGCGTGGCTCGCTGATCGGCAGCTGGCGCAACGATACGTTCGGCATCCTCGCGGGTGTCTCGGCGCAGCGCCTGTTCACCGACACGCGCGGCTTCGAGACGATCGGCTATACCAATCCGGCCCTGACCGCGGCGCAATGCGGTGCGGCGACGGGCTGCAACTCGACCGCCGGCGGCAACTGGACGATCCCGGCCGTCGTGCCGGCCGGCGCGGGCGCGGGTCTGGTGGCGGGTACGCCGATTACCAGCGCGTTCCTGCTCGCCAACAACCCGGGCGCGACGATCCAGCAGATCGACAACGCGCTGCTGCCGCGGCTCGGTCGCTCGACCAGCATCCGTGGTCCACGCGACCGGATCAATGCGATCATGAGCGCCGAGTGGCAGCCGACCGATACGCTACATTTCTACGTCGACGGTCTGTACGGCTACAAGAAGAACGAGCTGATCCGCGAGAACATGGCGTGGATCGTCCGCAACGGCGCGATCATTCCAACGAACCTGACGTTCGACAAGGCGGATTGTACGGTCGGCTGCGTCGTCACCGGTGGCACCTTCGCCAACGCGCAGTTCTTCAACGAATTCCGCCCCTATACCGAGACGACGAAGCTCTTCAGCATCAATCCCGGTGGCGAATGGGAGATTTCGGACACGCTGAAGCTCAACCTCCAGGCCAATTACGCGCGTTCGACCTTCCACCGCGAAAGTCCGTCGGTCGGCATGACGACCCCGCTGGGTGTCGGCAACACCGTGACCTATACCAATGACGGCGGCATCCCGAGCATCGTCAGCGGGCTCGATCTCAATGATCCGGCCAATTTCGGCTGGAACGCCGGCAGCCGCGTCAACATCTCCGACGAACGCCGGCTCAACAAGAGCAAGGGCGCGCGCGGTGACCTGACCTGGGGGAGCAAGGCGCTCAACCTGAAGGTCGGCGGCGCGTTCGACGACGTGTTCCGTCGGATCCGCGGCTATGACAACAGCCAGGCGTGGCAGAATGCGGTCTGCGGCAATAATCCCAGCGCATTCGTCAGTTCGCCCAACTCGCAGCCGCCCTGCGAAGGCCTGAACGCACCGGGCACGATACCGGCCGGCTATCCGAGTTATCCGGGCTATGGCACCGGATCGACCGCGGGGATGACCGGGCCGGTGAGCTATGGGGGGTCGCTGATCCCGACCTCGGCAGCACCCTCCTATCTGACGCCCGGTCCGGCAGGGTTCGTGACGGTCGACTGGCCGAAGTTCGCAGCCGCCAGCAACTATGATTTCTATCACGACAACGCCCCGGAGTCGGGTGCTGCAAATACCGGCGCGAGCGGCGGTGCGATCCGCGAAGTCGTGAAATCGGCCTTCGCGACGGTGAACGGCGAGCAGGAACTGGGCGGCAACATGCTGCGGTTCAACGTCGGCATGCGCTACGTCAACACGATCCAGACGATCACCGGGCGTGTGTCGTTGCCCGATCCGCGCAACACGACGTCGACCGGCGCGGCGCTGCCGGACGGCAGCCGCTACGAGAATATCGTCAGCAACGTGTCGACGCGTAACGTGTATTCGAAGTGGCTGCCGGCCGCGACCTTCGCCTACGACGTCAGCGAGCACGCCGTGGTTCGCGTCGCAGGCTCGCGGACGATGACCCGACCCGATCCCTCGGCGCAGTTGCCAGGCGTCAATTTCGGTGCGCCATCGGCCGATCAGGCATCGATCGGCAACCCCGCACTGAAGCCCTACCTCTCGACCAACCTCGATCTGGGCTTCGAATATTATACCGGCCGTGAGGGCGTCGTCAGCTTCAACGCTTTCCGCAAGTCGATCGAGGGCTTCACCAACACCGCGATCAGCACGGTGCCGTTTGGCGATCTGGCGCAATATGGCATCACCTACGACACGCTGAATCCGACGCAGCAAATCGCCCTGAACTCGCGCGGCGGCCCTAGTGCTGCGCAGGTCCAGGTCACGTCGCAGGTCAACGTGCCCAACAAGCTGACGATCAACGGCCTCGAATTCCAGTGGGTCCAACCGCTCGACTTCATCACCAAGCACATCGGCGTCACCGGCTTCGGCTTCAACGCCAATGCGACGGTCGTCGACCAGACCAGCGATGGTCCCGCCCAGGCATTCGGCGTGGCGCCGTTCACCTACAACATCACCGGCTATTACGAGAAGAACGGCGTGATGCTGCGCGTGTCGACGACCTCGCGCGAAGGCTCGCAGAACAGCGGCGCGGCGCAGAACGGCATCCCGGCGGCGGCGTTGTTCGGCACCGACTATACGACGTATGATTTCTCGTCGTCGTTCGATCTGGACAAGATCTTTGGTCTCGCGGGTGCGCCGCAGCTGACGATCAACGTCGCGAACTTCACCGATGCGACGCTGCGGTCGTACTTCCAGTTCGAGAACGCGACTTTCACGCAGTACAAGCCGGGTCGCCAGTTCCTGATCGGTCTGCGCGGCACGTTCTAGGTGGCACGTGCGGAGCGGTCGTGATGCGGCCGCCCCGTCTGGGTGACGGGTCATATCCGGCTCGTCCCAAGATCGCGGAGACGAATTGATGATCACGCGCCGCGACATATTGGGCAACATGATGGGCGGCGCGGTCACCGCAGGCTTGATCGCCTCTCCGCTGTCCGCCGCTGTGCGCTTCGACCGGCGCAAGCGCGGGTTCGACATCACGCAAGCGGACGGCGGCGTGGTGCCCGTGTTCGTCGATGCGGACGATTTGCCCGGCGTCCGTCGCGCCGCGGGCGATCTGGCCGCCGATATCGGTCGCGTGACCGGCACCGCGGCACAGGTCGTCGGCGACCGCACGCACCTGCCCGCGCGGATCATCCTGGTCGGCTCGATCGGCCATAGCCCGCTGATCGATCGGATGATCGCCAGCGGCAAACTCGACGTCGCCGGCATCCGCGGCACATGGGAATCGTTCGTCGTCGAGACGATCGCCGACCCGCTGCCAGGCGTCACCGAGGCGCTGGTGATCGTCGGTACCGACAAGCGCGGCGCGATCTATGGCGCGTACGATCTGTCGCGGATGATCGGCGTGTCGCCCTGGTATTGGTGGGCCGACGTGCCCGTCGTGAAGCAGGCACACTTGAGCATCGCGCGTGGCCGCTATGTGCAGGGATCGCCCGCGGTGAAGTATCGCGGCATATTTCTCAACGACGAGGCCCCGTGCCTGTCGGGCTGGACCACCGAGAAATTCGGCGGGATGAACGCCCAATTCTACGGCAAGCTGTTCGAGCTGCTGCTCCGGCTGCGGGCCAATTACCTGTGGCCGGCGATGTGGAACAATTCGTTCGCGATCGACGATCCGGCGAACGCGCCGCTCGCCGAAGAGTTCGGCATCGTGATGGGCACGTCGCATCACGAGCCGATGATGCGCGCGCACAAGGAATGGACCGACAACCGCAAGGACTATGGCAACGGCGCGTGGAACTATGCGACCAACGGGCCGGCGGTCGCCAAATTCTTCCGCGAGGGGATCGTCCGCAATCGCACCAACGAAGTCGTCGTGACGATCGGGATGCGCGGCGACGGCGATGTCGCGCTGGAGAGCACCGGCGGTATCCAGTCCGACGTCAAACTGCTCGAAGGCATCATCACCGACCAGCGGCGCATCATCGCCGAGGGCATGGGCAAGCCCGCCGAACAGGTGCCGCAGGTGTGGGTGCTGTTCACCGAAGTCTATAAATATTACGATGCCGGGCTGAAGATCCCCGACGACGTGACGCTGATGCTGGCGGACGACAATGTCGGCAATCTGCGTCGCCTGCCGACGCCCGCCGAACGCGGCCGCAAGGGTGGCTTCGGCGTGTATTTCCACATGGATATGCACGGCGGGCCGTTCGCCTATCAGTGGATCAATTCGAACCCGCTGCCCAAGATCTGGGAGCAGATGAACCTCGCCAACCAGTACGGCGCGAACGAGATGTGGATCGCCAATGTCGGCGACTTGAAGCCACTCGAATTGCCGATCGAGTTCTTTCTCGCGATGGCGTGGAACCCCGCCGACGTCGCCAAGGACAAGATCGCCGACTGGACGCGCGCCTGGGCCGAGCGACAGTTCGGGCCCGAGCACGCGACCGAGATCGCGTTCCTCGCCGCGCGCTACGCCAAGTATAACGGCATGCGCAAACCCGAGCAGCTACGGCCCTCAACGTTCAGCCTGGAGCATTACCGCGAGGCCGAGCGGATGTGCGACGCGTGGAGCGACCTCGTTCGCCGCGCCGATGCGGTCGATGCCGCGCTTCGTCCCGACCAGCGCGACGCGTTCTACCAACTCGTGCTGTATCCGGTCCGCGCCTGCGCCAACCTGATGCTGATGTATGCCGCGGCCGCGCGCAACGCGCGGTTCGCCGAGCAGGCGCGGGCGAGCACCAAGGCGGAAGCCGACGAGGTGAGGCGGCGTTTCAAATACGACCACGAGCTCCGCGACACCTACAATCACGTCATGGCCGGCGGCAAATGGAACCACCTGATGGACCAGACGCATATCGGCTATTTCGACTGGTATCCGCCCGAGGCGGACATCATGCCCGCGGTCGCTGATCTCGATCTGGACGGCGTGACCGGGTTCGGCGTGAGCGTCGACGGGGACAGCCGCGGGTGGCCTGGCTACTACCTGCCGCCAACGCTGCCGACGCTCGACAGCATCACGCGGCAGCCGACCTATCTCGACGTGTTCCCGCGCGGGTTGGCCGACGCGCCGGTGACGGTGAGCGCGGATCAGCCCTGGGTGACGATCCGCGAAGGCAAGGCGTTCGGCGTGTCGCCGCGCGACCGGCGGTTCTGGATCGATGTCGACTGGGCGCGGGCTCCCGTGGGCAAGGCTAGGGCGACGATCGCGGTCAAGGGCGACACGACGATCAGCGTGCGGCTGGACGTTGTTCGCGCGACGCCGCAGCAGGAGAAAGACGCGCGCGGCGCGTTCGGCGGGCTCGCCGGGGCGTTCGCGGTGCCGGTCACCGCGTTCACCCGATCGGTCCCGGTCGGCGATGTGCGCTGGGACACGATCCCGGACTTCGGGCGGGCGGAGGCGGCGATGTCGATCTTCCCAGTCGACGCGCCCTCCTTCCCGGATCCGACTCGCGCGCCGCGTCTGGAGTATCCCATCTTCCTGGCGGCAGCGGGGAAGTACCACGTCGATCTGGTCACCGGCCCGACGCTCGAGGTCATCCCCGGACGCAAGCTGAGCGTGGCGGTCTGGCTCGACGACCAGCGGCCTGAGATCGGGACGGTCTTTACGCCCGGAGACGGTCCGGCGCAGGACTTCCTCGGCGCCAAACACGCAGCCAACACCGCCGACAACGCGCGGACGATGCGCTTCACGATCGACGCCGATCAGCCTGGCCGGCACACGCTGACCATCGGCATGATCGACCCGACGCTCGTCTTGCAGACGATCGCGATCTCGAACGAGGAACCCAAGACATCCTATTATGGACCGCCGATGATCGTCGCAGGCTCGGCCAAGCCCGGCCAGCCCGTTTCCCCCTGGGCGGTCGTCCGGCCATGATCCGGGCCTGTCTGGCGCTCGCCGGCGTCCTGGTCGCGCTGGCATTGCTCTCGGAGCACGGCCGCGCGGCCGGACAGCAGGTCGCGCCCGTTGCCGCTGACGTGATCGTCAACCTCGAAGCGCCCGGCCCGGTCATCGCCCGGCACATCTACGGCCAGTTCGCCGAGCATCTCGGACGCGGCATCTACGAAGGCATCTGGGTCGGCGAGAAGAGCACGATCCCGAACATCCGCGGCTATCGTCGCGACGTAGTCGAGGCGTTGCGCCATATTCATGTCCCCGTGATCCGCTGGCCCGGCGGCTGTTTCAGCGAGATCTACGACTGGCGCGACGGGATCGGGCCGCGCGCGAAGCGACCGACCCGCGTGACGATGAACTGGCCGAACACGATCGACACCAACCAGTTCGGCACGCACGAGTTTCTCGACTTTGCCGAACTGATCGGCGCGGACGCCTATGTCTCGGGCAACGTCGGGTCGATGACACCGCGCGATATGGCGCAGTGGATCGAATACATGACCTCCGACCAGCCGGAGTCGACGCTGGTGCAGCAGCGCAAGCGCAACGGTCGGGACAAGCCGTGGCGCGTGCCGTTCTTCGGCATCGGCAACGAGACCTGGGGCTGCGGCGGCGAGATGCGGCCCGATTACGCCGCCGACGTCAACGCGCGCTATGCGATCTTCGCGCGCGCGCCGAGCGGCTATCCGATGGTCAAGGTGGCGAGCGGCGCCAGCGTCCAGGGCGGTGGCGACTTCGAGGCGTTCACCGCCGCGATGATGGCGCATATGGGCGCGACACAGGCGCTCAGCTTCCATTATTACGCGATGCCCGACAACGCGAAGGGCCCTGCGGTCGGCTTCGACGAGGACGGCTGGGCGAATGAACTTGCGCTCGCCCTGCGGATGGAACCCCTTGTGTCGCGGACCGAGGCGATCATGGACCGCACCGATCCCGAGCGGAAGATCGCGCTCTTCGTCGACGAATGGGGCAGCTGGTACACCCAGCCGCCCGAGGCTCCCGAGGGTGCGCATTACCAGCAGAACTCGTTGCGCGATGCGATGGTGGCCGCGCTCACGCTCGACATCTTCCACCGTCACACCGCCCGCGTCCGGATGGCCAACATCGCGCAGATGGTGAACGTGCTGCAGGCGATGATCCTGACCGACAAGCAGAAGATGCTGCTGACGCCGACCTATCACGTCTTCGACATGTACCAGCCGTTCATGGACGCGACGCCGTTCCCGGCGCTGGTCGCGGGGCCGGTCTACACGCGGGGCAAGGCGAGCATGCCGACGATCGACGCATCGGCGGCGCGGGGGCGGGACGGCAAGCTGTACCTCTCGCTGGTCAACGTCAGCCCCGATACCGCCGTGCGCGTCCGCACCAACCTGACCGGCGCGGCGCAGGGCCGGCTGCTCACCGCGCCGCAGATCGACAGCCACAACAGCTTCGACGCGCCTGACGCGGTCAGGCCGGTGCCGTTCTCGGGCCGTGTCGAGGCCGGGCGGATCGTCTTCGACATGCCCGCGAAGTCGATCGCGGTGGTCGGGATCGAATGATGCCGCGGCATATCGATTATTCAAACGTGACCGTTCCACTCGACACGGTGGCGTTGTACCATCGGTGTCAGGCATCAGATTGGTAAGTTCAGTGGTAAATCCCGAATCCCACAACGCCTTGTTCGGTATTGGAAAGTACGAAGCTCCAGCGAGGGATCGTCTCTACCAGCGGTTGGCGCGTCGGCTGTTCGAGGAGCTGGCCGCGGGCACCTATGCGATCGGCGATCGGCTTCCCGCGGAGCGCGAGCTCGCGATCGACTATGGCGCCAGTCGGCCGGCGGTGCGCGAGGCCCTTATCGCCCTGGAGGTACAGGGTTTCATCGAAGTCCGTGTCGGCTCGGGCGCGTATGTCTGTCGCTTGCCGGGGCAGGGTGAGGAGCCGGGTTTCGCGATCACCGCGTTCGAACTGACCGAAGCGCGCATCATGTTCGAGGGCGAAGCTGCGGCGTTGGCGGCGGCCCAGATCACCGACGCCGAGGTGGACCAACTGGATGCCCTGGTCGAGGCGATGACGACCGAGAATTTGCTCGTCGAGGTCACCGAAGTCGCCGATCGCGATTTTCACATGGCGATCGCGAAGGCGACCCGGAATGCGGGTGTCGTCAGGACGATCGAGGATTTGTGGCATCTGCGTTCGACATCGCCCGAATGCGCGCTCCTCCATGCCAAGGCGCGCAATGCCAAGGTTCGTCCGGTCGTGGCCGAACACGCTGCGATCGTCGATGCCTTGCGCGCGCGCGACGCGGCGGGAGCACGCGCGGCGATGCGGGCGCATTTGACGTCGGTGATGGATCATCTCCTTTTCAGGACCGAGGAGATGGCGATGGAAGAGGCCCGGCGTGCCCTTGCGACTACCCGCCAGCGATATTGCGGCGGCGCACACGCCTGACGCGACGTCGCGCTGCCGATCTTTAGAAGTTGTCAGACCAATTTGGCGGCTGCTATCGACATCTTACTGGTTCCGCGTCGAGACGCGGCATTGAACGGGACGAGGACACCGAGCAGATGATGATGACCCAGACCATGCGGTGGTTTGGCCCGAACGACCCGGTGCCCCTCCATGCGATCCGCCAGGCTGGTGCCACCGGGATCGTCACTGCGCTGCATGAGGTGGCCAATGGCGACGTATGGACCGCCGACCTGATCGCCGCGCGCAAGGCAGTCATCGAAGACGCTGGCCTGGAGTGGAAGGTCGTCGAGAGCCTTCCCGTGGCGGAGGCATTGAAGACGCGCTCGGGCGACTGGGCGCGGCTGATCGAGGCGTATGTTGCCAGCCTGCGAAATCTCGCGGCACAGGGCATCGATGTGGTGACGTATAATTTCATGCCGCTGCTCGACTGGACGCGGACCGACCTGGCTTGGGCCTTGCCCGACGGCGCGCGCGCGCTTCGTTTCGAACTGCACGCACTGGCTGCTTACGACATTCACATCCTGCGCCGTCCCCATGCCGAACGCGATTACGCGCCGCAGGTCGTTGCGATCGCGGCCGAGCGGTTTGCGGCGATGGACGACGAGGCGCGCACGACGCTGGAGCGGACGATCATCGCAGGCCTGCCGGGCAGCGAAGAGAGCTTCAGTTCGCCGCAATTGCTCGAACAGATCGAAACATATGCCGACATCGATGCAGCGCAGTTGCGCGCCAACCATGTCGCCTTCCTCGAGGCGGTCTGTCCCGTTGCCGAGGCCGAGGGTATCCGGCTGGTGGTGCATCCCGACGATCCGCCGTTCCCGATCTTCGGCCTGCCGCGCGTGGTGAGCACCGAAGCCGATGTGCGCGCTCTGTTCGAAGCGGTACCGTCGGCAGCCAATGGCCTGTGCTTTTGCAGTGGCTCGTTCGGTGCCCGCGCCGACAATGACTTGCCCGGCATGGTCCGGCGGGTGGGCGACAGGATCGGCTTCGTGCATCTGCGATCGGTGCAGCGCGAGCCCGACGGCGCGTTTCACGAAGCAGCGCATCTGCAAGGCGATGCGAACATGCCGGCGATCTTGACCGAACTGGCGACCGTGCAGGCGCGGACCGGTCGTTCGCTGCCGATGCGCCCGGATCACGGTCACCAGATGGCGGACGATCTGACGAAGCGCACTAACCCGGGTTATTCCCTGATCGGGCGTCTTCGGGGGCTTGCCGAATTGCGCGGGTTGGAACTGGGTCTGGCGTATGGGCGGGGTTTGGATTGACCGAGCAGCTGGCAAGCCAGCGTCAACGCCGACGCCAAATGGCTGTTCAGTCCTTTTTCAAGATGGTCAGCGCCGCGTCCTGGTGCGCGATGTAGCTATCGAGCGCGCTCGCGGCGTTGAGCATGTGCGCGCGCATGCGGCGGGCGGCAGTGTCGCCGTCGCCCTCGGCGATCGCGCGCATCACCGCGTCATGCTCCGCGCGCGAACTGGCTAGGCGCTGGTCCTGGCGGAGTTGCATGCGGCGGAACGCGTTCAGGCGCGTGCGGACCGCGATCGCCTGGTCGGCGAGGAAGTCGTTGTGTGCGGCGCGGTAGATCGCCTCGTGGAACTCGCGGTTGAGCGCGTCATAGGCGTCGACATCGCCCGCCTCGACTGCGGCTTCGCTCGCTTCGTGGATGCGGAGCAGGCGGCTGCGTTCGAGCGGCGTGATGCGGTAGGTGGCGAGACGGACGCACACCGCCTCGATCTCCGCCATCGTCTCGAACATGTCCATTACCTCCTCGGCGGTGACGTGGCGAACGATGACGCCGCGGCGCGGGCGGACCTCGACCATGCCGCTGGTCGCCAATTGCCGCAGCGCCTCGCGTACCGGGGTGCGCGAGGCGCCGTAGCGGTCGGCCAACTGCTGTTCGTCGAGCATCGTCCCGGGTGCCAGTTCGCCCGACGAGATCGCATCGGTCAGCGCGTTGCGGATCCGGTCGGACAGCAGCCCGGTGTCTTCGATGTCGATAACGCCCACGTTTCCTCAGCCCCCCACGATCGCGCGGACGATCAAGTACAGGATCGACGGCGCCACCAGACAGCCTAGCCCGGTATGGAAGGTCGCGGTCAAGGCACCATAGGGGACGAGGCGACGATCGGTCGCGGCGAGCCCGCCCGATACGCCGCTGACGGTGCCCATCAGCCCGCCGAACACCATCGCGCTGCGCGGGTTGTTGAGGCCGATCAGTCCTGCCACCAAGGGCGTGCCGACCATCACCATTACCGCCTTGAACACGCCGGTCGCGATCGACAGCGCGATCACCGGCGAACTCGCGCCGATTGCAGCGCCGGTGACCGGGCCGACGATATAGGTGACCGCGCCCGCGCCGATCGTCGTCATCGACACCGCATCGGTATAGCCGAACGACGCCGCGACCAGCGCGCCGACGATGAACGGCAACACCGTGCCGAGCAGCAGCGCGACGACGCCGATCAGGCCCGCTTTCTTCGCCTGTTCGACATCAACCTCGCAGGCGGTGGCGACGATTGCGAAATCACGCAGCATCGCGCCGCCCATCAGGCCGATTCCGGCGAGCATCGGCAGGTCGGCCAGTCCCTTGTGGCCGCCGGTCGCGATCCCGCCCCAAAAGGCGAGCGCGAGACCGATCAGGATCGCGATCGCCGAGCCGTGGACGCGGCCCATCGTCAGCTTGGCGGACAGCATGTTCGACAGCCACATGACGACGCCAACGACCGCGAACGCGGTGAGCAGCGCGTTGGCGGTCAGCACCTTGGTGATCATTTCCATGTCGGTGCGCCCTAGTGCTGGGTTGCAGGGGAGGGGCGCGCGATGGCGGCAACTTCGGCCTCGCGGGCTTCGCGCGCCTCGATCTCGTCCATCGTCTCGGGCGTGCCCGACAGGCGGCTGATGAGCGCAACCGCGCTGAAGCATACCAGCAGCGCGCCGACACCGGCGATCAGCACCACCGGCCCGCCCTCGACTGCGGCGACGACGTCCTGCTGCGCCGCCATCGCGACGACGATCGGGATATACAGCGCACCCCAGAAGCCGATCCCGCGCGAGACGCCCTCGACATAGCGGCCGCGCGACTTGAGCCACATTCGCGCGGCGATCAGCAGGATCATCGCGATACCGACTCCGCCGACATTGGCCTTCACGCCGAGCAGCGCGCCAACGCCTTCGCCCAGCAACTGCCCGATCAACGTGCAGATCGCGAGCAGTGCGACTCCGGCGATCATGCGCCGCGTCCCGGATCTGGAGCGGGTAGGGGCAGGGACTGGCTCATGGCATATCCTCTCACTGTATTCGATCTATCGTCTTATACGCCTTTAAGTATGCACAGGGTTGCGTTTGGAGCAATAGAGAATACAACGAGATCGGAATAAGCGTCAGGAGGCGATGCGTGCGGCAGTGGAATACGCGGAAGGCTTTGCGCGAGGAGCGGATCGCGGCCGGGGCTAACTTCGCCACCGGCAAGCTGATCGATCCCGAAACGCTGGTCGACTTCCTCGAGGCGGTGCTGCGGCCCGGCGACCGCGTCTGTCTGGAGGGCGACAACCAGAAACAGGCGGATGTGTTGGCCAAGGGTCTGGCGGCGATGGACCCCGCTCGGATCCACGATCTGCATATGGTCCAGTCGGGCGTGGTGCTGCCCGAGCATCTGGACGTGTTCGACAGCGGGATCGCGAAGCGGCTCGACTTCTCCTATTCGGGGCCGCAGTCGGCGCGGATCGCGAAGATGCTGTTCGGCGGCAAGATCGAGCTGGGCGCGATCCACACCTATCTCGAATTGTTCGCACGCTATTTCGTCGACCTGACGCCGCAGGTCGCACTGATCGCCGCGGTCAGTGCGGACCGCCACGGCAATCTCTACACCGGCCCCAATACCGAGGACACACCGACGGTGGTCGAGGCGACCAGCTTCGGCAGCGGGTTGGTGATCGCGCAGGTCGGAGAGATCGTCGATACGCTGCCGCGCGTCGATATCCCCGCCGACCAGGTCCATTTCGTGCTCGACGCGGGTAAGCCCTTCTATGTCGAGCCGCTGTTCACGCGCGACCCCGCGGCGATGACCGAGACGCAAATCCTGACCGCGATGATGGCGATCAAGGGGCTGTACCAACCCTATGGCGTGCGCCGGCTGAACCACGGCATCGGCTTCAACACCGCGGCGATCGAGTTGCTGCTGCCGACC
>Ga0265296_1003377_pt1 | contig 14906 bp, 15 predicted proteins | sample MunlanPumphouse1_FD_189073 | JGI IMG/M metagenome (GOLD analysis project Ga0265296, IMG submission 189073) | Groundwater microbial communities from a municipal landfill in Southern Ontario, Canada - Pumphouse #1 | ecosystem: Environmental > Aquatic > Deep subsurface > Groundwater | place... | reverse complement strand
CGCCATTAGTGGTAGTACATTGGCTGGAGCAAATACTTTGTTCAATGCTTCCACAACATCAACTATTGCTATCGGTGGAGCGCTTACAACAGGCACGCTTACTCTTGGTAACGCTGCGGCAACTGGCATAGTTGCTATCAATGGTGGTACGGCTGCCGCTAACACTTTGTTTAATAATGTTACCGGCGGAACAATTGCAATAGGTGTTGCCAATACTGGCGGTATTGATATTGGTGCTGGGGCAACAGCTAAGACTATAACTATTGGTGGAGCGGCTGCTCAGACAATGAATATAGGTGCAACTAACACTACCGGTGTTATCACCCTTGGTAATCCTGCTCAAACTGGCGTAACCGCCATTAGTGGTAGTACATTGGCTGGAGCAAATACTTTGTTCAATGCTTCCACAACATCAACTATTGCTATCGGTGGAGCGCTTACAACAGGCACGCTCACCCTTGGTAATGCTGCTGCAACTGGAATAGTGGCTATCAACGGTGGTACGGCTGCCGCTAACACTTTGTTCAATAATGTTACTGGCGGTACCATTGCAATTGGTGTCGCAAATACTGGCGGTATTACTATTGGTAATGGCGCTACTATTAAGACTATTACTATCGGTGGTGGAAATGCTGTTAACACGATTAAAATCGGTGATAATGCTACTCCGGTTAATGTTATAACTATCGGTGGCACAGCCTCAACGTTAGGTTTTTATGGAGTTACACCTGTAGTTCGTCCATCTGCCTATACGCAGACTTACGCGACAGCTGATAAGACACACGCGGCTCTGACATCCACTGTTATTACAGCGGCAGTGCCCGCAGCAGCTCCGGCTGGTGGTGTTGGTGCGGCAGCAGGTGGTTGGGACACTGGAGCAAACCGTGATCTCGCAATTACTACTATCAACGATTTGCGTACACATGCCATAGAAATGGATCTAGACTACGAGGCTCTTCTGGTTGATGTTACAGACTTGAAACAGCTCGTTAATTCACTCATTGATGACCAGCAAGCTCTCGGCTTGGTTCAATAATTATTTTGTTTTTTTAAGTTCTCACATTATTAGCAAAAATAAATATACGGAATTTTTCTCGAAATATTCTCTAGGTCGAATTCTGTGTATATAACCCCGTAGTGAATTTTAACAAAGTGCAAAGCACGCCCAGAATGGGCATTGTTAAAATCTACTACCGGGTATAACAAAAAACAAAATGATTAAAAATAAAATTAAAATTAGTTTACCCATACACTTAAAATTAAGTGTGTTGGGTTTATTTATAGCTGTTTTTTCTCTTGCCTTATTGGGAGGAGTGAATTATGCAAACGCTGCTGACTTAACTTGGACTGATGATACAACTGTTACAATTGATTCTGCGAATTACACAATTCAAGGTGGTTCAGCAGCTACTTCAATTGTTGTTGGCACTACTACTTTAACCGTCACTGTTCCTGCTGGATCCAACTTTATTTTGCTTTCAGCTAATAAATATTTATTGAATAATAATCAGCAAATATCACTTAGTTGTGGTACATCAAGTTCTTTATCAGTAAATCAAGCATTGACTGTTATTATTACCCCAGATAAAACCCAAACATGTGTTGTTGCGTCTGGAGGTAGTGGAAGCGCAGATATAACTGCACCAACAAGTACTTCAGTATCTATAAGCGCGGGAGCAACGACGACAGCTTCAACTTCTGTCACGCTTACTTTGGCTGCCACTGGCGCAAGCCATATGATGATTGCAAATACTTCAGCTTTCACTGGCGCAAGTTGGGAAACTTATGCGACAAGCAAAGCTTGGACGCTTACAACTGTTGATGGAGTAAAGACAGTCTATGCGAAATTCAAAGACACAGCTGGAAATATTTCAACAGCTGTTTCCGATACTATTACATTAGGAGTGGTTGCAGTCACAACCTTGCCTGCCGGATGTTTAACTGGCGACGTATTTAGCGCGACAACAGGTTTGTCTTGCGCGGTAGCAACTGTTGCAACTACAACAACATTGCCTGCAGGATGTGCTGTCGGAGATGTATTTAGCGCAACAACTGGTACATCTTGCGGAGTCACAACAGTAGTTCCTGTTGTTGTTCCCGGATGTTCGGCTGGTAACTTATTCAGCGCTACTTCCGGTGCATCATGTGGTACAACGACCACAACCACTACAACAACGCCGGCAACCACTACTACAACAACCCCAGCTACTACGACAACAACCACAACTTCAATCGTTGTAAAATTCACAAAATCTATTACAACAAAAAGCTTGAAGGCAGATATTAAGAACTTACAGACAGCTCTTAATGAAGTTGCCGGAACAAGTTTAGTTATTGATGGAATGTGGGGACCAAAGACAACTGTCGCTGTTAAGAAATTCCAAACTGCAAATAGTCTAGTTGCTGACGGAATGTTTGGTCCAAAAAGCTTGGCAAAAATGAATACATTGCTAGGTTTGTAATCCAAAATTAAATAGTTTGCTTAAAAAACCGCCCTAAAGGCGGTTTTTGCTGCGTATTTTTGGGTTTGCAATCTTTATTTGGTTTGTGGTATGATGTGTTTATGACTACATTAGCTATACCCGAAAAAGTTAAAAAGGAAATGAAGCAAGTTTCATCAAGTCTTGGTGTTTCAACCAACGATTTTGCATTAAATGCAATTTTGTATTATATGAAACGAATTAAAGACCGCCTTGATTTAAAATCCGAGATGAATTCTTGGGAGATCGCCGGGATAGAAGATTTAACTAAATTTGAAAAGACCATATAGATTTATGAAGAAAGGCGATATCTATTTTGTTGATTTATCTTCTAGCTTTGGCCACGAACAGTACGGCTTTCGACCCGCGGTTTTAATTTCTGAATCTGTTGCTGGTTTGGTTGTGGTTGTTCCACTTACTAAAAATCTTGAAGCTTTGCGTTTTCCATATACCTTGTCTATTATTGATAGTTCATTAAATAATTTAGAGCAAAACTCCGTAGCATTGATTTTTCAAATTAAATCTGTAGATAAAAATAGATTACGCCGAAAGATCGGCGTCCTTTCTTCTAGTGATATTAAAAAGATTGATTCACAGATTAAAAAGATGCTTAGATTATAGATCATTTTTAGTATAGCAAGAGCAGTTCTTACTATCATAATTTATGAAAAATAAGAATAAAAATAATATAAAATTTAATGATGGATGGTGTTTTGCTATTGTAAATGGTCGTCTATCAGAAATATATTTTGCAAAAAAATTTGGCATTTATGCCCATTGCTATATACAAAGAAGTAAGTTTTCTAAATGTGAGCAAAAAATGATTGATGCGGATATAAAAAAGTGCGTGTTTTCTTATCGAAAAGGTTATTATTATGACAAAATTAAAAAGTTAAAGTATAAAGTGCCAAGTATTAAAAAAGTTTTTCCAGAATCAAAAAACTCTAAAATTTACACCGCTGATGAGCTTCGCAAAAAATTTGGCTTATAAAATACGTAAACATTTTTATGAGGAAAAGATATAAAAGTAAAAAATCTTCATGCGCCCTTTGCAAGCCGCAAAAGAAAGGATGGGCAGTGCGCTGGAACTCCAAAGAGTTTTATTCATTAAAAGAATGGGAAAAGCAAAAGCAAGTTTTGGGATTTTAATGTATATAATATAAAACTTCATTGCTGTTAATTTAGTTAAATAAGAACAATCCCTGCTAGTGGAAAAATGAGTATTTAAGTGGGTATACCAGTTTTTTTAATTGGAATTCCTGAAATAAAAATTCTTCTTTTAGAAAAGCAAAAATAAAAACTGATTAAAGAGAAAACATCATTTGATAGTGTTTTTCTCTTCTTAAAGATACATACATCTTGCTATCGCTAGACATATGTATTTGTGATATGATAGATAAATGAGTAAATTTACTAAAACAAGTGTGGCTGGTCATATTTTAGAAGAGTTTTTAAAACCTACTTTTAGATATAAAGGTATGCCAGTTAATATTTTTGGCTTGCCGAGTTTCCGTGCTAGTTATCCCAAAAATACTTTTTCAAATGAGTTGTCACGATTAAAAAGAGAAAAGTTTATAGAAAAAGATGGTGAATTTTTTCGGCTTACCAAAAAAGGACAAGAATACACAAAAAGAAGACAAGATAGTCTTTCTATGTTTCCTTTTTCTTTTCCAGAATCTGCTCCAAAAAATCTTTTAGTAATGTTTGATATTCCTGAAATAAAAAAAGCTGAAAGAGAATGGTTTCGTTTTCATTTGAAAAAGTTTGGTTATATAATGATTCAAAAAAGTGTTTGGGTTGGGCCATCTCCTTTACCTCAAGAATTTATTGATTATTTGAAGCATATTAAATTGGATAGCTGTGTAAAAACTTTCAAACTAGCTAAACCGTATGATAAAAACAAAAAACTTGCATAAAATATTGCTTAATAATATATACATATAACTAGCGATAGCAGGATATATGTATTTCCATAAGCAGGAATGGCTCTTACTAATTAGTTATATTTTTTGATGCTGGGTGTTATAATAAACAATATGATAACAAAACATTTCCTTAAAATCGTATTTATCCTTATTTTTGTTTTTCTATTTTCGCCTTTTTTAAAAGTTTCAGCGAGCGAATTGTGTTCTTCAAACGGTTACACTGTTTTATTTGTGGATAATACATTTACTAATGAAGATGGAGCTGTTATTGTCAAAAACAGATTATCAAGCAAATTGCCGGAGACGCTTAATGGTCAAAAAATTATTATTGATTATCTTTACAGCCCGAAGTCCGATTACATCAAGATGCTTGACGATATGAGCAAGAAAGTCGCGACTCAAAAACTCTTGCTTGTCGCTTTTCAGCAAGATAATTTAAGTGTGAATAATTTTTATAATAAAATTGCTTCGCAGTCCGGCGGAATTCCCAAAGAATCGGTCAGTGTTTATAGCATGGATGCTTCAACTACAAGAAATAATATAATTGTTTCGCTTGATAAACTTAAAAATAATGACGAACAAGAAAACGAAGAACTCTGCATTGACCCTCCTGAATTTTCCATTTTTTATAAAATAAAAAGTGCATTATCAGCTTATGCCGATTTTATTATAGATAATGCGAAAAAAGCTGTCGTCTATATTGCAAATAGTATGCATAGTATTGCTGTGGCAATTGGAAACAGCATACATAATGCCGGCCTGGCAATAGGAAATGTATTTACGAATTTATCAGCCAATATAGTAAAAAGTTTGCCGGAATCAGGCAACATAGGAACAACATTTCCCAGTATAAATATATCAGAACTTGTAAAGCCTGCCTGGCCGGTAGGCAGGGACGGTCCTTCGCAGAAACGTCCTTCACAGAAAAATAAAATGACTGCAGTTATTGCTCCCGCTGAATCTATTGCTGTTCCAATTGAAAAAGAAAATACAGCAAATGATATTTTACTTCCTGTCGCCCCTGTCGTTGTCGCTCCTATCGCCCCTGCTGTTTCCAATGTTGTCCATCATCATAGTGGAGGTGGCGGAGGCTCTCCTGCCAAAGATACAACTCCGCCAGTTATTACTATTCTTGGAAATAATCCTGAAACAATTACCCTTGGTTCCAGTTATACTGATGCCGGAGCCACTGCTTCTGATAATGTAGATGGCGATATTACATCAAATATTATTGTGGTTAATCCAGTCAACACAAGCATAGTAGGCGCTTATATTATTACTTATAATGTTTCTGATGCGGCAGGAAATCTTGCAACAGAAGTAACGAGAACTGTTAATGTGAATGCCCCGCCTATTCCGCTTAGTTCTGCCAAAATAATTACTGCATTTAATTTTGCAAGTTTAAATCCGGAAGTTATCGGAACTATTGATGAAAATAATCACACTGTTTCTTTAACCGTTCCTTTTGGCACGGATGTAACAGCTCTTACACCCGCGATTGTAATTTCAGATAAAGCATCAATTAACCCAAATACTAACGTAGTACAAAATTTTACCAACCCAATTACTTATACAGTTACAGCAGAAGATAGTTCTACACAAGATTATATTGCAACAGTTTTAATTGCTCCCGATCCGAATCCTGTTATATTGCCTTCAATTACAGGTTATACATTTAATGGAAATGCTGGTGATATTACAATCAATCCTAGCGCGACAAGTCCTCTTTCTCTTGTTTTGACTGCAAATGAAAATGTAGATTGGGTATCAATTAGAATTGAAAATCAAAATGATATGGATATTTATAAAATTTTTTACTCGGGAACTGGTTGTGTTGATGGCACTGATACTTGCACCAAAACTTGGGATGGCAGTCTGTCAAAAGGAGGACCGCTTCAAAATGGAATTTATCAGGTTATAGTTCGCATTAGAGATTTAGCAGATGATAAAATTGATTATGATTTTACGTCTCCCTACATAATTAATGTAGATACTTTGATTTAATGTTATAATAAAAAAGTGATAACGAAGCATTTTTTTAAAATTTTATTTATTTTTTTAGGAATGATACTTTTGGGAATCATCGGGGCTCTTTTGGTAAGCTATTTTGACGCGGGAGAAGGACAATCTACTATTTTAAATAACACGCTTCCAGCCATAAAATAGGCTTTTTAAAAAATAAACAAAAATAAACAGGCAAGGTCTACCCATTTTTTTTCTTGACAAAAAGTCAGTAAAGTGATTTACTTTATGCAAACGACAAAGTGTTGTTTGAAAACTTAAAACTACAGATATGAAAAAACTACTCTTATTTATCACAGCATTATGTGTTTGCGCAATAACAATGGCACAAACGTTGTCGCCGACAGTTGTATCTTCTTCCGGAGGATATTTCACATCGGCAAACGCATCGTTGTCTGCCACTGTTGCAGAAATGACAATGGTCCAGACATTCTCTTCCACAGGTAACATCCTGACACAAGGCTTCCAGCAACCTGAAGACTTTTCGGTTTCAATAGCTGAAAATTCTTTTGCATCTGGTGAAGTATTGATTTACCCGAATCCTACAAACGGACAATTTTTTGTGAGCTTTGTTTCCAATGAAGAAACAGAGAATAATGTTAAATTGTTCAATCTCGTAGGGCAGGTAGTATTAACAAAATATATTTCGATTGCAAAAGGATTAAACACAGTTAAGTTTGACTTGAGCAATTACAGCCAAGGCGTTTATCTGCTTGAGCTGAATCTAGAAGGGAGCAAACCTTCCTACTACAAAGTGAACCTAATATACTAAATAATAAAAACTAAAAACGGAGGAAATATGAAAAGGTTATTATTACTTTTATGCGTGTTGCTGGTGGCAATATCAGCAAATGCGCAAGTACCGCAAGCTTTCAACTATCAAGCGGTGGCACGCGATGCAGGCGGCAACATTCTGGCAATCCAGGCAGTTGGAATAAAATTTTCCATACTGCAGGGATCTTCAACGGGAACGTTGGTATATTCAGAGACTTACACAACGACAACAAATCAATTCGGACTATTCACTTTAGCGCTGGGACAGGGAACACCTGTAACAGGCACATTTAACACTATCAATTGGAGCACTGGCGCTTATTGGTTGAAGGTAGAAATGGATCCGACAGGAGGAACAAGTTATGTAAATATGGGAACATCACAATTGTTATCAGTGCCATATGCTATATATGCAAATAGCACAGGCACGGCGGGTGGTAGCACAGGACCAACTGGTCCGACTGGTCCAACTGGAACTGGAGGAGATGGAGGTCCCGCAGGACCAACAGGCCCAACTGGCGCAAACGGTACTAATGGAACTAATGGACCAACAGGAGCCACAGGTGTTACGGGTGTTAATGGGATAACAGGACCGACGGGACCGACTGGGATAAGCAGTACTAACGGAAACACTATTATCCAAGCCATTGCCTCTGAAAATTTAACTATAGGTACACCCGTTGGTATTTCTAATACACTGGATAATTATATTGCGAAAGCGGTGACAAGTAGTTATATCAAAACATCAATTGGGTTTGCTACGAATGGTTATATAAGAGCTGCTGAAATTTCAACAGATAAAATCGCAGTTTTTTATATGGAAAATACCTCGAATGATCTTTATTTAGTAATTACAACTGTCAATACAAGTGATTTTGGAAATGCTTTTACATTTGGAACACCTGTACTTATAAGCAGCGATTATTTTAGTTCAGATCCTGAGTTATTTGATTTGCATAAGCTAAGTACAGACAAACTAGCATTATTTTATGTTACTGCATCTAATCCAAATAAAATATCTTATGTTGTAATGAATGTTGCAGGGCTAATTCCAACACTTGGTGCAGTTAATTTCTTAGCAACAGCAACGACAGGAAATATTTCACAGTTAAAGAGTTGTCAAATGACAACCGATAAAGGTGTGCTTGGTTGGACAACAACTATATTAAGTGCGGAAATAATTGCGTATACTTTTACCGGAACCGTTGCAAATCCAGGAGTTCAAACAAATTTAAGTGTGAATTTTAGTTCAGGTTTTGGAATTGGCAAAGTGATGACCGCAGGAAATGATAAATTTATTACTACTGCTTTTAACAGCAGTTCAGACAGGTATGTACAAATTGGAACTCTCACAGGCACAACTATATCATTAGGTTTAGCAGTTTCATGTGATAATTCGTGCACTAGTGGTTTTATCCCAGTAATTACAAGTCCTAATACCGATGTTATAGTTATGGGATATAGAGCTTCAAGTGGTGGATCAGCTACTAATATAATTGCTGCAACAATTTCGGGAACTACTCCTAATTTCGGTCCAATAATACCTGGTGGTAGTGTTGAACTTGGGTTTTATGTGAACTCTCCTACAGAAATATATGTACATAATGCAGGTAATCAAATTGCAAAACTTACATTGTTAGGAAATACCATCACAAAAACAATCAGTGCTATTGGTGTAGGTGTAAATTATAGTTTAGGTGATGGAAAAGGAATGATAAACATGAATGGTTATTTTATTTGTATGAATATAAATGATGATAACTTGCAATATTTTATTCAAGGAATGGCTACTCAATTTATTGGGATAGTTCAGTCAACAGTTGCTAAAGGATCAACAGCAGATGTAATAGTGAGTGGTATAGATTCAAATCAATCGGGATTGAATGCCGGGTCTTTATACTCAGTTGCTGCCGGAATATTGAATATGTCTTCTACGGGAATAATAAGAGCAATAAGTGCGACCGAAATAATATATTAACGCTGTACTCATTTAGTGATAAATACAAAATTAAAGCCCTACAAAAAATGTGGGGCTTTTTATATTTACGGAGTCAAAATATGTCTCCGTTTTTTATTTATATATAATTCACTATTAAATGCATATATACGCCATGGCGTAAATACTTAACTTGGACATCCGATGTCCAAGTTATGTCCAAGTTACAATAATTTGCTTTAATTTATATTTATGATATATTAAACATACCCTCACACTTATTTTAAAGTGTATGGGTAAACCGCAAAGAAGATAGGCAGCGCCAAAGGCGCCTTAAGTCCTATTCAGTGGGTCGATATTCAATTAAACTTGAATTTATACTTGCGGCTTAATAGCCGTTTTTATTTTGGAAATTAATGAGTTTTTAATGAATATAATTTCCAAATCCCGCCTCTGGCGGGTAGTTAAAATAAAATAATAAATATTATGCCATTATTACATACAAAAAAGGAAGAAATAATAAAGGACATTGAAAAAGCAGTAAAGGATTCGGAATCCGTTGTTTTTGTGAACTTTCACGGAATTAACAATAACGATGAAACGATTCTTCGGCGTGATTTGAGAAACCAAAATGTTGCTTACAAGGTATCTAGAAAGACTTTGCTTAAGCGCGCCTTGTCGGGAAAAGCTGAAGGTGTCTTGCCGGAGCTTTCCGGCGAGGTCGCGATAGCTTACTCTTCCGGAGATCAGATTGCCCCAGCCCGGGAGATTTATAATTTTCAGAAAACTCACAAAGGAATCCTGAATATTCTGGGAGGAATTTTTGAGGGAAAATTTATTGGAGGAGAAAAAATGATGGAGATAGCAATGATTCCAAGTCGTGAAGTATTATTATCTAAATTGGCATTTTTGCTCAAATCGCCTATACAGAGGTTCGCTATGGTACTGGACCAGATAGCAAAAACTAAAAATTAATTAAAAAATTACTTGTCCCGTTAGAAATTCACAGAACGGGATAAAATTATTAAAAGTAAAAAATTATCTATTTTTATATATAAAAATATTGTATGTATGAATGGAATAATTTCTAATGGGATGGATAAATTTAAAGATATTATAGAAAAAATTGAAAAGATGTCAGTGCTTGACCTGAATGAGCTGGTAAAAACTCTTGAAGAAAAATTTGGAGTTTCAGCAGCTGTTGCAGTAGCGGGTCCGGCAGTTGGCGCAGCGCCTGAAGAAGAAAAAAGTTCTTACACAGTTGTTCTCACAGCTTCCGGCGAGCAAAAAATCGCTGTGATGAAAATCGTGAAGGAAGTCTTGGGCCTTGGTCTTAAAGAAGCCAAAGATTTAGTTGACGGAGCTCCGGCAACTTTGAAAGAAGGTATGAAAAAAGCCGAAGCGGAAGAAGTCAAAAAGAAAATTGAAGAGGCGGGTGGAAAAGTAGAATTGAAGTAATAAAAAACACGGATAGTAAAATTTTCTCGGGTCCTCGGCTTGGACCCAGACCAGCTCGAAAATTTTCTACCCGTGTTTTTTTGTGCTTGTTTTTTTCTTAAAAAGCGATATAATATATGGATATGGATCCCGTTAGAAACCGCGGTCGCAGTAGATAACGGGAATAAATAAAAGTTTAATTATTATTTAATTTAAAGCAGGTTATGATTGTCAGATAATACTGACCGCGACCTGTTTCTAACGGGATGGAAATTTTAGGAAAAATACTAGGCAATCCGGCCAGAGTGAAAATAATGAGGCTTTTTTTAATGAATAAAGAGAAAAACTTTAAAAACAAGGATATTGCGAAAAGAAGCAAAATAAGTCCTGATGCTGTCCGCAGGGAATTGAAACTTTTATCTTCTATTGGCTTCATTAAAAAACGCGCCAAAAATTATTTTTTCAATCCTTCTTTTAAGTATGCGCCTGAATTTGAAGCGCTTTTGGTTGATTCTGATACCTTAAACAGAAAATCTATTATAGATAATTTCAAAAAAGTCGGGCAAATTAAGCTTTTAATAGTTTCTGGCAGGTTTATTAAAGAAAAAGATAGCCGAGTGGATTTATTAATTGTTGGAGATAAAATAAAAAAGGACAAGATTGAAAAGGAGATTCGGAAGCTTGAGGCTGAAATTGGGTCCGAGCTCCTGTATGCCGTTTTTAATACAAAAGATTTTCTTTACAGGCTGGATATGTATGACAAGCTGGTGAGGGATGTTCTTGATTTTCCTCATGAGGTTATTTTGCAAGCTAAAGAGTTATCCACACAGGCTTTTAAAAAAGCTTGAAAATTGGTATAATACTAATATTAGAAATTTATAAGGTCGGAGATTAATAGGTAATTAGCTTTTGGCTGTTAGCTAGTTAGCTAAAAACTATAAGCTAAAACATTATGAGTAATATTTGGGTTACGTGGGGCGATGTTTTTAATGCATCACTTCAAGATTTATGGTGGGGTTTCATACAATTTGCCCCTAAGCTTATTGTAGCGATTATTTTCTTTATTATTGGTTGGATTTTAGGTTCTCTTGTCGCTAAAGCATTTGAGCATGTCGTTAATGCTTTAAAAGTGGATAAACTTTTCCAATCTATCGGAGCGGATGATTTATTTAGAAAAGCAGGGATGAATCTTAATACCGGATACTTCATTGGACAAATAGTAAAATGGTTTATTATTATCGTTTTCCTTCTTCCTTCGCTTAATTTAGTCGGCTTAGACTATATTTCATCCTTCCTAAAAGATGATGTATTGGGTTTCTTGCCAAGAGTTATTGTTGCGGCATTTATTTTGATAATTGCCACGGTTGTTGCTGAAGCTCTTGAAAAAGCGGTTGTTGCCGGTTCAAAAGCATTAAATCTTCGTTCAGCAAATATGCTTGGCACAATCTCAAAATATGCTGTTTGGGTTTTTGCTTTCATAATTGCCCTCGGACAACTTGGGGTTGCTCCAGCTTATATGCAAATTCTCTTCGCTGGAATTATCGGAATGATTGCCATTGCCGGCGCTCTTGCTTTCGGCTTGGGCGCTAAGGACGCAGCGGGAAGATTTGTTTCAAAATTAGGAGAAGATATTTCTCAGAAACAATAAAATCTGAATTTTGGATTTTTCAAAAACCTAGGCATGCCTAGGTTTTTGTTTTGGTTCTTTTGTATTATAATTAGAACATGTTAATAATATTCACCAAACACGCAATAATAAAACTTAAACAAAGAAAAATAAATCGACAATTTGTACTTGAAGTTGTTAAAAATCCAGAATTAATAAGACCGACTTATGGTTTTAGGGAAGAGTTATATAGAAAATTTGGCAAATATTACTTGAAGGTTGTGATAAAAAGACGAAAAGAAAGTGTTTTAGTTTTGACTCAACATTGGATTGCAAAAACTAGGGATAAGTTATAATATATAAGATATGAAAATAAGTTACGATAAAGAAGCAGACGCTTTAAATATAGTATTAAAAACAGGTCCAGTAGACAGAACTGTGGAACTTTCGCCTTTGATTTTTTTAGACTTAGATAAAAAAGGTGATCCACTATACCTTGAGATATTAGGTGCTAGTGAAAGAGTTGGAAAGAAAAATTTAGGGAAAATAATGATCGGCAAAAAACTTGTCGGTCTGCCAGCGTTTGCATAAAACAAAATTTATGAAAACAAATAAAACGGTTTCAATAGTTCTTATTATCATCGCTGTTTTGGCTGTGGGTATAGTTTATTTGATTTATACTGGACGGATCACATCCGATTTTGATAGGGGTTTAAATAAGGGAGGACCAAATTCAATACCCCAACTTCCTGTAACTGACTAGGACTATTTTTGCTAGTGGTGTAAAAAAGATGTCCACATTGACATCTTTTTTTGTTTCATATATACTCTTTTAATCAGTATGAATATTACAAAAAACAAGTTAAAACGGCGGATTTAATGGACGTTTGATTTGTCTGTTGAGACCGCTCTAAAGCGGTTTTTTTGTTCCCAGGATGGCTTGAATATTGAAAATTAAATTCCTGTTCTAACGTTTCGAGGGTCTTTTATGAGTTGGAAACAGGAGAAAAGTTTTGATTACCGAGCGGTCGGAAAAGAAACTTTGTTAATTTGTAGTTTTCAAATTTCTTAACAGGAAATTTAAGAGCGTATGGTGGATGCCTTGACTTTAAGAGGCGAAGAAGGACGTGGTGTTGCTGCGATAAGCTTCGGGGAGGTGCTTAGCAACCTTTGATCCGGAGATTTCCGAATGGGGAAACCCATCAAGTAAACCTTGATAATTTTTATCTTTATGATAAAAAAGCAAACCCTGGGAAGTGAAACATCTCAGTACCAGGAGGAATAGAGACAAATATGTATTTCCTAAGTAGCGGCGAGCGAAAAGGAAGAAGCCCAAACCTGCGCATCACATTGCATGTGATGCAATTACGAATTATCAATTATCAATTACGAATTTAGATTCATTCGTAATTCGTAATTTTTAATTTTTAATTGGCATCGCGCGTAGCGTGATGCGTGGGGGTTGTAAGATAACAGTGTAGATTACTAGAGGAGTCAAAAAATAAATTATTAGTTGAATTTGCTGGAAAGCAATACCGTAGACGGTGATAGTCCCGTAAACGAAAATAATTTATCTCTTTTATTGTTATTCTTGAGTACCCCAGGACATGAATGGCCGGGGGGAATCCAGCGGAACTAACCGCTAAGGCTAAATACTCTTAAAGATCGATAGTGAACTAGTACCGTGAGGGAAAGGTGAAAAGCAGCCCGATTAGGGCGGTGAAATAGACCTGAAACCATATGTTTACAAGGAGTCGGCGAGCGCATCACATTGCATGTGATGCAATTACGAATTATCAATTTCAAATTACGAATTTTAAATGCATTTAATTTTTAATTCGTAATTATTAATTTGTAATTGGCATCACGCGTAGCGTGATGTGCTCTACGGCGTGCCTATTGAAGAATGAGCCAACGAGTTTATTCATACTGCGAGGCTAAGCTGGCTAAAACAGCGAAGCCAAAGGGAAACCAAGTGTTAATAGCGCAACTAAGTAGTATGCATAAGACCCGAAGCTAGGTGAGCTTGCCATGAGCAGGATGAAGTTTCGCGAAAGCGGAATAGAGGTCCGAACCGGTAGATCGTATAACGTCTTCGGATGACTTGTGGTAAGGAGTGAAAAGCTAATCGAACCTAGTAATAGCTGGTTCTCTCCGAAATAGCTTTAGGGCTAGCGTCAAGCATGCCCGCTTTTGGCGGGTGAATTTTCTTTGGGGGTAGAGCACTGGAAGGTTTCGACAGGGAGCAATCTCGCGAAACCTATCAAACTCCGAATACCAGAGACCAGAGCTTGGCAGTTAGGCTATGGGGGCGAAGCTCCATTAGCCAAAAGGGAAACAGCCCAGATCTCAAAATAAGGTCCCTAAATATATACTAAGTGTAAAACAAGAAGGTGAAATTTCTTAGACAATGAGGAGGTTGGCTTAGAAGCAGCCACCCTTTAAAGAAAGCGTAACAGCTCACTCATCTAGAGATTTTGCGTCGAAAATAATTGGGGCTAAGTATATTACCGAATTTGAGGATGCATTTTTTCTTCGGAAAAAATGCGTGGTAGGAGAGTGTTCCAATCTGCTGTGAAGAAGGACTCGTGAGAGCCTTTGGAGCGTTTGGAAGTAAGAATGTTGGCACAAGTAACCGCAATGATGCTGAGAACGCATCACGTCGAAAGATCAAGGTTTCCTTGGTAATGTCAATCAGCCAAGGGTTAGTCGGGCCTAAGGGAATG
>Ga0265296_1003376_pt1 | contig 14911 bp, 22 predicted proteins | sample MunlanPumphouse1_FD_189073 | JGI IMG/M metagenome (GOLD analysis project Ga0265296, IMG submission 189073) | Groundwater microbial communities from a municipal landfill in Southern Ontario, Canada - Pumphouse #1 | ecosystem: Environmental > Aquatic > Deep subsurface > Groundwater | place... | reverse complement strand
AGACGGCACCCAAAGAAGATGCCTTTTTAGTTGAGCTTAAAAAATGGAAGTCAGAGTTAACTAAAGAGAGTATTTGTTCTCCTTATGAAGTATGGAAAAAGTCTGTCGAGCTAGAGGAAAAAATGGACATAAGCGGAAGTGATAAAAAACTGATGGGAATTTGTTCGAGTATGATGGAGCTTTTTAAAGATAAGAGCAGAAGAGGTGCACAGGAATACAAGAGACAGTCGGTAATGATTCAACAGGCGGCTTTGAAGGAGGTGATGTCTCGGTTTACAGACGGGAAGTTTTTGGATGATAAAGCGCCGGAGTATTTTTTAGCAATGAGTGAAGTGTTCGCTTCCCTCAAACACAAAGGGGTGATGAATGGAGACGACTATTGTTTGTTTGCCGGCTTGAGAGGAATGGTATCTGCGGCGCTATTGTTTTCAAGTGCAGATTTTACAGTAGAAACTCCTGAGGTTGCTTGGGACGCCAATCATGACGTGGATCTATTGGTTTCCAAGGGTGGAAAAAATTTTAGTGTAAGTGTGAAATCAGAGATTGATCATCGAGATGCGGACACCGGTGAAGAGTTTACAGTCAAAGTAGAAAAAAGACCCAGTGGTTTACCTCAAAGTTACTATGATAAATATGTAAAACATATTTGGATCAATATTCCAAACCAAACAACGGAAGACGGAAGAATTTTTTGCGAACAAAGCTTTAAGGCCAGAGCTATCGGTTTGCCGTGCGCTTTCATGGTGGAGTATTTTAAAATGAGTTTGGGAAGAGTTCGAATTCCGGAGTAGAAAAATATTTCTGGTAAGATTGAGTTATATGGTTATAGAACACGAATTAATTGCTCTCTTGCGTCAGAAGTTTGCCAAGGTTATTGAAAATGTTGAAGAGGATTTTGATACCATCCGGGTGGGCAGAGCCAAACCCAGTCTAATCGAGAATCTCGGAGTGATGGCTTACGGGGGGAGAATGCGTTTGATGGAAGTAGCGACAATTTCGGCACCGGACCCCAACATGCTCATTGTAAGTCCTTTTGATAAAAGTCTGATGAGAGACATTGAAAAGGCGATTGCCGAAAGTGAAATGAAACTTTCGCCTGCGGTAGCCGGAGATATTATCCGCATAGTCATCCCGTCACTGACACAGGAACGTAGACTGGATTTTGTGAAACTTCTTAAACAAAAAACCGAGTCGGGAAAAGTAATGCTAAGACAGGCAAGACAAGATATTAAAGAAAAGATTGATGCGCTTAAGGAGAAAAAAGAAGTGTCGGAAGATGATATTTTTATGCTACTCGAACAGCTGGACAAGATAACGGGAGAGTTAAACGAGAAGGTGGAGGAGATGAGCAGGGCGAAGGAAGAGGAAATAATGGCAGTGTAAACAAAAAAATCCCCGCCAGTGGCGGGGAGGGAAGTTATTTTGGAGTTTTATTGATTTTCAGTTCGCCACGGGAGTAACCAAGAATGATAATTGATTCTTTGGGCTTAACCATGACACTTGAGTCATCGTTATCCATTCTAAATAGATACTGGACATACTCGCCTCGAAAAATAGGCCCGAGAAGATGTTCTGTTCTGATTGATGACCAGCGGTCGGTAAAATAAATTGGGTCATCTATCTTGGTAATCCAGAGGACCAGAGCTCGACCCGAGGACTCACTAAAGTCGCTGAAAATCACAGGAACGTATCCCAACCCTTGATGATCTTTATATTGGAAATAGTCTGCTCTAAATATCAGGGATTTAGGGGCCGGATTGAATGGGGGGAGAGCTGTGTCATTAAAGCACAGAAAGGGTTTGGGGAAGACTATTCCGTCGGCGATCTTAGCCATGTGGCCGTCGAGACCGATGCCTCCATCAACAACAGGAATGCCATCATAGATTTTGAAATCGAAAACAGTGAAACATTTCATAAAACCTCCTTTTGAAAGTGCGAATGAGGCGATTCTATCATATTCGTGTCCAATTGCAGTTAAATTGTTGTTAGAATTAATCAATGCAACTAATCGTTTTTATCTTAATGCTCTCGGTTTTGATCCTGATTCATGAGATGGGTCACTTTTTAATGGCCCGACTTTTTAAGATGAGGGTAGAGGAGTTTGGTATTGGACTGCCACCAAGAGCCAGAAGTTTGTTTAAACATAGAGGGACACTGTTTAGTTTAAACTGGCTCCCTTTAGGAGGCTTTGTAAAGCTTTATGGTGAAGATATGGAAAATCCGGAACAAGCATCTTCTCCAGAAGCGTTTTTTAACAAACCAATGTGGCAGAGAGCGGCGGTGTTGCTATCCGGAGTGATAATGAACTTTGTTTTGGGAGTAGTTGTTTTTGGTATCGTCTATTCATATTTAGGAATCCCCACGGAAACCAACAAGGTGATCATCGTGGATGTAGTTAAGGACTCTCCAGCTGCAATTGCCGGGGTTGAGGTGGATAGTTTGGTGAAGAAAATTGTTTCTGGAAAAAAGGAAGTAGTATTTGTGGGGATTGATGAGTTTGTAAAACAAATCGACAGTTTGAAGGGGAAAGAAGTGGAGATAACTTTGGAGGATAAAAATGGAGTAGAAAAAATTGTGAAGATAACTCCTCGAGTGAGTCCTCCGGAAGGACAGGGAGCGTTGGGGGTAGCTTTGTCGAGTGTGGAGATGAAAAAATATCCGATCTGGCAGATGCCTTTTAGAGGAGTGGTGGTGGGGCTTTCGGAGGCTTGGGGGTGGGGGAAAGAAATCGCCGGCAATCTGAAAATGATTGTGGTTAATCTAATTACCGGTAAAGGACTACCCAAAGATGTATCCGGTCCCGTGGGGATTTATCAGGTAAGTAAAGAGGTTTACAGAGTGGGTTGGGTGGCCGTGTTGCAGTTTATGGGAATACTTTCCATTAATCTCGCCATTTTGAATGTGATGCCTTTTCCGGCTTTGGATGGAGGTAGAGTGGCTTTCTTAGGTGTAGAAAAGATAATTGGTAAGAAGAGAAAAAATATGATTGAGGGATACGTGAATACAGGTGGAATGATTTTTCTTTTGGGCCTTATGGTACTCATTACTGTGAAGGATGTAATCAAGCTGTTTACAAGATAATCTGTTTTAAAACTACGGTTTTGGTTTTTGAAATATAGTTTATGATGGAGTTATGAAAGTTAAAGACTGTTTATTTTGTCAGATAGGGGAAAAAGAGGAACCTGCGGAGGTGGTTTGGGAAAGTTCGGAGTTTATTGCCATTAAAAACAAGTACCCGGTAGCTCCGGTGCACGTACTGGTTATGCCGAAGCACCACGTAAAAAAGGCCAAAGTTGGGACTAGCAAAAGTGGTATGTTCTGGGGTAAAATGATGCCAGTCGTTTTTGAGGTGGTTGCCTTGCTTGGTCTGGATAAAACCGGATACAAACTGGTAAATAACGGAGCCGGGTACAACCATTTTGAGCATGAACATATCCATGTCATGGGCGGAACAAAAACCGAACCAGGTGGAGCGACATAGGCGACAATAAAAACGTAAAACAAAAAACAGAAAGAGAGGTGCATTTATTTATGGCACTCGTTGCAAGAAAAAAACAAGGACAAACTACACAACAACTCATTAGTGAATTCAAAAAATTGACATATGAGGACTCCGGACTCGAAAGAGTAAAGTCTGTGGGAATGACTGGTTTCCAAAAACCTTCAACTGTGCGTAACATTAAGATGATCGAACTTCGTAAGGCTTCAGCTAGAATTCGTCGTCGAAACAAACGCGCGGCTGGGTTAACAAAATAATTTATACAATGCTTTACTCACAGCTAAAGTCTGAGTCGGTAACTGCCCAAAAGGCGGGAGATGCTCGTCTGTTGGGAGTTTTGCGCTTGCTTTTGTCTGAGCTTGGTTATGCTCAAGCCGATTATAAACAAGGAGAACTTCCGGATGAGGAGGTCATTCGTGTTTTAAATAAAGAAGCCAAAAAGCGCAAAGACTCAATCGAGATTTACGAAAAAGTGGGTGAAACGGTTCGTGCGGATCAAGAAAAATATGAGCTGGCGCTAATTGAAAAATATTTACCAGTGATGATGGGAGAGTCTGAAGTAGAGGCCGAAGTGGCTAAAATTGCGGCAGAAACCGGACTTACCGGGGGCCGTTTGATGGGGGCCGTTATGGGGAAGCTAAAAGGAAAAGCAGATGGGGGAGTAATAAATAAGATTGTGATGGCCAAGTACCAATAGTATGGTAAAACTTGATTTAGATATTACCGCTGATAGTAGATATCCGTTTGATAGAAATAGAGTAAGGAGGGCGCTCGTTAAAACCCTGGAAGAGCAGGAGATTGTTTCGGGAGTAGTAAAGATTTCCTTATCTGTAGTGGGGGAGAGAAAAATAAGGGAGTTGGAAAAGAAGTATTTTCATGAAGACAAAGTAACCGATGTGCTGTCTTTTCCTTTGGAAGAGGGAGTGGAGATGCCCGATGACTTTGATGGGCTGAATTTGGGTGACATTGTTATTTGTTATCCTCAAGCAAAAAGACAGGCAATCCAGTGGAACAGAATTATCGACGAAGAGATTGAGTTTTTGGCTTGTCACGGCCTTCTCCACCTTTTGGGTATCCACCACGATTAGAGTTAGGTTCGTGGTTGTGATATACTATGGGCGATTCAAGATCCTTAACACATATTATTTTCCATGGAGGTGGAGATGTCTGAGAAAATCACGGTATTGAGTGTTGAAGATGGAAGGAGAGTGGCATATCGAATCGTCGAGATGCTAAGAGGAAAAGCCTTCGATGTTGTTAACTGTCACTCGGTGTTTAACAGAAACATAACTGTTTTAGAAAGAGTGAGAGTTCGTTGTGGGCCGGTGGTTGTTGTCGGTACCCTGGTGAAGATTCCGCTGTATCCGCATCGGAGCCTTTGCTTTGATATTAAAGAAAACCCAGTGGTTATTTTTGAGTCTGACCGGCAGATAGTCATCTTGCGTAAATTGTCGGCGAAAGACACGCTGATCAAAGTCATTTTGATCAACTGAGAACGGAGATTGTGAAGAAGGGAGAAAAATGACAGTTAATAGGTACAAGGTGGTCATCTTGCGTTTAAACGAGATGTCAACTCCGATTAAAAAGTTAACCGAGTTGCTCTCAGGTCGCCTGTTTGATTTTAAATACAGACTGGCGAAGGATGGTGGATCGAGTACGGTAACAGATCAGAAGCTCAATCAAGGTCTTTTGAACCCGATTCGCCTGGAGGTGAGGGGTGAGAAGAACTATCGGAAAGAGTATCTGGTTTTCGTTGTCGAAGGCACTGATGATTTACTGGTGTCGGTGTCGGAATGGAAAGGGGTTTTGGATATCGAGATCAAGGACGACAAGGAAGTTCTCATTACCAATTATGAAGGTGATTGGTATTTGATTAACATTCACACATCAAACGGAAAATAAGGGAAGTTACCCGGGATTACCCCGGGTATTTTTTGTAAAAATGGGGGTTTAAAGCGATGAGGATGAACTAATTTCTTGTATTGAGTAAGTTTTGGTGATTTTCGAGAGGGCATTTGAAAAAGAAAATTGATATAGTGCAAGGAAAAACTGAGTGGTTGTGATAGGGTTATTAATAGTTGACACGAGTGAGGGGGACAACATAAGGTGTTAGTGTGAGTTTTTATCAAAAATATCGACCAAAGAAAATCGGTGAGCTGGACCTGGTGTCTGTTCGGGAGTCTTTGGAGTCGAGTTTGAAGAGTGGCAAGATATCCCACGCATACTTGTTTGTGGGACCTCGGGGGTCGGGAAAGACCAGTGCGGCCAGAATCCTTGCTCAGGTAGTAAATTGTGAGAAAAATCAAGGCAGGAAAGACGGTCTTGAAGAGCCATGTGGTAAGTGTGATGCTTGTGTGAGCCTGACCACCGGTAATAGTGTGGACGTTATTGAAATTGACGCCGCCTCCAGTGGTTTAGTGGACGACATCCGCGATCTACGCGAAAAGGTGCGTTTGGCCCCCGTACAGCTTCCCAAAAAGGTTTACATCATCGATGAGGTACATATGGTGTCAACGGCCGGGTTTAACGCTCTTTTGAAGACCTTGGAAGAACCCCCTAAACATGCAATTTTTATCCTTTGTACAACAGAAGCTCAGAAAGTGCCGGAGACGATCATTAGTCGCTGTGCCAGGGTGAATTTTACGAAGGCAACTAATAAAGAAATAGTGGGGTCTTTGATGAAGGCGGTCAAGGGAGAAGCTCTTGATATTGATGAGGAGGCACTGAGGGAGATTGCCGAAGCAACCGATGGCAGTTTCCGTGAGGGGCATAAATTTTTGGAACAAGTAGCGGCGTATGGAAAGACAATAGACTCGACTTTGGTTTTACAGGTTTTGGGAATTGTCGGACGGCAGTCGATAAAGAAGTTGTTGGAGGCTGCTAAAAATAGGGAGTCTGCGAAGATTGTGAAAATATTTGGAGAGATGGAAAAAGCGGGGATAAAAGCTCCAGTGTTGGCAACATCGTTACTGACGGAGGTAAAGTTTATGCTGGAAAACAACTTGGAGAGGGGTTTGGGCATTGATGATGAGATAAAGTTGGTAGATGAGTTAATTGAGGCCACCGACAAGATAAAAGTGTCACCATTGCCGCTATTGCCATTGGAAATTGCCTTGTTAACTTTAGCAATCGATGACAGCGGTGGAGGGGTGAGTGTCCCAAAAGTTGAGGCGCCTGCCCGGCAAGAGGAAAAAAAGGATGAGATGAAATCTGTAAGTGTGGATAGTGCCATACACGGGGAAGATTCGGAAAATAAGGACAATCTCGTTGTACAGAATTACGATGGTCCTTTAGTCAATATTGAAAAAATAAAGATGGAGTGGATGGATTTTATAAACGTGATGTCCGCCAGTTATGGACCATTGGCCGGAATGTTGCGGCTAGTGTCACCGGTGGATGTTAAGGGAAAGTCGCTAACGTTGTCGGTTACCTCGCGGTTCCAGCAAGATATGTTGGAGCGGGATGTAAAAAAGAAATTGATTGAAGAACAAATGACCAAGATCTGGGGACCGATGACTTTCAGGTGTGTCCTCGGAGAAAAAGGACCATCCAGAACGGAACCTGAGTTGCAGGATGTAAATGTTGAGCCAGTAAGTAAGGACACGGTTGAAGATAAGGGGATAATTGGGGCGGCGGAAAAGATTTTCGGAGGATGATATACAATAGGTTTTGAGAAAAGTTATTAATATATTTTTCAAAAATGTTCAACGGAATAAAACAGTTTGGTTCACAGGGTGCCGCCATTGCAAAATTGGCAATATTACAAAAGAAGATTCAGTCTCACAAAACCGAGGTTGAAGAAGATGGTGTTAAAGCCATTGTTACAGGAGACGGAAAATTGAAGGAATTATTCATTGACGACGAGAACATGAACAAGGCGGTCAAAGTGATTAATGAAGCTATTACCAAGGCTCAGAAGTACTCGGCTGAAGAAATGAAGGACTCAATGGGAGACCTTTCCAAGGTACTCGCAAACATGCCGAAAGGGATGTAATTGATATATGAGAAGTATCCGGCCGGTTCAGAAAGTGATTGACGCGTTTGAGTCTTTACCAGGGGTGGGACCGAAGTCAGCGGCGAGATTGGCGTACTATCTTTTAAATGTGCCTCAGGAAAAGCTAACCAAATTTGGTGAAGCTTTAGAAAATCTCAAAAAGAACACCAAGCTTTGTGCTTTGTGTTTTAACGTTGGGGAAGAAGAGTTTTGTCCGATATGCCAAGATGAGGATAGGGATAGATCACAGGTTTGTGTGGTAGAGAATGCCCTTGACCTTTTGGCTTTTGAGAGGGCTGATGGTTATAAGGGGGTATATCACGTGTTGGGAGGAGTAATTAATCCTTTGGCAAACATCGGACCGAACGATTTGCGGATTCCGCAACTACTGGCAAGAGTTAAGACGGGAGAAATAAAGGAAATGGTGATCGCCACTAATCCAAATATGGAGGGCGAAGCGACAGCGATGTATATTACGTCAAAAATCAAGGATATGGAGATCGGGAAGGGGATGAAAATTACGAGAATAGGGAGGGGTTTACCGACCGGAGCAGACGTAGAGTACGCTGATGGTCAGACACTTCTTCGAGCTTTGGAGGGTAGAAGTGAGATGTAGTAAAATACGGACAACAGCACTTTGAAGGAGGAAAAATGGGAATGATCGTCGTGCAGAGGACTGATGGTGAACGAGTTTCTGACTACTGTAAAAGAGTTTTTGAGAAAGTTTCTCGAGAAAGGGTGACGGTTACCTGTTTTATCGGCGAAAAGTTGTTTGAAGTAACGCCGAGTATGAATTTTGATTACGTGCAAGGATATTTCAAGGGTCTTCAGGACGGTTTGCGATCCTCGTTTTATTTAGAAGCGGACTGAGAAGACTGATATTGCCCCCGAAGAGGGGGCTTTTTGTGATTAAATGAAGGTAATGCCCGGTGTATTAGGTCAAGTTGGCCAAAGTGTGGCCGACAATTTATTCGAGATTGGTCAGAGTGCCGTAAAAGGGACGGTAGGGGCGGTGGCAGATATTGCTCATGGGTCGGTAGAACAGATTTCATCATCTTCCGTTCCGGTAGTGACGGCAGATAAAGAGGAAAATAAAAGTGTCGAAAGAAAAGGGGGGTTTGGTGAAATGAAGGAGGCTGAAAAAAGACGATTTGAGCAGGTAAAAGATGAGTTGTCCCGATACATTCAGAGAAAACGGATATTGGATCAGAAGATTGCGGAAGAAAAAATGATGGAGAAACGTCAGGAAACCGAAAAGAACGAACAGAAAAAAATGGAGCAAGAGTCTTGGGTAAAAAGAATAATAAACAGGTCGCAGACAACAACCGAAAAGGGAAGGATAGCGGAGTAGGCATTTGCTACTTTATTACGGTACAATTTGGATATGTTGCATCTCTATAACAGTCTGACAAAAAAGGTGGAGGAGTTTGAGCCTATTCATAAAGGGCAGGTGGGGATGTATGCTTGTGGCCCGACGGTTTATGGTTTTACCCATATTGGACACGGTATTAAATATGTTCATGATGATATATTGCGACGAGTGCTGGAAGTTCTGGAAGAGATGAAGGTAACTCATGTGCAGAACGTGACAGATGTGGGACACTTAACATCGGATTCCGACAGTGGTGAAGACAAGATGGAAAAGGGGGCGGCAAAGATGGGTAAGACTGTTTGGGAGGTAGCGGAGGAGTTTACCGAGTATTTTAATAAGGTGATGGAACAGTTGAACGTTTTGCCCCCGACGGTGGTGTGTAAGGCGACCGAACACATACCGGAACAGATTGCCTTGATTGAGAGAATTTTGGCAAATGGGTATGGATATGACACGCCGGAGGCAGTTTATTTTGATGTAACTAAATTTGCAGATTACGGCAAGATGTTCAACCAGTCGTTTGACGACAGAGCGGTTGGTGCTCGTGAAGAAGTGGAGACAGGGGAGTATAAGAAACATCCGGCAGACTTTGTATTGTGGTTTAAAAGAGTGGGGAGGTTTGCTAATCATGTAATGCACTGGGAAAGTCCTTGGGGAGACGGTTTTCCGGGGTGGCACATTGAGTGTTCGGCGATGAGCATGAAGTATTTGGGAGAACAGTTTGATATTCACACTGGTGGGGAAGACCACCTTTCAATTCACCATCCAAATGAGATTGCCCAAAGTGAGGCAGCAACAGGTAAAAAGCCTTTTGTAAAATACTGGATGCACACTGCTTTTTTGATGGTTGATGGCAAGAAGATGAGTAAGAGTTTGGGGAATTTGTATAAGTTGACGGACTTGGCAGAAAAAGGGTTTTCACCATTGGCATTGCGTTACTATTTTTTGACGACACACTATCGTAAGCAGATGAACTTTACTTGGGAAGGTCTAAGTGGAGCAAAAACAGCTTTGACAAAATTAAATAAGATGGTAATCGATTTGGCCGATATTCCGGTAACTGCCGATGGATGGTCTCCTGAGGGGAGCGAGTATTACAAAAAGTTTGTAGAAGCGATGGAGGATGATTTGAATACATCGTCGGCGCTTTCCGTTGTTTGGGAAATGATGAAGAGTGAGATATCGGATGCGGCAAAGAAAAACCTAATTGTCGTTATGGATTCTGTTTTGGGACTTAACTTGGGTACAGAAGAAGAAAAAAATATGGGAGTTCCTGAGGATATAAAAGAACTTTTGGATAAGAGAGAAGAGTTTCGAAAAGCAAAAAATTGGGAACAGTCGGACGCTTTGCGTAAAGAAATCGAGGACAGAGGATACAAAGTCGAGGACTATGCCGGTGGGGCGAAGGTAGAGAAGATTTGATTGTGTTAGACTGATTTATGGCTTTAAAAAGACCCTACATGGTGATGTTGTTGGTGGTGTTCGGCCTGGCCGGATGGAAGGTTTGGGACGTAGCGACGAAGGGAAACGAGAAGGTGTTGGCTTTGACGGCTACAAGAACAATGGAAGAAAGGGTGACCTCTTTAGAAAATAGGGTTTATTCTTTGGAAAAAAATGCCGGTTTAATTTCTTCTAAAAGTACGAGTAAGACAAAGGAGTCTTTCGTGTCCCTGTTGGGTGGAGATATAGGCAGTTTTGACTGGACAAAAATTTCGGGGACAGACTTTACCCTCGACACTTCTTTGTATGGGAAAACGGTAGAAGTCTCCTGGCAAGGATGGTTGCAGGGAGCGGGAGCTGTTCGACTTTATGACGCGACCAATCATCGAGCGGTAGACTTTAGTGAGTATGTTTCGGGTAGTGATGGAAAAAAGAGTTTTTATTCCAAGGCGATGTCGATCTGGAGAGGACAAAATCAGTATTATATTGAAGGTAAGACAACCAGTGGGGTAATAACCTTGTCGGCGCCTAGGTTGAAGATCGTGACTAAATGAAAGACTGGTTGGTATACATTCTGGAGTGTCGCGACGGAACATTTTACACAGGGATAACCGGTGATATTCGGAATCGTGTGACAGCACACAATGAGGGTAGAGGGGCAAAATATACCAAAGGAAGAGGTCCTGTTCGGTTGCTTTACGACGAAAAAGTGCAGGGAAGAAGCGAGGCATTAAAAAGAGAGATGGAGATTAAAAAGATGAGCAGGAGTGAAAAAATGGGGTTGATGGGAATTTTGGATAAAAAGGTGGTAGAATCCTGAGTAGAAAATCACATTGAAATTGGGGAGGTAAAAATGTTGCCAGTGTTTATGAACAATGACTTGGGTGGGGTTGTTTATGTTGGGAAGAACGAGTTATGTGTCCGTTTTTCGGTGGGGGTTGAGCATACCTTTCGGATTGATACCAATAAGTTATTGGAGGTTTTGGAGTCTCGTTCGAGGGATGAGTGGGAAACAGACAAGTTTTTGATTGAACCCATGTATCGGGATTCCAGTGGAGCACTGATGGTAATTATTACGGTTAAGTTCTCCAAACAGGACGACGACAAAGCCACCGTCTTTCGATGTGATTTAATCACGGCATTGAAGGCTGTGGAATGTTTTGTTTGAGTAGGTTCACCCCCACCTTAAAGGTGGGGTTTTTTATTGGCTAGACTTCAATAAAGCCTTTTTCGAGGTATTTGGGAAGTTCGGAAAGATTAATGAGGATGAAACAGTACTCATCATCTTTAGAGTCAAAAAAAATGAGTGTTTGCCCGGTTGGTTTGAGGTGTAAGTTGGCCTTGCTGACGATTTCGAGGGGTTTGGTCTCCGAGTCCAGATTAAATTGATAGTCTTTTCCTTCAATTGTTACGGTTTCAACCCAGTCTCCGTTTATTTGTTTCGGCCTGACGCCATTTATGTCGAGATGGGGGACAATCTGTTTAATGTTGAAGGCGACATCTTCGGCATCGAAGTTCCAGTCAACCCCAAAGGCTTTTTTATCACTGAGAGCCTGATCAAAAATAGCTTGTTTTTCAGATTGAGTTAGAGTCATTGTAATATTTTAGCACCGAAGTGTTAGAATAGGCACAACCGAACCTTGAAATTTTGACTAGTGAGAGGAGGAGTGATGACTCAGTGTTGTGGAAAGATACCTGTTCCGGATGATGTTTCGGAGATAAAGAAGTCTGCTGAAGCCTATGGAAGAAAATTCCAAGGAGACATTGGCGAAAGTGATGCTGCTCACATTGCGGTACACGAGCTGGGTCTTAACGGGGAGTTTTTTGATCCCAAGCATACTGGTTTGGATAGTGTATATCGTGACGATAAGGGTACCTTGGTGTTATTGGAGTCGAAGTTTTCCCTAGCAGGGAGACTGGAAACGACAAAACACGGCAAACAAGGTTCTGTAGAATGGATCAGATACAAAGCAGAACAGATGATCGATCCAACATCATCACTGTATTCACCGGACAACGCAAAAATTGGTGAAGAAATTCTAAGAGTAGGTCCTGAAAAGGTTCATTATGTAAAGGTGCACAGGCACCCTGAAACGTTGGAATCAAGAGTTGACTGGGTTAGATAGAAAGGAGGAGAAGCAATGATTACCCAAGAGTATATTTTGAAAGAGATTGATAGATTTGCAGAAAAGGTAAAAAAGTACGACTCCGAGTATCGCCAAAAAGACAAACTTCCCAAAAATCATGAGCTTCGACCATATCGGTGGTGCTCAAGAGACATCGTTTTTTCTTTGCTGATGGTTAAACACGAGCGTTATGGAAATTATTTGTATGCTGATCTTTGTCTGATTGCCAATCCTCCGCAGTACTATGAAAATAGCGGGGCGGGGGTGGCAATGGGTTTTTTGCTTTCCGAAGCTTACAAGTGCGGAACAACGATGGAGATAGTATTCGGAAAAAATGTTGAACCAAGGTTGGAAAATGGACAGCAGAAATCAAGAGTACCAGCCTACATCTGTGATTTGGCGATTGATTTGGGGGTATCTCTCAAACATGTTTTTGAGGGCCATATATCCCCATTTGAAGCAAGACAGATGTACATGGGTTTGGCCGGATTTTCAAAAACTGCTCAAGAAAAAATCATGAAACTATCTGTTGGGGGGAAATTAACTCCCGAACGGGTGTGTTTTTTGGTAATGGGTGGTTTATGGAGTTTACCGGAAGCAGAAGCTTTGATATTGGGGTCAGCACATCCAGAAGATGTATTGACGTCTGCGTCCGATCCAGCCTTGCGCCATTTGTATCTCGACGACCTATTGGCCGCCAGAGGAGCAATTTTGGGTGGAGTATTGGATAGGAAGCTCCTGAAGAAAGAACTGGTGATAAATGGCCAGATTGTGGAGTCGGAAGACGAAGAAAATGATATTACCTTCGATTTTGACGAAGAGTTATACGCCAAGATATATAAGTTTGGGGAGAAGTTGGAGCTGCCTTGGGTTGAGGGAAAGAAAGTAGAACTGTCCCCAGATGTGAGTTTGGCTGTTTTGGTTCGCTCAAGAACGAGCAGCGAGATTTTGGAAGGTGCCGATCGTGATCTTGAGCATCTTAGTGCACTTGTGAGTAAGTATAGGGGGTCTGTCGTAGGATTACTTTACCCAAGAGATTGGGAAGAGATCCAAACGGATAGAAGACTGAGTCTCAAACGTCAAATAGAGGCGGCAGGGGTTTATCTGATGACGTCTCCGGAGAGTGTTGCGGGTTTGGATAAAGAGGCGATGAGACGTTTGGAAACAGGAAGGATGGTGAGACATGAGTGAGAGTAGGGTTACCCTTTTGGCTTTAAGTGATGAGTCTTGCGTGGTCGATAAAGTTGACTTGCGTAGTTTGATGCTTAAGGCAGTGCGGGTGGAGCAGAGGATGGTAAAAGGGGTAAACCTGGAAGACGAACAGCGTCGTTACCATATTCTCTGTGACCGAATTGAGTTTTATGGCCATCGCAAGTTATCAGAACGAGTAGGCAATTTTGTGGAACTTGAAAGTGATTATCTAGAGGTAATTAAAAACCTGAGTAAACACTTTCAAGAAGAGGTGATCGAAGCAAGGTTGGCGGCAGATTTTTGCCCTCGAGAGCTGGTTGAGCAACACATTGGCCGGTTTGAAAGTTTAGCCAACAAGCTAAATCTGTTGGGAGACGGGAGTGTGCAAAGGAAAATAAACTTCTACCGCTTGGCATTAAAAAGTGGTTGGAATGTGATTGAGTTGCATATTCCCTGGTCACAATCGCGAAATGAGTCGGATGGGTCTGTTGATTTTGATGAATTAAAAGCGTCCTTTTTGGCATTGAAAGTGGCTGACGAGATTACTGACATGGCAGATCGAAGTCCATTTTTGGGCCTTAGGGATCAAATTCAAAAGGTAATAAACCAAGTTTCCAAGGGTATTCCGGCGGCGGTAAGTTTCAGTGACCTGAGACACGATGTGATTGCCGAGGTACTACACGACTTTGTGTTTTCCAGTGGGAGACCAATGTATTTGCCGGTGACCTACGCTGATGGATCAGTTGCCAGTCCGTTTCCGATTCACTGTGTTAAATCGAGATCGGTCGAAGCGATGAAGGTGTTAAGGGAAGAACCAATACTGAAAGTTGGCCAAATGAGTGCCAGACACCTAGAAATGGACTTGGAGATGAAAGTTTATTTTTTCCGAAACCAGGAAATTTCTACTGGGAGATCGGCCGCAGAGATCGACAAAGTGGCTTACGAAAAAGCCAAAGAACTGTTTTTAAAAATGAGGACCGAAGGAAGTTTCCGGATTGGTTATTATCAGACCGGATTTCAGCCAGCGGTGGTTGGTTTTTATCGAGCACTTGCCGAAGAACTAGTGGCTCGAGCAAAAATGCAGCCTACGATTGAAGTAATTCCTTATTACTTTTTGGTGGGGAGTTACAAAACGGGCAAGATTTGGTGCTAGTCAAGATGATTACCGAGAGTATCAATTACTCTCGGTTTTTTTTGTACCTTGCAGGAAACCCCGGGTGAGGAACCACGAACCCGGGGATGAATGAGCAGAGCAACCCGAAGGGGTGCTATGCTTTCCTCATGAGAAT
>Ga0265296_1003375_pt1 | contig 14912 bp, 13 predicted proteins | sample MunlanPumphouse1_FD_189073 | JGI IMG/M metagenome (GOLD analysis project Ga0265296, IMG submission 189073) | Groundwater microbial communities from a municipal landfill in Southern Ontario, Canada - Pumphouse #1 | ecosystem: Environmental > Aquatic > Deep subsurface > Groundwater | place... | reverse complement strand
ACCTGCACCTTCTCGTATCCCAGGGCCCGCAATTGTTTGGCGGCCTTCTCCGCCAGTTCGGCACGGATATCGATGGTCCAGACCTTGTCTGTAAGCTCCCCCAGAATGGCGGCCTGATAGCCGGAGCCGGTGCCCACTTCCAGGACTTTATCCCCCGGCTTGATTTCCCCCCACTCGGTCATCAGGGCGACGATATAAGGTTGGGAGATGGTCTGGCCGGAGCCGATGGGCAGGGGGTGGTCTCCGTAGGCCAGGGGCGCCAGGTGCTCGGGCACAAAGAGGTGCCGGGGCGTCCGGGTCATGGCTGCCAGCACCCGGGGGTCGCTGATGCCCCGGGCCTGGAGCTGTTGGGAGACCATGCGCTCCCGGAGAGGCTGATAGGGGTCCTCTGCCTGGGCCGCGCCCAGGCTCAGCAGGCTTCCCAGCAACAGCAAACCCAAGAAGGCCAGGATTCGAGATTTCATAGTCATAGTAGTTTATACCCGCCTTAAACTCGTTGCCACCCCCCCCTCACCCTAACCCTCTCCCCCCCTGGGGGGAGAGGGAAGAAGAGGAAGGAATTTTGGGCAACTGCTATAATATATTGGTAACTATCGAAATCTTTTCACGAAAAACCAAAAACGAAAAACCAAAAACCCAAAACGCTATCATCCTCCCCCATCCTTTGCTTCCGGCTTCAAGGCGGTTAGCCCCAATTGTTGATAGGCCTCTTGCATTTTCCGAACTATGGCCTGGGCCATCAGGAGGTGGCCCGATGGTTTCAGGTGGCCGCTATCAGAAAAATAGGACCGGGGGTCGAGGAGGCTGGAGAAGACCTCCTTCATGGAGAGATGATAGACGCCCTCCCCGGCCAGGGACCGGCCCAGGGCGTCTAGGCCGTGGTCTTCGAAGTGAAATGCCTGGGGTCCGTCGTTGATCAGGCGGCACTGGGTGATGAGGAGCAGGGGCACCCCCCGGGCCCGGGCCAGGGCCGCGTTTTCCCGGGTGGTTTCCCGGGCCAGCCGCACCCGGGCCCGCACCTCTTCCGGGTCCGGGTTGGCCGCCACCTGCGCGTCCGCGTCCTTGGCCGCGAATTTCAAGCGAATCTGGTCCGGCACCAGCCGCCAAAAGACCTTCTCCACCTTGGCTTCATAAAGACGGCGGAAAATGAACACCTTCATGGGCCAGTTCCGGGGATGCCAGGTCTTGAATTCCTGGCTGCGGCGAAACTCCCGCTCGTCTTCGTACTTATTGGAATCGTTGACATGGAGAACGATGAGGCTGGGTTCGAACTCCAGGGCTTTTCGTAACACCACCTGGCAGCGCCGGGCCCCGTAGCCGGGGAGCGCCAGATTCACGGCTTCGGCCTTAACGGCATGATGCTGCAGCTCCGTTCCCAGGAGAAAGGGGTAGGCTTCCTTGAAGCTGGGGCCCCGGGGCACGGAGTCGCCGATGACCATGACCCGGAAGGTTCCCGGAGGCCGCTGCCGTTGGAAGGATTGGGGATGAAAGCGGCGTCCCCCGGCCCGAAAGAGCTGCACCAAGCCGTCCCGGCGCTCGTCAAAGCCCGCGTCCGGACTGTAGCCGTAGTCGAAGCGTCCGGAGATGTCCTGGGCGAAAAAAAGGCGCGCGCCGATCTCGGCCACGCCCAGCAGCAGGACCGCAAACAGGAAAGCAGGGGTGAGCCACTTTTTCATCTTCATCAGAACTGAAAGTAAATGAACTCTGTATCGTGCTCCGTGGAAGAGACGATCAACAGGAGCATCAGGGCATAGACCAACCCCCGGGCCGGCCAGGACAGATGCCGGAGACTGGTTTCGTCCCGGTATTTCCAGGTCAGGAGTTGGAGGAGGATCAGCGGCGCGGCGTGGAGCAGAAGCCAGAGGGAGGATGAGGCCCAGGGGAGACTGAGCCCCGTGTGCCAATGGCCCAAGGCCGCCAGCCAGATACCCAGTTGGTGCAGGTTGGGACTCCGGAAAATGGCCCAACCTACCAGGATAAAGACCCACATCAGGGCCATGGCCAGGGCGCCGCGGTAGGAACTGGCAGAAGTCTCGTCTCCCAAAGAGCGCAGGCCCGGGACCACCCGGTAAAGAATCAGCAAGAGGCCGTGATACGCGCCCCAGAGCACGAAGATCCAGTTGGCCCCGTGCCACAGACCGGCCAGGAGCATGGTGACCGCCAGGTTGCGGATCGTCTCCCAGTTGGCGCCCCGGTTGCCCCCCAGGGGAATGTAAAGATAATCCCGGAACCAGGTGGACAGCGAAATGTGCCACCGGCCCCAGAAATCAGAAGGGTTCTTAGCAAAGTAAGGGAACCGGAAATTCTGGACCAGGTCAATGCCGAAGAGTTTGGCTGAGCCCCGGGCGATATCGGTATAGCCGGAAAAATCGCCGTAAATCTGAAAGGCAAAGGCCACCACCCCCAGACACGCCCAATAACCGTTGAGCGGGGTCTGGGGATCAAAGACGTAATTGGCCAGCAGGGCGCAGTTGTCGGCCACAAAGACCTTTTTAAAGAAGCCCACGATAATCAACCGCAGGCCGTCATGAAGATAGTCCGGTCTGAACGCGGCCGTTTGCTGGAGTTGGGGGATTAAATGCCGGCCCCGTTCAATGGGCCCGGCCACCATCTGGGGGAAAAACGCGTCGAAAGTGGCGAAAGTCAGGAGGCTGGGGCAGGCCGGGGATTGGCCCCGATAGACATCAATGACGTAGCCCAATGACTGGAAGGTGTAAAAAGAGATGCCCACGGGCAGGATGATGTTCAGCAGCACTTTATTGGGCTGCATGCCCAGGAATTCCAGCATGGTCCGGGCGGAGTCCAGAAAAAAACCGCAGTATTTGAAAAATCCCAGGATGCCCAGGCAAAAGCCGATGCTGAGGATCAGAAAAGCCCGGCTGCGCTTTTCCCGGGCCAGGAGCCAGATGAGTTCGTGCCCGGCAAAAAAGGCCAGACCCAGGGCCGCGGCCACGGCGACGATGAGGAGATTAATGCCGGCAGCGGGGAGAAAAAAGGAGCAGCTTAACAGCCAAAGCGCGGGGAGCAGGGCCAGGAGCAAGACCCGGGCCGCACCGGGCCGTTTCCCCTCGATACTCAGGGCGCAGAGGAAGTCGATGGCCGTGGTGGCCATCACCAGGGCCAGAAAGCGCACGTCCCAGCAGGCATAAAAGACGTAGCTGGCCGCCAGGAGCAAAAGCAGCCGCCCTCTCCCCGGCAGTCGCCAGTAGAGGAGCAGGACCAGAGGCAGGAATAAGAGATATTGCCAGGTGATAAAAGACATGGGGCTCTGTTCCGAAAAATAGGCCTCACGCAAAGACGCAAAGGCGCAAAGACGCAAGCACAAAATCTAGGGTCAAAGGCCTAGGAGGAATTGTTCAGAAAAATTATTGTTGCCTTATATCTTACCTGCAAAGAAGAGGGCGGGCAAGGATTTCCCCGGCAGCTGCCGCGGCAGCGCGGCACCGTCCGCCATTCTAATCTCGTCGGGCCAATACCAGGAGCCGGGCCTCCCCGGTAAGAGGCAAAAGATAGGGGTGGAGCTGCAAAGACCCTAAACCCAGGGAGGGGCATTGCTTCCGGGCCTCATCCACTTCCGCGGCCGCCAGGTTCGGCCCTTTAAGAGCCAGAATCCGGCCCCCGGGAAGGAGCAAAGGGGCCGCTATCTCCAGGAAACGGCTCAGGGGAAACGCGGCCCGGGAGGCCACCGCTGCGAAACGGGGACCCCACTGCCGGGCCAGCGCCGGCGTCAGGTGCACCTGGGCCACCTCCACCCCCTCAAGCTTAAGCAAGGACGCCAGGTATTGGAGGAAGGCCGCCTTCTTGGCCCGGGCCTCCACCAGGGTGAGCGTGAGGGAAGGCCGGGCCAGTTTTAGGGCCAGGCCGGGAAACCCCGGGCCGCTGCCCAGGTCCGCCAGGGAGGCCGCGTCCCCCAGATAAGGGAGGACCGCCAGGGAGTCCAGGAAATGCTTGATCACGATGTCCTGGGCGGTCTTCAGCCCGGTGAGGTTGACCCGGGCGTTCCAGCGCTGCAGTTCTTCTAAATAAAGGCGGAATTGATCGAGGGCCGGGGATGGCAGTTCCAGTCCTAAGGCCGCGATTCCTTCTATGAACAAATCCATAGGCGGGGAACTGGGAGAGCGGGTCATAATGGAGGTAACTCTGTTTTAGTTAAAAACATGTACGGGATTGGGGGAGGGGTAAGGGCATAAGCACCAACATAAGCCTTTATTGTCATTCTGAGCGAAGCGAAGAACTTCCTGGTTCCTGGGAAAAAAGAGAGATTCTTCACTCCGCTTCGCTCCGTTCAGAATGACAAACATTGTTTAAGCAGCTGTAGGGCGGGTATTGCCCGCCATCTATGCTGCCATTAGGAGTTATGCCCGGCGCAGGCTGGAAAGCCTGCGCTACCAAAACTGTCCTTAAAATCTTACTTCCCCAAACAGAACTCCCCAAAGATGCGGTCCAGGACCTCGTCCCCCACTTCCTGGCCGGTGATCTCCCCCAGTTCCCGGATGGCCTCCTGGAGTTCCAGGGCCACCAGTTCCCAGGGGGCAGCCGTCTCCTTTAAGAGATTCCGGGCCTGGTGCAGGCAGGTAAGGCAGCGGTGCAGATGCCGGTAATGCCGGGCCTGGGTGACCATCTCCCCGGTGGCGTTCAGGCCGCCCTGGAGGGCCAGATCCACGATCTGCTTTTTCAGGTCTTCTACGCCCTGGCCGGTGAGCGCGGAAATTTTAGTAACCGGGAGGGAGGTGGCCTCTTCCAGGTCCAAAACGGGCAGTTCCTGGGGGAGATCCACCTTATTAATCACCGCCAGTCCAGGTTTGCCGACCAGATCCGCCAGATCCCGGCGCGCTGCCGGGGTCAGGGGCAGGCTGCCATCCAGCACATAGAGGACCAGGTCCGCCTGGGCCAGACGCTCCCGGGTGCGCGCAATGCCCAATTCCTCCACTCGGTCCTGGGCCGGGCGCAGCCCCGCGGTGTCGCTGAGGCAAACCGCCACGCCCCCCAGGGTGATGACTTCCTCGATGGTATCCCGGGTGGTGCCGGGAATTTCCGTAACGATGGCCCGGTCCCGGGCCAAGAGGCTGTTCAGCAGGCTGGATTTGCCCACGTTGGGCTGCCCGGCAATGACCACCTGCAGCCCCTCCCGGAGGAGGCGTCCTTCCTGGTACGTGGCCGCGAGGGTCTCCAGGGCTTTGAGGGGCAGGGCGAGAGAAGCGGCCAAGACCGGGGCCTGGAGATCATTGGTCTCTTCCGGAAAATCCAAAGCCGCGTCCACCCGGGCCAGGAGGTCTATCAGGGCCTCCCTGGTCTCCTGCAGGCCCCGCCCCAGACGGCCTTCCAGGTGGCTCGCGGCCACCTTCAGGCCGGCCTCGGTCCGGGCCTGGATCACCTCCAGCACCGCCTCCGCCTGGGTGAGATCGATGCGTCCGGAAAGAAAAGCCCGGAGTGTGAACTCCCCGGGACGGGCCGCCCGGGCCCCCTGGGCCAGGCACAGCTCCAGGATACGCCGGAGCACGCTCCAGCCGGAATGGCAGTGGATTTCCACCACGTCCTCCCGGGTATAGGTCTGGGGTCCCCGCATAATGGTGAGGAGAACTTCGTCAACTGTTTCCCCCGAAGGGGCGATAATCTGGCCCAGATAGAGATGGTGGGAAAGAAGGCGGGACTTAGGGCGGCGGGGACGGAAGAGGGCGGCGGCGATGGTCTCCGCGGCCGGGCCGCTGAGGCGGACAATACCGATGCCCGCCTCCCCCAGGGGGGTGGAAATGGCCACAATGGTGTCGGCCGCGTCCTTCGGCGTCATGAAAGGTTCGAGGTGTCCTCCTGGCCCTCTCTCTTTTTGGTGGGGTAGATGATCACCTTCTTATAGAGACCCTCCCCCCGGCTCAGGGTTTTCAACTCCCGGTCGTTCTGGAGGGTCAGGTGCACTATGCGGCGGTCATGGGGATTCATGGGATTAAGGGTCACGGGTTTACCGCTGCGCTTAACTTTGTCGCCGTTTTTCATGGCCAGATGCACCAGGGCCTCGTCATGGCGTGCCCGGTAAGATTCCACGTCAATGCTGACCCGGACCTTCCGGCGGCTCTTTTTGGCCAGGATCTTGCTGATCAGGTACTGCAGGGCTTCCAAAGTCTGGCCCTGCTTGCCGATGAGCAGGCCCGCATCCTCGGTTTCGATGTTTAAGATGATCCGGTCGTCTTCCTGACGCGCCGCTACCTTCCCGTATTCCTGCATCTTTTCCAGGAGGTGTTCCAAGGTCTCCTGGGCCAGGGGCAACAGGGACTCCTGGGGCTCTTCCCGGAGGGCCGCGCGAATCTTGGCTTTGCGCCCGCCGATGCCGAAGAGGCCTGGAGACCCCACCGAGATTATTTCTATCTCCAGTTCCTCCGGAGGAACCTGGAAATGAGCACACGCGTTCTCAATGGCCTCTTCGGTGCTCTTGGCTTCGAATTCTCTAGACTCCATCGATCCTCCCCCAGGATGATCTACGTGAGGTATTTGTTGGTGTAATGCTGTTGGATGATGGACAGGACATTGTTCACCAGCCAATAGACCACCAGGCCGGAGGCGAAATTCAGAAACATGAAGGTGAAGACTATGGGCAGAAACATCATCATCTTGGCCTGGGTGGGGTCGCCCGGTGAAGGGGTCATCTTCTGCTGAATAAACATGGTGGCCCCCATGACGATGGGGGTGATAAGCAGGGGGTCCTTGGTGGACAGGTCCGCGAGCCAGACGATATCGGTGAACGGCAGAGTAGAGAGAAAAGGAGCGTGGCGTAACTCTATGGCATACCCCAAGACATTGTAAAGAGCGATAAAGAAGGGGAGCTGGATCACCATGGGCAGACAGCCGGACAAGGGGTTGACCTTGAAGGTGCGGTACAAGGCCATTAACTCCTTGTTCATGGCCTCCTTGTTGTCTTTATATTTCTCCCGGAGCTTGGCCACCTTGGGCTGCAGCTTCTGCATCTCCTTCATGGATTTGTAGCTTTTGTGGTTGGGATAGAAAAATAGCACCCGGATGAGAATGGTGAGGATGATAATGGCCCAACCGTAGTTATGTACGTAATTATTTAAGAAATTCAGGATATAGAGCAAAGGCACGGCCAGGATCTGAAACCAGCCGAAATCCACGGCCTTCTCCAGGCCGAGGTTCAGGGATTTAAGATCACTGAGCTCCTTAGGCCCGAAATAAAGGGTGTAGGACAGCGCCGCGTCTTGCCCCGGGGCCAGGGTGGCCGGTGTTCTCAGTACCACATCCATGGGGCCGGGATGGCCCTCTTTCACCGTCAAGACGGCCTTAGGCGCGGCCGTGGGCGCCACTGCGGAGAGGAAATAGCCTTCGTCCAGACCGGCCCAGTCCACTTTGCCGGTAAAGGTCTTGAGTTCCTTGACGCTGCCGACCTTGAGTTGTTCCAGTTTGTTATTGATGGAGCCATGGAACCCCAAAAATGAGAAGCGGCTGGCATCTTCTCCGGAGTAATCCCCAATCAGCCCCAGATCGATCTGTCCTTCCTGATTCTGTTTGCTGCGGTTCTCGACTTTGACCCCCAGATCAAAGGCGTAATTGTCAGCGCGGAAGGTAAAGGTCTTGGTGAAAACCAGGCCTTCGGGACTGACGCCGGTAAATTTCAAGGCCGCGGTCTGACCGGGTTTCAAGGTCAGTCCGGACTGGGAGGCCTCATAGAGTATCTGCCCCGGCACCTTCAGATTCTGCCCCTCCCAACTCAGGGTCAAAGGCAGCGCTTCCCCTTTTTTAACCCGCACCAAATCTTTCAGCGCGGTATCCGCTTTTCCCGGGTCCTGGTACTTTTGGATCTCAAAGTCCACGGGGCCCAGTTGAAAGCGGCTCTGGGGCTGGAAAGGCATGGCCTCCCGGTACTTTTTCAACTGAAAGCTTTTCAGGGCCCCGCCCTGTTCGGTAAAGACCGCCTTGAACAAGGGGGTGTCCACGGTGACGTCCTTGGCCTGGCGGGCCAGGCGAGGCGGTGGCGGAGGCGCGGGCCGCGCCCCCGGAGCGGCTGCAGGAGCAGCTGCCGGAGGAGTTGCAGGTTTGACTTCTCCCTGGGGGGCCGGGGTCTGCGGGACCACCGGACCCCGCATCCTTTCCCCATAATAGATGAAAAAGATGAAGATGAGAAAGCTTAAAGCCAGGGCAATCAAGGCCCGTTTTTCCATGATAGACTCCTCAGGGCACAGGGTCCCAACCACCGGGATGGAAGGGGTGGCAGCGGGCCAGACGTCGCAGGCTCAACCACAAGCCTCGCCGGAAGCCGTACCGCTCCAAGGCCTCCGCGGCATAATGGGAGCAAGTGGGGGTAAAGCGGCAACAGGTCGGTATCAGGGGGGAAAGCGCCAGTTGATATGCCCTGATCAACCAGAGGGCAGCTCTAGTCAAACCTTTTACCCTTCACCCGGGTGAGCAACACCCGGGACAATTCCTCTTGAACCTGGTGGTAATCCAGGTCGGCGGCCCCTTTCTTGGCCATAATGATCAGATCTTCCTGGGGGAGCTTTTGCCGATGGCGCCGGAAAAATTCCCGAAGCAAGCGCTTGACCCGATTGCGTTTGACCGCCTTACCCAGACGTTTGGTCACCGCCAGTCCCAGCCGGGGCCGAGAATCAGGCGTGGGCATCAGCGTAATGCCGAAATGCCGCGTATGCAGCCGCCGCCCCTGGGCCATGGCCCGGAGAAAATCGGGCCGGCGCAGGAGGCGATCAGCCTTGGTGAAGCCGGCGCTTCCCGGGGATCGAGAGATCAAAGCAGGGGCGGAACTGTGGCTGCCCTCAGAAGGTAGGCTCAGAAGGGCTCCACGGTTCTCAAACCGTCAGGCGCTTCCGGCCTCTGGCCCGGCGGCGCTTCAATACCCGACGTCCTCCCCGGGTGTCCATCCGGCTCAAAAAACCGTGGGTGCGCGCCCGGCGCAAATTGCTGGGTTGAAATGTGCGTTTCATGGAGAATTATCCTTCGGACCCGGAATTTACAAACTTTTTATAAAACATTAATCCCTCCCTTTGTCAAGGGTAGGGGCAAGTTTTGTCCTTCGTGAGAAGGCCGTTTTCTTAACTTGTTATCATAATATATTACCCCGAATAATGCCGCATATTCTGAGACAAATTTAGTTAACCGGTTGACACAAGGGGTTTTAATTAGCAGAGCGGCTGCTTCCCAAAGGCCATCCGGGAAAGCTGCGCACAAGTGACCCTGAGGCAAGAGCCCAAGAACCTGGCGGGGCGGGCCTCCGTGCCCGCTTTCAGTCCCCGAAAATTATAACATTTTCCCTCCGGAAAATATCAAATTGTCGGAGCGGACCCGGCGTGTCCCCCATCTTAAGGCGCACACCCGGGTGCGTCCCTACAAGGGACCGGCAGTCCCCCTGGGCCGTTTTGGCAAGCTCTCCGCAGAGATCAGCCCAAGCTGCGAATAACATTGATTTTTGGGTCGTTTTGTGAATACCATAATCCCCACGAAGGGACTTGTCCCGGTTATTTGCATCCATGGCCCGGATTAAGGAATACCAGCAACAACTGGAGTTGAAGAGGAGACCTCAATGAAAAAAATCAGTGTTTTCCTGATCCTGTTCCTCTTGCCCTGGACCTCGAATCTTTTTGCCGACCGTTGCCCCATACCCTTCAGGCGGGACGTCCAGATCTTCGAACCCAACCAGCGGGCCATGATCGCCTGGAGCGGTTCGGAGGAAATACTCCTGTTATCCACCGATATGAGGGCTTCTAAACCCACCCAGGTCCTGGAGGTTCTGCCCCTGCCCACGGAGCCGAAGGTGAAAAAAGGTGACGTGGATACTTTCCGCCGGGCCACGGCGCTAATTAATAGTAAAATTCGCCGGCCGCCCATGCCGGCAAGATCAAAAGCTCCAGGCGCCCCGCCGACAGGCGCCAGGCCCGCGGGGGAAGTGACCTTCCACAAAAAAATCGGGGCCCACGATGTCTCCGTCACCCATGTCCTGAATACCAAGGGGTTCATCGCCTGGGTGGAAAATTATCTCAAATCCGCGGGAGTGAAAAACCCCCACATTCCCGAGGCCAACAAGAAGGTGATCGGCGAATACCTGGCCTCAGGGTTCACCTGGTTCGTTTTTGACGTGGTCTCCCTGGATGAGGTGCTCAGCACCGGGGAAGCCATTCAATACACCTTCAAGACCAAATTCCTCTACTATCCCATGAAGGTCACCCAGATGGTGGAGGGATATACCAATGTCGATTTACTGATCTTGACTCCCAAACTTCTCGATACTTTCACCGGTCTCCCCAGCCAGGTGGTAAAGTTGCGCCATGAACCGGTCTCCATCTCCTCCCGGGAATTGCGCAGCCTAAACCCGGATATGGATGCGCTCCTGGAGCATCGGGAAGACATGAAACTGCGGGTCTGGCGTCTCAGCGGGCTGATGTCGTCATTTAAAGAGGACCTGATCGTTCGATAATGACCCCTGCACGAGATCTTTGAAAAACAGTCTCATGAAGGCAAGGGCAGGAAACGTAGGAGCGGATTGCCAGCCCGCTCCTACACCCCTCCCTCCAGGCCCCCTCCCTACCCGCATATTGTCTAAGCGCAGACCCAGGTGTCCGCCCCAGGCGAAGTAATTACCCAACCTGGATTAATATTGACAGGAATCCCCCAAATTTGATATGACCAAGTGGTCATGTCCCAGGAACCGGCCCGCGACACCTTCACGCATCTGCCCGCGGATAAGCAGGAAAGGGTTCTGGAAGCGGCCCTCACTGAATTCGCGGACCAGGGCTACCACCAGGCCTCCCTCAACCGTCTGGTGGCCCGGGCCGGCATCGCCAAGGGCTCCCTCTACCAGTATTTTCCCAACAAAGAAGGCATCTTTCGCCATATCTTCCAATTGGCTCTGAACCTGGTCCGCCAGACCCTGGTGGAGGTTAAGGACAGCACCAAAGACGAAGACTTATTCACCCGCCTGGAAAAATCCCTGCAAGCCGGGGTGCGCTTCCTCAAAACCCATCCCCGGATTTACAGTCTCTATCTGAAGATTCAATTCGACCGGCAGACGCCCTTCCGTCAGGAACTTTTGGCCGCGGTGCGGCGTCACGCCGGGGAATATTTCGGTTCCCTGCTCAGCCGGGCCCGGGCCCGGGGGGATCTGCGGCCGGGTTTTTCGGAACCCGCGGCCCTCTTCCTCCTGGACGCGGTCTTCGACCGCTTCCTCCAGGCCGTGGCCGTGCCGTCCCTGGACATGACCCTCAACCTGCACCAGGCCCCGGAAGAAACCATAAATAAGCGCATCCGGGAACTCATCAACCTCCTCCGGGAGGGCCTGGCCGCGTGAGGATGGGGGAGATTTTTTACAGGTTAGGGCAGGAGTCACGAGCCCCTGGCCCTATCTCCATCAGCCCAAAAGTTTTAGTATTACACATGACCGCATGGTCATAAGCGAGGAGAACATGGCATCTCTGCGATTTGAAGACCCGACGCTCCTTCCTGTTCATGAGAAGGTGGCCGCGGGGGAGCGGCTTACCGGGGAGGACGGCCTCGCCCTCTTCCGGAGCCCGGACCTCCTGGGGATAGGCTATCTGGCCAACCTGGTGCGGGAGCGGCTCCATGGCCGCAAGGCCTTTTATATCTACAATCAGCATCTCAATTATTCCAACATCTGCGTCAATGGCTGTAGGTTCTGCGCTTTCGGCAGAAAAGCCGGCGACGAAGGCGCTTACGAGATGTCCCTCCCGGAGATTTTCGAGAAGGTGGAGGCCCGCCTGAACGAGCCCATCACCGAGATTCATATCGTCGGGGGGTGTCACCCTGATCTCCCCTTTTCTTTCTACCTGGACATGCTCCGGGGCATCAAGGCCCTGCGGCCGGAGGTGCATCTCCAGGCCTTCACCGCGGTGGAGGTGGCCCATCTGGCCGAGCTGAACCAGGCCTCGGTGGCGGATACTTTGCAAGCCTTGAGGGACGCGGGTTTGGGGTCTCTCCCCGGGGGCGGCGCCGAGGTCTTTAGTAACCGGGTGCGCCAGGACCTCTGTCCCCAAAAGCTCTCCCCCGGCGGCTGGCTCTCCGTGGCCCAGACCGCGCACCGTCTGGGCCTGAACACCAATGCCACCATGCTTTACGGCCATATGGAGACCCTGGAAGAAAGGGTGGACCATCTGCTCAAGCTTAGGACCGCGCAGGACGAAACCGGGGGCTTTCTGGCCTTTATTCCTTTGGCCTTCCACCCCCAAAATACCGACCTGGAGCACTTGCAGGGCCCCAGCGCCATTGATGATTTGAAGACCCTGGCCATTTCCCGCCTGCTGTTGGACAATTTTCCCCATATCAAGGCCTTCTGGATCATGTTGGGGCCCAAGATGGCCCAGCTCTCCCTCTGTTTCGGGGTGGATGACGTGGACGGCACGGTGATGGAGGAGCGTATCACCCACATGGCCGGGGCCCAGACCCCCCAAGGGCTGACCCGGACGCAACTCCGGGCCTTGATTGAGGAAGCGGGCTGTGAGCCGGTGGAACGGGATACCCTCTACCGGGAGGTAGGTCAGTAGGAGAGTTCCAAGTTCCAAGTTCCAGGTTCCAAGTTAATTACATGGCCGTGCCGTTGAGTATCTCCATCATTGTTTCATGATTTACGGGTGAGCCGAAGCCTCATGAGCGGCTGCGGTGCGCGGAGCTGAGATGAACTGGGTGCCGGATGCCATCCGTCTGTTGGGCATCGCCTTCTTTGCCCTCATACTGCCCCAGGTTCTTGGCTTTCTGGGATACCGCTGGACCAGGCGCAAGGGCCTGCTCCTTAAGCTGGCCACCATGTTGATTGCTCCCGCGGTTTTCTTTATCAGCGCCCATCTCTTTTGGGGGCTGTCAGCGAATGCCATTCGGGATTCAAGAGACTACGTATGCGGAGCATTTGGCGCGGCTGCGGCCTTCTCCACGATCTCGGGCACGCTGCTGCACCTGATGGTGGGGGTAATTCTATTTCTGGTGGTAAGCCGTACCTGGAAGAGCAAGGCAGCGCCACCTCAGGCAAATCAATAACCACAGAGACAAGGTGGACATGCCGACCAGCAGCGCAAGCAGACTCGCACATCGGGGCGGTATAAGGTTTAGGGATGATACTTAGACAACTCATAGACCACCGACTGCATGGGGACGAGGCCCGGGGCCTCTGGGACCTGGACCTTCTCACTCTGGGACAGGGGGCCGATTTGGTGCGCCGCCGTCTCAATCCCGGGGACCGGGTCACCTATGTGGTGGATCGCAACATCAATTACACCAATATCTGCACCTCCGGGTGCCGTTTCTGCGCGTTTTTCCGGGAGCCGGGGTCTCCGGAGGGCTATGTCCTGGATGCGGACGCCATGGCCCAGAAGCTCGCAGAGCTCAAGGACCATGGCGGCAGCGGCGTCCTCCTCCAGGGCGGCCTCAACCCGGACCTGCCCTTCAGCTATTATGAAGACCTGGTCCGGCAGATCAAAAATGCCGGCCTCGGGGTCCACGGTTTCTCCCCGCCGGAGATTTTTTTTATGAGCCAACGCTTCGGCCTGCCGCTGCCGGAAGTATTGGCGCGCCTGCTTGAGGCCGGGCTCAGCTCCGTCCCCGGGGGCGGCGCGGAGATCCTGGCGGACCGGGTGCGGGGGGAGATTTCCCCCCGGAAGTGCACCAGCGCCGAATGGCTGGCAGTGATGGCCGCGGCTCATGAACTGGGGCTCAAGACCAGCGCCACCATGATGTTCGGCCACCTGGAGACCCGGGACGAGCGCCTGGAGCACCTGTTTAAGATCCGGGACCTCCAGGACCGCACCCGGGGCTTCACTTCTTTTATCCCCTGGACTTTTCAGCCCGGGTCCACCGCCCTGGGCGGCCGGACCGTGGGCGCGGTGGAGTACCTGCGCACCCTGGCCGTTTCCCGCCTGGTGCTGGACAATGTGCCCCATGTCCAGGTCTCCTGGGTCACCCAGGGTCCGAAAATCGCCCAGGTGGCCCTGAAATTCGGGGCCGACGACTTCGGCTCCACCATGCTGGAGGAAAACGTGGTGGCCGCCACCGGGGTGGGCTTCCGCCTCACCCAGGCCGAGATCGAAACCCTGGTCCGGCAAGCGGGCTACCAACCCCGTGTGCGGGACCATAGGTATGATTTGTTGTGAGGGGGCATGCGGGGAGAGAGTGGTCAGTGGCCAGTGGCCAGTAATCAGTGATCAATAATCAGTAATCAGTAAAGAGGGTGATTGGCGAAGTTAAACTTGAACTTGCAGGGCAGTCGCTCATGAGCCCACTGCTCACCCATAAAACATGAAAAGATTGGTGGAGCGGGCCTCCGTGCCCGCCGGGGCCCCTGGCGGCCAGAGACGGCCGCCCCACCAACTTGGAGCTTGGAACCTGGAACTTTCTTAAACCATGAATCCCAAAATCGCCATCATTGCCCGGGTGGGCGCACACAAGTCCTTTGAGGCCAGGGGTTTGAAGCCGGAGAAGACCGAAGTCTTCTCCACCCCCTACGGCCCCAGCCGGACCATCCATTTTTACCGCCACCTGGGCCTGGAATTCGCGCTCCTCTCCCGCCACGGGGAGGCGGGTTATGAAATCTCCGCGCCCTTCCTCAACCCCAAAGCCAACCTTTACGCCCTGAAGGACCTGGGCATCCAAAAAATCCTGGCCTGGGTGGCACCCGGGTCTCTGCGGGAGGAGATGGCCCCCGGGGACCTGGTGGCGCCCCATGACATTTTGGACGAAGGCCGGGGCGGCCCCCAGACCTTTTTCACCGGCGTGGGCTGGGGCTTTATCCGGCATAACCCGGTCTTTTGCCCGGAGATGCGGCCGGCCTTGATCAACGCCCTTCAAGACGCTCCTTTTAAGCTCCATCAACAGGGCGTCTATGTGGCCACCACCGGCCCCAGGCTGGAGACCGCGGCGGAGGTTAATAAATTTCGCCTCCTGGGTGGCGACCTGGTGGG
>Ga0265296_1003373_pt1 | contig 14916 bp, 14 predicted proteins | sample MunlanPumphouse1_FD_189073 | JGI IMG/M metagenome (GOLD analysis project Ga0265296, IMG submission 189073) | Groundwater microbial communities from a municipal landfill in Southern Ontario, Canada - Pumphouse #1 | ecosystem: Environmental > Aquatic > Deep subsurface > Groundwater | place... | reverse complement strand
CAGGGGGCGTTGGGGCCGACCGGAATGGCTTCGATGTTCATGGTACGCTCATGTTGCAGGTGCGAACGGGGAGTTTGGGGCGCGTGATAAGCTTTGCGTCGCCGAACAGCAAGCTTCAGAGGCCGCTGAAGACGAACGCCCTTGCTCGATAGGCCCAAGTGAAGGCATCAACAGGGCATGGCCTTGCTCGACTGGATCGCCCTCGTCCTCTTCTTCATCGCCTGGCTGGGCTATGGGCCGCTGCTCAAGCTGATCGCGCGGCGCAGCGGCTCGCTGAACGACGACATGCTGGTCGTCCGCGACAGCTGGATGACCGCCATGACCCATCGCGAGATGCGGCTGATCGACAGCCAGCTGATGGGCCATTCGATCAACTCCGCCTCCTTCTTCGCCTCGACCAATCTTCTGCTGATCGCCGCCGTCGCGAGCGTTCTGTTCGGCGGAGAGAACGCCCTGCGGGGCTTCGCCGCCGTCGGGGCCGAGGCGGTGCCGGTAAAGATTCTGGAGGCCAAGCTGGCCCTGGTCCTGATCTGTCTGGCGCGCGGCTTCCTCGATTTCATCTGGTCGCTGCGTCAGATGAACTATGCCCTCGCCCTGATCGGGGCCGCGCCCGAAATCCATTCCGAGACGGACAAGGTCGCCTATGGCCACGCGGTGGCGCGGGTGCTGAACCCGGCCCTGGGGGGTTTCAGCCAAGGGGTGCGCGGCTATTATTTCGCCCTTGCGGCGGCGGCTTGGCTGTTCGGGCCGCTGTGGCTGGCGCTGGGCGTGATCTCGGCCTTCAGCCTGCTGGTCTGGCGTCAGGCCGGGTCGCCGGCGGCGCGGGCTGTTCGCGCGGCCAGAAGGCTGCTGGAGCGCGGCTAGGGCGCAGACGACGGGTCTCCAACAGACTCCGGCCCGACTTTGGTCTTATTGCAGCCGCGAACGATTCGTGCCGAACGGCCGCCTTCCGCTGGGTAACGACGAAATGGATTATCGTAACAGCCTGTGATCGCAGAAGGATAAACGGCGCTTGAAATTTTGTGCGCTGCAACCTAACTTGGCTTTCGACGCCTCCGGGCGTCATGCCCTTCCTGGGCGTTTCCTCCCTATAGACTTTTATGCCGCGCCCTCGGGCGCGGCTTTTTTTTGATCTGCGGCCGGCCCGATCACGCCGCGAAGTCTGCGCCCAGCGCCGCGATCACCCGGTTCAGTCCCGACTGGCAACGTCCCCAGCCGACCGAAGGGCCGCCCCCCACCTCGTCCCAGTAGAGCCGCCGGTTCAGTTCGATCTGAACGGCCTCCAAGCCCTCGTCGGGCCGCCCCCAGACCTGTGTGGCGTAGCCGCCCGCATAGGGCCGGTTCAGCGCCACGCGCCAGCCCAGAGCCTCGAACAAAGCCCGCAGACGCCGCGTCAGGCCCGTAGCGCAAGCCGTCCCGTGCCGGTCGCCCAGCACCACGTCCGGTCCGTTCGGTCCGGTGGCCCGCGAGGGCATGGAGTGCCAGTCGATCAGAACGGCCCACCCATGCCGGTCGTGCGCCGCCTGCATCAGCTCGCCCAGGGCTGCGTGATAGGGCGTGTGAACCCGCGCAATCCGCCCCCTCGCCTCCTCCAGCGTCAGGCGGCGGTCATAGAGCGGCGTCCCGTCGCCCGCCAGACGCGGGATGACGCCATAGCCGGCCAGAGTTTTCAGCCCCGGCGGCGCCCCCTCGGGACAGTCGGCGATCAGGGCGGCGTCCAGTTCGTCCGGCGCCCGGTTCAGATCGACATAGGCCCGGCCGATCCGACCGGCGATCAGCACCGCCCCCGCCGCGCCGCTCGCCGCCAGCAGCCGGTCCACGGCCGAGTCCTCGGCGCTGCGCAACGAGACCTGCGACAGGCCCGCCGCCGCGCCCATGTCGTCGGGATAGACCGCGCCTGAATGGGGCGAGGCGAACACCAGCGGCGTCGCCCGCCCGGCCTGGGCGGGGGTGATGCTGAAGGTCGCGTCGGTCGGCGCAGAAATCATGGCTTGACCATAAACTGATTTATCCCCGACTTCGCCCCTCTACGCGCTGACCCCGAGCCTGATTTTCATCACGGGTTTACAGTTCCGGACCTAGGCTCCGTCCCGATATTCAAGGATCTGACCCTGCATGGCGCGTATTCTGCTGGCCGAAGACGACGGCTCGCTTCGAGGCTTCCTGACGCGCGCGCTGGAACGCGCCGGCCACGCCGTGGTGGATTGCGAGAATGGCGACGACGCCATCGACGCCCTGGAACAGGGTCCCTACGACCTGCTTCTGACAGACATCGTCATGCCCGGCGCTGACGGGATCGAGGTGGCGCGCGTCGCCGCCGCGCGCCAGCCCGGCATCCGCATCATGTTCATCACCGGCTTCGCCGCCGTGGCGCTTTCGGCCGTTCAGGCCACGCCCCAGGCCAAGGTTCTGTCCAAACCCGTCCACCTGCGCGACCTGGTGAACGAGGTCGAACGGATGATCGCGGCCTAACGGAAAAATCCGAAAAAAGAAGGCGCAAGCCTCTTGCAGCGGCCGCAGCCTGCGGGTTATAGACGCCGCCTTGCCGGGCAACGACACACCAGTCGCCGCTCGGCAAACCCGGCGGATGCGTAGCTCAGCGGGAGAGCACCTCGTTGACATCGAGGGGGTCACAGGTTCAATCCCTGTCGCGTCCACCATTCTTTTCCTGAAATATTATATACTTGCCCACCGGGCGCCATCCTTGGCCGGAGCGGTCACGGCGTTCGTCAGGAGCGAGTCATCGCCCTGGTCCCGTCCAGTCGTCCATCGTCCGCGCCTCCTTGACGTTAGAGAAGTTACGCGTCTCGCCGGGGCGTCAGGTGCGCCATCGCAAGACGCCGGCGCGGATCGGGTTGATGAAGGCGCCCGCTTGATGCGACGCCCGCGACAGCGCCATCTTGCACTGAAAATACCAGGCCGAAGGCTGGTCGGGAGGGCCGACAAACAGGAGCGGCTGGCGCGTGCTGGCGTCGGCGTCGATCAGGCGCAGGATGCGCGCGTCCTGCTCCAGAAAGGCGCGGCCCAGAAGAGAGAGAACCGGGTACAGAAGCCTCAGGGGCCTGGACGAGCTATAGATGACGTTGCGCAAGACCACGCGGCCCCGCGCGGTCGGGGTGACCGTCGTCAGGTTGACGAGATGAAAGTCGCCGCTTCGGACGCGCTCGACACGCGTGGACGGCAGACGGAACTCGATCGTCACCTCGCGCTCGGAACCCACCAGACGGTAGGCCGGCGCAGAGGCGAACCGGTCCGCCGCCGTCGCGGTGAATCCAAAGGGCGACGGCGCGTAGTGTTTTGTCTTCACCCGACGCCGGTCCGAGGATCGCCACCACCAGGCTGTATGGATCATCGGCACATGGGCGGGATCCACCAGCCCCAGCACGGCCTGGTCATAGTCGGTTTTGAGCTCGATCTCTGAACAGGCGATCATGGGGAGGGTCGACACCCCGGCCTCGTCGTCAATCAGAGGGGGCGTCGCCGCCTCTGCGCCCCCGCAACGCCGCACCCAGACGAGGCCGAGCCTGACCTGGATTTCCCAGCCCTCCGCCCGATCAAGGGATAGGGCGCCGCGGGCGCCGCGCACCAGGGTCAGCGTCTCGCCGAGAGCGAGGAGGGTCAGACGATTGCGAACGGCGCGTTCCCGGCTGACAGGATACCAGGCATGGGCCGGGGGACCGAACCGGCCGGCAGCCTGCCGCGAGGGACCTGCGGGAGGTCCCGTAAAAAATGATGACATGAATAATGGCCCCAGGCGGCGCTCAGGCGTGCAGCTCGTCAACGCACCTATTGCTGTAGCCGCTCAGCTCCCGCTTCAGATTTCCCAGGGATGGGCGCCCAGGCTAGCCACCCATGAAGCATGAGTCCGACGAACGTCGTGATGATGACGGATAGCCCCCCCGCGCACAAGCGTCCCCAATGTACAGCCCCGGTTTGGCGGCCGCGCCCCTCTATGCGCCCCGGGGGATCAGTGGCTCGCACCCGCCGGCAGATGTTCTTTCTCGAAGCGTCCGACACGGTCGATCAGGGTTCTGGCCGCCTGGTTCATGCCGTTCACCACCACCTCCGCACCTTGGCGTCGATAGCGGAACACCACCTTGTCCACGGCCGCTGCGCCCGTGAGATCCCACAGGTGGGCGTCCGTCATGTCGATCTCGACCCGCTTGGGTTGCCCATGGTGCTCGAAGCTGGCGGCGAAAAGATCGGCCGACGCAAAGAAGAGCTGGCCTGTCACGCGGTATCGCAACACCCCTTCCTCGGGCGTCTCGACTTCGGTCACGGCGATGGTCTTGCCGACCTTGCGCATGAAGAAGACGGCGGAGAGCAGCACGCCCAGGATCACGCCCTTGGACAGGTCGTGGGTGGCGACCACGGTCACGGTCGTAGCGATCATCACGATAGAGGACTGGAAGGGCGTGGAGCGCAGCTTCATCACGGACCCCCAGTCGAAGGTGCCAATCGAGACCATGATCATGACCGCCACCAGGGCGGCCATGGGAATCTGGGCGACCCAGTCCCGCAGCACCAGGATCAGGAACAGCAGGAATAGGCCGGCCCAGAGCGTAGACAGGCGACCGCGTGCTCCAGACGTCACGTTGATGATCGACTGGCCGATCATGGCGCAGCCCGCCATGCCGCCGAACAGCGACGACGCGATGTTGGCGATGCCCTGACCACGCGTCTCGCGATCCTTGTCCGAGGGGGTGTCGGTGATGTCGTCCAGCAGATTGGCGGTCAGCAGACTTTCCAGCAGACCGACGAAGGCCAGGGTCGCCGAGATCGGGGCGATGATGGCGAAGGTCTCCCAGGTCAGGGGGACGCTCGGCAGATGGAAGATCGGAAGCGTCGAGGGCATCTGGCCCATGTCGCCGACCGTGCGCACGTCCACGCCGGTCATCACCACGAAAATACTGATCAGGACGATGGCCACCAGAGGCGAGGGCACGGCCTTGGTCAGGCGCGGGAAGCCGTAGATGATGACCAGGGCGACGGCGACCAGGGCGAAGGTCTGCCAGTTGGCGCCGATCAGTTCGGGCATCTGGGCCAGGAAGATCAGAATGGCCAGCGAGTTGACGAAGCCCGTCATCACGCTGCGACTGACGAACTTGATGTAGCGACCCAGCTTCAGCAGTCCAATGGCGATCTGGAATACGCCGCAGAGCAAGGAGGCGGCGAACAGATACTCCAGTCCATGGTCGCGCACGAGGGTCACCATCAGCAGGGCCATGGCCCCGGTGGCGGCCGAGATCATGGCCGGACGCCCGCCGACGAAGGCGATGGTCACGGCGATGACGAAACTGGCGTACAGGCCAACCGCCGGATCGACGCCGGCGATGATGGAAAAGGCGATCGCCTCAGGGATCAGAGCGAGGGCGACGACAGTTCCCGCCAGCAGGTCGCGGCGAGGATTGGCCAGCCATTGCTGGCGTGCGGAAGCGATGACGGACATTTTGGAGTTCATCTGGCGAAGCCGTCACACGACGGCGTGTTTCCCAGCGGTTCGGCGGCCGGGATAGCCACCCTTTTCCTGCGAACAGGTCCGGGTCCAGTGCGAAGGCCGCCTTCATGCGGCGTTGTGGCGCGGAACTCAAGGCCGATTGCCGTGGGAGCCCGTCGCCCCGACGCCCCCTGCCGCGAAAATCGCGGCGTGCGTCCCGGAACCGATCCGTCCCACCGGCCTTCCAGACTGGAAGATCCGGCGTTCGCCGATCGTGCGTCGGTCTTCTTTGCGGTGCCTCGGTCATCCGCCTGCGCGCCTTCGCGTAAGGCGCACGCGAACCGTCGCCCGCTGCTCGCAGCTTCAGCAGCCGTCTTGAACAGGGTGCAGAAATGGCCGACCTGGCTCAAGCCGAACCTCCATCACGCGGTCGCATCACGCTCAGTCGACGCCGCGCCATCAGCCTCGCCGGCGCGGCGGGGATAGTCCCTGGCACGTCGGCCACCGGCCAGTCGCGCAAGAACCTGCAGCCCCTGGATCGCCCCTTGCAGGAACTCGCTGCGGCGGCCGGCCTGTTTTTCGGCGCTGCGGCCTTTCGTTCGGAAATCCAGCGCGAATCGCCGGTTCGGCCGCTTTATGAAAGAGAATGCTCTCTCATCGTTCCCGAAATGGAGCTGAACTGGGACCACCTGGTCACGGAAATCGACCACCAGCGGATGGCGGACTACGCGGGTCTTGTTCGCGGCATGGGCAAGTCGCTCCACGGCCACACCCTGCTCTGGCACCTGAGCGTCCCGCAAAGGGTGCAGGACGCCTTGGGTGAGACACCCGACTGGAGGAGGGTGGCCAGCCGCATCCGGTCCACGGTCGAACCCTATGGGCGCGACATCAAATACTGGGAGGTGGTCAACGAACCTCTGGATCCGGGCTTTAGAGACGACGGCCTCAGGGGCAGCGTCTTCCTGAAGGCGTTCGGGCCCGACTATATCCACAAGGCGCTGGAAGAGGCCGCCGCCGCCGCGCCGAACGCAAAGCTCCTCATCAACGAGTACGGCTTGGACTATGACATACCCGCGGAAAATGATCGGCGACGGCATATGCTCCGCCTTCTCGAAAAGTTGCTGAACGCCGGCGCGCCGCTTCATGGCCTGGGCGTCCAGGGTCATCTCGATCTGCAGAAGGGCCCCTTTTCCCAACGCGTGCTGTCCGACTTCCTGGCGGAGGTTTCAGGCATGGGGCTCGAGATCGTCATCACGGAGCTTGATGTTCGCGAGCAAGACCTGGTGCAGACGCCGGCCGTTCGCGATCAGCGCGTCGCCGCACACGTCGGCCAATATCTCGACGCCGCCCTTGACCACGCCGCCGTCAGGGGGGTGATCACCTGGGGCCTCACCGACCGGCACTCCTGGCTTGAACTTACGGCCGAGGACATGGCCCGGTTTCCCCAGGCCTGGCGAGACGGGTCCAGCCCCGGCCTCAATCGCGGCCTGCCCTATGACAGCGACTTGAGACCCAAGCCCATGCGCGAGGCCATCGCCGCCGCATTTCAGCGGCGAGCCCTTCGAACCCATCCCTAGGATTTGCGCGCGAGCCCGAGCGCCTTGCGACCGGCATCCCGATCGTACGCCCCTGCAGGAAGGTGCCCCGCCGGTCGGTGGCGCGCTGGAACAGAATCCGGCCGGCCACCTCGTCGGGCAGGAAGACTGGCGCATTCGGCGTGACCCAGACGGCCTCCGCCACCTCCGTCACAGGCTCAGCCTCAATGCGAGGGCGGCAAGAGTTACAGTCAGCACCGGGATGGTCAGCACCACGCCGACCTTGAAGTAGTAGACCCAGCTGATCCGCACGCCCTTGCGGGCGAGGACGTGCAGCCACAGCAGGGTCGCCAGCGAGCCGATCGGGGTCATCTTGGGCCCAAGGTCGCTGCCGATGACATTGGCGTAGATCATGGCTTCCTTGACGACCCCCGTCGCGGACGAGGCCTCGATCGACAGGGCGCCGATCAGGACCGTGGGCATGTTGTTGGCGATGGCGGACAGGATGGCGATCAGGAAGCCCGTGCCGAACGCTGCGGCCCAGACGCCGCCCTCGGCGAAACGATCCAGCAGCCCGGCGAGGTGGTCGGTCAGGCCTGCGTTGCGCAGGCCATAGACCACCAGATACATGCCGAGCGAGAAGATCACGACCTGCCAGGGCGCTTCGCGCAGGACCTTGGTCGTGCTGATCGCCGTTCCACGCCCGGCGACCGCCAGAAGGACGACGGCCCCGACCGCGGCGACGGCCGAGACCGGCACGCCCATCGGCTCCAGAACGAGAAAGCCGACCAGAAGCAGGCCCAGCACCGCCCAGCCCGCGACAAAGGTCGCGCGGTCCTTGATCGCGGTCGCCGGCGCAGCCAGACGATCAACGTCATACGCCGTCGGGATGTCGCGTCGGAAGAAGAGCAGCAGGACGACCAGGGTCGCAGCGATGGCGGCCAGATCCACCGGGACCATGACGGCGGCGTAGTCGGCGAAACCGATGTCGAAGAAGTCGGCCGAGACGATGTTGACCAGGTTGGACACCACCAGAGGCAGGCTGGCTGTATCGGCGATGAAGCCCGCCGCCATGACGAAGGCCAGGGTCGCCTTGGGCCCGTACCCCAGGGCCAGCAGCATGGCGATGACGATGGGGGTCAGGATCAGGGCCGCACCGTCGTTGGCGAACAGGGCCGACACGGCGGCCCCCAGCAGAACGAACAGCACGAACAGCCGACGTCCGTGACCGCCGCCCCAGCGACCGACATGCAGGGCCGCCCATTCGAAAAAGCCGGCCTCATCGAGAAGGAGGCTGATGATGATGATGGCGACAAAGGCGGCCGTCGCGTTCCAGACGATGTTCCAGACGACCGGAATATCGCCCAGCGACACCACGCCGAGCAGCAGGGCCAGGGCCGCACCGCCCAGAGCGCTCCAGCCGATCGGCAGCCCCCTGGGTTGCCAGATCACCAGGGTGATGGTGACGACGAAGATCAACAGGGCGAGGATCACAGGGCGGCTCCAAGGGACGAGCCGGCGCCCGCTCAACGGGCATAGCTTGCACCGGTCCGTAATTCCAGTATCTTGGAATAATGGAAACCGAACACGCCATACTGGCCCTGGCCGCCTTGGCCCAGCCCACCCGCCTGGACGCGTTTCGCCTTCTCGTCCTGCACGAGCCGGACGGGATGGCGGCCGGCGACATCGCCGACAGCCTGGCCGTGCCGGCCAACACCATGTCGGCCCACCTCGGCGTCCTGTCGCGCGCCGGCCTGATCACGTCGAAACGTTTAAGCCGATCCATCATCTATCGGGCCGATCTCGACCGGATAAGCAACCTCGTCCTCTTCCTGCTGAAGGACTGCTGCGAAGGCCGCGCCGACCTCTGCCAACCCCTGCTGGCCCAACTGGCCCCCTGCTGCGATTGAGCGCCCAATGGACGTCATCATCTATCACAACCCCGCCTGCGGGACGTCTCGCAACACCCTGGAGCTGATCCGGCACGCCGGGATCGAACCCCATGTCATCGAGTATCTCAAGACCCCGCCCAGCCGCGCCCTGGTCGCACAGCTGGTGGCCCGCATGGGCGTTTCGGTCCGCGACATCCTGCGCGAGAAGGGCACGCCTTTTGCGGAGCTTGGCCTTGCGGATCCCGCGCTGTCGGACGAACAACTGCTCGACGCCATCGCAGCGCACCCCGTGCTCATGAACCGTCCGATCGTGATTTCCCCTCTGGGCGTGAAACTCTGCCGCCCCTCGGAGACGGTGCTGGACCTGCTCCCGGCTGAGGGGCTCAAGCCCTTCACCAAGGAAGACGGCGAAATCGTCATCGACGCCGACGGCCGCCGCGCCCGCTGATGAGCCGTTTGCGCCCCCTGCCCGATCCCGACCACCTGCCGGCGCTGGACCCCGCCTACCTGTCCCGCCAGCCCGCGCTCGGTCTCGGCCCCAATGACCACCCACCCCGCATCCTGCTGCTCTATGGCTCGCTGCGGGATCGATCATTTTCCCGCCTGTGCGTCGAGGAGGCTGCGCGGCTGTTGCAGTTCATGGGCTGCGAGACCCGCATCTTCGATCCGTCCGACCTGCCGCTGACCGATCAGGTCCAGTACGACGACCACCCGGCGGTCCATGAGCTACGAGAACACGCCCTGTGGTCCGAGGGCATGGTCTGGAGCAGCCCCGAGCGCCACGGCCAGATTTCCGGGATCATGAAGCTGCAGATCGACCACCTGCCGCTCAGCATGGGCGGCATGCGCCCGACCCAGGGGCGCACCCTGGCCGTCATGCAGGTTTCCGGCGGCTCGCAAAGCTTCAATGCGGTCAACACCCTGCGCCTGCTGGGCCGCTGGATGCGGATGATCACCATCCCCAACCAGTCCAGCGTGGCCAAGGCCTTCGCCGAGTTTGACGATGACGGCCGCATGAAGCCTTCAGCCTATTATGACCGCATCGTCGATGTGATGGAGGAGCTGGTTCGGTTCACCGTATTGACCCGCGTTCACGCCGACCAGCTGGTGGATCGCTATTCCGAACGGAAGACCTCGGGCGTGCCGCTGAACGCCGCAACCGACCTCTCCGCCATCGCCATCCGCGCCTGATCTGCAGGTCTCCAGTCGCGCGATCGCGGCCAACCACGGCAAAAGGCGGAGCGCCTATTCCGGCCTTGACCACCTGACGTTCGTGGCCGCCGCCTGGCCGTCCCGACCGATCTGGATCAGGCCCGAACGCGAGGCGCCCCCGTCGGCCAGTCGGACCTCCACCACGTAGTCGAAATAGCGGGTCTCGAGCGTGACCTGTTCATAGACCTCGGCCGGCAGGGATACCGAGAGAAAGGCAGGATGCTGCCAGAGGTCGAAGGCGGAGGCCCAGCCGTCTGCCGGCCTTGCGGCGATGACCCGGCGCGCACCGCTCAGCGAAAGCGCTCCGTCAGTCAGCATGACCAGCAAAGGCGCGTCCTCTAGCTGAAGACTGTTCAGATTGATCGGCGACAGCTGGGCGGTGGGCAGGGCGCAGACGAAGGGGCGCAAGCGCGCGTAGGTCTCGGCGTCCACTCCGGCGATCTGGCGCAGCTCGGTGACATCAAGGATCAGGCGGCCGCTCGGGAGGTGGGGCCGGCCCGCGCGGACATAGGCGGCGTCCTCGGCCCCGGCGGGAAGCGGCGCGTTGTCGGAATCGATCCAGTCCAGCGTGGCTTGGGCGATATGCCGGGCCCTCGCCGCCGAGGCCCCCAGGCTCACCTGAAGATCGCTGAACTGCCTCAGGCCTTCCGCACGCCCGGTCCAGGCCCCGTCCTGCCCCTGGACCAGGCTGTTCAGATTGAAGCAGGTCTGGCCGTCAGAGACCGTGAGGGTCACCTGCCCCTGCTCGATGGGAAAGACCATAGGACGACCATCCCAGGCGGGCTGTATCGGGGTGCGGCCCGGGCTCAGGCGTGTCAGGCGCCTGATCTCGTTCATGGCCAGTCGCTCGGCCCCGGCGGCATGCCACTGCGCCTGGCTCCCCAGTTCGGCGTTGGTCGCGCGTCGGATGGAAAAGCGCACGTCGTCCAGCACAACGACCGCCAGGATCGAAAGGACCGCGACCAGGAGCAGTACGGTCAGCAGGGCCATGCCCTCCCGCCCCTCGCGCCTCATCGCGCGCCCCCCACCGCAAAGTCCATTTCCACGCGGCCGAACCGGCGCGTCTCAACCGCCACAGCTACGGCGTCAGGCAGGGCCTGCCCATTATCCACAGGCCAATTGGCGAAGCTCCGGCCGCGCGAGACAAAGCGGATGTCAAAGCCCTGGACATCCTCCATCAGTATCTGTGGCGGCCCCAGAGGGCCGGCATCGACGCTTTCACGGATCCTGCGGATCAGACGATGATCGACCAGCGCGTATTCCACACGCTGCAGGGCCGCACGATCGGCGCCGGACGGATTTTGCCAACCGCCGCGGGTCAGCGCCAGGGTGGTTCCGGCCGCCCTGAACCCGGCGCCGTCGCCGGAGAGGCCTCTAACCGGCCGGTCGAGCGCCTGGCCGAGGTCATTCTTCAGGGACCGATGGGCGCGCATCAGGGAGGCGCCTTCGGCGGTCGCCTCGGCCACCACCTCACGATTGGTAATCGACACCGTCAGCAGCCCTACCCCGGCGGCGGCGATCAGGCTGAAGATCAGTAGCGAGACCATCACCTCGACCAGGGTGAACCCCGGCCGGGCTGTCATGCGCCCGTGTCTCGGACCAAGGTGAGCGCGCCGTATTGCTGGCCCTCGGCGCTGACCGTCACGTCGATGCGGATGACGCCGGCCTGATCCGTGGGCTCGACGAGCCGCGTCCAACGCCAGTCCCGGCCCGCCATAGCCACGCCCCCTTCCGAACGCCCGAAGGCGGGCGGCGCAGGGGACACGAAGGCCTCCACCGCCAGGTTTTCGGCCACGATGCCGGCCAGCAGACGATTTTCGACATGATGGGAGGTTTGGGCGTTCTCGCTGGCCAGCCTGATGACCGCGACGGCGACCAGCCCCAGAATGGCGAGCGCCACCACCATCTCGATCAGGGTGAAGCCGCGACGGGCCGAAAAGGTCGTTTTCATGGGCGCGCGTCAGCCTCCGAACGCCCGTCCTTACCCAAGGATTGTGACATCCCGGTTGCGACGCGGGCGGCCCGGTCAGGCCGCCCGCCCCGTCAGTTCTAGAAGCGCGCCGTCAGGCTGACCGAAGCGCTGGCGCCCAGGTCATAGTTGTTGATGCGCACCTTCTGGCCGAGTTCCTGATACTCGTCATAGTCGGTCCGCAGCAGGTTGCGCAGCTCGATGCCCAGGCCAAGCTCACGGCCCATGACCTCAAAGTCCTTGCGATAGACGAAGTCGAGGAAGACGCCCGGATCCTGCACCAGGTCAGGCTCGCCCGGGCGACCGCGCGCCGAGGTGCGCTCGGAAACGTAGTTCACGATCAGGGTCGCCTGCGAACGGGCGGTGTCGTCTTCCCATCCCAGTTGCAGGTTGGCGACGTGGTCGCTCTGCCCCTGGAGGCGGCTGCCATCGACCACGTAGAAGGACGCGGGCTGGGCGACGCCGAGGCTGTTCTGGGTGATGACCGTGTCGCCTTCGCCGACGCGAACTTCCGAGTTCGAGTAGGTGTAGTTGCCGGACGTCAGCCAACGCTTGTTGGCGACGAAATCAAGCCCCGTCGACGGGAACTCGAAATACTTCTTCAGCTCGATCTCGACGCCCTGAACGACCGCTTCCGGCGCGTTGAGGAAGGTCTGGGAGATGGAAGCGCCCTGGTCGACGACGCTGGACTCGATCGGCTTCTCGAGAAGCTTATAGAAGACCCCGAGGGTCAGGTACTGCTGGCGGGCGAAATACCATTCGTAGCGGAGGTCGTAGTTGGTGATCTCCGTATCCAGCAGATAGGGGTTGCCGATGAAGGTCCGGTCGCTGTCGACGTCCGTGTATTGCTGCGGGGCCAGTTCGCGGAACTGCGGGCGGCCGATCGTCTTGGAGGCCCCGGCCCGAAGCTGCATGTCTTCCGCGAAATTCCACGTCACGGTCGCGGCCGGCAGGGCGTAGGCCTCCTCGATCGTGCTGGGCAGGAAGCCTGTCGTACCGCCGAAGAGGTCGAGCGGGGTCACGCTCTGGCGTCCGTCCTCGTAGCGGACGCCGGCCGTGAAGTTCACGGTCGGGATCAGTTCGGCCTGCAGCTGGGCGTAAACAGCGTGCACCCGCAGGTCGGCCTCATAGGCGGCGGCGCCGTTGCTGCCCGTGACTTCCTCGATCTGCAGATAGGGGCCGATATTGTAGTCCGAGAATAGGTAATCGACCCGCGACTGAACCTGGTCGGCCGACAGGCCGTTCGGCGCAACAAAGCGCAGGTCGCGCTGCTGCGAGGTGCGGGTGTTGTCCGACGACGCCGCGCCGACGCTGAACACTGCTTCGCGGCCGCCCGACAGGTTCAGACGATAGTTCAGATCGACGCCGCCGCTCAGCAGATCGTCGTCGAGTTCGCTGAAGGAGATCCGGTTCGACTGGATATTGTGGACAAAGGTCCCGTCCGGCAGCTGACCGTAGCCGAAGCGCGTCTCATAGGGGGCGTCGCGCGTCGTCTTGGCATAGGCGAGACGCCATTTCGCCTCCCAGGCCTCGCCGAAGAAGTGTTCGCCGGCCAGCTGGGTCGAGAAGAGCTGGCGCACCGACCATTCCGTATAGTCGTCGCGCACCACATTGCCGCTGAGGTAGTTGAACCCGGCGCGGGTGCGCGCCTCCTTGGTGGTGTTGCGGGTGTAGAAGTTGGTCCAGCGCACCTCATGGTCGCCCGCCTCAAGGCTCACGCCGCCGAGCAGGTTCAGACCGATGTCGTTCTGGGTGGACTGGAACTGATAGTCGGTGCCGACCGTCAGTTCGCCCTCGTCGATATAGCCTTCCTGGCGGACGCCTTCGCGGGTCTGCCACTTGTTGTCATAGCCCGCCACGAAGACGAGACCGAGCGTGCCGAAGCCCAGTTGCTCGGACAGGCCGCCCGAGGCCTGGAAGCCGAAGTTGACCGGGGTCTCTTCCTTTTGCAGCAGGCGCAGGGGCGCGTTCTCCAGCGACTGGCCGATGCGGCGCAGGTCGTCGTTCGAGAAGTCCGCCCCGGCGACGACGCGGCGTCCTGACTGGAAGGCGAGACGCAGCGGGCCAGGGATATCGCGCGTGCCGTCGTCAAAGCCGGTGAAGTCCGTGCGCGAGCCGAAATAGACCAGTCCCTCTTGCGCCGTCGTTTCCGAGTTCACGCCAAGAGACGACTTGAAGTTGAAGAAGGGCTTGCTCGGCGCCGAAATGGTGGTCAGATCGATGACGCCGCCGCCGAATTCGCCGGGATAGGCCACGGAGTAGGTCTTCTGAACCGTGACCCCGGCGAGGATCTCGGACGGAAACAGGTCCAGCGGCACGACGCGTTGCAGCGGCTCGGGGCTCGGCAACGGCGAACCGTTCAGCAGGGCGGACGAGTATCTCTCACCCAGACCGCGAACGTAAACAAACCGACCCTCCACGATCGACAGACCGGTGACACGCGTCAGCGCCTCGGCGGCCGTGCCGTCGCCCGTGCGTTGCAGATCCTCGGCCGTCAGGAAGGCCGCGACCTCTGGGCTACGGCGGTTCTGCTCGGGAATGAAGCGTCCCAGGACGACGATATCACCGATGGTGGACGGCTGATCCTGGTCGCTCGCCGCAACCGGCGCCTCATCCGCGAGCGGCGCCTCCTGAGCGAAGGCCGGAGTCGCGAGAGCCGTGGTCGCCAGAAGCAGCCCAGCCAGGGTCGAGTGGAAATTTGTCATGATCTGCGCCTTGGGGTTCGGAGGACGATGGGAGCGAGGCGTCGAACGCCTCGCTCCCGCTCTGTCTGGCTCAGCAGGTCGAGCCGGCCTGGAGGCCGCAGGTCCAGCCGAGATACCAGGTGTCTCCGGCGTTCCGCACGGCGCCGATGTAGGTCACCGGGGTGAA
>Ga0265296_1003372_pt1 | contig 14919 bp, 14 predicted proteins | sample MunlanPumphouse1_FD_189073 | JGI IMG/M metagenome (GOLD analysis project Ga0265296, IMG submission 189073) | Groundwater microbial communities from a municipal landfill in Southern Ontario, Canada - Pumphouse #1 | ecosystem: Environmental > Aquatic > Deep subsurface > Groundwater | place... | reverse complement strand
AAACATAATTCCCCATATTGCTCCGAACACACCAAAACCCAAATAAACTAATAATATTGCCGCGGTTAGTTTCAATATTGATTCGGCAATCATGCCAATACCTAACAAACTGAATTTTTTCCTTCCCTGCAGAACCCCTCGAACAATTGGAAGAGAAAATGATAAAAATATGAAGATATTTGTAAATAAAATTAACCAGACATTTATTTTTAAAATATTTGACAGAAATATAGATAGAACAGAAAGAATAATAAAAAGAACCGCGGAAATCTGAAAACTTTTTTTAAGGGATTTGAGCATAAGGAATTTTATTTCCCCGTCTTCTTTTTTTAAATTAAATTTTGAAACATAATTAGATATTAAATTTTGTATAGCTTCTGTAGGAACACCATAAATATAAAATACCGACATTAAAACTGCCAAAATTCCATATTCTTCCGGCCCCAATAATCTGCCCATAAAAAAATGAAACAAAAGATTAAGAAACCAGAAAATATTCATAGTAACTAATAATATGATTGCCCCGCTTCCTAATTCACTTGATAAAATTTTTTTAAACATTTTGATTTAGAAAATCTGTCCTCTGAATAAAACAAATCCGAGTAGAACTATTAAAATTTGAAAAATGGAAATCGCTAAAACGACTTCCTGCTCGTAAACCTTTTTATCTTTCTTTATTCTTTTCAGCAGAGATATTGCAATGTGTTCCAGCCCATAAAATTTATTGTAAGGAACATCCAGACTTCCATCCCCATTTATTTTTGCAAAACTTTGTTTTTTTAATTTTCCCCGGCATTTTAATCCAGTTTCAAATATATATGGAATAAAAAAGAATACTGCTATTTTTTCTATATTTCCTAGAATTGCCGTAATTGCAATCAAGGCCCCGACGCTGTAAGTTAAAACATCTCCCGGAAAGATTTTTGCAGGATATTTATTAAATATATAAAAAGCAAGCAGGCAAAAAATCATAATAAGTAAAATTAAACTAAGCCAGCTATTTCCAGTTTTCCAAAGAATAAATGATAGCGCAGATAAAATTATTATCCCTTGACTTGATTCTAATCCATTATATCCAGCAAGAAAATTAAATGTTGCGGACGCCCCGATAATTCCTATTGGAACAAAAAGAAGAGGATAAAACAATCCCAGTTCAATTCCCATCATTGTCGATTCTCCCGCGTTTATAACCATTAACGGAATTGCCGCAAAAAAAAGCAGGAAAATTCTGAACTTAGCAGATAATCCGCCATGAACCCATCCAAATATATCGTCAATAAATCCAATCATTCCAGCAATTAGAACCGTCGTAAGCAGAGCAAAAATTTCAACGGTTGTTGTATTTGTTTTAAGCACGAATGTTTTTATCGCAATATAAAACAAAACTCCGCTGATAAAACCTAAAAGAACAATTAATCCACCGGAGCCGGCAATATTTTTCGGGTGCGATAATTTATTCATATCTTCCCAAACAAGCCCTATTTTTTTTGCCTTATTTATCCAAAACGGTATAAAAAAAAGAGTTATGAAAAATCCAATTATCAGCGGTATAATTAAAATTGTTTCCATTTTAAATTTCTAAGAAATTTAATAAGATAGAAAATCCTAGATTTTCTATATTTGCAAAATCTTCAACGCTGTCTGTGCACAGGCACAGCCAAGATTTTGCAAAAATTATTTTACATTTCATTTAATATTCTCCGGTCTTTGCCAGTTTTAATTCTAAATTAGGATAGTCGGTTTTCAAAAAATCTGGATTAACTTTTATATCCCTGGGATAACTTATTTCCCAAATTTTAATTGGCCCCTGAAATCCTTGATAATAAACAAAATCTCCAACATCAATGTTTTGATTTCTTAATTCGCTCGTTATAAAATTTTCTTCTTTATGAACAATTTTAAAATAATTTGATTTATCCTCAAATAAATATAACCGGACTAATCGAGAATTAACAGTTCTGTTGCTTAAATATAAAGCGGCTCCAATTTTATTTACATTCGTTCCATCTGAAGAACTACTTAAACTAGGAAAAATGAAAGCTCCAGATTCTAATCCAGAATTAAAATCTCTTAATTTCCCGTCGATATATAAATATCTTAAGGGAATGTTGTAGGTTTTATCTTTGTAAGCATATATTCCTTCTGGTTGAAGATAATTATTATTGTTATCTTTTCTTAAAATTATCGCTCCAATAAATGCACTTTTTTTAGGCAATATAATCTCATTATCGTTTAGTTTCCAAATTATATCTTCATCTAATTGTGTTCCTCCAGTATATAAGTAATCTGTTTCATTTTTTGATTCGTAAGTTTTAGATTGATCCATAAACAAGGAAGGAATCCATGAAAACCTATCATAATTTTCATCAGAGCCAATGCTTGAAAATGCAGTATATTTTCCTATTTCTGTAGAATCAATTAACAAATGAGTCGCGTTATGCGTGTATAAAAATTCCAAGGATTTTTTTTCATCTGGTTCTGTCAAGACATATCTTCCCATTAAATAATCCCAATAAACAATAGAGTTTCCACCATCTAATACTGTTGCTCTTTCTCCTATTGACTGCACCCAATAACCATAATCCCACCAGTGAGCAAATACAGCACTTTCTGAAGTATTTTCTCTAACCCAATTCATTGCCTTTTGCCATTGCCATTGATATGCAGAAGGAGCATAATTCTCACCAATATATATGTCGCTTCTTAGATAACCCCCAAATCCTTTTCCACTAATGAAAGAAATAGGATTTCCAATTAAGATTAATATTCCAAATACAATAAATATGAGTGCAGATAAACCCAGAACGAATTTAATTAATTCTTCTTTTTCTTTAAAATATTTTTCTGTTGTCTTCACAATTAAAAACGAAACCACTATCGGGCTTATTGCTCCAAATACCATCATTAATCTTACTGCACTTCTCGCCGCAATGATTCCCAACGTTAAAACTAAAAAATATAAAAGATAAGAAAATCTTAAACTCTCGAATATATTTAATTCACCTTTGCTATTTCTCTTAAAATAAATAAAAAAGAAAGCTGAGATTAAAATTATCCATCCGATGAAATATAAAGATATACTGATAAAACTAGTTCCATTAAATACGCCGTTTGGAGAATATTTACTGAATATTAAACTAAATAAAAAAATAAAATAGCTGGAAGTCAATATAATTTTTTCTCTTTTGTTCATATTTTTTATTAAATAATTAAATAATACAATCGAGCCAACAAAAAACATCCAAAAGTATAAAGGAATATTAAAAAAGACCGGTCCAAAATTTCCTTCCCAGTCGTCGTGAAAATATGGCTGTTTGTTTTCAGCTACAGTTAACCCAAATCTTGTTTCAATTGGTTTTATTAGTGAAGTAACCGCGTCCGAGAGTTGCACATAAACAAAATTAAATCCCAAAAAGATTATAGCCAAAATTAAAATAATTAAAACTGAAACAAGCAAAGCAAATAATTCTTTAGGCAATTTAGTTTTTTCTCTGATACTAAACTTAGAATCATATTTTATTATCAAAAGTCCAAATCCAATAATTAAAAATACTAAAATAGAAGAGTTTGTTGATAAAGAACCAATCAAATTACTCGGAGTATATCTCGTAGAAAAGGGAATCATTAAAGTAAAAGAAGAAAAAAGCCAGGTGGAATAAATAATAAATTCCTTAAGTTCAACTTTTCCAAGAATAAAATATATCAATACTGCCGTGGATATAGTAAAAAATACAAAAATCATACCTCCCCAAACTAAAGCCATTAATCCAGTCATAATTCCTGCTAAAACTCCAAAAATTAAACTTTTCTTAAAGTTTTTTGAAGTAAATGCTTCTAAGAAAAAATAAAATGCCATAAACATAAAAAAGAATGCAACAGATTCTTTTTCAGGAATTCCTGCAATTGTCCTTGGTAAAAGTGAAGGAACTAAAACAAAAATAAATGTAGCAAGTAATGCAATTATATTTTTAATTATTTTTTCTTCCTTGTCAAAAACTTTTCTTGCAAAAAGGAAAAATGCAATTGCTGTTAAAGCAAAAAAGAAAACAGGGAATAAAATTGCAGAATATGTTACACTATCACTCAAGGATAAAGCAGATAATATATTATGAAACCAGGCAATTAGATAAGAAAGTAATTTCATTTCTCCGGCAGTATCGTAACCCAGCGGAACAGACCTCATGGCGTCGTGAACCATTAAACTTCCATTCTTGACAATATATTCAGCCCATCTTAAAAATAGAAAAGGATCCAAATCCGGACCAAGCGTCCAAGTCCCGGTTGTTACATCTTTTAATTTTGGAATATTCAGCATTCGGATATAAATTCCAATATAAATTACAAATGCTAAAATTAAATAAAATATCCAATCTTTTTTTCTTTTTATAAAATCGACGAATTTTTCTTTCCTTTCTTCTATTTCCTTGCTTGTTTCAGCCATGTTTTTCTCTAAGCCAAGATTTTCCTCTCTTTTTTCCTCCATCTTATCTAATCATCTTTGAGTTTTTTTGTTCAAGGACTTTTGAATATACTCAATGACTTTAATTTTTCCTTTGTTTGTTATTGAGTATTTAGGGAAAGATTTAAATCTTTCACTATAATTTAAAATTCAATCATAAATTTTGAAGCAAAAAATTCCAATTTGAATCTATAAATTTTAAATTAGAACTCTTCCTCTTCGATTAAATCTTCCGCACTTGGTTCAACATCAAGTTTCATCTCCCCGCAATAAGGGCATTTTTTCTTTTCCAAGGACTCGGATTCATATCGATATCCGCAATTTTTACAAACAAATTTTACCATATATTTTATGTAGAAAATATCTCTATATAAGGATTGTGGTTTGAGGAAAAATAGTAGAAATAATGAAAGAATTAATTGATTAGGTTAATGTTTTTATAATTTAATCTTTGAATAAAATTGGAAGATATTTATTTAAATAGTAATTAATCCATATATTTATGTTAAAAATAAGTCCTCAAAGAATTTATTATTTTTTATTCTTTACTGCGGTTTATGTGTTTCTTTCATTTTGGATTAGCGTAACTTATTTTTATAATTTAAAACCCTTTTTTATTGGCGGATTAATCTTTTATATTTTTGTTCTATTATTCCACAAGGCAATTATTGAAATTACAGAGAATAAGGAGATAAATAAATTCAATAAACTTGTTAAATTTCAAATTAACCTCTTCTTTATTGTATTAATCTTCTTTTGTGTAATTTATATTCTAGGAGTTTATTGGATGCAGTGGTTAGTGATTAATTATTTAAGTTTTCCCACAAGTATTTTTAAGAAAGTTAATTGGCGCTTAAGTGGAATTTCGTTAATCGCGTCCTTATTACTCTCTTTTCTTGCTAGAAAGAAATAGTAAAAATAGATTTATTTCTTCTCTTAGAATATGTTGGAAGTTACATATACTTCAATAAATGCCGCAACTACCAAAATAAGTATAGCTATAAATAATAAAACCACCACATTTTCCAATACTCTTAGAAATTTCTGGTTTTTTATTCCGTTTCTTATTGCTCCCACACCAAAAATACCTCCAGCCAATGCCGTAATAAAATATGCAGCGATTTCAGGAAAACCATGAATCATATATCTTAAAATCCCCATTGGTATCTCGGAGATTTGATATTTTGTAAAAATTCCAATTGCCGCAGCAATTACTGAAGCATTCCATACTAAAACGAAAATTGCACCCGCCCCGAAAATCAAGGAGAAAATCAATGTAAAAATCATAACATAAACATTATTTTCTAAAATGGACATGAATCTTCCGATATTGCTCATAGATTCTATTGCCTTTCCAGTAAAACTATATTTTGCTACACATTCTTCAATGCCTCCAGGATTATTAATTTGGCAGAAAGTTTGAATTTGAAAATTCAGCAAATTCGGGTCTTTCAAAATAGAATGCCAAAAAGAGAAAGCGATTATTAATCCCAAAAAAAGCCACATAAATGCATAAATAGCGTCGCTGTGAATTTTCCATACGCTAAAAAATCCCTCAACTTGTTCATCTTCTTCCTCTTCATTCTTAATTAAATAATACATAAATGGAAGAGTAAACATAATGGTAAAAGCTACAACAATCATTCCAGATGCATTCGCCAAAGTATAATCTTTGGAAAAAAACCAATGGACTAAAAGCAAGGAAAGAGAACCATAAATCAACCCCACAAAAAACATTTTCCACGGACCTTGTTCAGCACTTTTTGGGTTGACAATCATCTCTAACATAGTTCATTAAAATAAGTATATTTTTTAAATGTTCTTGCCTTTATTTTTATACAAAAAAGAGGTTCAAATGAGTAATCAAAGAAAGTTTAATCAAATAGCAAAAGATATTAAAGAAATTAAAATTCAAGGAGCGCGAGATATTGCGAAAGCAGCATTAAACGCTTATCAATTAATTCCAACAAAAAACTCAAAAAGAAAACTTCTTTCTCTCCGCCCAACAGAACCAATGATGGAAAATGTTTTGGATTTAGCAGAACAAGGAGTTTCTTATACAGAAATATTAAATCATTTTTCTTTTGCACAGGAAGAAATTAATAAATCTGTTTTCAAATTAATAAAAGACAGCGAAGTAATTTTTACGCATTGTCATTCTACAAATGTTGTTAATGCTTTAATTTATGCAAAAAGAAAAGGAAAAAAATTTGAAGTTTATAATACTGAAACCCGGCCGTTATATCAGGGAAGAAAAACTGCAGAAGAATTAAGAAAAGCAGGAATAAAAGTTACAATGTTCGTTGATAGCGCCGTAGGAGTTGCGCTGTCAAAAGAACAAGGAGCAAAAAAAGTTACAAAAGTTTTTCTCGGTGCAGATGCATTATTAAAAAATGGAATAATAAATAAGGTTGGAAGTGAAGTTATTGCAAGGATTGCTAAAGAAGAGAAAATTCCTGTTTATATTATTGCTGATTCTTGGAAATTCACAAGACAGAAAATTCCCTTGGAAAACAGAAAACTAAACGAAGTTTGGGATAAGGCTCCGGAAGGAATTAAAATAAAAAACCCTGCATTCGAATTTGTCGATAAAAAATATATTTATGGAATTGTAACTGAATTGGGTTTGATGATGTATAAAAAATTCTTGAAAAAAGTTAGATAGAAAGATTTATATATGTGGTAAGATTAATCTTACCATGGATGCAATAGGTATAACTAAGATAAGTTCTAAGGGGCAGGTTGTAATTCCTCTTGAAATGAGAAAAGATTTGAAAGAAGGAGATAAGTTAGTTATTATAAAAAATAAAAATCAAATTATTCTGAAAAAAGCAGATGCGTTTGATGAGAAACTAAAAGAAGATTTAGAATTTGCGAGAAAAACAGAAGAAGCATATAAGAAAATAGATGCCGGAGAAGGTGTAAGGATGGATTTTGACGATTTCATTAAAGAAATGAAAAAATGGTAGAAATTATCTGGGCTCAAAGTTTCAAGGGGTTTTTTTCTAAAATTAAAGATAATTTGATGAAAGAGAAAATAATTAAAAAAATAGAAAAGATAAAAACTAATCCCGAAGCGGGTAAACCAATGCGATATGGACGAAAAGGAACCCGTGAAGTTTACATCAAACCATTTCGGTTATCATATTCTTATTCGTCGCAAGAAAATCTTATTTACATTTTAGAACTTTATCATAAGAAGAAACAATAAGTTTGTGAGGAAGATGATTTAAGTTACTATTCTCTTTTGATGAATTCTCGACGGATAAGTTTAATAATAAGAAGTTTTTAATTTAGCTATGGGGAAAATAGGGATAATTATTTTAATAATAATCTTTGGGTTATTTTTTAACACACTTTTTATTTCAGCAAAAACAGTCCCCATAAATAATCAATCTGCTTGTGAAATTGCTAATGCTGAATGGCAATATATTTCCCCCGAAAACGCAGAATCAAGATATGAATGTGTTTGTAATGAATATGTTAATGGAAAACAAATAAAGGTTTGGAACGGAACTTCATGCATTATCATTACAGACGAAGTAGTATGCAAAAATACCGGGGGAAATTGGGAATTGAATATGTGTGATTGCCAAAATGGAGAGTGGATTATAAGTGTTGGTTGTCAAATATTGGAACATGAAACTCCACTTACATGGATTATTCCTACTATCTTAATTGTCGCAATAATTCTTATTATTCTCCTAATAATAATTTTAAAAAGAAAAAAGTAAAATGGCAAAATACAAACTAATCCTTTTTTTATTTTATTTTAGTTTAATGTTAGTCTCAGCTTTTAATGAACCTTCGCAGAGTATAGAAACAAAATCTTTTAATGTTCTAGATAACAATCAAAATTGTTACGGTTTGTCCTACGACCCTCAGAAAGATATAGTTGATTTAGAAGATTTAACAAAGATTTCTTTAACTGATCAAGAAAAAAAAGATTATACAAAAATATTGGAAGAGAAGATTTATTCATTGTATAATAATATAGGGATTTGTGATATCAAAGATTATTTACAAGTTTTAAACCGTGAACTTAATCTTAATCTTAAAGATAGTGAAATAGATGAAATCTATAATAAAATCATTGAAAAATTCGATTCTGGAAAATCTCTTAATATAGACAAATTAGAAGAACCAAACTTATCAGAGATTATAAACTCCACAGAATTGAGTATAAAAAGAGATAAACAAGAATTATTTTCAGCATCATATACAAGTAAATCTTCTCCCCTTCCCTATAGATATGATACTGCCGATTATTTAATTGGGGGCACTTACATTGTAGTCATTTTTGTTAATGATTCTTCTAATAAATGGTCTCAGTCAGATATAAACTATGCTATGAATATGATAGGAGAAACAAGAGATTGGATAGAAACTAATTCTCCATCCCAAGCCAATGTAGATGTTAGTTCAGGCTATTATTTATCTAAAATTTCTTCAAATCCTAATGATTGTAGCGATGATGATTATGATTGTGAATGTCGAGATTGGATGAATGAAGCCCTAAATAATATCGGTTTTTACGATACTCATAGTGATGGTGATGCTATTGATGAACTTAACAATTATATTTCAAGTTGGAGTAATTCAGAAAATGTTTACCCAATTTTTATGGTTAGAAATGTTGGATTGCTTGATGCTGATTCTTCTTATTCTTGTTCTGGAGAATATATTCCAAGAATTGCTTTATTTTATTATGAATTTTGTGTTCTTGGCATTTGCAATAAACATGAATCCGATGCATATACACATGAATCCTTACATACTTTTAGTGCTGATGACGAATATCCAGGTCCATGGACTTGTGATAATAGTTTGGACTGTAGTAGGGAAGTTCGTTGGGGATACATAAATGGTAACTGTGATTATTGTTCAGGCACTCAAGATTCTATTATGAAATGTTGTAGTTTTAGCACATCTTCATGGGCTTCTTCCTACACTAAGGGACAAATAGGTTGGGGAAATCATGATTCAGATTCCATACTAGACCCCGTGGATAATTGTATGTATGTTTATAATCCATCACAAGAAAATACAGATGGAGATAGTCAAGGAAATGCCTGTGATTCCGATGATGACAACGACGGTATTTTAGATAGTGTTGATAATTGTCCGTCTAATTACAATCCAAATCAAACCAATAATGAGGGTGATTCTTTAGGAGATGCTTGTGATTTAGATGATGATAACGATGGCACTTTAGATGTAAATGATGCATGTCAATTTGTTTCTGGAACTTATTGTTATGGATGTCCAATTCCTTCATGTCAGCAAGGATATTCACCAAATTGTTCTGCATCTGGTCCACCAACATGTGTACAGGATATTTGTATTCCAAATATAATTAATGTTTCATTAACGGGATGGCAAGATGTTTCTTGTTTAATAAATGATAAGATGAATCAAAGTAATACGTTTATTGAATATGATTCAAAGAATTGTGGTACATTTCAGAATTTAACTTTTACTCAATATCGTCAAACAGAAGAGTGTAATTATTGTCAACCTAAACCAAATATTGGAGAAGATTTTTTTAAGTTTGAAAAAGGGAATACCAAATTTCAATTGAGTTACAGTGTTTTTGATGTTATAGGATCAACAATAACTTCAACATATCCAAATGAGGGAATGCCAACACTTTTAGCTGATGGAACATATACAGACAACGATAATGATGAGTTTGACTATACGCAACAAATTAATTTAGCAAACTGGACATTAAATATGTTTGATGATAATGATTATAAAATAGACACACCGACGATTGGAGTTAAAATTGCGGGTGGAATGCAAGTATTAAATTATACTTTAGAATTTATCGATAAGCCGTATTGGAGTGATTTAACAACAAGTGAGATACCTTTGCTTGGAAAAAAATATTTTGTTTTAAGTGAAACAAAAAATACAACATTGAATCTACTCGATTCTGCTTCAGGAACAATAATTTTATCTGAAGGAGAAATAAAAACAATTAATGTTGGTGGAAAATTTTATGAAGTTGGAATTAATTCCATAGGATCTTCAACAGTTAAATTAAATATTAATGGTGAAACTACAAATGCACTTTCAGTTGCTGAAACTCAGAGATTGATTGATGGAACATATGTTGGTATTAAAAAAATAAATATAACTGGTATTAAGACAGTAGAGTTTGTTATTGGTAAAGGAAAATTTAAATTAATTCATGGACAAGAGGCCGAATTAAATGATGAAACAATAACTGGATTGAAAACGACATTTACTAATGATGGTGATGGAACAGATGACCAACTTTCAAAAATAAATTTAAAATGGACTACCGATGAAGATACTTTCATCGCCGATGGAAGTTCACCTGTTATGCCCGGATTTAAAGTAATTAATTTATCTTTTGAAGGAATGTATTATCCAACTCAAGAGAAAATAATTGTCGGACCTTTAAGTTCAACAACAATTACATTGAAGGAATTTCCATTGAAAGATAGTGTTGAAAATATAGATTTAATATATGTACAAAATTCTTCGGCGATTGGTTGTTTTAATATTACTGATTCTGGTATTGGTAGAGATATTGAAAATCAATTAGCAACTTCTTCGATTACTACATTAAATTTTAATAATACAAAACATGAACAATTTATTACATCGTGGAGTGATGGAACCGACGCTGAATCTTACTTAATGAAATTCGGTGGATGGGTGCAAGAGAGTGGAGTTGAAAAAGTGAATGTTCAGTATAAGAAGGATGGTGTATGGACGACGGTAAAAGCAAAAGCAAAAGCAGGAGATACAGTTCTATTAGGAAATATGGAATTTATTATTACTTTTATTAACTCTACGGGTGTTGATAAGTGGGCAAATATTACGAGTGTAGGAAACACAAATTTCTCTACACTTTATTCAAAAGAAGGTGCGAAATTTTACTTACCTTGGTGTGATATTAATGCTACAGCTGCTTCAACAGGTCTTTCTAATTTTGGTCCTTGGAGTCAACCTACACAAGGTACAACTGCAAATTCAACATGGAGACTTAGAATGCAAGAAGAAGATAAAGATGAAAACATTGGGAGTGGAAGCACTATTAATCTGACAATGGGCTTCAATTCTGCTTCAACGCCAGAAGTTCATGTATCTGCTCTTCAATATTCTCATCCAACGAGAATAAGTACAGATTCTGGAAGTGCTTCAGAAATTGGTACAACGGATAAATTCTTGAATTATGTATATTCCCCTCTTGCAACCGAAGTAATTTGGGACAAGAGTACTAATCAATATAAAATTGAGATGACATATCATGATGCAGAATCTTACGGAAATATTTTCATTTCTTCTTTAGATTTAAATAATGTTAAATGGTCAGAATGGCAAAACCAAACTTCTTGTATCAATGGAAATATGATTCAAAATAGAAGTAGAATCGAATACGATTTAAATTATAATATCTGTTATGCAATAACTCATTTGCCGTCGGACTTATGGAATAACGGAGAAAATAAAACCTATTGGGAATTTAGAAATCAAACTTGCGACTTCTGTAAACCAAATATAAGTACTTCCTCAACAAATTGGCAAAATATTAGTTGTACAATAAATAATGGTATGAATCAAAGCAGAATAAATATTTCTTACGACCTTAATAAATGTATAAATTCTTCAACAGGAAATTTAGAATATCAAAATAAAACAATTTATGAATATCAACAATTGAATAATTCTTGTGATTTTTGTAATTATACTCTTTCATATACTAATTGGACAACATGGCAAAATCAAGCGGGATGTTTAGTTAATAATACACAAGTTCAGAATAGAAGCAGAGTGCAATATGACTCTAATTATAAAAATTGTTATGCTATAACAAATCTTTCAAGTGATTTATGGAATAATGGATTAAATAAAACAGAATGGGAATTTAATAATACTAATTGTACTTGTGTTCCTAATTTAATAAATAATAGTTGGACAGATTGGCAAGATATTTCTTGCTTGCCGTCGGGAAAGATGAATCAATCACGATATTTAGTGCAATATGATTCTGAGTCCTGTCCAAATTCACAAAATCAGACAATCTATGAATATCAGACTACGGAAAATTGTTCTATACCCTTATTTTTAGTAATTAACTCCCCTCAAGAAGAAATTTATAACAATAGAAGAATTTACTTAAATTTAAGTTTAAATGTAATCTTAAACAAGATAGAATATATGGATAATTCAGATTCAAGACCTCATTGGTCAACTTTATGTATCAATTGTAATAATTATAATAAATTAAAAATTTTTAGTGATGGAAATCACAATTTAACATTTAAAGGAACTTCAAAGAATGGACAAACTATTTTTAATCAAACATCATTTTTCATTGACTCAAAAGATCCTCAAATATCTTCGACAAAACCTTCAAGTAATAGATACACAAATGGAAGCGACTTTTATATTAAATATACTGAAGAGAATTTGAATAAAACAGAATTAATACTCGGCGGAAAAACATTTACATTATCTTGCCCCTCTGGAAAAAATCAAGAATGTTTTTCTAATTTAGATATTTCAGATTATAATAATTTAGGGACGTCTTATTATTTCAAACTTACAGACATTGCAGGAAATATCGACGAATCAAGATCAACAAAGATAAAAGTTGACACAACATCTCCAAAAATAACTAAATTTGGGAACTGGACAATTGGCAGATATGCTTATTTTAATTTAACTATAAATGAATTAAACTTCGACGCTGTTGAATACATTGACAATTCTGATTCAAGGCCAAGATGGAAAATTTTATGTCCTACCTTAAAGAATAATATTTGCTACAAAAAAGTTTATTTCAAGACAGGAAACCATAATGTAATTATTAGAGTATTGGATGAAGCAGGAAATTCTTATATAAAAGAAATTAATTTTATTATCTAACTACAATAATACTTAAAAAATATTAATCAATCTTGAGGTTATGGATATTAATAATGTTTTTAATTTGATTGTAGTCTTATTGACTTTTATTGGATTTGCTATTGGTTTTATTAATGAAGAATATAGATTATTGGCTTGGTCTATCTCTTTAATTGTAATAACTATAATCATTCTTTTTGCTATATTTAAGGAGTATTTTACTAAAATAGATAAAAACTCAGAAGAAATAATAAAATTGAAGAAAGACTTAAATATGGATAAGCGTTTAACTATTTTAGAAACAAAATTTGATGAATTAAAAAAGAAATAAAATGAAAAAAGGTCAAATAAATGTCAATCTTCTTATGAATTTGGTTAAAATAATAGCAATAATTCTCTTAGGGTATATTATATTAAAAGCTTTAAATTTTATTTAATCACTCTCCCTTAAATTCCCCCATCATCTTCTCAGCTTCGTGACTAACTTCTTCAATTGAATTATTCAAACTTTCTCTCGCATCTTTTAATTTTCCAACCTGTTCGTTAATAAGTTTCTGCGTTTCAGGAACTGATTTTTTTACAAAGTTTTGCCCGCCAACATCAACCAATAAGTCTTCTGAAGTAATCTTTGATTTTATAAAAATTCCTCGTCCAATCATTGCCATAATTTTTTTTCCTTCGGAATTTTTAAGTTCATTGAATCCTTCACTTAAATTCTGCAATTCCACTATGCTTTGTTCAACTGCCTGAATTTGCTGTTGCAGTTGCTGAATTTGCTGTTCAAACATGCTAAGCTTAAATATAATTTCTTGTTGATTTTCTTTCATTTTTTATCAAGAAAAAAAGAGTTTTTAAGATTTTGGTTCGCTCCGCATCAGACATTCGTCATGATGCTCCGCCAAGAAACTATTAATCCATAAAACCCCCCAATATTTTGCTCAACTATTAAAAATCTAGAAAAAATCGTTACTCATAAACTTACGAGATTAATTAAACATGATAAATTGCTGCCGGAGTTATCCAGGTTGGACGGGAATAACAAACAAAATTATTTCAGATTCAAGATATATTCCTTAAGATGCGGATGAAAACTTGTGGTGAAATATTTTTCTAGTTCTTCTGGTTTTACCCATTTTATTTCTTTAAAATCATCTCCGGCTTTTTCTTTTCCACCAACAACTTCACATAAATAATAAATTGCAACAAGTTCTTTTTTCTCAGGATAAGTTTTCGCAAATACTACCCCCAGATTTTCTATTTTAAGTCCGGTCTTTTCTTTTATCTTTTCCTTCAAGGTTTTTTCTAATTCTTTGTTTGTAGAAAGTCGTCCTCCAGGAAAACACCATGTCAACTTTTCAATCTCTGGATCTTTTTCTCTTCTTCCTATCAAGATTTTCTTTTTCTCTGGGTCGTATACAATTCCTAAAAGAACAACTTCAAATTGGTTTTGTTCCATAAGAAAAGCAAAATAATTTTCTTTTTAAAACTTTGGTTTGTTCCTCTTTTTAATGCGATTTCACCGGAGGCATTTAGAAATCGCAACACAGCGTAGGAAAGGAGATGGCATAGGAAGG
>Ga0265296_1003371_pt1 | contig 14923 bp, 11 predicted proteins | sample MunlanPumphouse1_FD_189073 | JGI IMG/M metagenome (GOLD analysis project Ga0265296, IMG submission 189073) | Groundwater microbial communities from a municipal landfill in Southern Ontario, Canada - Pumphouse #1 | ecosystem: Environmental > Aquatic > Deep subsurface > Groundwater | place... | reverse complement strand
GGCTTAAGGGAAAATTTTAGGGTATAAAAATTTGATTTCTATTTTTTTATTAGCTAAAATTTTGTAATAATTTAAAATCGTCTGTAAATTTAATCTTGCAAACACAAAATTGATTTAAATTTAAGTGTTATTATCGCCAACATCAGTTGCGAGCAGGTTATAAAGCCCAAAATCTATACCCTAAAATTTTCCCTTAAGCCTAATTTCTTGTTTTTGTTCTTCGCTTAATGTTGGATACCCTTTGGGCAGATGGTTCTTGTTAATAGTTATTATTAACAGGGTATCACGGTGAGACTATGTGTGCAGTATATGGGGTACCTGCCAATTAAGTAATTTTTGCATAATAAGCTAAAACTGCAACTTCATCCGGATAAAATTTTTATTAAAACCGTGGCTGCGGGCGTGGATTTTCTGGGAATGGTTAATTTTTCCGACTATCGGGTTTTGCGGACTAAAACTAAAAGAAGAATGTTGAAGAAAATAAGCTGCAGATATGGCGAGTTGCAGAATGAAATAATTTACGAAGAATCTTTTAAACAAAGTTTGCAGTCGTATTTAGGCATGTTAAAGCATTGTCATGGTTATAAGGCAGAAAAAGAGTTGCGTGAAACACTCCTGGATTCCGGCATCCTGTATCAAGTACAGGACAGGCTACGGCCGCAATGACAAAATAGGAGATTGCTTCGTCGCTTCCGCCTGCTGGCGGAGCTTCTCGCAATGACAGGTTGGCCACTGTTAGGTTGACCACTTTATCAAGGGGAAAAAATATGGTAAAATTAGATTATATGAAAATTGCCATCCTTGAAACCAAACCATGGGAAAAGAAATTTTTTAATAAAGCCCTGAAAGGCCATGATTTGGAATTTATTAAAGAGCCGATTGATGCTACTAATGTGGAGACGGCTAAAGACTGCGACATTATTTCCACTTTCATCGCCTCAAAGGTGAATAGTGAAATTATAAATAAATTGCCCAAGCTGAAAATGGTCGCTACCCGTTCCACCGGTTTTGACCATATTGATGTGAAAGCGTGTAAAGATAAAAATATCACGGTTTGTAATGTGCCTTTTTACGGCGAAAATACTGTGGCCGAACATGCTTTTGCTTTGATTTTAACTTTGTCGCGCAATATCCATAAATCATATTTGCGCACTACGCGCGGCGATTATACGATTGAAGGGCTTAAAGGTTTTGATTTGCGCGGCAAAACTTTGGGTGTAATCGGCGCCGGGCATATCGGCTTGCATCTGATTAAAATGGGGCGGGGTTTTGACATGAAAGTTTTGGCTTTTGACAATAATAAAAATGATTTTCAGGCTGATGTCTTAGGCTTTAAATACGTTAGCCTGGAAGAGCTTCTAAAAAATTCCGATATTATCAGCTTGCATGTACCGGATAATCCGGCCACGCATCATTTGATAAATAAAAATAATATTAAATTAATTAAAAAGGGCGCAATTTTAATTAACACGGCGCGCGGCGGTGTGGTGGAAACCGGAGCCTTAATTGAAGCTTTGGATAAAAAAATATTGGCCGGCGCCGGGTTGGACGTTTTAGAGGGAGAAAATTTAGTTATGGAAGAAAAGCAATTGGTGTTTGATAAAAAAACCGCGGATGAAATGTTGGCCTTAGCCAAGGATCATATTTTATTTTCCCGCGATAATGTGATTTTTACTCCACATATCGCCTTCTACAGTGAAGAAGCGATTAGAAGAATTATGGAAGTAACCGCGGATAATATAAATAGTTTTATTGTCGGTCAGTTAGAAAATATAGTTAAGTAGATAAATTATTGACAGTTATATAATAAATAAATGGCTAATTTAAGCTATTTATTTTTTTATTTGTATTTATTGTAGAAAAATAGTTGACAGATAGTAACAATATGATATATTTATAATTATTAAATGTATGGACATAATTATTTTAAAAAAATTAGGCTTAAGCGATAAAGAAATGGCGGTTTATTTAGCGCTGTTAGAACATGGCGCCAGTTCGGTGCGCGATTTGGCGGCGGTTTCAAACTTAAACCGCGGTACGGCTTATGATATTTTAAAAAAATTACAAGATGCCAGTTTAGTAAGTTTTTTTCATAAAAATACCAAGCAGAATTTCGTGGCCGAGGATCCGGAAAGAATTTTAAAGTTACTGATTGACCGCGAGCAAGATTTTAAAAAAGCCGAAGAAAAAATAAAAGACTTAATACCGGAATTAAGGTCGCTTCAGGAAAAAGGCGGCGACAAACCTACTACTAAATTTTATGAAGGCAAGATCGGGATTAAATTTATTTTAGATGATATTCTGTCATCAATTAAAAATCAGGCAGATAAAAATTATTATGTTTATTCCGCGGCCGGAGTTCGCGAGGATGTTTATAGCGCCTATCCTGATTTTAATAAAAAAAGAATTAAGGGTGAAATAAAAGTTAATACCATCTCCTTATCTTCTGGCGGCAGCACTTATGGTTTAGACGAGAGAAAATGGCTTCCTTCGACAGGCTCAGGACAGGTAAAAGCCGGTGAAGGCAATATGACTTATATTTTAATTTACGCGGATAAATGCGCTTTTATTTCGCGCGATAGCCATGATAATCCGGTTGGCGTGATTATAGAGAATAAGATGATTTATGAAACGCAGAAGATTTTATTTTTACAAATGTGGAAATTAATATAACGATGTCATTGCGACTTCGGTGAGCTCCCTTCGGGTCTGAGCCTCAGGGTCGAAGACAGCCGAACCGAGCGACCGAAGGGAGTGAAGTCAATCGCTACGCGAGATCTGGCGTAGCCATGACAATCTAACGGACAATTAGTTAAAGAAAAAATTCGTGAGATTGCTTCGTCGCCGAAGCTCCTCGCAATGACAATAATAAATATGTGCGGAATCGTTGGTTATATTGGAAAAAATAATGTTTTGCCGGTTTTAATTGACGGCTTAAGGCGCTTAGAATATCGCGGCTATGATTCGTCCGGTATCGCCATAATGATCGGCGGTGAGGTTTTTGCGGTTAAGTCAGTTGGTAAAATAAGTGAACTGGAAAAAAAGCTTGGAGAAACCCCCCTAATCCCCCCTTTACAAGGGGGGCAGATTGGCATTGCCCATACTCGCTGGGCGACTCATGGCAAGCCGACCGAGGCTAACGCCCACCCTCACACAGATTGTAAAAATAAAATTTGGTTGGCTCATAATGGAATTATTGAAAATTATAAAGAGCTGAAAAATCGCCTAGAGGCCAGCGGCCATAATTTTAGATCGGAAACTGACACCGAAGTTATCGTTCATTTAATAGAGGATTTATACCAGGGTAATTTAACCGAAACTTTAGTTAAAGTTCTGCCAATGTTAAAAGGCACTTACGGCTTGGTTTTATATCACACAGATGAACCGGACAAACTGCTGGCTACCAGATGCGGCTCGCCTTTGGTTGTCGGCTTGGCTGAAAATCAAACGATTGTTGCTTCGGATATTTCAGCCATTGTCAGCCATACGCGGCAAATAATTTATCTTGACGACGGCGAAATAGCCGAGATAAACGGCAACGGTTTTAGAATTATCAATCTAAAAAATCAAGAGATAAATAAGGAAATTAATAATATAGATTGGGATATCGCCGAGTGCGAAAAAAAAGGCTATCCTCATTTTATGCTTAAGGAAATTTTTGAGCAGCCGGAAACGATCATCGACAGTTTGCGCGGCCGCGCTATTTTAGAAGAGGGCAAGGTTAAACTGGGCGGGCTGGAAGCTTTATTAAATAAATTGCGCCAGATTGATAAAATAATTATGGTAGCTTGCGGCACGGCCAGGAACGCCGGTCTGGTGGGCGAATATATGCTGGAAGAATATGCCGGCCTATCGTGTGAAGTTGATTATGCGTCAGAATTTCGCTACCGCAAACAGGTATTTAATAACAAAACAGCGGCCATAGCCATCAGCCAGTCAGGCGAAACCGCGGATACTTTAGCCGCGGTTAGAGAGGCTAAAGAAAAAGGCGTTTTGACTTTAGGCATAGTTAACGCGGTCGGTTCCACTATAGCGCGCGAAACCGATGCCGGCGTCTATAACCATATCGGGCCGGAAATTTCCGTAGCGTCCACCAAAGCTTTTACTTCGCAAGTGACAATTTTAACGCTTTTAACCGTGCTGCTCGGGCGACAAAGGCAGATGTCGTTCGTTACCGGGCAAAGAATTATTAAAGAATTATTAGCCATTCCGGAAAAAATAAAAAAAGTTTTGCAATTAAATGGCCAGATAAAAAATATCGCAGAAAATTATTATCAAGTTAAACATTTTGCTTATTTGGGCAGAAAATATAATCAGCCGGTAGCTTTTGAGGGCGCGCTTAAGTTAAAAGAATTATCTTATATTCATGCCGAAGGTTTTGCATCTGGGGAAATGAAACATGGCGCTATCGCTTTAATCGACGAAGAATTTCCGAGTTTATTTATCGCTCCGCAAGATAGCGTTTATGAAAAAAATTTAAGCAATATGCAAGAAATTAAATCGCGCGGCGGCAAAATTATTGCTATTACTACCGAGGGCAATGAAACCATAGCTGACCTGGCCGATGATGTTATCTATATTCCTAAAACTTTGGAAATGCTGACGCCGATTTTATCGGTCATACCCTTGCAGCTGTTTGCTTATCATATGGCGGTGTTGAATGGCAGGGATGTAGATAAACCAAGAAATTTAGCGAAATCAGTTACAGTTGAGTAGTATATTCTGCCATTGCGAGCGACTGGAAGGAGCCTGCGGACAACTTATTAAATTAATAGTTAGCGAGATTGCAAAGCTTGTCCCGACCCCGCGCTTGATGCGGGGGAAGGATCCGCGTTCGCTGGCGCTCCTCGCAATGACAAACAAAATTTTATGGAAATAAAACAGAAAAAAATAAAAGCTGGCGGTATTAAGCTATGCGTGGAAGTTAACGGCAGGGAAGTGGCCCATGCCTATCTCTATATTTTAACCAACCTCCATGACCGGCCGTTTGGTTTTATGGAGGATGTGTTTGTAGATGAAAGCTATCGGAGCCAAGGCTTGGGCACGAAATTAGTCGAAGAATTAATAAAAGCGGCTAAAAAAAATAATTGCTATAAATTAATCGGTAATTCAAGACAAGAAAGGTTAAAGGTTCATAATTTATATCTGCGCCTGGGCTTTAAAGATTGGGGTAAAGAATTTAGAATAGATTTTTAAATCTTTAAAAACTTTTTTAGAAAAAGTTTTCACCGCTAAAGGGTATAAACCCAGACGAGCGGGATAAACAAAAAATATATTGTATCAAATAAAATGAAGAAAAAGCAAAAAATCGTGACTATCGGCGGCGGCTCGGGCAGTTTTATGGTGCTTTCCGGCTTAAAAAAATATCCTATAGATTTATCGGCCATTGTCAGCATGACCGATGACGGCGGTTCTTCCGGCGTTTTGCGGGATGAACTGGGGGTTTTACCTCCGGGCGATGCGCGCCAATGCTTAGTCGCTTTGTCAAAATCAAGCTTGATTTTAAGAGAATTATTTAATTATCGTTATTCAAGCGGCGGTTTATCCGGCCACAGTTTCGGCAATATTTTTCTTTCCACTTTAGAGAAAGTCGCCGGCGGCTTTGATAAAGCCATCAAGGAAGCTAGCCATATTTTACGCATCAAGGGCCAGGTTTTGCCGGTTACCCTTAAAAGAACTAGACTGATAGCCGTTTTAAAAAATGGCAGAAAAATAATCGGCGAAAATAAAATTTATGGCAACTCGTCGGATTTATTAAATTTAAAAAAATTATATTTAGAGCCGGCGGTGTCGGTAAATCCGGAAATTGTCGCCATAATCAGGCAAGCGGATAAAATTATTATCAATCCGGGAGATTTGTATTCAAGCTTGATTCCCAACTTTTTGGTTAAGGGCTTAAGCGAGGCGATTAAAAAAGCCAAGGCCAAAGTTATTTATGTAAGCAATTTAATGACTAAGCCCGGACAAACCGACGAGTTTACTTTAGTTGATTATGTTAAAATTCTGGAAAAATATTTAGGCCGCGGAGCGATTGATTATGTTATTTATAATAAGGAAAAACCGAACGAGAAAATTTTAAAAAAATATTTGCGGCAAGGCGAAGATTTAGTCGCGGCCGGCGATTTTAAAAAGTTGCTAAAAGTAAAATTATTAAGCTATAATTTGCTTAGCCATAAAGTTTATCAGGCGAAGGAAAGCGACGTTTTAGGCCATTTAAGGTCTTTGATCAGGCATGATTCTAATAAATTGGCCAAAGTAATCTACGATATATGAAAATAATTTTTGATTTGGATTATACTTTATTGGATACAGCAAAATTTAAGGAAAAAATGGCTGATATTTTTGATAAAGAAAATTTTAAAGCGGATTATGAAAAATATTTTAAAAATGAAGGCATTAATTTTGATTGTGATAAATATTTGGCTATGCTAAAAGCTGAGGGTAGAATTGATGGCGCCAGGGAAAAAGAGCTAAGATCAGAAGTAGAAAAATTAATCAGCAATATTGATAATTATTTAAAACCTGACGCTGAAAATGTTTTAAAGCATTTTAAAGCCGGTGGAGCAGAATTAATTTTAATAACTTTCGGTAATAAAAAGTGGCAAAAGCAAAAAGTTAAAAATTTAAGCATAGCAAAATATTTTTCTAATATCATTTTTGAAGAAAAAAATAAACACAGAAGCGAATATCTAAAATTGCTAAGCGAAACAGACGAAGAAATTTTAATTATAAATGATAATATAAGCGAAGCCGAAGAGATGCTAAAAATATTAAAAAGAGGAGAATTGCATCTGGTTGATGGACCGTATAATAAGGGGCCGTATGATGGCAATAAAGAAGTGCGAGTCAATAAATTAGCTGAATTAATACCGGGAAAGCGGGAAAACAATAGAATAGAAAATTTAAGATATTAATTAATTTTTATGGACCCCCGTTAGAAATTAATAAACATGGGGTGCAAAAAAATATTATGACTAATCAAATTTCTAACGGGGTGGAGCATGATATGAAAAATTTCGGTGTGGTAATTCTAGCCGCCGGTCAAGGCAAAAGACTTAATTGCGCCGATTTGCCAAAAGTATTATATAAAATAAATGAAAAACCGATTATAAATTATATCTTAGAAGAATTGGGGAAAGGCGGGTTAAGTAAAGACCAAATTTGTTTGGTGGTCGGTTTTAGGGCGGAGTTGGCTAAAGAAAAAATTGGTTCAAGCTATATCTATGCCTTGCAGACTGAACGGCTGGGAACGGCTCATGCCGCGCTGACAGGAGAAAAAGCTTTACCCGTAAATTTTGATAATTTTTTAGTATTAAACGGCGATGATTCGGCATTTTATAAATTTAGTTCACTTTTTGAATTGATTGAATTGCATTTATTAAATAATAATGATATCAGTATTTTAACTTGCGAACCGCTTGACCCGCAAGGGTTAGGGCGCGTTGTCCGCGGGGCGAGCGGCCAGGTAATTAGAATAGTAGAAAAAGAAAATATGACGCCCGAGCTGGAAAAAATTAAAGAAATTAACACCAACACCTTTTGTTTTAAAAGAGATTGGTTTAAAAAGCATTACCCAAATTTAAAGCCGATACGCGGTTTGGGAGAGTATGGGTTGCCTAGTTTTATAGAAGAGGCTTTGGCTAATCAGTCTAAGTTTGCCGCGGTAAAATTAAAAAATCCGGATGAATGGTTTGGCGTTAATACTCCCGAGCAGTTGGCCGAGGCTGATAAAAGAAAAAAGAAGATGATTTAATATAGGGCAAGTAATATTAATACGTCATTCCAGCCGTAGCCTGTCCTCAACTTGATTGAGGATGCCGGAATCCAGAAGTAAATGCAATTATAATGTTTAGCGCAAAAATTCTGGATCCCGGGTCACCCGCCCGTACCGAACACCCGCCCGACTGAACGTCGTTCGGGCGGGGTACGTTTGGGCGGGAGCCCGGGATGACAATACGTTTTTATGCAACAGATTTTAGATTTGCACATCCATTCAAAATATTCCCGCTCCTGCTCAACACAGCTGACCCTAGAAAATATTGAAGCTGCTTGCCGGATTAAGGGAGTGGATATCATCGCGACCGGGGATTTTACTTTTCCGGCTTGGTTTTCCGATATAAAAAATAAGTTGGAAGAAATCCCCCTGGCCCCCTTTGCTAAAGAGGGTAAAAATAGCGGATTATATAAGTTGACCAGCGCTAAAGATGATAGAGTAAAATTTATTCTATCAACCGAAGTGGCGTTAATTTATAAAGACGGGGGGAAAGCCAGGCGCATTCATTTGGTAATTCATGCGCCCAACATGGAAGCGGCCGAAGAATTAAATAATTTTTTAGATAAAAAATATAATATTCGCTCGGATGGACGGCCAATTTTAGGCATGAGCGCTCCGGCTTTAATGAAATTATGTTTGGGAATTGATAAAAGATTTTTAATTTATCCGGCGCATATTTGGACGCCGTGGTTTTCGGTTTTCGGTTCAAAATCAGGCTTTAATAAAATGGAAGAATGCTTTCATGAATACACTAAAAATATTTATGCCATAGAAACCGGACTATCAAGCGATCCGGAAATGAATTGGCGCTTGTCCGCTTTGGATAAATTAACCGTTCTATCGAACTCCGACGCTCATTCACTGCCGAACATCGCGCGCGAAGCCAATGTGTTTGAAATGAAAGATATTAACTATGATGAAATTTACGATATTATTAAAAATAAAAAAGTTTATCATAATAATAATGAAATGGATTCCCGCCCGCCAGAACGACCTTGTCGGGCTGGCAGTCGGGCAGGCTTTCGCGGGAATGACAAGGGGAATAGCGGGAATGACAAAATTGGGATAAAGTTTACCATAGAATTTTATCCGGAGGAGGGTATGTACCATTACGACGGCCATCGCACTTGCGGCATAAGCCTTACTCCGGAAGAGACTAAAAAGCAAAAAAATATTTGTCCGGTCTGTAAAAAACCCTTAACTATCGGCGTCATGAACCGAGTTGATGAGCTAGCCGACCGTGCTCTAGGTTTTAAGCCTCTTAAAGCCGTGCCATTTAAAAAATTAGTTGAGCTTGATAAAATTATTGCTGAAGCCTTAGACATTAAATCAAGGCACTCTAAAAGAGTGCAATTGGCATATCATAATTTGATAAAATTAGGCGTTAATGAGCTTAATATTTTATTAAATATCAGCCAAAAAGAGTTAATGGCTATGGCCGATCCGGCCATAGCGGAAGGCATCAAGCGGGTGCGTGAAGGCAATTTGATTATTAAGCCCGGTTTTGACGGGCAATATGGCACGATTAAAATTTTTAGCGAGCAAGAGAAAAAGAAAAATAAACAAAAAAGTTTATTCTAATAAAAAATAGAAACGGTTTAAATCGCTTCTATTTTTTATTTATAAAGCAGAACTTTATAAACTATTTTTTTCTCTTCTTGGTTGCTTTCTTTTTTGATGTTTTCTTGGCTGCTTTCTTCTTAGCTTTTTTCTTTGCCATATTTTTTGCACCCCCTTTCGTTTTAGCCCCGCAGCAGCGGGGCCGATTATGTGAAATGTTTTTAACTATATTTTTATTATACCACGCAAAAAGATTGTCAGCAAGGATTTTTTGTTATTTTTGTCATTGCGACTTCGGTGAGCTCCCTTCGGGTCTGAGCCTCAGGGTCGAAGACAGCCGAACCGAGCGACCAGAAGGAGCGAAGCAATCTCCGGTTTATTTTTTTAACTGTCTATTAGAAATTATAGATGTTCAGTGAGCCTAACCAGAGATTGTCATGGCTACGCCAGATCTCGCGTAGCGATGACCGCATTCGTCGCTCCGATGTTACGTCATAGTTCCTCGCAATGACCAGAGTTATTTTGACAACTAAATTATTTTGAATTACAGTTTAGATACAAATAAACTATGTTATTAAAAAAATGGACAACAACAAAAAATAATACGGTTTTAGTTTTGGATTACGGTTCGCAGGTGGCGAAACTTTTAGCCGACTCCGCGCGCGGCCGCGGCGTCTATTCCGAAGTGGTGCCGTTTAATATTTCGCTTCATGAAATAAAAGAGCGGCAACCGGTTGGTTTAATTATTTCCGGCGGACCCAATAGCGTTTATGAAAAAAATGCGCCCAAATTAGATAAAGAAATTTTTAATCTTGGCATTCCAATTTTGGGAGTGTGCTACGGGCACCAATTAATCGCTCATATGCTTGGCGGCAAGGTTAGCCAAGGTGAAAAAGGCGAATACGGTTATCGCGAGTTAGCCGTTTTAAAAACTAAAGGCACGCCGTTTGAAGAATTTAATAAAAAAATTCAAGTTTGGATGAGCCATCGCGACCAGGTAATAAAATTACCGTCTGGTTTTGAAGTTATCGCCAAAAGCCAAAGTTGTCCGATTGCCGCCATGATTGATCGTAAGAGAAAAATCGTGGGCCTGCAATTTCATCCGGAAGTCGAACATACTAAAGACGGCCAGAAAATGATAAATTATTTTTTGCGTAAAATTTGCGGGGCAACCGGCAAATGGAAAATGTCGTCTTTTAAAAATGAAACAATAAAACAGATTAGAGCGCAGATCGGCGGGAGCGGCTGGGTTTTAGGTGCGGTTTCCGGCGGCGTTGATTCAACGACTTTAGCCGTGCTTATAAATCAAGCGATTGGTAAGCGTTTTATCGCCGTGTTCGTTAATAACGGATTATTAAGGCAAGACGAGGAAGCGCAAGTCGTTAAAACTCTAAAAAACGCCGGCGTAAATTTAAAAGTAATCAACGCGGAAAATATATTTTTAAAAAATTTAGCCGGTGTAACCGACCCGGAAGAAAAAAGAAAAATTATTGGCCGGTTGTTTATTGAAATTTTTGAGCGCCAGGCCAAGCGGCTTAAAAAATCAGATAAAATAAACATTAAATTTTTAGCCCAGGGTACGCTTTATCCTGACGTGATTGAATCGGGCGGCGGGCCGGCATCAAAAATTAAGTCGCATCATAACGTCGGCGGCTTGCCGGAAAAGATGGACTTTAAATTGATTGAGCCGTTTAGAAATATTTTTAAAGCTGAAGTCAGACAATTGGCTCAAGAATTAAAATTACCGAAAATAATTTGGGGCCGGCACCCTTTTCCCGGGCCGGCCTTAGCGATTCGCATTAAAGGTGAGATTACTCGCGAGAAGTTAGCGATTATTCGCCGAGCTGATGAAATTTTTATTGATGAACTGCATAAAGCCAATAAATATTATAATATCGGGCAAGCTTTCGCGGTTTTAACTTCGGATAAAAGCGTGGGTGTGGTGGGCGACGACCGGGCTTACCATTACGTTTTGGCTTTGCGCGCGGTTGATACCAGCGTGTTTATGACGGCCAGCGTCTCTAATTTGTCCCATGAATTTTTATGCCGGGTTGCCAACCGTATTATTAATGAAGTCAAAGGAGTCGGGCGAGTGGTTTACGATGTAACTTCCAAGCCACCCGGCACGATTGAATGGGAATAGATATCTTGAGTTGGTTTTATAACCATCTTGTTTTGCTCCGCGCCAAGTTTTACCCGGCGCGGAGTTTTTTATTTTTGACAATTAGTTTAATTTAGGCTAAAATAAATTAATTCACCCTGTGAAATCCCTACGGGATGCAAAGCATATTTCACAGGGTAAATTCGTGAAATTTTTTTATAATATGCCTAATAAAAATGAGGAATTTAAGCAGTCCAATAATCCTTTTCCGCAAATGGAAGAGGAGGTTTTGAATTTTTGGGACAAAGGTGAAATTTTTAAGAAGTCGGTTGAAAAATCCGCTCCGCAGGGCGATTATGTTTTTTATGATGGTCCGCCGTTCGGTACGGGTGAACCGCATTATGGACATTTACTTTCCAGTATTTCTAAAGATGTCATGCCCAGATTTTGGACCATGCAAGGCTACCGTGTTGAAAGGCGCTGGGGCTGGGATTGTCATGGGCTCCCTATAGAAAATATTATTGAAAAAGATTTAAAAATTAGCGGCAAAAAAGAAATTGAAAAAATCGGTGTGGCGCAGTTTTGCGAAACCTGCCGTTCGCGGGTTTTAGAATACGCCGATATCTGGGAAGTGATGATTAGGCGCATCGGCCGCTGGGTTGAATTTAAAAATTCTTATAAAACTATGGATGTTGATTATATGGAATCGGTTTGGTGGGGTTTTAAGACATTGTGGAACAAAGACTTGATTTATCAGGGCAGAAAAGTCCAGCTGTATTGCCCGCGGTGCGAAACTCCAATCTCTAATTTTGAAGTGGCCATGGATAACAGTTATCAAGAGATTGAAGAAAAGAGTATTTATGCCAAATTTAAACTAACCAAAAAAAGTTTAATAGAAAATAAGATTTTAAATAAAGTTCAAGACGATAATGTTTATGTTCTGGCTTGGACTACCACACCTTGGACGTTACCTGGAAACATTGCTTTAGCCGTGGGAGAAAAGATTGATTATGCAATAATAAAGTTTGATAGTACTATTTTTTTATTACCGGAAACGCATTTTAAAAATAAAAAAGAAATATCACGTTCAATCATAACTCCAGGCGTGTATATATTAGCTTGGGATGTTTTATGGAATAATCTACAATCAAACGCTGGCCTTATAGAATTAAGGAAATTATTTGCAGATATAAGTAATCCCGATAAATTAGATAGTGATATTTATAAATACCATAATAAGCCAGAAGAATTTGCTAAAGAATATAATATTGAAGTAATTAAAGGCAAAGATTTGGTGGATTTGGAATATGAGCCGTTGTTTGATGTGCCGGCATTTAAAAACAGCGGCAAAAAAGTTTATCAGATTTTCGCGGCTGATTTCGTTACTACCGAAGACGGCACGGGCGTAGTGCATACAGCCGTGGTTTATGGCGAAGACGATTATAATTTAGGAGTAAAATATGATTTGCCGATCATACCGATGCTAAATGAAAAAGGACATTTTAATGAGACAGTGCCGCAGTTCGTAGGCACATATTTTTTGAAAGCCAATGAATTGGTGATTAAAGATTTAAAGAAGAATAACAGATATTTTAAAATTATAGATTATAAACATTCTTATCCTTTCTGCCACCGCTGTGACACCCAATTATTTTATAACGCTATTCCGGCCTGGTTTATCGCCGTAAGCAAATTAAAAAAGAGAATGCTGGAATTAAACGAACGGATAAATTGGTTTCCCGAATATTTAAAGCGAGGCCGGTTTGCTTTAGGCATCGAGCAGGCGCCGGATTGGAATATTTCGCGCAATCGTTATTTTGGTACGCCGATTCCGGTTTGGCGATGCGATAAATGCGGCCAGCAGGAAGTAGTCGGTTCGGTTAAAGAATTGAAAGAAAAAAGCGGAGCAAAAAATATTAACGATATTCATATTCATAAGGTGAGTGATTTAAGCTGGGCCTGTTCTAAGTGTTCTGGCAACATGAAACGCATCAGCGAAGTGCTTGATTGCTGGGTTGAATCCGGCTCCATGCCTTTCGCCCAAATGCATTATCCTTTTGAAAATAAAGAAAAATTTGAAGCTAATTTCCCGGCGCAATTTATCAGCGAATATATTTCGCAAACCAGAGCCTGGTTTTATGTCATGCATGTCATGGCCGCGGCTTTGTTTGACTCCAACAGTTTTGAAAATGTCATTGCCACGGGCGTAATTTTAAATGAAAAAGGAGATAAGATGAGCAAATCAAAAAAGAATTATCCCGACCCTTGGAAAGTGATTAACGAGTATGGCGCGGACGCGCTCCGTTTCTATTTAATGAGTTCAGCCTTGATGCAAGCGGAAAATTTATTTTTTAACGAACGTGATTTAAGGGATGTTTTTCGGAAAAATATCATGATACTTTGGAACGTTTATAAATTTTATGAAATGTATCATGAAATAAAAGTTCATCACAAAGAGCAGCTTCCGGCGAGCGAGAATATACTTGATAAATGGATACTGGCCAAGCTAAATGTTTTAGTCAAAGAAGTAACCGAGAACATGAAAAGCTATAATTTGCCTAAAGCTACTCGACCGATTAGCGATTTTGTAAATGATTTTTCAACCTGGTATCTTAGAAGATCGCGCGATAGATTTAAATCAAACGATAAGGCCGATAAGGAGGCGGCGATTAAAACTACCGGGTTTGTTTTGCTGGAATTAGCCAAAATAATCGCTCCGGTCATGCCGTTTATCGCCGAGAGTTTGTGGCAAAAAGTTAATGGATTTAATTTTAAAGATGAAAATAAGTCGGTTCATTTAACCGGCTGGGTAAAATATGACGACCAGATAAAAAAGGAAGATATGGAAATATTAAAGCAGATGGAAGAGGCCAGAAAAATTGTGGAACTCGGCTTAAAAGCCAGAGATGAAGCCGGGATAAAAGTACGGCAGCCGCTTTCTGAATTACGAATTACGAATTACGAATTACGAATGGAATATGAGGATTTGATAAAAGAAGAACTTAATGTGAAAACTATTTCACCATCTCCTTCGCCATCACCTTCACCCTCATCTTTGCCGTATGACATTGAACTTATTACTACAATCACTCCCGAATTAAAACTGGAAGGATTAAAACGCGAAATCGTCAGGCAGGTTAATGCTATGCGTAAAAACGCCGGTCTGACTATTAAAGATAGAATTGTTTTATTATGGCAGAGTGACAGCGAGTTAATAAAAAATGTTTTTATGAAAATGGCCGAGGAGCTGAAAAAAGATACGTTGACTGAAGAAATAATAGAAGGGGAAGTTAAAGGCGAAGAAATTAAGATGAATGGAGAAATGGTAAAATTAGGAATAAAGAAAATATAATATATGTCTGAAAAAAATATTAGATCGGTTGCTTTGCTGCTAGCGGTTAAAAATGACAAAATTTTAGTAATCGCGGCGAATGATTATGTAAAAAATGAGGATTTTTACCGTTTAATCGGAGGCGGCATAGAATTCG
>Ga0265296_1003370_pt1 | contig 14926 bp, 14 predicted proteins | sample MunlanPumphouse1_FD_189073 | JGI IMG/M metagenome (GOLD analysis project Ga0265296, IMG submission 189073) | Groundwater microbial communities from a municipal landfill in Southern Ontario, Canada - Pumphouse #1 | ecosystem: Environmental > Aquatic > Deep subsurface > Groundwater | place... | reverse complement strand
GAGGGCGATCGGATGCTCGACCCCGAAGGTCTCGGTGAAGCGGGTGGTCAGCACGGGGCTCCTTGCGGCTCGAGGGGGCAGGCGAGGACCGGACGGGGCGGAGGCGCTCGCCGACGCCACGGGATCAGGCACGGGACGTCGTCTCGCGGTGGCGCGTCGCGTGGCGCCGGTGCGCCAGGACGTCGGCGGGGGTGACGGTCAGCAGTCCACGCGCGTGGGCGAACGCCGTCGCCCCGGAACGGTCGGCGACCTCGCCGTCGTCGTCCAGCAGGGTGCAGAGCACCGCGGCGGGGGAGCAGCCGGCGATCCGCGCCAGGTCGATCGCGGCCTCCGGTCGTCCGAGGCGCTCGACCGTGCCGCCGTTGCGGGCCCGCAACGGAAAGACGTGGCCGGGGACGACGACCGACGCCGCCGTGGCGTCGGCCGCGATCGCGGCGGCGATCGTGACCGCCCGGTCCTCGGCGGAGATCCCGGTCGTCACGCCCTGCCGGGCCTCGATCGAGAGCGTGAACGGCCGGCCGCTCGGGTCGTGGTGGCGTCCCTGCTGGAGGGCCAGGCCGAGCCGGTCGCACTGCGTCGCGGGCAACGCCAGCGAGATCAGGCCGCGGGCGTCGGTGGCCATCGCGTTGACGGCCTCCGCCCCCGCGTGGTCGGCGGCGACCATCAGCTGGGACGAGCCGTCGCCGAGGTCGCTGCCGAGCAGCACGACCGCGTCGCCCTGTCGCAGCGCCTCGGCGGCCCCGGCGACTCGGAGCGATGCCGTGAGATCGAGCGCGGCGATCCGCTCGCGGACCTCCTCGCGATCGGCGCCGATCTGCCGCGAGAGCGCGTCGATGCCGTCGAAGCTCCGCTCGGCGCGGACGAACTCGAGCAGCTCGACGCGCACCTCGCGTCCGTAGAGGTCCCCCGCGAAGTCGAGCACGTGGGCCTCGAGCGTCGGGCTGTCGGCCGCGCCGAAGGTCGGCCGCAGGCCCACGTTGATCGCCGCGGGCATGCCGTCGAGGCGTCCCGCGTAGACCCCGAAGCGCAGCGTCGCGTCGTCGGGGATCCGCAGGTTGGCGGTCGGGAACCCCAGCGTCCGACCGCGCTGGTGGCCGTACACGACCTCGCCGCGGATCACGCGGTCGAGGGTCGCCGGCGTCGTCTGGTCCATGGTGCTCATCGCGCGAGGGCCTCCAGGCCGAGCTCGGCCAATGCGGGTACCTGGTCGAGCGGCGGTGCCGTCTCCGGGCTGGTCTTCAGGTCGCGACTGCGGACGCCCTCCATGATGCAGGCGATCCGCCAGTAGGCGAAGGCGAGGAAGTAGTCGATCCGGGAGACGTCGAACCCGGTGCGCGCGGCGTAGCGCGCGAGCAGCTCGTCGCGGCTCGGCATCTCCGGCGCGGCGCTCGGGACCGCGCCCAGCGGGCGGCCCGCGGCGTCGGCGTCGGTGTCCCACCAGGCCAGGGTGTAGCCGAGATCGGCCAGCGGGTCGCCGAGCGTGCAGAGCTCCCAGTCGAGCACGGCCCGGATCTCGGCGTCCTCGCCCACGATCAGGTTGCCGAGACGGTAGTCGCCGTGGACGATCGCCGTCCGGGTCTGCGCCGGCACCGCGGCCGACAGCCGGGCGTGCAGCTCGTCCACGGCCGGGACGTCCCGCGTCCGCGACTCGTGCCACTGTCGGTCCCAGCGCCGGAGCTGCCGCGCGACGTAGGCGTCGCGCCGTCCCAGGTCACCCAATCGCTGGGCCTCGGGATCGATGCAGTGCAGTCCGGCCAGCACGTCGATCGCCCGCTCGGAGAGCCGTCGCCGGTCGGGAGCGGAGAACGCCTGCTCCGTCTGCGCGGCGTCGTGCAGCACGACGCCGTCGACGTGCTCCATGACGTAGAACGGCGCGCCGATCACGTTCGCGTCCTCGCAGGCCGCGAGCACCGCCGGTACGGGCACGTTGCTCCCGGCGAGCGCCCGGACGATCCGGGCCTCCCGCAGGAGGTCGTGGGCGGAGTTCAGCAGCGGGCCGACGGGTGGCCGGCGCAGCACGCTGACCGTCCCCCGGCGATCGTGCACGCGGTAGGTCAGGTTCGACCGGCCTCCCGGAATCCGCTCGAAGGTCAGGGGACGGACGTCGGCGATGCTGCGGGCCCACCAGGCTTCGAGTGACGCAGCGTCGATCCCGGGTATCGCCGTCGAGGAGCTCGGCGCGTGGGCGGGCCTCGTGGGGTTCATGCGCCGATGATTCCGAGGCGGCGGGGACGCCCGCGGACGAACGCGGGGCTCCCTTGTGCGATTGCCCAAGCCCCGGCGGCAAGCGTCCGCGCCGGCCTTGCGGTCGCGACCAGGATGCAGCTGCCCAAGAACTCTCCCTGGGCGGCCCCGCTCGGTCCTAGAGTCCTCTCGTGTCCAGACACAGCCTTTCGTTCGAAGTTCCCGGCGACGGCAACGCCGGCCTCCGCGAGGTGGTCCAGAGCTTCCACGGCATCTTCGAGGCGATCGCCGCCGATGCGGAGCTGGACTTCGTGCTCCACCTAGTCGCCCGCGACATCACGCGCCTGCTGGGGATCGACCGGTGCAGCGTCTACCTGCGCGACGCGCGCTCCGGGCTGTTCCGCGGACAGGTCGGCGAGACGACCCAGGACGCGGATCCGTCGATCAAGCGGCTGACCTGCGGCGGTCCGGCCGACGGCTTCACGCGGGAGATCGTCGCGACGCGCAAGCCGGTCCTGATCCTCAACGCCCAGACCGACCCCCGCCCGGTCCACGCGACGATGGCCGCGTGGGACGTCAAGCACATCCTGGGGGTGCCGATGGTCAGCGGCCACGAGGTGATCGGCCTGCTGTTCCTCGACGACTCGCAGACCGCGCGGGAGTTCTCGGCGGCCGAGATGGAGCTGGCCGCCAGCTTCGCGGACCTCGCGGGGATGGGGATCTCGCAGGCGATCCGCGCCAGCGAGCAGCACGAGCGCACCGCGACCCTCGAGCGCCAGCAGGAGATGGCCCGTCGCAGCACGATCATCGACGAGCGCCTGACCGCGCTCGCGCTCGAGACGGCCGATCTGCAGGAGATCGCCCGGGCGATCAGTCAGCTGACCGAGAAGGCGTGCGCGATCCACGGCGCCCAGATGCAGCAGGTCGGGTTCGCGGCGGGCGTCGCCCAGGACACCCCGGCGGTGCGGATCCTCGAGCCGGAGCAGCGGCGGATCCCGGAAGTCGCGAAGGCGCTCAAGGACCTCAAGCCGCGCCGGCCCACGATGGTCGGACCCTTCCCGCGGGCGGGCGTCGCCCAGCGGGCGCTCGTGACGCGCGTGACGGCGGGCACCGAGGACCTCGGCTACGTGGTGCTGGCCGAGACCCGCAGTCGCTTCACGCCGCTCGACGTGGCGGCCTCGCGGCGGTCGGCGATGATCATCGCCTTCGAGCTCCACGCCCAGCAGCGGTCCGCGGAGGCCAACCGGCTGGGCCGCGAGATCCTGGTCCGGGACCTGTTGCGCGGTACCGAGGACGAGGCGTCGACCCGGCGCCGGTCGTCGATCCTCGAGATCGACCTCGAGGCGCCGGGCGCGGTCGTCCTGCTCCGCGTCCACGCGGCCGACCGCGAGCCGCTGTCCCTGGTCGAGGTCCACGCGGCCGCCGCGAAGCTCGCGGCGCTCTCGGTCGGGATGACCGCGATCGGCGACGACACCGTCGCCTGCATCATGGCGCTGCCCACCGGGACGAATCGCGCGGCGGCGTACGCGCAGACCCACCGGGCGGTCGAGCGGCTGCGGGCCGCGCTCCACCGCCCGGACCGCCGGGTGCTGGCCGCGGTCTCCGGCACCTGCCGGCGCCCCGACGAGTACCCCCAGGCGTTCGTCGACGCCGGCCACGTGATCGACCGGGTCCGCGCGGCCCAGGCCGACGGACGCCTGGACGAGTGGACGGGCGTGGCCGAGGATCTCGGCGTCGGGCGGCTCTTCCTGTCGCCGGAGCAGCGCGCCGACGTCCGGCGGTTCGCCTACGACACGCTCGGTCCGCTGCTCGAGCCCGACGAGCGCAACGTGACGTTGCTGGAGACGCTGCGCGCGTACTTCGCCGCGGCCGGGAACACCCGCGACGCCGCGGAGCTGCTTGGCGTGCACGCCAACACGATCCGCTACCGGCTGTCGAGCCTGCGCGACGTGATCGGCGTGGACGTCACGGCCGACCCGGCCGCCCAACTGGCCACGCACCTGGCGATCGCGATGCTCGACGACGAGGCACGCCACCGCTGACCGCCGCGGCGGTGGGCGTCGTTGGTGCGATCGCACAAACGGGCCGTCGGCGGGTCCAAGAACGCCGCGGGAGGTCCGTACGTTCGGGGCATGTCGACCCCACCCACCGGTTCGGTTTCGTCCAGCGCGCTCGCGGAGGCGGACGAGATCGCCGTCCAGGTCCGCCGCTTCGTCGAGCAGGAGGCGGCGCCGCGGCACGCCGACGGCTTCGACGAGCACGGGGTCCGACCCGAGGTCCGCCGGGAGCTGCAGGACCGGGCCCGCGCGGCCGGGGTCTTCGCGCCGACCGCGCCGATCGAGTTCGGCGGACTGGGACTCGGCATCGTCGACCAGGTGCCGGTGCTCGAGGCAGCCGGGCGGAGCCTGCTCGGTCCGCAGGCACTGAACTGCGCGGCGCCGGACGAGGGCAACATCCACATGCTCGACGTGATCGCCACGCCGGAGCAGCGGCAGCGCTACCTGGCGCCGCTGGCCGAGGGGACGGCACGCTCGTGCTTCTCGATGACCGAGCCCGCGCCGGGCGCCGGGTCGGACCCGTCGATGCTGCGCACGACGGCGACCCGGGTCTCCGGCGGCTGGCGGATCGAGGGCCACAAGTGGTTCACCACCGGTGCGGAGGGCGCGGACTTCGCGATCTGCATGGCGCGCACCGGCGGGGAGGGCCGGACCACCGAGGCGACGATGTTCCTCGTCGACCTGCCCAACCCGAACGTCGAGATCCGCCGGGCGGTCCGCACGACCGACTTCTCGGGCGTCGGCGGTCACTGCGAGGTCTACTACCACGGGGTCGAGGTCTCCGACGACGCGGTGCTCGGCCGTCCGGGCGAGGGCTTCCGCTACGCCCAGGTCCGGCTCGCCCCGGCGCGGCTGACCCACTGCATGCGCTGGATGGGCGCGGCGCAGGCGGCGCACGAGCGGGCGATCGCCCACGTCGCCGAGCGCGAGGCGTTCGGGGCGCGGCTCGGCGAGCTCGGGATGGTCCAGGCGATGCTGGCCGACAACGAGATCGACCTGCAGGCGAGCCGTGCGCTGGTCCGCAGCACGGCGGAGATCCTCGGCGCGGGCGGCAAGGCCCGGCAGGAGTCGGCGATCGCCAAGGTCTTCGTCTCCGAGGCGGTCGGCCGGGTCGTCGACCGCGTGGTCCAGATGCACGGAGGGATGGGCGTCTCCGAGGACACCGACCTCGGCTGGCTGCTGTCGAGCATCCGGCCGTTCCGGATCTACGACGGGCCGTCGGAGACCCATCGCTGGGCGATCGCCCGACGGCTGATCCACCAGGCGACCGCGAACGGCCGCGCGTGACGGCGCCCCGAACCACGCGCGCGGCGGCTCACCGTCGCGGGGCCGGGGGCGGGCCGTCACACGCGGCGTTCGCTCACCCGGCCGTCTCGACGTGGGCCTGGATCGCTCCGTCCTCGTCGCGGATCCAGCCCTTGCTGGCCGCGTATCCGAGCATCCCGGAGAGCTGCTCCTCCCACGCGGGATCGTCGGGCCGGGCGCCCGGCAGCGCGCGCAGCGCGTCGGGGGTGACGAACGCGTCGGCGGCCGGCGTGACGACCACCTTGAACCTCGTGAAGTCGTCGGGCTCGCGCAGCGTGGTGGTCGGCGGGACGGTCGTCAGGTCGATCTCGATGTACATCGGGTCCTTCGCGGTCGGGCGGATCGGAGCCCGGGGCTCCGGGGGCTGCCCGCACTCAAGCAGCGGGTTCCCGGCGTCGCCCGGTGCGACCGCGACGAGCTTGTGCAACGGCACTGAAGGGCGGGCCGGCGGCGGCCCGCGCTCCCCCCGACAACGACGCCAGGGATGGTCATGAGGCCTGATTCGCAGTTCGTTCCCCACGGCGACCCGGAGCGGTTCCGCCACGTCCTCTCGCACGTGCCGACCAGCGTCGTGATCGTGACCGGCGCTACGGCCGACGGAGGACAGGCGGGAATGGCCGTCGGCTCGTTCACGTCGATCTCGCTCGATCCGCAGCTCGTCGGCTTCTACCCGGCGGGCACGTCGACCAGCTGGCCGCCGATCCGGGCGTCGGGGCGGTTCTGCGTCAACGTCCTCGCCCAGGGTCAGGACGAGCTGGCCGCGCGCTTCGCCCGTCGCGGCGGCGACAAGTTCGACGGGCTCCGGTTCGATTCCGCCCCCCACAGCGGCGGGGCGATCCTGCCGGGCGTCGTGGCCTGGATCGACTGCGAGCTGGACCGCGAGATCGAGCTGGGCGATCACAGCCTCGTCGTCGGCCAGGTGATCGACCTCGGCGTCGCGCGCAGCGAGCACCCGATGGTCTTCAGCCGGGGCAGCTATCCGGTGCTGGGGTCCTGAGCGGTCCGGCGGGCGCGGCGGATCAGGCGTAGCGCGCTGGTCTGCTGCGCGGTCGTGTTGGCGTGGATCCAGCGGACGATCGGCCAGCTTCGCGTCCACGTGTACCGGTGGACCTCCAGCAGGTCGGGACCGTCGAGCCGGGCGGCCAGGTCGAGGCAGTCGTCGACGGCCGCGTCGAGCCGATCGCGAAGCGCGGCCAGCGGGGTCTCACGCTCGCGCGCGACGATCGCGGCGTTCAGCCGGGGCGTGTCGCGCCAGCTGTAGCCCGCGGCCGGGGTTGGCGGGTGCTCGCCGCGGAGTCCCGCCTCGATCCAGCGGCGGGTCATCTCGGCCCACGCCACCCGCACGGCGACGACGTCCTTGACGGTCCAGTCGTCGGCGCACGGCAGGGTGCTCTCGCCGGCCCGTTCGACGTCGGCGAGCTCGGCGCTCAGCCGCCGGTGCGCGGCGCGGACCTGCGTCTCGAGCTCCTCGCGGGTGAGCGGGGCGGGCATCCGCGGACCGCGTCCGTCAGCGCCGGCGGCCGAACGCGAAGTACGAGAGCGGGCCGACGACGTTGACGAACGAGGCCAGGACCCACAGCGGCTTGCGGCCGCGGATCCGGTCCGCCGGCCGCCGCCGCAGATCGCGCAGCGCGGCGACCAGCAACCCGATCTGGAGCGCGCCGGCACCGGTCACCGCGGACCGCTGAACGGACGACAGCTCGTCCCACGAGAACGTCTTTTCGGGCATGGACCGCACTCTACGCGGGGCCTAGCTCCGCTTCTGTGCCCAGTCGACGAACGACTGCCACGCGACCTCGCGGTAGCGCTCGCGGACGCCATCACTCAGGTCAGGCGGACCGTCTTCCGCACGATTCGCGGGTGGTGGTCGAAGCGGATCGTCACCCGGGCCTGCGCGCCGCGGGTCGCGCGCGCCGGAACGGTCAGCCGCTTGCCGCCGCGGACGACGAGCCGGACCCGCGTCGTCCGGCCGCCCGAGCTGACGGTCGCACGGGCGACGCAGCGGCCGGAGCAGCGGACGGTGGCCAGGGTGGTGCGGCGCTGGGCGTCCACCGCGGAGCGCGTGCGGATCGTCGCGCGCGGGGTGAATCCGAGACGGATCGGCTTGCGACTCAGTGGACCGTGGATCACGACCGGGCTCGGAGCGGGGATCGCGAACGTCCTCAGATCGCTCGGCGTCTCGACGCGCAGGCCCATCCGCGACCTCGCGAGGTCGGGGATGTACAGGTCGACGGCCCCGACGTACCAGCCGACGTAGCGTGGATCGAGCTTCGCCGGCTGATCCAGCGTCGGGCGGTCGGGTCGACCCGCGATCACTGGGGTGTCGGCGGTCCGGGCGAAGTCGGTGATCGCGACGCAGCGGTCGCTGTCCTTTCGCGTCGGACACGCGCGAAGTCCGCTGCGGACCCCACCGCCGGCCGGGACGTCGGGCCAGTGGCCGCTGCGCGCGCGAACGGTCCGGCCGGCGGCGAGCGTCCCGGTGACGCGCGGCAGGGTCGCGGGTCGGATCGCGGGGATCGGGCCGACGAGCGGTCCGGCGACGCTGGGCGGCACGGCGAACGACAGGGGCTCCGGACCCGGCAGCACGCCCCAGCTGGGCCCGGAGTGGGCGATCGCCGCGAAGGCGGACCCCCAGCCGTAGCGGTGCTCGACCGTCCCGAGGTACCAGCCGGCCCACGTCGGGTCGACCGTTACCCGGTCGTTGCTGCCGCTGGCGGGGTGGAACGCTCGGCAGTCGTCCCCGGCGGCCGTGCGGCACAGGCGGTAGGTGAAGTAGCTGCCGTCGTCCTGCCACCCGCCGACCCACCGGCCGGGAGCGGGGGCGACGACGCGGCCGATCCGCAGCTCGCCCGCGATCCCGGGAGGGGCCGTCGGCGTCGGCGGGCCCCACCACGTCTCGCTCTGGGCGCCGACGTACTGACCGTCGATGACGGCCGTCGCCTGGACGGTGGCGCCGATCGGCAGCGACACGGGTTGGAAGTCCCGACCCGTCGCGACGGGCCCGCCGCAGTTCGGGGCGCAGATCCGCCAGCTGACCTCGGCCGTGGTGCCCAGCGGGGCCAGGCGGGCGTCGAAGCGGGGCTGCGTGCCATCGGCGTACCCCCGCCGCTCCACGCTGATCCGCGGGCTGGGCTGCGGCTCCGGCGCGGGCGGGGTCATCGCCGAGGCCGAGGGCGCCGCGACCGCGCTCAACGCCGCACCGGCGACGATGAGCAGCAGGGCCGAGAGCCGAGCGGCTCGTGGTCGGACTGGTTGGTGGGCGCAAGACGCGTGCATCGACCGAGCGTATTCCGGGGCGCGGCGGTCGTGCGCCAGTAGGTACCGGAAGGTCGACGTCAGGCTCGCGGTTGGGGCCGGTGGCGATCGTCATCTCGCTCGGGGGACGGCACCTGGGCATCTAGGTCCCTTGAAAAGCGCGTTTAGACGGTGTACATATCTGCGGTTGGGGCAGATCGCCGATCCGCACCCGTTCCCTACCCGAAGGATCCCTCGTGTTCCAGTTCCGCTCCTCGATGGCCGCGTCGGCCGTCACGGTCGCCCTGGGCCTGTCGCTCGTGGCCGTGGCCCCGGCCGTCGCCGCCGATCAGGTCCCAGCCACCAAGACCGCCGCCAAGGCCGCCAAGAAGAAGACCAAGAAGGCGGCGGCCCCCAAGACCGTCACCGCCTGCGTGAACAACCGGACCGGCACCACCAAGGTGCTGCTCGGCAAGAAGGCCAAGCGCAAGTGCCCCAAGGGCAGCACCAAGATGACGTGGAACGTCACCGGGCCGAAGGGTGCGGACGGCAAGAACGGCGCCAACGGTGCGAACGGCGCCAACGGGCTGCCCGGTGCCAACGGCGGAGCGCTCGCGGTTCGCGATGCGGCGGGTAACCGCATCGGCACCTTCGCCGGGGCGCTCTCCCTCGGGTCGCCGGTGCCGATCGTCCAGGTCTTCGGTGCCGACGGCGGCCTCTACACGTACTTCGAGTCCGGCCAGCTGTTGCCGTCCGGGCTGCTGGGTGGAGGCTCGATGTCGCCCCTGTTCTACGACCCCTCGTGTGCGGGTCCGGCGTACCTCAGCTCCTCGCCCGGAAGCGCCGACCTGCTGTCGGCATTCGCCGGGGGAACGGCGCGGATCGTGTACCGCTACTCGACGGGCTCGTCGTTCACCAACCTGGGCCCGGCGCGGGTGTGGAAGTTCACCACCACGACCACGATCGTGCCGGCGGTCTCGCCGGCCGCGTACCAGCTGGACTCGAGCGGCGTCTGCGCTCCCGTTTCCTCGGGCGACGAGCCCGACCCGGGCGACGTGATGGTCGCCCTGGAGGCCGTCCAGGCCCCGCCCGACGGTGTGGGTCGCCTCGTCATCGGCTGATCCCACCCTGTGGATCGCGGCCGGGCGCACGCGCTCGGCCGCACGCCGCGCTGCTGCGGCGACCCGTGAGCCGCCCGGAGGCGGGGGCTTCAAGGCCCTGGCGCTTGAAACGCACCGGCGGACGGTGTACATCATTGGTTGAGAGCAGACCACCGGTCTGCACCCTGTTCCCAACCAAAGGACTCCTCGTGTTCGAGCTCCGCTCCGCCCTGACGGCGTCGGCCGTCTCCGTGGCCCTGGGTCTCTCGCTGGTGGCCGCGGCCCCGGCCACCGCCCAGGCACCAACCGCCAAGGCCCCTGCCGGCCAGCAGCAGGCCGCCAAGAAGAAGACGAAGAAGAAGTCGACCAGGAAGAACTCGTCGACGACGGCGAAGACGGTCACCGCCTGCGTCGACAACCGCACCGGTGCCACCAAGGTGCTGCTCGGCAAGAAGGCCAAGCGGAAGTGCCCCAAGGGCTCGACCAGGATGACCTGGAACGTCGCGGGCCGCGACGGCAAGAACGGGACCGGCACCAACGGCGCGAATGGTGCCAACGGCTTGCCGGGGCTCCCTGGCGCGCCCGGGGCCAACGGGGAGGGGGTCCTCGTCCGCGACGCGGCCGGCAACCGCCTCGGCCGCTACGTCGGAGGGATCGATCTTTCGATCGGGTCCCCTCCGTACCCGCTCGTGCAGGTGCTGGCCGCCGACGGCGGGATCTACTCGTACCTGGAGTCCGGGCATCTGTTCGGCGGATCGTTCGGCTCCGTCGGTGTCCCCTTCTCCCCGTTCTTCTACGACGCCGCCTGTGCCGGGCCGGCGTACATGAGCTCGGACGCGAGCAACGCGAGCTTCATGGCGCTGTTCGCCGGCGGGGCCGCGCGGATCGTCCACCGCTACGCGACGGGCCCGTCGCTGGACAGCCTGGCTCCCGCACGGGTTTGGAAGCTGACGACGACGACCTCGGTCGTGTCGGCCGGCTTCCCGCCCGTCTACGCGTTGGACGGGTTCGGCGTCTGCGCTGCGGCAAGCAGCCCCGCGGTCGGCAGCGTGATGTTCGCGCTGGAGTCGGTCCCCGCGCCGCCGGACGGCGTGGGTCGCCTGGTCATCGGCTGATCGATTCCTGGTCGCGGCCGGGCGTCCGCGCTCGGCCGCGACCGCGCTGCAGCGGCGACCTGCGAGTCGGGCGGGGCTTCAGGGCCCGAGCAGCGCGAGCGGCACTACGGCGATGCCGTCGTCGCGTCGGTAGGCGTCGGGACCGGTGGTGACGACGACGCGGTCCAGGACCTGATCGCCCAGCTCGTCCTGCAGCCAGTGCAGGTGCCGGAGATCGTCCGAGGACACGGTGCGCGCGAGCTTGACCTCGATCGCGAGCACGCGCCCGTCCGCCCGCTCGACGATCAGGTCGACCTCCCGTCGTCCCCGCTGCGTCCTGAGATGTCCCACCCGGGCTTCCGCGTTCGCGGCGTAGGTGCGAACGGAGAGCGTGGCGAGGCTCTCGAACAACGCACCGAGCAGCGTTCCGTCGCGCGGAACGGCTGGCCCGGGGCTCTCGCCGGCCAGCAGGGTCGGAGCTTGGACGCCGAGCAGTTGTGCGGCCAGGGCCGAGCCGGTCAGTAGGAAGCTCCCCGGCTCGGCTCCGTCGTCAAATGGACAGAAACGGCAAATCGAAATGCGCAGAAACGGCAGCCTGAAATGAACAGAAGCGGCAGACGGCTGGCTGAAAAGTCGCCGCTCAGCCGTGCCCGCACGCCGTGGCGTACGCGGTCGGTCGTTGGCCGACCGCGTCGCGGAAGTCGTTGGCGAAGTGCGCCTGGTCGGCGTAGCCCAGCTCGTGGGCCAGGCCGGCCAGGTCGCTCGCACCCTCGGCGCCGATCCGCTCGGCCGCGGTGTGCAGGCGGTAGCGCCGCAGCACCCACTTCGGTCCGACCCCGACCTGCTCGCGGAAGACCCGCTGCAGCGTGCGCTCCGAGACCCCGTGATCGCGGGCGATCGTCGCGACCCGGATCTCGGGCCCGCGCCGCAGCATGTCGCGGGTCACGTCCTGGACCAGCGCGAACGCCGGGTCGTGATCCGGTACCCGCGGGGCGATGAATCGCTCGACCGCGGCGATCACCTGCGCGGTCCCGTTCGCGTCCGGGGAGCCGTCGCCGGTCGCGGCGAGCATCTCGGCTTCGAGCCCAGCCCCGTCCGGGCCGAACGCCTCGACGAGGGTCAGCACCGCCCCGCGCAGCGCGGGCGCCGGCAGCCGGCAGAACGCCGCGAACGCTCCGGGCCGGAACTTCGTCCCGACCGCGGCTCCGCAACCGACCAGCCGGCGGGCATCGCGCCGCAGCGGGATCCCGTGGACCCGGACGATCCCGCCGTAGGCGACCAGGTTGACGCACGGGTGCGGCAGGATCTCCTGGACGTGCTCGTGCCCCGCGGGCAGGTCCCAGCGGGTCGTCCAGTAGCGCTCGACCCGACTCGCGATGGCCTCGGATGGCGCGATCCGCTCCAGCGTGAACGGCAGGACCCGGGGTCCCGTGCCGAGGATCCCGCGGGTGCTGGTCGTGGGATCGGGAAGGCCGTCGTCGGCGCCGCCTGACCTCCGGTCCACGGGTCGGGCCTCGTCCGCGGCGACCGGGTGCCGGTCGCTGGCGGATTTCTCCAAGACAGGCGGCCGGCTGGTCGTCACGCTGTGAGCATGACGACCGTCGGACGCCACGTCGAGTTCACCGCCCAGCCCGGGAAGGGGGACGAGCTGGCCGCCGAGCTGACCCTGGTCGCGGCCGGGATGCAGGGCGTGCCCGGCTGCGACCAGTACGCGGTCGGACGGGTCGAGGGCCGCCCCGACGTGGTCGCGGTGGTCGAGCGCTGGCGCACGGCCGAGCTGCGCGACGCCGCGGCGGCCGGCGCCGACCAGGACCCGCGGTTCCCGACGATCATGGGATTGCTGGCGCCCGACGTCGCCCCGCGCGTAACGGATCTCGACCTGGCGCCGGGCGTCGGCGTCCTGCCGCCTGCCCGCGAGGGCTTCACCCTCCGCAACCTGCTCGACAGCGATGACGTGGCCTCGGCGTTCGGCGTCGAGGGCATGGAGGCCCGCTTCCCCGGCGGCGACCTCGGGCTTGAGCGCACCGGTCTGGCGCATCACCGCCTGCCCGCGGGAGTACGGGCCCCGTTCGGCCACCGCCACGCCGAAGCCGAGGAGCTGTACCTGGTCCTGTCGGGCAGCGGCCGGGTACGGATCGACGACGAGATCGTCCCGCTGCGGGCGCTCGACGTCGTCCGGATCGGCCCCGCGTCGGTCCGTGCGTTCGAGGCCGGCGACGAGGGGATCGACGTGCTGGCCGTCGGCCCGCGGACCCCCGGCGACGGGGAGCTCCTCCACGGGTGGTGGAACGACTGATCGGAAGCCGACCGGAGGCGTCCGGGGTCCTGCGGCAGGGCGGACGTAGGATGTACGCATGGGCGCCGACCAACCACGCAACGGCTTCGTCGAGCCCGAACCCCCGGCCGGGGTGATCCGCTCCGCCACGCTGCACGCCGACCGAGCCGCGTGCCTCGGTCTGCCACCCCTGAGCCGATGCCTATCCGAGGCGAAGATCACGGTCCGTCGGTACGACCCGGGCGCGGCCGAACCGCTTCCGGCGGGCGGTGCCGAGCTGACGTTCACGGCCGTGGACGTCGAGGCCTGGGCGACGGCCGCACTCGACCTGATCGACCGGGCGCTCGCCCCCGAGCGGGTGACCGTGGCGCGCACGCTCGAGGGGTCCGCCCGCCCGCTTGCCCGGCTGGAGAACGCCCGCGCGACGCTGGCCGCGGCGATCTCCGCGACGGCGGTGCCGATCCTGGCGCAGGACACGGACACGACGGACCGGGGTGCCGCGTCCGCCGCCTTCGAGCAAGCGTTGCGCAGCGGCCTGGGCGCCCGTCGGGAGGCGGTTGCGGTGATCCAGCTGCCGACGACCGCCGTCGCGACCGGCGGGCTGCACAGCCGGCCCGGGACGGACGACGTCGTCGGGGCGACGCCGGTCGGGCCGGACGCCGCATCGCGCACGCTCGACATGGTCGTCGGAGCGACGGATCCCGAGCGCCGACGGCTTTTGTCGCTCGCGCTCGACGTCGCGGTCACCGGCGACGCGGCGGCGACCTCCGGCCCCCGGGTGCTCGCCCTCGGCCCGTTGAGGCTGCCGGTCGAGGTCCCCGTCGCGCTGCGCGCGCTCCCCGAGCCGCCGCGGGCCGTCGTCGCCGCCGAGCCGAGCGCGTCCGCGGACACCGACCCCACCGTCGCCGAGCTCGCGACCTGGACCGCCGTCACGACCTTCGCCGCGCCCGCCGCGGACCAGGACGAGCTGGGCATCCGGGTCGGCTGGAACGTGCGGGCCGCCGACCCGACGTCGACGTCTGCTGCCGCGGAGGACGGCGCGCGGCCGTCCGTCCGCGCGGCCGGCACGGACCTGCTGGCGGCGCTCGCCGACCTGGTGACCAACCAGCCGGCGATCGACGCCGACCTCGACCTGCTCGTCCCGAAGCCGAACGTCGATCCGGACCCCGCCGACCCGAGCGCGACCGACCCCGGGGACTCCGCGGTCCTGAATCCGCCGCCCGTCCCGGCCGCGGACGATCCGCCCGCCCTCGATCCCGTCGCCCGCGCGCTCTCCGCCCTCACGGCCGTCGGGTCGCTCGCCGAGCGAATGGCTGCCGGCTGGGGCCCGGTCGCGACCGACGACCTCCGCGTCGACGTCGACCTCGAGACGCAGGCGGTCACCGAGTTCGAGCTCACAGTCGTGAACCGCACCGCGCCGGACGGGACGCGGACCGTGGAGGCGTTCGTGCTGCGCCGCGTGAGCGGCACCGTCTGGGGCCCGCAAGACCGCCGTCCAAGGCTCGGTCACGGACCCGACGGGGCGGCGCCGACCGTGCTCGACGCGGCGCGGAGCGGTGACGACCCCGACGTGCTGCGGTACGTCCCGTCCCCGGACCTGGCGCCCGGCGACGCTCCGTGGACGATCGCGCTCGTCTATCCCGGGCTCCACGTGGTCACGACGCAGAACGCGCGGGC
>Ga0265296_1003369_pt1 | contig 14934 bp, 13 predicted proteins | sample MunlanPumphouse1_FD_189073 | JGI IMG/M metagenome (GOLD analysis project Ga0265296, IMG submission 189073) | Groundwater microbial communities from a municipal landfill in Southern Ontario, Canada - Pumphouse #1 | ecosystem: Environmental > Aquatic > Deep subsurface > Groundwater | place... | reverse complement strand
CGACGTGGCCATCGCCTGCGCCACTGCCACCTGCGTCAGGCCCCGCTCGCGCCGCTTCGCCACCAGTTCCCTGACCAGGGCGCGTCGCCGCTCAGCCGCCGCGAGCAGGTTCGGGAACGTCGGATCAACAGTGGTCGAGTCGTCGATCAGTTCGTCGAGGAAGTCGCGCTGCGCGTCCATCGGTCCATCTCCCAGAGCATCGTGCTGCCTGCACACCGGAAGGTCGAGAGTATCTCATTACTGAGATATTCGGTGCCTACCGAGATCGCCAGTCGTTCAATCGCTTTCGCAGAGCACGCCCCACGGAGAGCTCTCAGCGATTCGCGACACGAATGTGCACGCCAGGCCGGCGATGAGAGCCGCGGCCAGGTGCGGGACGTCTTCTGGTCTCATCCCGAGGGCCGCGTCGAACACCGCCGCATTCGCCGCCCTCCACGGGCCATCTTCTCCAAGACGGAGGCGTCAAGTTCGGCAACGGAAGACCTAGCCGTCCTTGCCCAACACCGCCGCCACCCGATCGGTCGCCTCCAGCTGCGGGTAGTGGCCGATGCCGTCGAGGACGTGCACGGTCGCGTCGGGCATCCGCTCGCGGATCGTCGGGAGCACGTGGGTGCCGGAGACCGGGTCCTCGGGGCCCCAGACGAACCGCTTCGGTAGGTCGTCCTCGACCAGTGCGCCGACCCAGCGGTCCTCGTGGATGCGGCGCTCGGCGATGTAGCCGAGCAGGCGGTGGACGTTGCGGTTGCCGTGGTCGCGGCTGAACGCCCGCCAGTGCTCGTGCAGCTCGGCATCGCCGGGATCGACCGCCATCACCTCGCGCAGCGCGGCGCTGAACCGGCGCTCGGACGTCAGTCTCGCCAGCGCGGGGCCGAGCGGGCCCGCCATCAGCTTCTGGATCCGGATCGGGCGGTGCAGGTGCGGGAAGAGCCCGCCGTTCATGAACGTGACCGCGGTCAGGGTCACCGACAACGTTCCGTCGCGACGCCGCGCGAGCAGCTCCTGCGCGGCCGAGACGCCGTAGTCGTGCGCGACGAGCGCGGTCTCGCGGACGCCGTGGGCGCGCCAGACCGCCTCGACCAGATCGGCCTGCTCGACCAGCCGGTAGTCGTGCCCGCGCGGCTTGGCCGACGCCCCGAAGCCGAGGAAGTCGAGTGTCACGTCCCGCCGCCCCGGACCGAGCGCCGCCAGCAGCGGCGCCCAGTCCCACGACGACGTCGGGAACCCGTGCAGCCACGTGACGGCGGGCGCATCCGGGTCCCCGTCGGCGCGCGTGAAGACGCCGTCGTCCCGGCGCCGCCCGCCCGCCCACCACTCGTCGAGAGACGTCACGAGCGGTGCCGTTAGAAAGACGCGAGCTGCTCGCCGGAGCGGGCCCGAGCCTCGGAGTAGGTCACGACCTCTTTGCCGAGCGGCAGCAGCGAGACCGAGATCAGCTTGAAGTTCTGCACCCCGAACGGGATGCCGATCACGGTCAGGCAGAGCAGCACGCCCGTGATCAGGTGCCCGAGCGCGAGCCACCATCCGGCGAAGATCAGCCAGATCACGTTGCCGACCCCGGCCATGGCGCCGTTGCCGTCAGGGCGAACGATCACCGTGCGGCCGAACGGCCAGACGCAGAACAGCGCTATGCGGAACGACGCGATCGAGAACGGGATCGTGATGATCGGAATGATCATGAGCAAACCGGCCAGGACGTAGCCCAACGCCATCCAGAACCCGGACAGCACGAACCACAGGACGTTCAGGATCAGGCGCATCGAGGCGAGCCTACATCGGGTCGACGTCCTCTCCGCGACGGCGTAGGGTCGACCTTGCCATCGACCCCGAGACCTACGAGCCGTGATGACCGACCTCTGGACCGCTGTCAAGGATCTGCCGATCACGATCGAGTCGTCCTCGTTCGAGACGCTCCGGCCAAGCGGACCCACCGCGATCGGACCGAACCCGACGGAGGACTTCTCGACGACGCAGCTGCGGCTGCGGGGTCGGGGTGAGGAAGGTATCGGCGAGCAGGTCGGTATGCCGGAGGCCCAGGACAGCCTGCGCGCGAGCGACTATCCGCTGATCGGCGCGTGGGAGACCCTCGCGGAGTTCCTGGCCCATCTCGACACGATCGAGATGTGGCCCGAGCCGCCCGAGTTCGAGCTGGCGCGCAACTGGCGGCGCTGGACGTTCGAGTCCGCGGCGCTCGACCTGGCGCTGCGGCAGTCGGCGACGAGCCTGCCCGAGGTGCTCGGCCGCACGCCCCGGCCGCTCACGTTCGTGACGTCCTTCGGGCTCGGCGATCCGCCGCAGATCGACAAGGTGGAGCGGCGCCGAGCAGCGCATCCGACGGTCGGCTTCAAGCTCGACGTCGCGCCGGCGTGGACGCAGGAGATCATGGACCGCGTCGCGGCGGTCGAGGGCGTCGCGACGATCGACTTCAAGGGCCAGTACGGCATGGAGGTCGAGGGGGAGGGCGAGGCGGCGCTGCTGGCGATGTACGAACGCACGCTGGCGACGTTCACGGAGGCCGTCTTCGAGGACCCGTTCGACCACCCGGCGGTGCTCGAGATGCTCGCGCCGTTCGCCGATCGCGTCTCCTACGACGCGCCGATCACCAGCGTGGAGTCGATCGCCGAGACGGCCATCGAGCCGCGGATCGTCAACGTCAAGCCGTGTCGCGTCGGGCACCTGCCGGAGCTCAGCCGGCTCTACGCGCACTGCGAGTCCGCGGGCATCCGGATGTACAACGGCGGCATGGGTGAGCTCGGCGTCGGTCGCGGCCAGGCCCAGTTGCTCGCGGCGCTCTTCCACCCCGACGCGCCCAACGACATCGCACCGTCGGACTACAACCTCGACGACCCGCCGTCGGACCTGCCGCAGAGTCCGCTCGACCCGAAGCCGGATCGCGGGTTTCGGCGGGCGGGCTGACGACCGTGGCCACGTTGATCTATGCGGCGATCGCCTCGCTCGACGGGTACGTCGAGGACGCCCAGGGCACGTTCGACTGGGCGATGCCGGACGAGCAGCTGCACGCGTTCGTCAACGACCTGGAGCGGTCGATCGGTACCTACCTCTACGGGCGCCGGATGTACGAGACGATGGTCTTCTGGGAGACCGCGGGCAGCGACGAGCCGCCCGTGTTCGCGGACTACGCCGAGATCTGGCGAGCGGCCGAGAAGGTCGTCTACTCCCGGACGTTGCAGTCGACGTCCAGCGCGCGGACGCGGATCGAGCCCGAGTTCGACCCCGACGCCGTGCGGCGGCTCAAGCGGTCCTCGGAGACCGACATCGCGATCGGCGGCGCGGAGCTGGCCGGTCAGGCGCTGGCCGCGGGCCTGGTCGACGAGTGCCATTTGTTCCTCTGCCCGGTCGTGGTCGGTGGCGGCAAGCGCGCCCTGCCGGACGGCGTCCGCACGAACCTCGAGCTGCTCGACCAGCGCCGGTTCCCCAACGGGGTCGTGCATGTCCGCTACCGGGTGGGTGGCTGACTGGGAGCCCGTGGCGGCGAACGTGTCGGGTTCTGCCGAACAGCTCGACGCAACCCGACACGCCGCGGCGTGGCCCGGCTGCGCGGCGACCGGAATCCCCCGGCCCACGGGCCCCGCGGTCGGCCCGAAGTACCGTCCTAGAGGCGTCCCGGGAGTCGCTCGGGAACGCGTGCCCGGGGGCCCGGGCCGGTAAGGAGGTCGTGATGGCTGTGCGGTTGTCGGTACTGGATCTGGCTACGGCGGGCGGGGGCGTCTCGCCGCGGGACGCGCTGCTGGGCAGCGGTGAGCTCGCCAAGCGCGCCGAGGATTGGGGCTACGGGCGCTACTGGTTCTCGGAGCACCACAACATGCCGAGCATCGTGTCCTCGACGCCGGCGGTGCTCGCGGGCTTCATCGCCGCCAACACCGAGCGGATCCGCGTCGGCTCGGGCGGCGTGATGCTGCCCAACCACTCGCCGCTGATCATCGCCGAGCAGTACGGCACCCTCGAGACGCTCTACCCGGGGCGCGTCGACCTGGGCCTCGGCCGCGCGCCCGGGACGGACTTCGACACGGTCCGCGCGATGCGCCGCGCGCCCGAGGCGTCGGACCGGTTCCCGCAGGACGTCGTCGAGCTGCAGCGCCTGTTGGGCCCGAAGCAGCCGGGGCAGACCGTCCGGGCGATCCCGGGCGAGGGCACCGAGGTGCCGCTCTACATCCTCGGCTCGTCGCTGTTCGGGGCGCGCCTGGCCGCGCAGCTCGGCCTGCCGTACGCATTCGCGTCGCACTTCGCGCCCGACGAGCTGCTGAACGCCTCGCACGTCTACCACGACGAGTTCCAGCCGTCGGAGCAGCTGGAGGCGCCGTACATGATCGCCAGCATGAACGTGTTCGCGGCCGACACCGAGGACGAGGCGAAGATCCTCCACGCGACGGCGCTGGAGAAGATGGCCCGCGCGCTCAGCAACCGGTCGGTCGACGGCAGTGATCGTGCCGAGACCGAGGCGATCCTGCGCTCCCCGGTCGGCCGCCACGCCATGCGGATGCTCCACTTCTCCGCCGTCGGCGACGGCGACCAGGTGGGTGCGCAGGTGGCCGCCTTCGCGGAGCACGCCAATGCGGACGAGGTGATGGTCGCGATGAACGTCGCCGACCTGCCCGCGCGGATGCGCTCCTACGAGCTGCTCGCGTCGGCGCTCGTGCAGGACGAGAGTCAGACGGTGGTCGGGGGCTGAGCTCGTTCCGTGGTGCGGGCGGCAGCGCACGGACGCCGGCCTCGTCGGCGGCAGGCTACTCTGCGCAGCAACTGATGAGCACCACTGGTGATCCCCGTCCTTTGACGAGCGAGCCGTTGTCGCTCGATCTCGTGAACACGGTGTGGGGCGAGCACGGGGAGCGGCGCGACCTGTTGAGCGAGGAGGGCGGCCTGCCGCTGTGGCTCGACGCGCATGACCTCGACGTGCCGGCGAACGGACGGGTGCGCGCCGCGCTGATCGAGGCGCGGGAGGCGATGCGCGCGTTCCTCGTGGAACCCGCGGATCCAGCGGTGCGCGCCCGGCTCGACGCCGTGTTGGCGCGGGGCGCGGAGCGTACGCGCCTGGGCCGGGGCGGAGTGGAGCGCGAGGTCGACGTCGCCGCGACGTGGCGGGTGCCGTGGTTGGCCGCGGTGGAGCTGGTGAGGCTGCAACAGGAGCAGTCCGAGCGGATCCGGCCGTGCGCGAATCCGGACTGCGTTCTGTGGTTTCTCGATGTCTCGCGTCCCGGCAAGCGCCGCTGGTGCTCGATGGCCGGGTGCGGCAACCGAGAGAAGGCCCGTCGACACTACGTCTCGACCTCTGCCTAACCGGATAAAATCTCCATAGTGGTTCTAACCGGTATGCTTCCGTTTGACGGCAACGCATCCTGGGCGGTACGAGCCGCTCATGAGACCCGGAGACGCTATGAGCACCCCACCTGTCGCGAGCGACTACCAGACCGGCCACGTCGGCCTCAACGTGTCCGAGCTCGGCCGCTCGGTCGACTTCTACACCCGCGTCTTCGGGTGGGATGTGAAGAGCCGCAGCGACGAGGACGGCAAGGCGTTCGCGTTCCTCGGGGACCAGACGCGGCTGGTGCTGACGCTCTGGCAGCAGAGCGGCGGACGGTTCCCGGCCGACCAACCCGGTCTGCACCACCTCTCCTTCCAGGTCGACTCGATCGACGAGGTCCAGGCGGCCGAGGCGCGGCTGCGCGATGCCGGCGCCCGTCTGTTCCACGACGGGATCGTCCCGCACGGCGAGGGCATGTCCTCGGGCGGGATCTTCTTCGAGGACCCCGACGGGATTCGCCTGGAGATCTACGCGCCGCAGGGCGCCGACGACCACCAGGACGTCCCCAGTGGCAACGCGCCGACCTGCGGCTTCTTCTAGGCCGATGACCTGGCACCCGGGAGAGCGCGCCGTCCAGGTGCGCGCCGGCGTCACCGCTAGGGCCGACGTCGCCGTCGGACTGCTGACCCCCGAGATCCCGGCGGTCGCGCAGGAGTTCCTGCGCGACCGCCCGTGGCTCGTCATCGGGGCGGCGGACGCCGACGGCCGCATGTGGGCCGGTGCTCTGCACGGCCCGCCCGGCTTCCTCGACCCGCGCGACGAGACGACGCTGCACGTCCACGCGCTTCCGCTTGCGGCCGACCCGCTCGCGCACGTGCTCGCCGGCGAGGTGGCCGTCGGCGCGCTGGCCATCGACCCGCCGACACGGCGACGTATGCGCATCAACGCACGGAGCCGCCCGATCCCCGGAGGCCTCGAGCTGGCCACGCAGCAGGTCTACGCCAACTGCCCCAAGTACATCTCCGTCCGCACCCCGCAGAGGATCGGCGATGGCCGCCCGCCCGCCGACGCCCCCGCCGAGCGTTCGAGCGAGCTGTCCACGGAGCAGCGCGACCTGATCGAGCGGACCGACACGTTCTTCGTCGCCACGCGCGCACCCGACTACGGTGCCGACGCCAACCACCGCGGGGGCAACCCCGGTTTCGTCGTCGTCCACGACGAACGGCATCTCACGTGGCCCGACTACCGCGGCAACTCGATGTTCAACACCTTCGGCAATCTCGAGCTCGACCCTGCCGCCGGCCTGCTGATCGTCGACTTCGAGACCGGCGACCTGCTCCAACTCACCGGTCGCGCACGCGTCGTCTGGGACGCCGAACGGATCCGGACCTTTCCCCGTGCCGAGCGGCTCGTCGACTACGAGATCGACGAGGTCGTGCAGATCCGCGCCGCCGCACCCCTTCGCTGGCGGTTCGAGTCGTACGCGAAGACCAGTCCGCCACCCCCGCCGCGCGGATGATGACGGAGACGGGTGCTCGCTTCACCGCGCCCGGAGCGTCAGGGTCGAGCGGTCGCGCTGGAGCGTCAGTCGGCCTCGGTCGAGATGCCACTGCACCGTGCCGCCGAAGAACGGGCGGATCGAGCGGAGGTCGTCCATCCCGGACGGGCGGCACGGCCCCGTTTTCGTGCGCGGAGCTCCGACGGCGAGGGTGGCGCGGCGGATCTTCAGCGGCGCTTCGAGAGACCGGCACCGTGTCTGCATCGTCAGGAAGGTGCGGCCGTCCCGCACCGCCACGTCGACCTTGACGAACGGTCCGCTCCACGAGTCTCCGAGGTCCTGCGGCCAGGCTTGGTACTCGCCCGAGCCGATCGAGGCGTCGATCAGGTCTTGCGGTCGGCCCGGGTTCGTGCGGGGCAGCGGCGGCGGAAGGTCGTCGCGCTCCAGCGTGATCGTCGTGCGGCCCTGGGTGAGCACGAGCCGGTCATCGAGCAGTTGCCATTCCGGGTCGCCGAAGAGGAACGAGACGAGAAGCTCGTCGCGTCGTTCCCGCTCGCGTCCGCAGCCCATCGAGGTCTGGAAGATCTCGGGGACCCGAATCCGGTCCGCGCTCACCCGCAGCGGACCGCTCATCCCGTTGCAGCCGGAGTGCATCCGGAACTCCTGGCGCTCGATCGAGAACCAGACCGTCGTGCCGTCGAACAGCGGCATCGGGCGGCCGTCCTGCTCGACGGACACCGAGCGGAACACGTGGCCCACGATCGGCGCCGCCGCCGCGGCGGCATCGTCCCGACCGCCGAACGCCCCAAGCAGGGCGGCGCCGCCCGCGATGGCCACCACCGCCGCCACTACGGCGGTCACCCGTAGGCGTAGACGCGCCGACGTCGATGGTGTCGCTGTGCGGTGCTCTCCACCCTGGACCACGTACACGACTGTGTCACACGAGCCGAAGGCCGGGCGCACCAGACGTCGTTCGTCGGCCGGACCGCGCCGGGCTCAGGCTCTTAGTGGTGGTCCTCCACGAGGTCGCGCATCCGGCGGTACTCGTCGGGCGTGATCTCGCGTCCGCGAAGCGTCGAGAGCGCGGGGTCCTTGTCGAGGTAGGCGGCCTCGTTGCGGCGCCAGACCTGGATGTAGCGGTAGAACGGCACCGTCGGGTGCAGGTGATGGACCAGGTGGTAGTTCTGGTAGAGCATCAGCGGCGAGACCCAGCGCTCGCCGCCGATCCGGTTGCGGGTCGTCTTCATCCGGGGCAGGGTGGTGTGCGGATCGCACCTGGCTCTGGGTTCAGGCCCGGAGGGCCGCCGGACCGAGCCCGGCCGCGAGCAACAGCGCGGCGTGGAGTTCCGCCGCGCGTTTCGTAATGGGCCGGCCCCGTGGCACCTCGCCCCGGCGGACCCGCTGCAGGACGGTGTTGCGGTGGATGTCGAGCTCCCGTGCCGCTGCGGGACGGTCCGGTCGGCCTGTGTCGAAACGTATATCCGCTTCGGGTGAAAGAAGCGTGACATGTAAAGTTGACATTGTTTCGGGATGTCGTTTACAGTCGTCCACGGCTGGCTGCGGCTGCGTGTCCGCGGCCGACCCCGAGCTCGAAAGACGTTCGGGCGTGTTGTGAGTGCATCTGTGGAGGAGAAGCGTGTTCGCAAGAACGACTTGGGGGCTGTCCGCCCCCCGCTGGGGCGCGACGTTCGCGTCAGGGGACGTGGGGCAGGCGGCCAGGACCGTCGAACCACCACGGAGGGGCAGAGTTCGCCGGGCGGCGCTGACGGCCGTCGCCGCGACCGCGGCGCTGGGCCTCGGGGCGTCGGCGGCGTCGGCTGAGACCCAGAAGTGGGGCTACGAGCAGATCTCGCCGGCCGACAGCACGAGCATTCCGGTCTTCGGGGTCGGCGTGTCCGACGACCTGCAGACGGCCATCGCGGGGACGGTGGCCCTCCCGCTCGACGGCCAGCCGGCCGACGGGCGGAACATCGGCTACTACTACGGCTTGCCGCGGTACGGCGCTCCGTGGTCGATCGGCCCCGTCGATTCGCGCAACGGGAATCTGATCCCGTTGAAGCTCAAGGAGATGTCCGCCGACGGGTCGAGCGCGATCATGCAAGGGAGCTTCTTGTCCGTCGATCCCGACGGCGGGGGTGGCTTCTACCGAAGCGATCCCCTCGGCGTGTCCGTGAACATGAGCCGCGGCGGCGGCTCTCAGGCCTTCTCGGCGAGCGACGATCTCGATACCGTGGCCTCCTTCAACGGCACCGGCCCGGTGTCTGTCAGCAGCCACGGGCAGGATGCCGTCCCGGCGTCGCTCGACAATGACGGTGCTCCGATGACCGCCACTGCGCTCGGTAGCGCGGAGTCGTACCAGTTCGCGATGGGGGCCGAGAACGCCCTGTCCGCGGACGGCTCCTCGGTGATCTTCGCCTCGAAGGACAGGATCCCCGGAGACAACGATGAGGCGGGGACGGGCCCGGACGGGAACGATGCGGAGGGCGTGGACCTGTTCCGGCGGACCCTGACCCCCGGCAGCGAGCAGACCGTCCTGATCAGCGACGCCAACGGCAGCGGCGACGCGGATGCCTCGGCCGACGCCGCGTACAACTGGGCGACGGCGGATCACCAGCGGATCTTCTTCACCACGCCCGAGTCGCTGGAACCCGGCGACACCGACGGGGAGGCCGACGTGTATCTGCGGGAGGGAACGGCCGCGCCGGTCCGGATCTCGCAGGGGGAGCCGGTGGACGGCTCGCCGACCGGCAACGGGTCCAACCCCAACTGGCAGGGGTACAGGCCGACGTGGGCGATGTCGTCGGAGGACGGCAACCGGACGCTCTTCGTCACGGCCGAGCGGCTCACGCCGGACGCTCCGGAGGAGGGAGCGAAGCTCTACGAGCGCGACCTCGCGGAGGGCCGCACGCGGTTCGTCGCCGGCCCGCTCGTCGAGCCGGACGTCACCAACTACGTCCCCGACTACGAGAGCGGCGGGATCCTCACCGTCCTGCAGCAGGACCTGAGCCTCCGGGGGATTCGCTCCACCGCGAACGGCGCCGTCTTCATGTCCAAGGCACCGCTGGCCGGCACCCCGGACGACGGCCTGTCGCGGGTCTTCTCGTGGAGCCGCGACGGCGGGCTGGTGGCGGTCGCCCAGCCCGACGCGGATGCGCCGGACTCGCCCCCCGCGCGGTCCACCATCATGCCGATCAACCTGGCCGGCGGACTGTTCGAGATGGACCCCATCAAGGGCGCCCGGGCGGCCTCCGACGACGGTTCGCGGGTGTTCTTCACCACGGCGCAGTCGCTGACGGCCGAGGACACCGACGGTGGCTACGACGACGTGTACGCGTGGACGGCCGGCGAGGGCCTGCGCCTGGTGTCGCCGCCGGGCCGCGCGCATCACCACGCGGGCTACATCGACAGCTCGCCCGACGGCACGCAGGTGTTCTTCGGCACGGCCGAAGGCGTCCTCGCCAGCGATACGGATCCGGACGCCGAGGACATCTACATGGCGACCCTCGGCGGCGGCGCGCCGCCCACCAAGCCGGCCCCGGACGCCGATCCGCAGATCTGTGCGGGCGACGCCTGCCAGGGGCCGGTCGGCGACCCCGTGGTGCTGCCCAGCATCGGCTCGGTCGGCTTCGCCGGGACCGGCAACCTGCTGGTCTCGCCGGACCCGGTCCGGCCGTCGGTCTCCGTCGGCAAGCTGAAGGCGGTGACCGGCTCGGCCGCGACGTTGAAGGTGCGGGTACCGACCGCGGGACGGATCTCGGTCTCGGGGTCGTCTCTGCGCAAGGCCGCGAAGTCGGCGTCCAAGGCGGGGACGTACAAGCTGAAGGTCAGCTTGACGACGAAGGGCCGGGGCGCGCTGAAGAAGCAGCGGACGCTGAAGGTCCGTGTGCGCATCGCCTACCGGACCAGCGACGGTCGCACGGCGTCCAAGACCGTCTCGGTGACGTTCAAGCAGCCGAAGGTCAAGAAGTCGGCCACGACCAAGAAGGGTGGCCGGTAGATGTCGGTCGATACGGCCGGAACGGCCATCAACACGCAAGGAGCCACGGGCGTGACGCGCACGGCGAGGAAGACCGGACGACGGCGCGCGATCCGCGCGGGGCTCGTCGCGGCCGCGACGATCGTGTTCGGGGGCGCCGCGGCGACCTCGGCGCAGGCCGAGCTGCTGTCGACCTTCGAGGCGACGGCGTCGACGACGCAGGCCGGTGCCTACGGTGACGTGCGCACCAACTTCGTGCTGACGGACCTGATCAACGACCCGGTCCGGACGCTGCGCTTCCACCTGCCGGTGGGCCTGTTGGGCTCGATCGCCAACTTCGACGAGTGCTCGCTGCCCGACTTCTACTCGACCGTGGGCTGCCCGCAGAACACCCAGGTCGGCGATGCACTGGCGCTGCTCAACGTCGGATCGCAGGAGTTCCCGTTCCTCTTCCCGTTGCCCTCGACGGTGCACGTGCTGACCCCCGGGCGCGGCGACACGGCGCTGCTGGGGATCATCACGCCGCTGCGCCCGCGGGAGCTGATCCGCATCAACGTGCGGCCCGACGACTACGGGCTGGACGCGACGGTCGATGCACTGCCCAACAACATCGGTGGCACCGACCTGACGCTGTGGGGGGTGCCGTGGGATCACTGGACGCCGGAGACGCAGGCGGCGAACAAGCGGTTGCCGTTCATGGCCAACCCGGCGACCTGCGGCAAGGAGGCCGTGACCTCGGTTGAGGTCCAGAGCTACCAGAACCAAGGGACCTGGGAGTCCTACTCGGCGACGACGCCGGCCCAGACCGGCTGCGAGCTGCTGGAGTTCGAGCCGACGATCCGGACGGGCGCCGACGCGCCGTTCACGAGCCGCCCGTCGTCGTTCGAGTTCGGGATCGATCTGTTCCAGAACACCGACCCCGACGAGTTGGCGACCCCGCCGATCAAGAACGTGACCGCGGTCCTGCCGGAGGGCGTGTCGCTCAATCCGGCGGTCGCCCACGGGCTCGAGGCGTGCACGGACGATGCGTTCGGGCAGGGCAGCAGCGAGCGCTCGAGCTGTCCGGCGGCTTCGCGCGTCGGGACCGCGGAGTTCGAGGTCCCGGTGCTGAAGGATTCCCACGTCGCGGGGACGGTCTACATCGGCCAGCCGTTGCCGGGCAACACGTACCGGCTGTTCGTCGAGGCGTACGGGTCCAGCATGCGGGTCAAGCTGAAGGGCACCGTCCGCCCGGATCCGAAGACCGGGCAGCTGACGGCGATCTTCGAGAACAATCCGGAGGCCCCGGTTTCGTCGGTCAAGCTGGCGTTCAAGGGTGGTCCGCGGGCCGCTCTGGCGATGCCCGATAGCTGCGGCAGCAAGCCGGTCGCGGCGACGTTGGATTCGTGGACCGGGCACTCCGTGAACGCGCTGACGGCGTTCGACGTGGCATTCGACGCCAAGGGCACGCCGTGCCCGCCGCAGGGCTTCGCGCCGTCGTTCTCGGCGGGCGTGAGCAACCCCGTGGCCGGGGCGAGCTCGACGTTCACCCTGCAGGCCCAGAAGGCCGACGGCCAGGCGGACCTCACGGGCGTCGCGCTGACGTTGCCCAAGGGGCTGCTGGCCAACCTGAAGGGCAACCTCGGGACCCGCGTTGGTACCGCCCGCGTGGCGGCCGGCGTGGGACCGGATCCGTTCTGGCTCTCCGGTCCGGTCGTGCTGGAAGGCGCCTACGGCGATGCACCGTTCTCGTTGCGGGTGACCGTGCCGGTGATCGCCGGCCCGTTCAACCTCGGTGAGGTCGTCGTCCGCCAGAAGCTCTACGTCGACCCGAACGACGCGCACGTGACCGTGGTCAGCGATCCGCTGCCGACGATCTGGGAGGGCATCCCGGTCCGGTTGCAGAAGCTGACGGTGGACATCGACAAGCCCGGGTTCATGCAGAACCCGACGTCGTGCGACGTGCAGGCGATCGGCGGCACGTTGAGTGCCGTCACCGGCCAGACCTCTCCGGTCAGCTCGCGGTTCCAGGTCGGGGACTGCGCGGGCCTGCGCTACGCGCCGAAGCTGGCGCTGGCGCTGGGCAGCGACGCGAAGCAGCTGAAGAACGGTGGTCATCCGGAGCTGACGGCGAACCTCAAGCCGGGCAAGGGCGAGGCCAACCAGAAGAAGGCGCAGGTCACCCTGCCGCTGAACCTGGCGCTGGATCCGCAGAACGCGAAGGCGTTGTGCGAGCCGGCGGCCGCGGCCCGCAGTGCGTGCCCGGCGGACTCGATCGTCGGGTCGGCGAAGGCGATCTCGATCCTCGACGTGCCGTTGACCGGTCCGGTCTACTTCGTGCGCGGTGAACGCAAGACGGCGACGGGCCGGACGGTAGCGACGCTGCCGAAGCTGTTCATCCCGCTGTCGGGCCAGGGCGTGACGATCAACCTGAACGCCAGCTCGAACGTGGTCGACCGCAAGCTGCAGACCACGTTCGAGAACCTCCCGGACGCGCCGATCGAGGACTTCGACCTGAAGATCAACGGTGGCGCGAACGGCATCCTGAAGGTGACCAACGGCGACGTCTGCAAGTCGACGTCGACCCCGAAGGTCGGGTCGCTGCTGATCGGGCAGAGCAACCAGCAGTACCGGCAGACCAGCACGCTGGCCGTCGGCTGCCGGTTCGGCGTCGTGAAGACGGCGCGCAAGGGCAACCGGCTGTCGGTGACGGTCGGCGGTCTGACCGGCGGCAAGCTGACGGTCTCGGGCTCGGGCGTCAGCCGGAGCTCGCGCACCGTGGGCAAGGCCTCGACGGTCGCCTCGGTCGGGGTCAGCCTGAACGCGGCGTCGCGCCGGGCGCTGCAGCAGGGCCGCACGGTGCGGCTGCGGGTCAAGGCCAGCTTCAAGCCCTCGGGCAAGAAGACGGTCTCGCAGACCCGTAACGTGGTCGTCAAGCCGACCAAGAAGTAGTCGGACGCTGTTGGGTGGTGGGGCGACCCACCACCCGACGCGGTGTGCCAAGGCGGCTCGGATCAGCCGTCCCGGGCACGGCGACGTTCAACGGGCCACGGGACGTCGGGGCGCGACGCGCACCGGCATCCGGCTGACGCGGAGCGCCTCCTCCGGGCCGAAGAACGTGCTGATGCAGACGAAGCTGATCGCGGGCAGCTCGGCCGGCAGCGCCGCCAGTCGGCGTTCGACCGCGAGTCGACGCACGGTCTCCCACACACCCCCACCGAGGCTCATGGTGACGATCTCGGGGTCGGGGATTGGGTGATTCGTGGCCGCGAAGCCCGGCAGGAGGAACTCGCAGAAGAGATCCACTATCCGCGCCTGCTGCGCGTGACCGACCGGGCCGAGCCGGGGGAGCTCGACGACCGTCAAGTACACCATCTCCGGGCACGCGGCCACGTCGGACAGCAGCGTGGCGAGCGCGTGGTGGGCCGCTACCGCGTAGTCCCCGCGGGTACTGAGAAAGGCCTGCGCCACTCGGCTGAACGCCTGGGATGTGGCGACGTCGACGGCGTCGATTAGGCACGCCGTCTCGTCCTGCCAGTAGGAGGCCGCTACCGAGCTGTCGAATCCTGCGTTCCGCGACACGTCGGCCAGGTGGGTTCCTTCCAATCCGTCGGCGTACACCGCCCGACCGAAGGCGGCCAGCAGCCGCTCGCGCTCCGTCTCGGCGATGAAGCTCGATCCGGTGCGGGAGGACGTTGGCATGTGCGGGCCAGCCTACGCCTGTGGACGCCGAGTATCCACGCTTACGCGGCACTCTGGACGTCGAGCGACTCCGCGCTTCGTAGGGACGGCTTAGGACGGCCTTATGTCCGAGCGCTCTGTTGAAAGATTCGTGGTGTGAAACGCGGCGTCTATCTATAGGATGCGCCGCGTGCCGAACAACGAGTACCGGGACGAGGCGGGATCCTCGCCGGAACCACCGCTGCCTGACGAGGCCCTCGCCTTCCGACAGCGAGCGCACTTGATCGATGCTGCGGTTCGGGAGGTCGCCGATCGTGGGTACGACGGGGCGACGGTGGCGTCGATTGCGACGCGGGCGGGCCTGTCGCGCCCCGCGTTCTACGAGCAGTTCGCGAGCAAGGACGAGGCGCTCGTCCACGCGTACGACGTGGCTATCGCGTTCGCGGCTCCACGCATCGTCGATTCGATGCGCGCGGCAGGCGGGTGGCAGGACGCGACGGCTTCGGTATTGGCAACGTACCTGGCGATCCTCGACTGCGA
>Ga0265296_1003368_pt1 | contig 14935 bp, 11 predicted proteins | sample MunlanPumphouse1_FD_189073 | JGI IMG/M metagenome (GOLD analysis project Ga0265296, IMG submission 189073) | Groundwater microbial communities from a municipal landfill in Southern Ontario, Canada - Pumphouse #1 | ecosystem: Environmental > Aquatic > Deep subsurface > Groundwater | place... | reverse complement strand
TCCCCGCCGGTTGCGGGCACGGTGAAACAGCCATAGGAGCAATTGCCAATCGCCACGCACCCAGCGGTGCATTCTCATCTGATAAGCGCTGAACGTAGCTGGGTGCTCATCGATTAATTCGATGTCCGACAGCAGGCCGGCGCGTAAAAACCCGCCTTCCAACAAGTCGTGACTGAGCACCCGGTTTTCTGGAATACGTTCACACAAAACTTTCGCAAATGCCTCAACATCGAATATACCCTTCCCCGTAAAAATACCCTGCCCCAACCCGTCCTGGTATGGATCGGAGGCGGCAAAGGTATACGGATCGATACCCGGATCCGAAGACGATAAATAAGCGAATCGCGAACGTAAGGCCGCCCCGTGACTAATGCCGATACGCGGCTGCAGTACACCGTATCCCTCGATGACCCGTGTCCGCGTATGGTTAAACCGTGGCCGGTTGTAGGGCAGATGCAGGGCGCCGATCATCCGCTGCGCGCTTCCCAGCGGCAGTTGCGTATCCGCGTCAAGGGTGATGATGTAACGGATACGCGGCAGGATGGCTGTGTCCCCGGCTACGAAGTCGTAAGTCGTATCAGTCCGCCCTTTAAGCAGTTCGACAAATTCCACCAGTTTGCCCCGCTTGCGCTCCCAACCCATCCATACCCCCTCGGACGGGTTCCACATCCTGCGGCGCTGAAAGAGGTGAAAGGTACTTCCACCCGTGCGGGAGTAAGTGCAGTTTAACTGCTCAATGCTTGCGCGCGTGGCTGCAAGGACGGCAGCATCCTCAGGAAGTCTTTCCGCGTCTGCGTCAACAAGATCACCCAGGAGAGCGAAGTGGATATTCGAGTCGCGGTTGGCCAGGTAATGCAGTTCCAGCCGGTCCGCCATTTCCCGTACCTCTTTGACTGTGGACCAGATTACGGGAATTACGACCATAGTGGTCGCTTCAGGTGGAACCCCGCGCGAGAAATCATATCTTAGCAGCGGCTGCGGTCGTCTGGCGCACCCTATCAGCCAGTGTGCCGCCGTGACTGCCCACTCGCTGGCGGGTAAAAGCAACGCGATCAGAATCATCACCCACCGGGCAGCCGTGAAACTAGCGCCGCTGGCGATCCACACGGCAAACCCGAGCAGGGCGACCGCGCATAAACCTGTAAGGATGGTGAAATACGTGCCGGTGGCACGACGCAAAATTCCTATTTCCGGTAAATACCGGGGGGCGCCGCACATTTTCAGCGCGTGCCGCAGTTCCTTGACGCCAACTGGTTCCAGAAGGTAGTAAGGGGCAAATGCATGGCGCGGCAGATCTTCTAAATCTGCCGGACTGCCGGCAGCCTCATCTTCTTTCGCCCGCTCCGCGCACGCCTGCTCGTATTCCTTCGCCGCAAGCTCGACGGCCTGCTGCGCGACCAGGTTTTCCGGCACACGCAAGCGGCAGGCTAATTGCTCAATGCGTTTTCGCAGTACGTCACGGCTTGAAAAATCAAGAAGCGGATAGGCGCCGGCGCTTTCTTCGCGCAGAGTGTGCTCAACCATACAAATCTGCTCGAACTGATCATGCCAGTGCATGCGCGAAATTTTGCGCAGGCTTCCGATAAGGTTGCCTGTGGTCACCTGATAGGCGGCCTGAAGCTGATACTCGTAGGAAATGATTCGATCAAGGCTGTCAGGGCCATTTTCCAGTTTACACATGAGCCAATCCCGTACAGTTGCCGAATCGTCCGCCCATTCGCGCAGGCGCCTGACCAGGTGGACGATCACCGGACCGGAGAGCGGCATATCCTGGCCCGCTTCTTCAAGGACTTCATTTATAACATCCGGACTTAACTTCGATGACTCTATTTGCGCCAGCAACCCTTCGACTGACTTGCACACCTCTCGTCGTTCGCGGACCAGTTCCATCACTTCGGCCAGGCGCCGGATCAAAGCGATGCGCAGGATAAGCGGGACCACCCACGCTTCTGCAATGGTCAATACCGATACTTCCTGGTAAGAATTAATGTATGAAACCAGCGAGTCCTCGTCCAGGCTCCCGTCCACATGCTCGAGATAATCTGCACAGATAGACAGTATCCTTGCCTTGCCGGTCTTACGCAGGTGCGCCAAATCCCGTAAGAAGGCATTCGAGAACTGGTGCCGGATGACCAACACCTGTTCTTCGATGAACTCAGCATGATCTAGCAGCCATTCCTCCGCGGGCTGCGAACAGCTTGCATCGCCATCTTGCAGCGAGCGTATAAACGCGCGTAGATTTTCGACGTCCGCATAAAAATCCCGCCACAGGCGCTTTGATGGCCTGCGTCTCACGTAAGGGTCGTGGGTCAGGGCAAGTTCATGAGCTTTTTGTCGGAGTTGTTCAGTATTTAGTATCATAATCCTCCCGAAGAAAATCAGAGGTTAAAAAGCGATCAACCTTTAAGAATATTCCCCTTTCGGATATCAATTATTAAAAAAACCACCCATTTGGGTGGTTTTAATGTTTTTCTCGCTATAATGATTGAAAAATCTTTATTTTTTGCACCTGTTGATTTTCAAAACAGTATACAGCGGACAGTATCCAGAAAGACCAGTCAGAACCGGTATTAATCCCAGCCAGCCCCAGGCGCTTTTAGGCCCCCAAAAAACCAGTGATAAAATAATTAAACCAAGTATTACTCGTATAACTCTTTCAAGGCTTATAACAAGCAGTCTTAAGAAAAAGTTAATAAATAATTACTAAAATATTTATATTTCAAAGGAAAATAAAAAAAATTATTAATATATTCTTAATAGTTTAGAAAATATTTGTTGTTATCATATCACCATAGATAACGTCTTAATATCGAGGTGATGTTCATGTTGGAAATCAAGAACCTCTCCGTATCCCTGGAAGGTAAAAACGGTACTGTTGAAATCCTGCGAAATATCGATTTAAAACTGGAAGACCATCTGCTATATGTTTTTACCGGGCCAAACGGCGGCGGCAAGTCCACCCTGGCCAAAGCAATCATGGGAATATACAAGACGACTTCCGGTGAGATCTTGTTAAACGGCCAGGATATTTCATCACTCAGTATCACCGAGCGAGCCCTTTTGGGTATCGGCTACGCGTTCCAGCAGCCGCCCCGTTTCAAAGGTTTAACGGTCGGTAAAATGATGGAAATAGCGACGGGTAAAAACAGAACCTGCGAGGACTGCAATTTTCTTTACAACGTGGGGCTTTGCCCCCAGGATTATATTGGCAGAGAGGTTGACAGCAGCCTGTCCGGCGGGGAAGTGAAACGGATAGAGATTGCCACGCTGTTGGTCAGGAACCTGAAGGTCGCTATCTACGATGAGCCGGAGGCCGGCATTGATTTGTGGAGTTTTAACAGGCTGATCGAGACCTTCAATAATCTTCATGAGCAGTATGATACAACTATTATTTTGATATCCCACCAGGAAAGGATTATTAATCTGGCTGACGAGATTATCCTGATTGCCGATGGAACCATAAAAGAAAAGGGCAAAAAGGACGAGGTCTGGCCCCTGATCATGCAGAATGCAACATGCTCATGCCGCACAAGCTGCGACGAAAGGGTGGGTGAAAATGCTCAATAGTATTGATAAACATATTTTAGAAATAGTCGCTGATCTGCACGGCACTCCGAAGGGAGCTTATAATATCCGCAAAAACGGGGCCGGTGTAGACCGCAGTATCACCCCAAATATTGAGATCAGGACAAAGATAGACAAGCCCGGGATTGACGTGATCGTCAAGCCCGGTACCAAGGGGGAGACCGTGCACATCCCAGTCATCCTGACAGCTGAAGGTTTGCACGATCTTGTCTATAATACATTTGACATCGGCGAGGGTGCGGATGTAACCGTCATTGCCGGCTGCGGCATCCACAACCCGGGTGAAAAAAACGCTCAACACGATGGTGTGCATGATTTCATTGTCCGCAAGGGCGCCAGGATGCGCTACGTAGAAAAGCACTATGGCGAGGGAAAAGGCAGTGGTAAAAGAATTCTTAACCCCAGGACCATAGTTGTAGTTGAAGAAGATGGCTACGCTGAGATGGAACTGGTCCAAATCAGTGGTGTTGACAATACCCTGCGCGTAACAGAGGTAAGAGTGAAAGATAACGCGCACCTGTTCGTAACAGAGCGAATGCTTACTGACGGAGATCAATTTGCCGAGTCGAGAATAACGGTTGAACTCGCAGGCCTGGATGCTTCCACGCAGGTTATCTCCCGCTCGGTTGCCAGGGACAGGTCGCAGCAGATTTTTTATCCGCGTGTTATCGGGCTGAACCGCTGCCGGGGCCATGTGCAGTGCGACGCGATTATCATGGACGAGGCCAGGATTCGCTCAATCCCGGAAATTTCCGCGCAGCATGCCGATTCACAGCTGGTGCATGAGGCCGCTATCGGTAAAATCGCCGGTGAGCAGATGATCAAGCTGATGACACTGGGGCTATCAGAAAAAGAAGCCGAGGATACCATTCTGGAGGGATTTTTGAAATAATGTGTTGGATAAGCAGCCACTCGTTAAACGCGAGTGGTTTTTATTTGTCTTCCTATTAAATATTGCAGGAGGCTTTCGGCTTTAGCGTGCTCAGGACAATGTCACACCGGTGATGCGTACTATAATGCGTTTACGGAATGCATATTAGAAATATTGAAAGAAAAATGTGATTTTTTCTTGTAATTGATCAGATTATGCAATATGCTAAATTTGTATGAATTTATTTACTATTGGTAATAGATTATGACCTTTATCATTGCAGGCTGTCTTGCCTTTGTTATTCTATATATTTTTGATTTTAACAAAATTGTGTTCTTTAAAAAGAGCTTAAATATTTGCTTCGCTTTTGGCATAGCGCTTCTGGCGGTTTCCACACTGGGAATATTGCTTGGAAACTTTGAGGGCTTTCAGGTATCTGTCCCGTTGCGGTTGCTTTTTGCAGTGCTGTCGATTGTTTCGCTGTTTCTAGTTATATATTCATTATTTTTTGCTTTGCCATTTAGTAAAACCTACCTCGCAACAGAAAAGGGAAACACTGTTGTTGACACAGGGATGTATGCTCTTTGCCGCCATCCGGGTGTAATATGGTTTTTCTTTTTTTATCTTTTTCTTTGGCTGGCTTCAGGTAAAACGATGATGATGTGGGCGGGGATAATCTGGACGGTTATGGATGTTATTCACGTCTATGTTCAGGACCGCTGGCTTTTCCCCAGGACCTTAAGCGGTTATGAGCGGTATAAGAGAAAAGTCCCCTTTCTGGTACCCAATCTTGCTAGTGTCAAAAAGTGCATATCACCTTAAAACAGGGGGTTCTTCGTGACTTTAGACCAAAAACTCCGTAAAAAACAGTACGATCAAATCTGGCAGGAATACTGCGGGTTTTTAGATCTTTCTGTACCTGAATTTATGGAGATTCAGAACCGCCTTATGCTGGAACAGCTCGAGATGTATGCCAATTGTGAGCTCGGCAGGCGAATTATGAAAGGTAAAAAGCCGGCCAGTGTGGACGAGTACAGGCAGATGGTGCCTCTTACCGAATATGATGATTATGCCGATATATTGCTGCCAAAGGTGGAATCAGCTCTCCCTTCCAAGCCGGTGCTGTGGATTGAAACCACCTGGGAAAGCGGTAAAAAGCCGGTGAAAATGGCTCCCTATACCGACAGCATGCTCAAATGCCACAAAAGCAGTTTCATCACATGTATGATCCTCGCCACCAGCAGCAAAAAAGGCCAATTCTCGTTAAGAGGAGGAGAAAACTTCCTCTACGGCATGGCGCCGCTGCCTTATCTTACAGGAATAGTGCCCCATGTCATTGACGGTGAATTATCGATAAATTTTCTGCCGCCGACCAAAGAGGCGGAAGCCATGAGCTTTGGCCAGAGAAATAAAGCCGGTTTCAAAATGGGGACCCAAAAGGGCATAGACCTGTTTTTCGGTTTGAGCAGCGTAATCGCCAGAATTAGTGATAACTTTGCAGCAGGCGGCGGCTCTGGTCAAAGCTTCAGTGTTTTAAATAATTCTCCTAAAATGAATTACCGCTTGATTAAGGCCTGGCTAAAAAGCAAAAAAAATAAAGCTCCAATCATGCCCAAGGATATTTGGAAACTTAAAGGGCTGATTTGCGCCGGCACAGATTCTGCGAGCTTAAAAAAGAAAATAGAGAATTACTGGGGTGTGAAGCCCCTGGAGATTTTTGGCGGCACTGAACCCACCTGTATCGCCACGGAAACATGGAGTAAGGATGGCCTGGTCTTTTTTCCCGATGTTTGCTTTTATGAGTTTATTCCAAAGTCGGAGATGGAGAAGAATATTGAGGACGCTTCTTATGTTCCAAACACCTATCTTTTGGATGAACTGGTGGCGGGGAATCAATATGAGCTGGTGATTTCTAGTTTAAAAGGAGGAGCGTTTGCCCGGTACAGGATGGGTGATATGTTTGAGTGCCTGTCGCTGAGCAATGAAGAAGACGGCATTGGGCTGCCGCAGTTCGCTTATGTTGACCGCGACCCAAGAATCATAGATTTAGCCGGGTTCACCCGCATTTCAGAAGGTACTATCAGCGAGGCTTTAAAGCTTTCCAAACTAAGTATAGCCGAATGGTTCGCGGTCAAGGAATTTGATGAGTGCAACAGAGCTTTTATCCACCTTTATGTCGAAGTGGGCGCCGATGGTATGAAAGGCGCCATGACCAAAGACATTATCAAGGAGCATCTTTCTATATATTTCCGTTATGTTGACACTGATTATAGTGATTTGAAATACCTGCTAGGAATTGACCCCCTGGTGGTTTCCATAATACCGGCGGGCACGATCAGCCAATATTTTGATACATTTGGACGGAGCCTGAGAAGGATCAACCCGTCTCATTTTGATGTTATAGAGGTTTTAAAAATCGCCCGCAACGGAAGTGGAAAAGGAGTATCCTGATGCCGCTTTTGCAATTGTTTTTCTGGGTAATGCCAGTAATAGCGTTAGCCAGCTACTGTTTGTTGATGCTGTTTTTTTCCATATCCAAGAAGGATAAATTCATCCGCATGTTCATGCTGGTTTTAACTTCTTTAATTCTTTGGACGGCTTCATCATTGTTTATGAAAATGCAGTTGTACCCCGGGGTACTCTTTTGGAACAGGGTAATGGTGGCGGTAATGCTCACCGTTCCTTTTTTTCTTTATTATTTCATATCCGTGTTCACCAACTCTATCAACACTGGTAAGATAATTTTCTGGGGAGTCCTGACAGCTGTCGCGATTGTATTTGACGTGCTGGGCTATGTGGTTACCGACGCCTATGTGGTCACCAGCACGGTAACGGCTAATGGCCGGGAGTTTCCATCTGTTGAATTTGTCTATTCATTGGGCATAGCAGCTATTCCCATATATATTTTAATGTTCATTATGATTATGGATATCCTGGTCAAAGCCAGGGTTAACATCCGCAACGGCAATACCACCTATGGGCGCATCGGCCTGATCATAGCCGGTGTGTGGATAATGTTCATCGGCGTGATCTTCAATATTGTCCCGGCCATAGGGAAATACCCGGTGGATATACTGGGGTGTTTCATCAACGCTATTTTGATCACGCTGGCCATCTACAAGTACCGCATGCTGGAACTGCGTTTCATGGTGACCAGAGGTATTGTTTATTCGCTGTTTGCCCTCCTTCTTACCTGCATATATGTGTACGTTGTTTTCTTTGTTGAAAAACACACGGCTAATTTATACCGGGATATAACCCCGTACTTTACAACTTTTTCAGCATTGCTGGTGGCTGTTGTCTTCCAGCCATTATACAGGTTCACCTGCAGACTGGTTGATAAGATGTTTTATAAAGCGGAGTATTCCCAGCGCCAGGCGCTGAAACATTTCAGTGTCAGCATCTCAAATAAACTGGATCTGCATGATATGGTCAAAGAGTTGATTGAAGCTGTCCAGTTGGCTATTCGCGCCAGGGAGATACTTGTTTTGATCAAGCATGAGGAAAAAGCGCACTATTATGTGTTTAGCACCTCCTCTCAAATATACAAGCCGGATTGTCAAATTTCTTTTGACAATCCAATCGTCAGATGGCTCATCAGCAACAACACCAGTCTCTCCAGGGAAGAACTGTACTTCCAGCCTTTTTTCAAATCAATGTGGGAAAAAGAAAAGAGAATCATCAGCGATCTGGGTATCGAGGTGATCATACCGATAATGAGCAGAAACGATTTGATCGGTATGATGATGCTGACCAGAAAGAATAACAGCACCGCGTATACGCTGGATGACCTGGATTTGCTCACTTATCTGGGCGCCTCCAGCGCGGTTGCTTTTGACAATGCCAGGCTTTTCACCCGCGCCCAGGATGAAGCTTTGACCGACAGCCTCACCAAGCTGTATAACCACAGATATTTCCGTAAGGCGCTATCAGAGCAGGTGAAAAAAGTCGGTTCCGCCGAGCTGTCCCTGCTGCTGCTTGATCTGGATATGTTCAAGCTTTTTAACGACCTGTACGGTCATTTGGAAGGTGATAACGCGCTGGAGATGGTTGCTTCAATAATGGCGAGACTGGTGGGGGAAAAGGGTATTGTCTGCCGTTATGGTGGTGAGGAATTTGCCATTTTGCTGCCCTATTTTGATTCGAAAAGGGCTTTTGATATGGCTGAAAATATACGGCTTGAGATACAGAGAACCTTCTTTAACACAACTGATGTGACTCAGCGGTTCTTAACCGCCAGTATTGGTGTGTGCACCTATCCCCACGCCGCCTCCAACGCCGAGGAACTTTTAAAGCGAGTTGACCTGGCCATGTATACTGCCAAGAACAATGGTAAGAATCAGACGGTTATTTATACTCCAGCTTCCCCCGGAAACTCACTTGACGAGGACGCTGACTCAAACGCTGTCAAACCTGCCTACGCCGCTACCATATATGCTTTAACAGCAGCCATTGACACCAAGGACCATTATACCTTCGGCCACTCGCAAAGAGTCGCTGAATATGCGACCATTCTCGCCGGTGCCCTGGGCCTGGACAAGTCGCACCTGGAAATTGTCAAAGAGGCGGCCCTTTTGCATGATGTGGGCAAGATAGGCATACCGGAAAGTATCCTTACCAAAACGGGCAGGCTGACCAGCGAAGAATATGCGATAGTCAAAAAGCACGTGGAAATGTCCATCACCATCATCAAGCATTTGCCCTCCCTGAATTATGTGATACCGGCTGTTATCGGACACCACGAAAGATGGGACGGCAGGGGTTATCCCAGGGGCATAAAGGGCGAAAACATACCTCTACTGGCCAGATGTCTCATGATCACCGACGCGTTTGACGCGATGACCTCCAACCGCCCCTACCGGGCGGGTTTAAGTGTTATTGCCGCTCTTAATGAGATCCAGAATTGCATGGGAACCCAATTTGACCCTGAAATAGCAAATCTATTCGTAAATTTGGTGCGGGACGGCGCTATCGTTCTTGATTGCATTCCTAAAATAAAAAGTGTGTCCTGAAATAAACCCCATCGCAAATAGTGACACAATGTGCCATTTCCTAAACAAGGAGTTGCGATCTTTATCCAGAATAGTAAAATGAAAGGGAGGGCGGATGCGCCGTTTACAGCCTATTACAACCTTGATATGCAGGATTTAGACGTGGAAATGGGCTTTCCTGTTATGAAGCCTCTGCCCGGAAACGGCGAGATTATATCCGGTGAAATTCCCCGGGGCAAGTATGTGTCCTGCATGTATAAAGGTGCGTACAGTCAAATGGAGCGGCCCTATAATGAGATGTTCAAGTGGATCGAAGAAAACGGCTACGAGCAAAAGGGTGTGTACTACGAGTACTACTATAATTCACCGCATGACGTGCCTGAGAGCGAGCTATTAACCAGGATCTCCATGTTGTTAAAATAAGAGGTTTTATAAAATTTTTGCACTAACTTTTTTAAGGCTTGATTAATGAAAGCCTTAATTTTTTTTGACAGGAACGGTCCTTGAAGGAACTACCCATTTCTTCTTGACATGGTCAGGGGCAATGGATACAATAGCAGTAAAAAATGAACACATATTCATTTCTTTGAGGTGGTTTCATTGGCATACCGCAAGACCGACAAAGTAGGCAAAAAACTCGAGGCCAAACTGCAGGCTATCCTGCAGGCTGCCCAGACTGTGTTTGCGGAACACGGCTATCACGGCACCTCTATCAAGGAAATCGCCAGGAAAGCCGGACTGGCCACCGGTACCATCTACCTTTATCTGCGCAACAAGGAAGCCCTTTTTGCCGCTCTGGTGGACGAGATTTATGAAATGGTGCTGTCCAAGATAGCGGACAATCGTAAGGAAGCCAGAGATGTTCAGGGCAAACTTCGCGCCTCTATGGAAGCGGCGGTGGAAACTCTGGGTAAAAACCGCGCCCTGGCTAGAGTGATCCTGCTGCAAACGGCAAGTTCCAACCAGGCGGTGAGCGAGCAGTTGGCCGACCTGCTGGACCGCCTGGCCGAACTGGTGGAAGCTGACATCAGGGAAGCGATTGAAACAAACCAGATCCCCCCATTGGACAGCCGGATCGCCGCCACCGCTTTTGTGGGGACTTTTTACAATGTGGTTCTGGTCTGGCTGAGGGAGGGCTACCCCACCACCCTGGAAGAAGCGGTAGGCCCGCTGGTTGAATATAACCTGCGGGGTTTAGGGTTTACCAGTCCCCCAAGTTAACCCTATTAGGCAGAAGGCTGAAAATCTGTAGGTTCGATTTCAATCGAACATTGTTTGTTGAATTATCAGGAAGAAAGGACAGATGGCTATGGACACCCGGGAGGTACCCCGCGCGGATATTGGCTTTATCGGTGGTTCGGGCACATTTTCCCTGGAGTTTCCCGAAAACCTGGACTGGGGCGGGGTGGAAGTTGCCGCCACCGACCTGGTTTGCCCAACCCCCTTCGGTGAGAGCCCTCCTTTAAAATTATTTACCCTGGGCGCCGGGCGGCGCCGGACAGTGCTGGCCGCCAAAATGCACGGCCGCATACCCGGCGTGTCCTGGGGAGAGGCCTCGCGGCGCCTGTTCTGGGTTTTCCGGGAAGCGGGCGTGCGCAAGGTGGTCGCCGAGGGAGGAGTGGGCAGTGTCAATCACCTGCTGGACCCCAGAGATATTGTGGTGCCCAATGATTACATCGACTTTTCCATGCGGCGGGATACTAGCGTCGGGGAGGGATACCTGTCGGTGATGCGCCAGCCTATTTGCCCCTCCCTGCACCGCACACTGGTTGACGCGGCCGTGGAGAATCCTCTTGGCCGGGTCTTTACCCGTGGGATTTACCTGGTGACAGACGGCAGGCATTTTGAAAGCCCTGCCGAGGTGGCCCTCTTCCGCCAGTGGGGAGCGGACATTGTGGGCCAGACCCTCAGTCCGGAAGTCTACCTGGCGCGGGAAATCGGTGCTTGTTACGCCGGCATTTACCTGGTCGTCAATTATGGTGAAGGCACAGTGAAACCATGGGACTACCAGCTTTTAAAAGAGATATTTTTTGAAGACGCGTCTGTCTGGGGGCTGATAGCTATGCGCGCCCTTGAGACATTGGATCTGGAGGCCGCCTGTGAGTGCCGGAACTTACGGAAACCTACCCTGCTGCGGCCGGAAAACACGAAGCGCCGGGAGGATCTAGAATGATACAGTATCTGGAACAAAGCCAACTGGGTGTCATCGCCCGCAAGGTCAGGGAAGGTGAGCGGTTGAGCCGGGCGGACGGGATCAAACTGTGGCAGTCCCACGACCTCCTGTCAATCGGCATGTTAAGCGATCACGCCAGGCGCCGGAAGGTGGGCGACGATGTTTTCTTCATCAACAACACCCATATCAACCACACCAACATCTGCCGCAACCTTTGCGAACTGTGCGCCTTTGGCAAAAAGCCCGCGGACAGCGGAGCGTATACCCTGTCCCTGGAAGAGATAGCGGTAAGAGCGGAAAAAGCCCGCGGGCTGGGGGTTTCCGAGGTGCATATAGTTGGCGGCTTAAATGAGGATTTGCCTTTTGACTATTACCTGGAGATGTTGAGAATTGTAAGAGACATCCTGCCTGAAGCCCATATCCAGGCTTTTGACGCGGTGGAAATTGATTTTTTGAGTGAAATAAGCGGGCTCGGCCTGGAGGAGGTATTATTGCGCCTCAAGGAGTCGGGGCTTGGCTCGCTGCCCGGAGGAGGCGCGGAAATATTTAACGCCGGGGTGAGGGAAAAGATTTGCGGGAAAAAAATTGGCGCCGCAAGATGGCTGGAGGTCCACGAGACCGCGCATAAGCTGGGGTTCAGGAGCAACGCCACGATGCTGTACGGACATCTTGAGAGTATAGAGGACCGGGTGGACCACCTGCTCGCTCTCAGGGAACTGCAGGACCGGACCGGAGGTTTTCTTGCTTTTATCCCCCTGGCCTTCCATCCGGCCAACACTTCCCTGGCGCAGGTGCCCAAAACCACGGGTATGACCGATCTTAAAGCACTGGCCATAGCCCGCCTGATGCTGGATAATTTTCAGCATATCAAGGCCTTCTGGATTATGATCACGCCCAGAGTAGCCCAGGTGGCGCTGAGTTTCGGAGTGAACGACCTTGACGGGACGGTCAGGGAGGAACGGATTGTCCACGAGGCGGGGGCGGAAACTGCGCAGTACCAGCCGGCGGAAACCTTCCTGCGCATGATCCGGGAAGCCGGCCGCACACCGGTGGAGAGAGATACCCTTTACAAGGTGGTCCGACGTTATGATAAGACAAGTACCGCTTAGACACTCATGCCGCAGGAGCGGCACCAGCAGATGATGAAAATCAATTCGACCCTACATTTTAAAGACAGCCCATAACGTTATTTTCAGGAGAGATAAAGATAGAGGAGGTCAATTCTTATGGAATGGCCGCGTCTGGGATATGTTTCGTACATCAATTGCCTGCCGGTCTTCTGCGCCATGCGGGAGGGGCTGGTGAAAGTTCCGGCCAGGTTGTGCGCCCACCACCCCAACCAGCTCAACAGTATGTTCAGGGAAGGTCTGCTGGAGGTTACCGCTATTTCTTCTATCGAATATACCAGGCAGCCGGAAAACTGCCTGGTGCTCCCCGACCTGTCCATAGCCGCTGACGGCCCGGTGCGGAGTGTGGCCATGGTCAGCAGGCTGCCCGTGGAACAGCTGGCGGGAAGGCGCGTCTCCCTGACCCCGCACTCGGCTACCAGCGTGGTGCTGCTTAAGCTGCTCATGCACAGGTTTTACAACATCAAGACCAACTTTTTCACCCGCCCGCCGGCAACCCCCGTATGGTGGGACGAGCCCGACGCCTCCTTAGTGATTGGCGATGAGGCGCTGCAGGAGATCAATCAGGCCAGCGGCCTGTATGTATACGATCTGGCCAGTGAGTGGAAGCGCTGGACCGGCCGTCCGATGGTATTCGCTTTGTGGGTTACCACCAGTGATTTTGCGCGCAAGTACCCAGAACAGTTAACGGCGATCTGGCGGGGGATGCTCATTGCTAAAAAGTGGGGGCAAAAAAATCCGGATAAGCTGGTCGCCAGGGCCGGATCTGTGACTGAATTACCCGAGGCGGTGCTGACAGACTATTTTAATTGCCTGCAGCACGACCTGGGCTGGCATCATATAGACAGCCTGATGTATTTTTATCATTGCGCCGCGGAATGCGGGCTGGTTAAGCCGGCGGTGGCCTTGAATATATGGGGGAAGGAAAATGACCGCTACTATCGTGTCCAAAGCGCTTGATGGGAAACGGCTCAGTGAAGAGGAAGGCCTGGCCCTGTTAAGTGGTTCGGATCTGCTTACGCTGGGGATGCTGGCCAACCAGGCGCGGGGCCGCCTGCACCCTGAGCGGCGGGTAAGCTTTGTCATTGACCGCAACATCAACTATACCAATACATGTGTTACGGGATGCCGGTTCTGCGCCTTCTACCGGCCAGCCGGGCATCCCGAGGCCTACGTCCTCAGCCGCGCCGAGATTTTTGAAAAGATCGAGGAAACCGTTGCGGTGGGAGGAACCCAGATCCTGATGCAGGGAGGTCTCAACCCGGACCTGGACCTCAATTATTTTGAAGATCTGTTTACGGCGATCAAAAAGCGCTATCCCATAAAACTTCACTCTCTTTCCCCCGTGGAAATTGACTACCTGGCAGGTGCCTCGGACCTGTCTTTAGAGGTGGTGATCAGCCGCCTGGCCGCGGCCGGCCTTGATTCCATCGCCGGGGGCGGCGCGGAGATCCTGGTGGACCGGGTGCGCCGGTTAATCAGTCCCCGCAAGACCGGCGCCGGCCGGTGGCTGGAAGTTATGAGGGCTGCCCACCGGGCGGGGCTGAAGAGTACTGCCACCATGATGTTCGGCAGTGTGGAAACACTGGCCGACAGAATTGCTCACCTGGAGGCGATCCGCCGCCTGCAGGATGAAACCGGCGGCTTCACCGCGTTTATTCCCTGGAGCTTCCAGCCGGGGCATACTAAGCTGGGCGGCTCACCTTCTACCGCTGTGGATTACCTGCGCACCCTGGCCGCAGCCAGGATTTATCTGGACAATGTGCCCAACCTGCAGGTGTCCTGGGTAACCCAGGGGGTAAAAATAGCGCAGATCGCCCTGGCTTTTGGCGCCAACGATTTTGGCTCCACCATGCTGGAGGAAAACGTGGTGCGGGCAGCGGGTGTAGGCTTCAGCGCCTCACTGCAAGAGCTGGTGCACAGCATCAAAGAAGCGGGTTACCAGCCGGCTCAGCGGGACAACCTGTACAACATAATCCGGACTTTTTAACAAGAACCTTCCAAATTCCTACCCGTGCAAATTTCCCCGGATGACTTTTTTATTTGAAAAAAAAGGTGTCAAAGTAGTACAATAGGTGCAGGGCCGTTATGCGTGCCCTGCCTCTATTGTAGGCATAAGTGGCTCTGGAGTTGTGGTAATGCTGGGAGTGTTTTAAGTGGTTGAAGAAATCATGTCTAATATTTATAA
>Ga0265296_1003367_pt1 | contig 14941 bp, 3 predicted proteins | sample MunlanPumphouse1_FD_189073 | JGI IMG/M metagenome (GOLD analysis project Ga0265296, IMG submission 189073) | Groundwater microbial communities from a municipal landfill in Southern Ontario, Canada - Pumphouse #1 | ecosystem: Environmental > Aquatic > Deep subsurface > Groundwater | place: Canada... | reverse complement strand
CACCCTGGTCCCCACCGCGCTCCGCAACCCGGAAGATTCCTCGCGGAGCAATAAATTAACCAACACCCCGCGCGCGCCAACGTCTCCCGCATTTCTGCCCAAGATTCCCTGCAAAATTTCTTCCGGTTTTTCTTTGTCCTGTAAACCGCGCATCACCTGGTTCAGCATATCTTCGGCAATGCAGCGCTTGTACCTTAATGCTTCCTCAAAATTAGCAATTGCCATTTCGGCAATGCCTTCCGCTTCCGACTCGATACCAGACGCCCGGCAAACTTCTTCAACTATCCGGCCGATTTCTGCCTGCTTTTGCCGCAGGGCTTCGGCCCAGGCCGCATCGTATGACCAAACCGCATCATCCGCTGTTTTTCCCTCTGCCCTGGCCCTGGCTTCGGCATCGCGTTGCATATTTTCTGCAATGCCCGCAACTAATGTCCAAAAATTTTGCCCTTTGTCAATTCTCTCCGCAAGATCACTCCCAACTTCACGGCAAAACCTTACGCACAACATTTCCCCCGGGCCGGGCATACGCTTTAGTGAAAACAGGTTCTTGAATTTAAATTTATTTTGTACAAATACCCGATGCTCAACTATCTGTGTTAATTTTTCCTGCAGCCCGTCCGCAATTTGCCCAAAGCGCTTGTCGGCGCGCGAAACCACGTCCACCACCAGCGCAACCTGGTGAAAAACCTGGCGTGCGTCTTTGTTTCGGGTAAAATTGAAAACCCCTGCGGAAGCCATGGTTTGGCTGGCATTATCAATGCTGGCCATAGTTTGAGGATTGCTGATTGCGCGGGTTGCCGCTTCAATATTTTCAAATTGTTCTTCCGCCCGCCTTCTATCTATCCCAAACTCTCCTGCCATGGCCGCCAGCAAAGCATCGCGCTGCGTTGCAGTGATGGCTTCCCCCTGTCTAATCCGGTAAAACGATTTGGCAATGCGCGATCGCCTGACCAACGTTTCTAATCCCGTTGCCAAAGCCGCGGCCACCGGCGCAATTTTTTCCGGAGGGACCCCCAGCGCAACTAATTCCTGCGCCAGGCGCGCGCGCGGCAGATCCAGCCGCAAAAAGTCATCAAACGTGCCCTGGCCGATATTTCGCATCACCGCCTCGGTTGCCAACTTGCGGCCTAATGCTTTTACTTTTTTTTCATCAATATTATGGTCACGGGCAATTCCCGAACAGCGCATCGCCGAAAACATTCTGGCTTCTACGTCATCCAGTTCAGTATAATCGCAGGTCATCCAAATCGACAAACTGTTAGCAATAATCCAGTCAATACCAAAATTCTCCAAAAACTTCTCAAAAATTACTTTGCGTGCCGCCCGGACCTCGGCCTGGGTATTAATTCCCCGGTAAGCCGCCTCCAATGATTTTCGGGTGGGAATGCTCCCGGTCATAAACACCTGTGCCAGGGAACTGTTGGGCCCCATCAGCATAATTGCATTCAAATGGGTCAAAACGTTAGGCAGTAAGGCCGCGATGGGCTCGTCGACCCCCACCAGATTTTCCATCCAAGCCGGCCGTTTGCGGGGATCTTCTTCCAGCCCGGCGGTAATTCTTTGGTTATGCGAACGTCCGGTTGCCCCCTTGGTTTTAATCAACAGTTTTAAGTTCGACAATACATCGCGCAAACTATACAAGGCGTAAAACAATTGAGCCGCCAAAAGCCCGGTGGCTAGACCCGCGGATCGAACGTCTCCAAAATGCATTGTTGAAAACATGAGAATTTGATAAACCACGTAGATGGCAGTAACAAGTGTAGATACGGTTAAAAACGCAGCAAGGATAGTTTTCTTTGATTTATTTTCTGACACATATTCGTTTAGCTGGCCCACTGCGCCCCGAACATCATCCGCAATTTTTTGGGCCTGCTGATCTGCCATTGCCTGCAGTTGTTCAACTGCCGTTTCAAGGCGCCCGACTTCTGCTTGTTCTGCTTCCGAGAGGGGCGCTGCTTCTAATCTACTGCGAGCCCTGGCTAGATCCTGCCGCGCCCCCTCTGCCTGTCGACAGAAACGACTCCATTGCTCCGTGGTAGAAGTCACCACCCGCAAATGACCAATCGCCTGGCCCAAGGCCCGATGGCCAACCTTGCGGCTAACTACTGCGCAACCCAACTCACTTTTGTAGGTATCCAGCCAATCAATTAACCCATTAAGCTTTTGAAAAGCTTCGGCTTCGCTGATTATCCGGTCTCCTCCCTCGGCGGCGGCGCGACGGCTGGTTTCCAACGCAGAAAAAAGCAAGCCCGCGTCGCGCATAAACTTTCGTTCTTCTCTGGTAATGCTGCGGCGGTCAAACCGCATCCCCTCGCCACCCCCGCGGCCAATTTGAGAAAACTGCGCCCCCAAATCATCCGCCAATTCCTCCAAAACCGCGCCGTCAACTTTAAGAAAGCTCTGGACAATTTTTTTCATTTCCAGCGGCATGCGGGTCGACCCGTCCATCCACCAATCTGTTGTGATCGTGCGGAACTCTGCTCGCTGGGTAACCGCTTCGGTCAATTGGTACAGGGTGCGGGTCATCCGCTGCAGCTTAATTGCATCCGCGGCCAACGCCTCGCTGTGAAAACTAATCCCGTTTTGCCTGGTCCAGCGGGAGGCGCGGCGAATTCCCGCCTGAATCGAGTGCACCTTTTCCGTTACCGAGGCCAACCGGCCGTCTTCAAGCCCTTCCATTACGCTGCCGGTTAACTCATCCCGTAAAGCAAAAATTGCGGTATTCATTTCGTTGGGGTCCACACAGCTGGTTAGCAGCGCGCATTGTAAATCCGCGGCAGAAGAAAAGCAGGTTCCTGCCAATTCATCGTTTGTACGCGTGTGCACCATCAATTCGGCATATTCGCACAGCGCTTCTTCCACTTGATGGCGCGTAACACCCCTAACGCCATGGCTAAAATGTTCTGGCAGATATTGGCCAAAAAGCGCGCGGTTAATTTCGTGCGGCGGTTGCGTGCGGGCAAAATCGATTAAGGTACCTTCAGCGGTTGAGCTCAATATGCCGTGCGCGGCTAGCACGCCCGTCATAACTCTGGCGTTTACATTCCTGGACGCTAATCCTTGAAAATTACGCGCCAAAGCCTCCTGGCTGACGCCAAACCAAGCACGTGATAGTGTTACCTTACCCATATATTCTCCCACTTATTTATCGAAAAATTCAGGCAATAATTTCAATTCGGCCCGGAAATATTTGGCAATATTTCAAGGCAAAAACCTGCAATTTCTCGGCAATTTTGTCGATATATATGTGGAGGAGAATATGTCATCTCGGACACATAAATGTTACGGCGGCATTGAAATGCGCCGCCTGTCAATAACTGCGCCACACCTTCAAGGGATGCGCGCTGGGCAAATGCCTTCGCGCCCAATTCATCCGGAAGATGTAATTTTTTCGCATCTCGAACCGCTCCATGACACCAAAATGCGGAGAGAAATGAGCGTAGTGGTTGGAGACGGGGGCGCCGGAGACGGCGGAAAAGCAAAACACGTTGATGCTATAGGCGGAAGGTTTTTGGAAACCTCGCCCGTCCCTCCAACGGATTTTAAGCCCGCCAGCGGGCCCGGCGACGGGCACTGCGTGGTAGGCCAATTTTCAAATGTTTATAAACAAGTCCCTGCTTTACTGGGGCGACCAGGCGCCCGCGGCCACCTGCTTGGCCTTGGGCTTGCCAATGGTTACTCCGTTGCCGGATCAGTAATTGCCCCGGATATGTTTTTTATGGAAATGCGGAATTTTATAGAAAGATTGGGAGGGGCTCCTCTGGCCGGCAGATTAACCGTCAGCCCAAAATGCGGAATCCTTTTGCCGGCACATCGCGCTCTGAATCGAATGATTGAGGCGATGCGCTTGGATAGTTTTAGCTCAACCGGCGAAGGGGTTGGCGAAATGTGGCGCGATATCCTGGGCCTTGATCTGGATCCAGCTCATGCTTTCGATTGGATTTTGCAATCAACCGCAACCAAGACCACCCCGGTCTTAACCGTCGCTGATTTGTTTGATTTATCCGCCGCCCGGAAAAAGCTGGAGCAAATTCTTGCCGCAAAAAAAGCGCTGGCGATGCAGTTGGGCGGCATATATTCTGTTCATTATAATGCAGAATATTTTGACGTTGCGGCCCAAATGGACAAATTGGCCGCCTGGCAGGCCGGCTTCAGACAATTTGTCAACTGCGACAAAGCCGGTCAATTTTATGCTGACCCGGCATTTGTTAGGCATTTGATAGAAATCCATGCTCCGCGTATTTATGAATTATCGCAAGGGATGTTGCTGCACCGCCTGTGGGGCTACTGGCCGCGCGGCGGCCGCAAACTTTGCGGCCCGGACGCCGTGATGGCAACCACCGGTTTATCCAGAGAGGAAATTGGCCACGTTGCCATGGTCATCCGGTTATACCGCACCGACCACGGCAAAAGAAGCGTCCCCACCGAAGTTTTTGGCTCCCAATACGACGTTATGCGCGACAACGTTGGCGCCAGTCCTTTTGCCGGCCACTTCAGGGTTGGGTGGCTGGATTTACGCGCGCTGGAGTATGCCATAGAATTGGCCCAGCCGGATTCGCTGGTAATTGGCAATATTGATCGCATGAAACATTTGCCGATTATAAAATTTGGCGTTGGGTACCATTGGCACGGGACCGAAGACCGCTTGATGGAATTGGCCGCCGCCGCCGGAAAAGAATTGGCAATCCGCGGTCGGGCCCCGCAGTTAGAAACTTTTTATACCGATCGCCTCTCACGCCCCGGCGCAATCGAAGATTGCGGCAATGGCAAACTCCGGCTAAATGTTTTTGTCCCGGTTGAAGAAATTTTAAAAGACGTTGAACCAATTTATGCTTACTTTGACGGATGCAGCAACCAACATGCAAGTTTTGCCGGGATTAGGCAATTGGATGATTTGACTGGCCCATTATCTGCTTTCCGGGATGCACTGCTGTACGTAGAAAACTTTACCGGCGTCCCGCTTTCGGCTGTATCAACAGGGGAAATGGCTGAAGATACCTTCTTGGTTAGGGTGTAATTTATTTTCCTGCTTGGCTCTCAGCTTTAGGATCGTACCCTTCTTCCTTATCTAAATTTAATCCTTTGAGGCGCACATAAACTCTTTGTCTGGGGACAATCTCTCTTTGCGGGTCAAACCTGGCCGCCAGTCCCGCCGGGATAATAACTTCGATATCATCAAACGGCTTGTCCGGAGATTCTCCTTCTCCCTCCAACTTAAATTTATAAACCGTGCTTTCTCCTGCGGCGGCAGCTCCGACCCGCGTAGCGGCGGCATCTTCGGCTAAGGTCGTACTGACTTGTGCCCGACCAAGCGTTGCCCTCAACCTTTTGACAAATGGATCAAAGAATGGCGGCCTGGATATTTCGCCGGTAGCATCAACCTCTATTAACGACAACAAGGAGCGCGGCATATTGTAATTTTCATCTACAAAAACTACATCCATAATCCCGTCTACCGCCAGCCGTGAGGGGGTGGCTGCTGCCAAAATTTTTGCCACATTAGACGCTGCCGCCATAACCTTAATAATAATTGGGCTTAACTGCCCGACCGGCGTTGCGCTACTGTTAGGCACAGATAAAGCATATAAATCCGCGTAGGGGAACCCAACCTGATATAAATGCTCTCTGGTCACATCGCCATCAACCGCGCGCAAGCCGGCGGCTGCATCGGGCTGCAATGCAGCATCTGCCACGGACAAATAATGGCCTACCGACATCGCTTGCCCCATTTCATTTCTTCCAAGGGCAGCAACCCACACACCCTCTGAAACCAAATGTAAATCTGCTAAAGGCACGGTTGATTCGGCCTGTATATCTAATGGCGCCGCCAGGCAAGCCAGCCGCTCTCGAGCAGACATCATGGCCTCCGCTAAAATTTCGCGCCGGGCCTCTGTCAGGGTTGCCTCGCCTTTTGCGGGACATAAAATATCCAAAATCCTGCTTCTTGTTTCCAAATAATTACGTGCCGCAGTTCTGGTTAATATGCCTTTGCTTCCAACATCCGCTACGGTAATTGCAAAAATCCGGTTTATCAGCGCCGTCGCCGCATCTTTATCAATCTTGTCTCCCTCGCAAATCAGCGCTTGCAACTCTTTATCCTCCAGCATTTCCGCAAAACCCAAAATCGAATTTCCTCCCTGAAATATGTAACCAATGCGATGATGGTTTTCTATGGCCTTTAACAATATCCGGCGCATCCGCGTTTCTTGTCTGGCCTTCTCTTCGCCTTCAACGTCCTGCCCTCCAACTTTTGCCTTAACCGGCTTGACCTGGCACTGGCTCAATATGCCCGTCTTCTCAAGTATCGCCGCCGATTCACGGTCATGCAAAAGTTGCGTTTCGGTAGGGTGCACCAGGCGGCCGGCGTGTTCGCGGTTTGATTGGCCAGCTTTACCAACATCGTGCAACAGTGCGGCCAGCCTTCTTTCTTCGGGAGTAAGGGTTGCAACAATTCTCCTGATTTCATTGCTAGTTATATCATCTTCGTGTCCCGGCCTGACAATTGCCGGGAGCAGGGTGCCGGCAGCTGCCCGTTGCATGGTGGCCTCAGTATTAAGCAAATGTTGGGCAACTTCATGCAGAAACCCTATCCCCTTTTCGCCAATTTTTCCAATTTCTTCTATTGTCAGCGGCCCCCGCCCATCAGGATTTTGCAGAATGAACATTTCTAACACAAAATGCAGCATGGCTTTTTGTGCCGCCACCGCATCCTGCGCGGCCAGCGCCTCTACAGCATCGCCTAAATAGGACTCAGCTAACAGCCGGCGCGGGTTGGTGCTGTCCGGAATTACGGTTGCGCCAAAATCTCCTCTCCGGCGTGCCGGAGTTGATGGCTGGGCTAATAATGTTGCAATTTGGGGCCAAATTTTCTTTGCCAGAGCAGCTCTGGCGATTTTGCCTTTTTCCCCTTTTGTGGCTACATCTGCAAATTTTTCGCTCAAATCAATCGGCGCTGCAGTTTCAACAAAGCCCAGCTCTGTCCAAAACCGGCGCGTCCATTTTCTTACATTTTTCGATGCTTCGCTCCGGTCGCCGTGCGCGCCGACAACTTTTCTGCCGGTCGTCTTTTCCCTCTCTTCCATCCTTATGGTTGTAACCTTTTCTTCGGCATCAAAAGGCACTACGCTCACCTTGGGGGTAGGGATTGGCATTAACCCTAAGTCCGCCCGCCCAATCAGCGAATATGGCGCCCACAAATTTTCAATTTCGCGCTTTAAATTGTCTGCGGCTTCCGGCCCGCACACCACCACCCATCTCCCGCCGCTCAAAGCCGCTGATTCAAGGTCTGACCTGCGAATTCCATATCCTATATCCCCGTAACCCTCCGCCGCCAAAAAAAGTCCCCCGTTTAACATGGCGCGCCACTGTTCTCTGCGCACAGTATGCTCCACACTAACGCCGGTAACCCCCGGGCCTTCGTCCCATTCATCGTCTGCCGCACCCTTAAAAACCGGGATAATGCCCCGCACTTCACCGCTTTCCTTCAACGCCTCTGCCAAGGATTCGGCCAACATTGTCTTGCCTGCTCCCGGCGTCGCAACAATGACTACAATTTCAGGCGCATCGTCGTAGCGGGGATTTGACATTACAAAATTCGGGCGGCCAACTCTTGCCATGCCTTTGGTTGCCGCAACCGCCAGGTTGCGTGCATAAAAGTATGCATCCATATATAAAGTCAAACGTAAAAGCCGTTCCACATCGGCTTCGCCAAACTGCCATTCTGCATATTTTTTCCCGATCACCCCTGCAATGTCATGGGCTTTGTTTTTCAAGCGCCGGATTTGTACTTCTTTGGGCCGGGGTACCCATTGATGCGTTGCGTCGTTATATTGCATGGTTGCCTCAAAAACAATGTCCATTAAAGGAAAAATCATCATTTTAGGAATCGTTTCTTTTTCGCCCAGCCTTAACACGTTTCTAATTATGTCCTCTGTAAAAACCGAATCCAAAAAGCAAGCATTGTCCCCGCCAAAAAATACCCCCGCTTCCCGCATTGCATCAACCTCCGGGGCGCCGTCCATGATTTCGCCCCCAGTATTGGTTTCCTTGGTGACAAACGAAGAAAAATGCCCCCGGTTAAAGAAATGATACAAAGCATCATTTGCCAGCCCGTAGGCAGCATGGGCTAAATAAATAATTCTGCCCCGCACGCCCTTAAGCTCCAGTCCCAAAACCCTCATCTGCTGTCTGACGGTTGCCCAAACCGGAGGTCGCACTCCCAGCGTATTGCTTTGTTCAAGCTTACGCATCAAATCAAGCGGCTGGGTTGCGCCAATCAAGTCCAAATCTTCGCCGGGCTTAAAACCGGGACGGGTACGCAGCGTTTCAAACCATGAATTATAGGTAATGGCTTCATGTTCTGCGGTTTTTCCCAGCGCAAACGGGCCAACCGCTTCAACTAACGTTAAAACCAGCGGTTGCCGCGGGAAAACCATTCCGGCCGAACCATCAATAAACGCTTCATGCTTAGGGAAAAAGGTTTTCTCAACCAAAGCTGGATAAAATGCAGTGGGAAACGCCGGGCCATCCGGCACGGCCAGCATCATTCCGGCCGGAAATCCTAAGTGCCCTTCAACCCCAAAACCTACTTCGTCCAACCGACGGTGCAATCCCAAAACCCCGGCTAACTCAACCCCACCAGCATCCCCCTTTGAAAAATGCCCCTGGAAAGTATGCTGCTCATCCAACCGGTCAATGGGCGCAAATCTTTGGCGCGCCGGCGAGGCGGCACCGTACTGCGCCCTTACCATTTTTTCAGTAGTTTGTACTCTTTCGAGTTTAAGGTTACTCATGATCCTTATCCCCCTGCCTTGCGCGATTCAATATATTGTTCTCGTGTCCACAATCCCGACGCCAGGAGATGCTCGCGGTAAAATTGCGCTTGCGGAAGTTGCGCAATTCCGGTACGTGTTACTTTGCCTTCCTCGTCCATACTAATATTAACCGTTCTGGGGGTTGTCAGCGCCAAATGTTTATCAAAATGCGGCGCCCGCATCCCCAGCCCCATTACTACCATGTCCTGTCTCTTTTTGGGGCTGGTAGCCATGTCATAAAATCGCAAAACCGGGTCTCTGCCTTTTACCCCTTCATCGGTGGGTAAAATCGAAATCGGAACCAGTCCGATTGAGGTGTGTCCGTCAAAAACCTCAATTCCGGCCATGGCAACGTTTTGCGGCACCTGCAGCTCGGCACCACCCGCCCAATTAACCCCATATAAAAACCGCATGCCGGTATCCCGCGTAAATCTTTTTTGCTGGCGAATAAAAGCAATGGTTTCACCATGGCTCTGCTGTCCGACAAAAAATGACGGGATTTGAGGTTCGGCCGCGAGGTCCCCTTCTTTTGTATAATCAAGGATTCGCTCAACAGAAAAGTCAACCAAGACCACCTCCGGATTTATGATTGTGCGTTCCGGCACCGCGCTCGTGGTCCCGACGTATACTTTGTCTATATCTTTAATTGTAACTCCGCCAATTTTAATTGAATAAACCGCTTCGCAATCAACGCCAGCAATGGTGGTTAAAAATTCCTGCCCATCCACCGTTACTTTTATCCCCTCGCCCGTTGTTTCTTCATAAAACTCCAAAAGCGGGGAGACGCCATCATTCAGCGTAACCCTTGTCTTGCCTTCCGCCACTGTTTCCCGAGCGATTACATATTCAGGTAAAACCGATGCCTCTTTCCCTGCCTGGTGCATAGCATCAATTATCCGGTCGGTCAAGGTTACCTTGCCCAAGATTGCGCCGGCCTCAAAATTTCGGTTCGGGTGCAACCCCAAATCAAAACGATTGGTCAGCGCCAGCGCAGATCTATGATCAACCATGCCGTCAACAGTCGTATCTTTTTCAAATATGCTTAAGGCCTTTTTAGCTTGTTCGTATACCGTCCCAATATCTGAAAAGTTGTCTACAATGGCGACCCCAATTCCGCTCCCGCCATTTTCCCGTGTCGCTTCAAAGGAGGCATAGCCTGCATCATTAATTGCCTGCCGATGAGAAAGTTTCTTAATGTCTTGCGCAACCTCCCATATTGTTACCCAATCTTCTATTTGCGCTTCAAATTTTTCCGTTTTGCCGACGGTGGGCAGATAAACCTCAATTTTTTTCCGCTCATTTGCGCCCGGCCCGTAGGTTTGGTCAAATATTTTCATCCATTCTTCCCTGGTGCGCATCATGGGTTCCATGACGCGTTGCGCCCAATCAAACTCGCCACAGGCCCCCTTAAGCGGAATCACCTGGCTTTCATGAGGATATCTTGCCTTCACAACCTTCGACAACCGGCTCTCCTCGCTATATCTGCGGAAAAGGGGCTCCATTTCAAAGCGCAAAGCCATATTAAATGTGTTCACGTTTGTATAGATAATTGCCCACGCAATCCTAACCATGCTTTCAACTTCCTCGTCAGCCAGCGACCGCTCCGCTCCCTCACAATATTGTTCCAAAATGCTCCGGGCAACTTCTATCTTTTCTTTTCTTGCCTTATTAATATTAACGATTTCCTCGTGGCTCGACAGAACCGGCATCGGGATAGCAATTCTGCCTAATAGCATAATCAAGTTTAATTCGGCCATTTGCCGATAAATTGCGGATTGTGCTTCCGGAGCTGCTCCGGCTGTTGCCGCTTGGTCTATTTCCCTGGCCTTAAAAGAAAGCCCTCCCCTTTGCTCTGCCAAACTTTTTTCTGCCCTAACCTGTAGTTTATATTTATCACGGCAAAATATGGCAAAAACACGCTCTACCGGCATTCGGCCCAACAAATAATACTTTTCGTCATCTTTATCCCGCTGCCTTTCTTCCTGCAGGCCGGTAACCAACTGGAGCATTTCCAGCGTCATGGTTGACAGTTCCGCACGCTGGGCAACGGTGTCTTTTTTCGGATCAGAATTGGTTGTATCCACCACTAAGCCCACCCATCTTTCAGGAACAACCTTATCCAGACATACTCGAACCTGCGGCGCGCTTTCCCCTTCCTCCTGACTTACTTTTACCCGCGCAAAAGCTGTTTGCCACAAGGGGTCTGCCGCTAAGCTTTCTCGATATGCTCTGGCAGATGCATAATATGAAGTAATGTCAGCTCCGTCGGCATCTTTTTTACGTTTTAATGCCGCCGCTCTAAAATCTGTTTCATTTAAAAACATGGCCAAATAAAGCAGGCCACCTTCTGTTTGTTCTCCCAACCCCAAGGCCCGGGCCACCGCAACATTAATCGTTTTGGTAAATATTTGGCGATGCCTTTCCCAGATGGCCTCTTCGTAAACTTCTGCGCTACCTCCCAACCCAGGCCGCGACACCTTCACCCGCCTCCATTCAAAGGCCACCTTCCTTAAAAAATGCCGCAAAATTGAAAACTGTTTTGGCTTCTCCACAAAAATACAAATCGTTCCGTCCGGAAACACCACAATTTGCCCCAGATCCCGCAGCGCCCCAAATTGCCGGTCGTTAAACCCTTCGACAAACCTCCGTGAGGCAACCGCATTCAGACCAAAGGCCGTTTCTTCTATTAACTGGCCGTTGGCCATTTCTCCTTTGATCATATACTGGTTAAGGATATTATCGATGCTCAACATGAAAAACATGCCGGCTCCGCCATTCCTAAATGACGTGGATAACATTGCGGTGCTGGTCAACGCAATATTCCTGAACTGCGTCCTTACTTCTACAATTTCACCTTTACTGGATCTTTCGGCAAGGCACACAATTTCACTGCGCGTGCCGGAACCAACGTCAGTTATCAGGAACACCTTCGCTCCGTTTGGCACAACCAGCCCCATCTCCCACGCCAGGTACATCCCTTTGGTAAAACTATCTGCATTGCCATAAATAATCATCACTTCGTCGTCTTTCACCCGGGAAAGGCGGAAGGCAATCATCAAATCGCCAAAAGCGTTGCCGGAAAGAGCGGCGCCAATAAGAGTTGCCACGCGCGCCGGATTTTTTAGCAAGGACACTAATATGGCACTGGCCATGATTGACCCTTCCCACAAAACCCGGCGGATGCGCCCGGGCTTATTTTCAGGGGTTTTGCACGGCAAACTATATTCCCTGCAATAGCCAATCACATGCGATTCTTGCATGGTTCCCTGTAAGCCAACTTTTTTTCTATAAACTTCTTTGTCCGGAACCGGAACCGCCGGTTCAGGATCCGGCGGATCACAGTCGGGCAATTTTTCAATTTCATCTTTAAGGGTTTGCAAGCCCGCGACCGCCTGCCCCGCTTCTATAAAGTCTGTTAGAGTAAGGGCTTGGCCGGTCCATCGGTTTCTCATTTCTTCGGTAATCGCTTCCCTGCCGTTTGCCAAACGATCGAGCCGGCGGACTAGCCCTTCCGTTTCATTCAGCGGAAACGCTATCGGCTTATTAACACACCACAAACAAAGCAGGCTTTTTTGAGCTTCTTCAAATAATGCCTGTGCGTCAAAATCATTCGTTCCATTGTCAGCACTGCTTTGCAGTTCAAGCCGCGCGCCAATTAATACCCCAATGAGCTGGTCTTCTACCTTAGCTACATCTTCTTGAACAAAGTCGGTTAATATCGGCGCCATCAAGTTTAAAACTTTTAATGCAATCTTGATATTGTCTACGTCTCTCGACCGGATTGCCGCCTGGATCGCCACCAATTGATGGCGTACTTGCCCGTCAAAAACCTGCAGTAAAAGCGTACGCAACGCCGCGCGGTAATAATCGATTTTATCCGGGCAAACCGCATTGGTGCCCATATATAAAGCGCTGGCCACTTCGGATAAATCAAACGGGTTAATCTGCGCTACCGGCTTGTCGCCGGCCGGGTCCCTGTCGACTAAAAATTGCTCCACCATTTCGCCATATTTGTAGGCATAAGGTGAGGCCACTTCTTCAAATCGCGCCGCCTTTTTTACAAAATCCTGTTGGGTTTCGGCCGCGGCCCTTTGCAGTCGTGTTTTTGCCGTGCCGATTGCCGCCAAAAGAGACGGCGCAACTGTGATTTTTTCCGGGCGATCGGGGGTTGCTTGCTGACGGAAACCAACTTTCGTCATCAAATAATGCAATATCCCCTCGGCTTCTACAAAATCGCCGTCACTTAAAATACTCTCGGCGCTTTCAAGTAGGAGGTGATTGGCGGCCCTTTCTAATCTCCACAGCCCACTAATTAAAAGCTCATCCGATAGCCTGTCTGGCGCCGGCCCCGCCAACTTTTCTGACAACGCTAACCGGGCTTCTTCTCTGACTGCAAAATCGGGATGTTCTGCCTGCATTAATCTCAACCCGTCCAAACAAGTATCCGTAATTATGCCTTGATACCACCCGCGTGAATATTTGGCCGCTAATCCCAGCGCCAAGTTGCGCTTTGCTAATACTGTCTCTTCCTTTCGTGTACAATAAGCGGCAACCCGCTTCTCCCTGGCTACTGCTATTCTGCGCGCAGTAAAGCCGCCTCCACCGGTTGCCATTTGTGTCGCTGCCGGCGCCTGTCCGCTGGGTTTGCTTACTATTTCTGCTCCAGTTTTACCTGCCATAGCTTAGCTCTCCCTTAATGTTTTCCTCTAACCATTGGTTTGGCCCCTGGCGTCGCCGCCCCCGGCGCCGCCCCAGCCGGAGCTTGCGCCCCACCCGGGCCCGCTTCCTCTGCGGCGGTATTGACTTTGGTTGTTGCCTCGTCCAGGAATAGAGTCCACTCCGCCCGCGTCATTCCGCTTGGCACCGTGCTTGCCAATTTTTCCAATAAAGCAACCACTGCATCCTTGTCTGCGGCTTCGAATTTCATTGGTCTGGGCACCTTTGGTAAATACATTTTTGCTTCTCTAAAAGCGTTTTCAATCTCTGCCATATCTTTCAAAAATCGACAAAGTAAATCGCGATAATCCGGCGTCTCTCCTGCCGGTTGCCTGGCATATTTTTCCAGGCAAATTATTCCGCCGGCCGCATGCCAAGCGCCAACGCGGGCAATAATGTTATCAATAAATGGATATTCTAAGTCGGGGACTTTTGTTCTTACTTCTTGTAGTGCCTCAACTATTTGCTGAAAAGTAACCGAAAGGGGGGGCGCCAATAAAACCGCAGCCAGAGATTGTCCTTCAACTGCCCGGACAATTGGCAAACAGGAAAGCTCGTCTGGCGCATAAACCCTTACTTTTATTCTGGTTGCCCCTGTGTCTATTTCAACTTCCTCTTTTGCCTTTTCATCTAACTGTTTTAATTGTGCTTCAATTTGTTCCCGAAAATCCCGCAGCGATGCCTCTGCCCACCCTAAAACTCCTCTGCCGCCAATATCACCCAAATGAACACACGCCATCACACCTCTCACGCATTCAATTGGCTGATCAGTTTTGCTGGTTTTGCTAAGCCAGGCTTTTACTAACGCGGCTGACAACGTGGTTTCTGAGGTTCTGGGACCGTGCGGACGCGGGGCCACCGCGCTGGTTGGGGCATTAACCACAGATAAACTGGCGGCATCCGAAACTGCCGACCCAAATACAACGCGGCCCATTCGTGAAAAAGTTCCCAGCTTTAGGTAAAACAACTCCCGTGCCCGAGGCTTCGCATCCAAAACCCGGTTAACCATTAACAGCTCTTCCCCGCAAAGACGCGGCACCAGATCTAAAGAAGAATGCGTAGTATCTCTGCTCCAGTCAAATAATGCGTTGATTGCATCGTCTTGCCCGCCCAAAGCTTCATCCAGCCAAGGAGCACTATGCTGTAAAGTATCCACTGCCAGGCCCCGGGCGATGGCTTCTTCGCTGATTTGGGCCTCACCGGTTGCCCCAATATTTAGCTGACGGGCTCTGGTAAAAGCAGAATAAATTGTAAACGCACTTTCTGCCATCCTGCCGGTTAACCCACTAAGCAGGTTTTTCCCAAAAAGGGCTAATCCTTTTATCTTTATTGTGCGCAACCCCCATACCGCCGAATCGAAAAGCAGTACCGCCGGAATCGCAGTATATTTCACTTCCAAATGCAATAGCGCG
>Ga0265296_1003366_pt1 | contig 14947 bp, 15 predicted proteins | sample MunlanPumphouse1_FD_189073 | JGI IMG/M metagenome (GOLD analysis project Ga0265296, IMG submission 189073) | Groundwater microbial communities from a municipal landfill in Southern Ontario, Canada - Pumphouse #1 | ecosystem: Environmental > Aquatic > Deep subsurface > Groundwater | place... | reverse complement strand
GACAGCACCAGCTGGTCGCTCATCATTTTTCTCCGAGAAAAGTTTCAAAGTCCGCCACGCCTCCAGGGATGACCATGGTCGGAAGCGGCGGCGCTTAGCGGGGAAGCGCAGAAAATGCAAGCGCCGGTGGGGTGGGGGAGCACCGGGCGGTGGTTCCCGACCGAACCTGGTCGTCGCCCCCGCGAAGGCGGGGGCCGCTAGCCGCCTTTCCCAGTGCCGCCGCGTAAGCCGACAGCGGCCCCCGCCTTCGCGGGGGCGACGGTTGATTGAAACCTCGGCCCCCCGCTCCAAACCCACCCTCTCACTGCACCCGCGTCACCGTGATCCCCTCCGCCTTCAGCATCGCCGGGACACCGCCTGCTCCCACCAAGTGCCCCGTGCCGACCGCCATCAGCACCGTACCCGGCTGCGCCATCCGCCGTTTTGCCCAGGCCGCCCAGCGCCGGTTGCGATCCGTGATGATCGCGCCGCGCGCCGCAGGGACGGTATCGACGTCGGCATTGATCATCTTTTCCAGCCCATCGACATCGCCGCGGCTCCACGCGGCGGTCAGCGCGCCGATCTTGCCAACCGCCTCGTCCGCGCCTGTCACAGCGCGGGTCAGCAAGGCGCGCTGGGTCGAAGCGTCAAGATTTTCGAACAGCATCAGCTGGCTCTGCGCCGATTCCAGCCCGCGGATCGGTTTATCGGCGGCTTCGAAGATTTCGGTCAGTCCTTTTTCGACCCCCGCCGTGGGCGACAGGTCGGCGGCGCGCGCGGCGCGCTGTCCGATCAGGATCATGATCGCCCAATCGTCGAGTTTTTCACCGCCGAACGAACCGCCGCTTGCCTCCAGCGCGTGGTAGCGAGCGAGCGCGGCGCCGGAAAGCCGCGCTTCGATCGGCAGAAGCGCACCGCGCGGCGCAAGTTTCTGGAACAGGGCACCCGCCGCGGCCAGTTCGCGCGGCGACAATTCCATGATCAGCTCGTCGGCGGATGCGATCGCTTGCCCGACCGCGCCATCATCCCAGTCGGTCCCCCGCGGCAGCGCGTGCATCGTGCCGAGCATGTAAATTCGGGTGTCGGCATCCGCGACCAGCCACATTGCGGGCTTCGCTTTCGGTGCCGGATCGGGCGCGCCGCACGCCGCCAGCAGCAACGGCAAAAGGGCCGCCGCAATGCGGCGACCCCAATGTCGGGACAGAGGCGCGGCAGGCCTCAATATTCGACCCGCGTCGCGGTCAGCCCCTGAGCCTTCAGATAATCCTGCACGCTCTTTTCGCCCGCCAGATGCCCGGCGCCGACCGCGATGAACACCGTTCCCGGCTTATCCATCCGCGTTTTGATCTGGTCGGCCCAGCGCTGGTTGCGATCATAGAGCAGCATCGTGGCGAGTTCGGGGGTCGCCGCCATGCTTTCGTTCATCGCGACCGCCAGCCCGTCGGGATCGCCCTTGGCCCACAGCACGACCATCTTGTCGAGCATCGGCCCCAGCTTGTCCATGTCCTTGACCACCGAGTTCAAGAAGGCGACCTGCTGCGTGTCGGGCAATTTGTCGAAAAAACCGAGCTGTTCTTCGAGCGTTTCCAGTCCCGAAACCGGCTTCGCATCGGCCTTGGCAAATTTGGTTAGCAGCTTTTCAGCCCCCTGTTCGGGGTCGTAGCCAAGCTTGGTCAGCGGCAGTACCGACAGCGTCATCGCAGCAAACCAGGGTTCAAAGCTGTCGAAGGCATTGGCCGGGATCCCGACGCTGACCATCGCCGCCTGATAGGCCTTGAGCTGATCGGCGGTGAGGCGCGAGGGGATGGTCTTGCCGGTCTGGTCCATCGCCAGCGGCATCATTGTCTTGGCCACCGCGGCCTGATCTTCGGGCATGACGATTTCCAGCATCATCTCGTCCGATTTGTCGAACGCGGTCTTCACCGCCTCGTCGAACCAGCTGAGGCCGGGCTTCAGTACATGGACGGTGCCGAACAGATAGATCGTCGTGTCGTCATCCTTCACCACCCACAGCGCGGGGTCGGCGTCGGTGGTCGCGGGGGCAATCGCCGCGGCCGGTTCGGCGGCGCTGGCGACATTGCTGCCGGGGAGCAACGCGCACTGGGTAAAGGGGATCACGGCGCAGGTAGCGGTGAGGGTCTTGAACCATTTTTTCATGGGAGAATGTCCTTTTTTCTATGGCGCTTATGGCCGGAGGGAAGGGGGAAGGGGAGAGGAAAAGTGCTCAGCGAAACTTGAACCAGAAATAGACGGCGGCGTTGACGGTCAGCGACAGCGCGAAGAGCATCATCGCGTCGACCGGCGGCGCCATATCGGCGCGCCACAGCACCCACCAGACGGGGCAGGGAAAGACAAAGGCATAAAAGCCGGCGAGCCCGCCCAGATGATAAGCCTGCCGCTCATGGTCATCGACCGTGCGGTGATAGAGGACCAGCGCGATCGTCAGCCCGACCACCCACATCGCTGACAGACCGATCGCAGCCGTCGGGGTCATCGCGGCATTGCTGAACAACCCCTCGGGTCCGTTGGTCCCGGATTGCATCACCATGGCGGCGACGAAGCCCAGCGCACACGACAGGGTCAGGCTGACCCAGTACAGGCGCTTGCGCGGCGACCAGCTACGGAACCAGTCCGCGTGGCGGCGGACAAAATAGGCCAGTGCCAGGCCGCCGATCAGGATCGCGACGACGGGACCGATCCAAGGTGCCAGCACGGCATCGCCATTTTCGGCCGCCGCCTGATTGTAACCGGCAAAGCCGCCCGCCAGCATCGCGGTGCCGAGGCCGATCGCAATAGGCCAGACCATGCTGGGCGCGCGGCGCTTTTGCGGTTCAATGTCCATCATCTTGTCCTTCATGGCCATCGTCGAAAATTTCCTCGATCGGCATCGCAAACAACCGCGCCAGTTTGAATGCGAGCGGCAGCGACGGGTCGTATTTCCCCGTCTCGATCGCGTTCACTGCCTGCCGCGACACGTCGAGCCGGTCGGCCAGTTCGGCCTGACTCCAGTTCCGTATCGCGCGCAGCACTTTCAGCTGGTTGTTCATCGTCGATCCCGTTGTCAGGCGACACTGACCGTATGTCAGGTGTCCATGACTAAATGACATGATTCGCTGACTGTGTCAACAAGACCTTACATCGCCCCGAAATGACGCGCTGCGCGGCACTTTCGCCAACATCCACGCCCCACGCGCCTTGACCCTGCGCGCGCCCTGCGCCAAGGGCGGCATCACTTGTTGCACCTGCGAAAGAGCGGACAGTGGCCGACGCGGCGGAGACGAAACCCTTAAGCTTTCAGGACATGATCCTGACCCTGCACGCCTATTGGGGCGCCCGCGGCTGTGCGATCCTGCAACCCTATGACATGCGCGTCGGGGCGGGGACATTTCACCCGGCGACAACGCTGCGCAGCCTTGGTCCCGAGCCGTGGAACGTCGCCTATGTCCAGCCGAGCCGCCGCCCGACCGACGGCCGCTATGGCGAGAACCCGAACCGGCTCCAGCATTATTACCAGTATCAGGTGATCCTGAAGCCTTCGCCCGCCGACCTGCAGGAGCAATATCTGGGCTCGCTGGCCGCGATCGGCATCGATCCGCTGCTCCACGACATCCGCTTTGTCGAAGACGACTGGGAAAGCCCGACGCTCGGCGCGTGGGGGTTGGGCTGGGAAGTCTGGTGCGACGGGATGGAAGTCACCCAGTTCACTTATTTCCAGCAGATGGGCGGCTTCGACTGCAAGCCCGTCGCGGGCGAGCTGACCTACGGGCTCGAACGCCTCGCCATGTATATGCAGAATGTCGACAATGTGTACGACCTGCGCTTTTCCGACCCCGTCGGCGACGTGCCGGGGGTGAGCTATGGCGATGTGTTCCTTGAAAATGAGCGCCAGTTCTCGAAATGGAATTTCGAGGTCGCCGACACCGACAGCCTGTTTGCGGGGTTCAAGGCGGCAGAGGCCGAATGCCAGCGCGCGATCGAAGCGAACGTGCCGCTTGCCGCCTATGACCAAGCGATCGAAGCGAGCCATTTGTTCAACCTGCTCCAGGCGCGCGGCGTGATCAGCGTGCAGGAACGCGCCAACTACATGGCGCGCGTCCGCGACCTCGCCAAGGGCAGCTGCAAGGCGTGGATCGACAGCCAGTCGGACGTATGGACCGCGAAATATCCGGGGTGGACGCTGTGACCGACTTTCTTCTCGAACTGCGTAGCGAGGAAATCCCGGCGCGGATGCAGGCGGGTGCGCGCGCCGAACTGGAAAAGCTGTTCCGTGCGCAAATGAGCGCCGCGAGCATAGAAGCGGGCGATCTCAGCATCTGGTCGACCCCGCGCCGCCTCGCGCTGATCGCGAAGGGTCTTCCCGACGCGACCGCCGCGGTCAGCGAAGAGCTCAAAGGCCCGCGAAGCAGCGCGCCGCCGCAGGCGCTCGAAGGCTTCCTGCGCAAGACCGGGCTGACGCAGGACCAGCTCGAAGATCGCGACGGCGTGTATTTTGCGGTGATCGACAAACCCGGCCGTGCGACTGCCGAGGTGCTGGCCGAGGCGATCCCCGCAATCATCCGCGCCTTCGCTTGGCCCAAGTCGATGCGCTGGGGCAAGGACAGCGCGAGCAGCGAGAGCTTGCGCTGGGTGCGCCCGCTGTCGGGCATCGTCGCGATCTTCGGCGAAGAACTGATCCCGTGCGAAGTTGGCGGGGTTGCGTCGGGCTATGCGACGCGCGGTCATCGCTTCCACTGCCCGGGCGAAATCACGATCGGTTCGGCGTCGGACTATGCCGAAAAGCTGCGCGCCTGCCACGTCATCGTCGACCATGAGGAACGCCAGTCCATCATCCGCGACGGCGCTGCGAAGGCCGCGGGCGACGCCGGGCTGACGCTGGTCGCGGACGAGGGGCTGGTGATCGAAAATGCCGGGCTGACCGAATGGCCGGTGCCGCTGCTGGGGCGCTTTGACGAAGCGTTTCTGGAGGTGCCGCCCGAGGTCATCCAGCTGACGGCGCGGGTGAACCAGAAATATTTCGTCGTGAACGACGCGGCGGGCAAGCTGGCGAACGGCTTTGTCTGCACCGCGAATATCGATGCAGTCGATGGCGGGGCGGAGATTGTTGCGGGGAACCGCAAGGTGCTCGCGGCGCGCTTGTCCGATGCGCGATTCTTCTGGGAGCAGGATCGCAAGACCACGCTGGCGGATCATGCGAAGAAGCTGGACCGGATTACGTTCCACGAGAAGCTGGGGACGGTTGCAGACAAGGTGGAGCGCGTCGCGAAGCTGGCGCGGTGGTTGGTCGAACAACAAATCGTCGTCCCCGCGAAGGCGGGGACCGCTGGCGGTTTACGCAGCGATGACGGAAAAGCTTCTCTTGCGGCCCCCGCCTCCGCGGGGGCGACGGCGGAATTGGCCGACCAGGCCGAACTCGCCGCGCGCCTGTGCAAAGCCGACCTTGTCACCGAAATGGTCGGCGAATTTCCCGAATTGCAGGGCTTGATGGGCGGCTACTACGCCCGCGCCGAAGGCCTGCCCGATCCGGTCGCCGACGCGATCCGCGACCATTACAAGCCGGTCGGGCAGGGCGATGACGTGCCGACAGCGCCGGTAACGGTGGCTGTGGCGTTGGCGGATAAGCTGGATACGTTGGTCGGATTTTTCACCGCTGGCGAAACGCCGACAGGATCACGAGATCCCTACGCGCTTCGTCGTAGCACTCTCGGCATTATCTCTATTCTACTTACGAATTGCCGCGCCAAACTTGGCCGCCTTATTGCGAAAGCTGCCGTGCTTCATTGGGAGGCTCACAATGGCACGGTGCCATCCGACGTTCACGCAGCCTATCGTGGTGCCTTTGAGAATTTCGATTGGGCCAATAGCTTTGGCGGTGAGGCGCCTTCCGAGAACATTGGCGGAGGGCCTGGTGGCTTCTGGAAGCTGGTGTTTTCTGTTGGCCTCTATGAACTTCCGATATTCTTCGCCGACCGCCTGAAAGTCCAGCAACGCGAAGCTGGCGTTCGTCACGACCTGATCGACGCGGTGTTTGCGCTTGGCGGTGAGGATGATCTTGTCCGCTTGTTGGCGCGCGTAAAGGCGTTGCAGGCGTTTATGGCGAGTGATGACGGGGCGAATTTGCTGGCGGGGTATAAGCGCGCGGCGAATATTTTGAAGCAGTCGGATATCTCCGTCGCCCCCGCGAAGGCGGGGGCCGCTGGCAGCAGTGTGCCCAACGTGGCGGCCCCCGCCTTCGCGGGGGCGACGGATGTGGATCGCGCCCTGCTCGCTGCGCTCGACACCGCCGAACCAGCCGCCTCTGCTGCCGTCACCGAAGAACGCTTCACCGACGCCATGGCCGCGCTCGCGTCGCTGCGCGCGCCGATCGATGCGTTTTTCGATGGCGTGATGGTCAACGATCCCGACGAGGCGGTGCGCGCCTATCGGCTCGGACTGCTCGCCCGATTTACCGGCGCGGTGCATGGCGTGGCCGATTTCTCGAAGATCGAGGGGTAAACCGACCTTCCATTCCCGTTCGTGTCTCGACTTCGCTCGACACAGAAGGGGCAGGGGTGGTTCGCTTATAACGAACGAAGTAAATCTGAATCGACGATCGATAATCTCCCCCCTATTCCCCCGCGCGGGCCTCCTCCCCGGGGCAGCAGGAGCTACACATGACGAAGATGGTGCATTTGTTCGGCGGCGCGGCCACGACGGCCGAGCGTTCGAAGGAATTGCTGGGCGGCAAGGGGTCGAACCTCGCCGAAATGGCTTCGATCGGCCTGCCGGTGCCCCCGGGCCTGATCATCACCACCGACGTCTGCACCGCATATTACGCCCATGGCGAACAATTTCCCGCGGGCCTGATCGAGCAGGTGACCGCAGGCATCACTCACATCGAAGGCATCACTGGCAAAAAGTTCGGCGACCCTGCCGACCCGCTGCTCGTGTCGGTGCGCTCGGGCGCGCGCGTGTCGATGCCGGGGATGATGGACACCGTTCTCAACCTGGGGCTCAACGACCAGACCGTCGTCGGACTGTCCGAAGCGTCGGGCGACCCGCGCTTTGCGTGGGATAGCTATCGCCGCTTTGTCCAGATGTACGCCGACGTCGTCATGGGCCTCGACCATGCCGAGTTCGAGGAAGCGCTGGAGATCGCCAAGGAAGACCGCGGTTTCTATCTCGACACCGAAATGTCGGCCGAGGATTGGCAGGCGCTGGTCAAGGAATATCAGGCGATCGTCGAGCGCGAAACCGGCGCGCCGTTCCCGCAGGAACCGAATGATCAGCTGTGGGGCGCGGTCGGCGCGGTGTTTGCCAGCTGGGAAAGCGACCGCGCGAAAGTCTATCGCCGCATCAATTCAATCCCCGGCGAGTGGGGCACCGCGGTCAGCGTTCAGGCGATGGTGTTCGGCAATATGGGCGACACCTCGGCCACCGGCGTCGCCTTCACCCGCGATCCCGCGACGGGCGAGCACGCCTGGTACGGCGAATGGCTGATCAACGCGCAGGGTGAGGATGTCGTCGCGGGCATCCGTACCCCGCAATATCTGACCAAAGCCGCGCGCGAGCGGGCGGGGGCGAAGCCGCTGTCGATGGAAGAGGCGATGCCGGAGACCTTCGGCGAGCTGGGCCGCGTCTTCGACACGCTCGAGACGCACTACCGCGACATGCAGGATATCGAGTTCACCGTCGAACGCGGCACGCTCTGGATGCTGCAAACCCGGTCGGGCAAGCGCACCGCAAAGGCGGCGTTGAAGATCGCGGTCGACATGGCGGCCGAGGGGCTGATCACCGAGGAAGAGGCCGTTGGCCGCGTCGATCCCGGCGCGCTCGACCAGTTGCTCCACCCGACGCTCGATCCCGATGCGCCGCGTGACGTGCTGACCAAGGGGCTGCCCGCCAGCCCCGGCGCCGCGTCGGGCAAGATCATGTTCACCGCCGATGCGGCTGAAAAGGCCGCCGAAATGGGCGAAGCGGTCATCCTCGTTCGCGTCGAAACGTCGCCCGAAGACATTCACGGGATGCACGCGGCGAAGGGCATTCTCACCGCGCGCGGCGGGATGACCAGCCACGCGGCGGTGGTTGCGCGCGGCATGGGGCGCCCCTGCGTTTCGGGCGCGGGTGGGCTGTCGATCGACGGCAATGCGCGCGTGATCCGCGTCGCCGGACGCGAACTGCACGAAGGCGACATTTTGACGCTCGACGGATCGACCGGCGAGGTGATGGCGGGCGAGGTCAAGACCCTGCTGCCCGAACTGGTCGGCGATTTCGGCACGCTGATGGTGTGGGCCGACAAGGTTCGCCGCATGAAGGTGCGCGCCAACGCCGAAACCCCGCAGGATGCCCAAGTCGCGCGCGATTTCGGCGCCGAGGGCATCGGGCTGTGCCGCACCGAACATATGTTCTTCGACGCGGCGCGGATTACCGCGGTGCGCGAAATGATTCTGGCCGAGAATGAAGCGGGTCGCCGCGTCGCGCTCGCCAAATTGCTGCCCGAACAGCGCGCGGATTTCGCCGGGATTTTCGAGGTGATGGCGGGGCTGCCGGTCACCATCCGCCTGCTCGATCCGCCGCTCCATGAATTCCTGCCGACGCGCGAGGAGGATTTTGCCGACGTCGCCGCCGCCGCAGGGGTGGGGATCGAGGCGCTGAAGGCGCGTGCCAACGAGCTGCACGAATTCAACCCCATGCTCGGCCATCGCGGGTGCCGCCTGGGCGTTACCTACCCCGAAATCTATGAGATGCAGGCGCGCGCGATTTTCGAGGCGGCGTGCGACGTCGCCGCCGCAACGGGCGCTGCGCCGATCCCCGAGGTGATGATCCCGCTGGTGGCGACGCGCCGCGAATTCGACCTGATGAAGGCTGTCGTCGATGCGCAGGCCAAGGCGGTGTTCGCCGAAAAGGGCCGCGAGATTGCCTATCTCGTCGGCACGATGATCGAACTGCCCCGCGCCGCGCTGATGGCGGGCGAGATCGCCGAAACCGCCGAGTTTTTCAGCTTTGGCACCAACGACCTCACCCAGACGACGATCGGCATCAGCCGCGACGACGCGGGCCGCTTCCTGACACAATATGTCGACAAGGGTATCTTCCTGACCGACCCGTTCGTCAGCCTGGATGTCGAGGGCGTCGGGCAGCTGATCGAACTGGCGGCGGAGCGTGGTCGCAAGACGCGTCCCGACGTCAAGCTGGGCATCTGCGGCGAGCATGGCGGCGACGCGCCGAGCATCCATTTCTGCGAAAAAACCGGCCTCGACTATGTCAGCGCCTCGCCTTACCGTGTGCCGATTGCACGGCTGGCGGCAGCACAGGCGGCGTTGAAAGCGAAATAGTCGTCGCCCCCGCGAAGGCGACGACAGGGGGAGCACGTCATGAAGAGCTGGCACCGCTATGCGATTGCCCTTGTCGGCGGACTGACCGTCGGTCTCGGCGCAGCCTGGGCGCTCACGGGCGGCGGGCTCAGCAATGGCGCGATTGCCAACGGACCGTGGACCACCTCGCTGGGCTTTGGCACCAAAGCGACCGACCCGGTCACGCGCGCCGTGGTCGCCCGCGCTGGCCTGCTCGCGCTTCCCGCCAAGGAAACCGTCTATTGGTCGGCAACGACCGATGCCGCGGGCGCGCCGCTTGACGGAAATTGCCGCTACCGCCTGTCGGGCAAGCTGCTCGATGCGCGCTGGTGGAGTGTCACCATCTATGATGCCAAAGGCTATCTGGTCGCCAATCCGGCGGACATATGGTCGGTCAACGGCGCCAATGTCGCGCTGGATGCCAAGGGCGAATGGCGCGTTACGATCGCGCCGGACAAGCCCGCCGATGGCGCATGGCTGCCCGGGACCAAGGGCCAGCCGTTCCACCTGACGCTTCGCATGTACAATCCGGGAACCGCATTCCGGGCCGACCCGGCGAAGGCAGTGCTGCCGCAAATCGTCAAGGAGGGCTGCTGAGATGCGCGACTGGCTCGGCCCACTGGCCTTTGGCTTCATCCTTGCTGCCGCAACCGCGTGGGGGGCGATCGGCGCGATTCCCTATGGGTTGATGAAAATCGCATCGGATCGGTTAGGGCAGGGCGGCGTCAACGCCATGTCCTACGGCAATCTGGCCAACCCCGCCCGCCAACCTGTCGTGCGGCCCAGTCCCGACCTTGCCTATTCCAGCTGTCCCTATGATCTGTCGGCGGGGCCACTGGCGATCGACGTGACGCCCGTTCCGGGCCGCTACAGCTCGCTCAGCGTCTTTGACGCGGCGACCGACGTGATTTTTGTCCGCAACGATGTCGAAGCGGGGGGCAAGCCGTTCCGAATCATCCTGGCGCGCGAGGGGCAGGCGGTCCCTGCGGGCGCCGAGGTTGTCCGCACGAGCCATGACCGCGGCATCGCGCTGATCCGCCTGCTTTTGAAAGACCCCAAGGAAATCGGCGGCCTTGATGCCGTGCGCCGCCAATCATCCTGCGCCACGGTCACAAAGCTGAAATAGGGGGTTGCGCGCCCACGCGGCGCCCCTTAAAGGCGCCTCTCCACGCACCCGTAGCTCAGCTGGATAGAGCATCAGACTACGAATCTGAGGGTCGGGCGTTCGAATCGCTCCGGGTGCACCAGCTATTTCAAGGCCTTCCGCGTTGCCATGCGGGAGGCCTTTTGCTGCTAGCAATCACATAGCAAGCGCGCGGTGGCGTTTCGCATCACTTTGAAGTGACAGGTGCGGCGATTTAGTTGGGCGGATCGAAACGCGACGTGCAGAGCGCGTCCACGACCGCCGACGCGATGGTGTCCGGCGCGGGAAAGCGCACATTTTCGCTCTGCTCTTTGGTTTCGTTGATGCTGTGCAGAACCTTGTCGTCTTTATCGTAAGAGACATAGGAAGGCGTCCGGAACGCCGTAGTTTCGCAGTTGACGACCCAAAGCTCCTTGCTCTGGCGCTGCGGAACCGATTTGTCGTTAGCGTGGTCGCTGACGATCCACCCTTGGCGCGCTGACCTTTCACCCCGCACCGTTTCGGCGGCGAGCGAAAGGCGGGTGCCACCGCTGTTGGTGGTGACATACAATTCGCCAGTAGGACGCGGTGAATATAAGGGGGCCGGGGGACGTGCTAGTTTGTCCTCTTTCCACCATTTATCATAGGCGAGCCAAACAAGCAGGCCGCCAAAGAATAGCCAGACGAACCACTCGCCATCGTTCTTGTCCGCCATTTTGTCCCCCTCGATGCCGAGGCGCTAGATATTGCATGGCGGGGCGATGTGGGCAACGAGCCAATGTAAGGCAGGCATTTCCAGGCGGGGCGGATAGGGGGTATCTGTGACATTAGTGACAATAGTGACGTTAGGTCACAGCCCCGCCATCGCGTAGCCGATCCAGCTTGTCCGCAATGGCTCGCCACCGTTCGACCCCAGCAATATCACCAGCCAGCGCCAACGTAGTCACGCGTTCGGCAACATGGGCATCGACGCCGTCGCCATGCTCGCGCTCGACCAGCAGCGCACAGGCCCACAGTTCGCGCTCAGGGGTCATTTTTGTGGGGAAGGATTCGACCGCCAACCCGGAGTGACATTGACGTTGCAGTTGTAGGCTTCGCCCAACGCCAAATAACTAAGCAGTGGACCCGACATGTGCCGGTCCTGCGGGTGATCCTTGAGATATTTGATAATTACGTCCCGCATCTGCCCGAGGGTTACATTCGACGGAATACAGTTTTTTCCGCCGTAGCCCGTCCATAACGCGATCTGATCAACCGTGCCTGCAATGTAGCCTAGACAGTATGAGATATCTTGGACGTCTACTCCTGCGTCGCATTTTTGCAGCACGTCGTTACCCGTGTTGAATGCAGCGGCGCTGGCAGGTTGTGAGGGTGCCATAGCTGCAAATGCGCTCACGGCGACTGCGACAGCCAATTTCAACATAGCAAACTCCCCACTGGTTGCGTGACATGGGGATATTCATGATTGGCCTAGCGGTCTAGCTCAAACCCCGGCTGGAGTGGATCGACCGTGAACCCGTCCGGCAATCCAGCGGGTCGGCGCTGGCGCTCACCCTTCACCTAACGCCGCCGCCTCGCGTAACCGTGCCAGCTTGTCGGCAACCGCTGCGCGTTCGGCGGGCGTCGGCGTTGGCGCATCAATCGAAATGCGGTGGGCGGGCTGCAACATGACCTCCACCAACCGGGGCGCCTTTGCCTGTTCCGTACTCTGCTTCATGGATATGCCCTTTCTTGAGCGAGGTTCACCGCGGCAGCGCCGAGAGGTTCAGATAGCTTTGATCTTCGGCAAGCCCCACACTCGGCGCGCCGCCTGTCACGTCATATTCAAATTCTAGGTAGTCGCCCTGGTCCATCGGGATTGTCGGCAGCACCAGCGACACGGTCGCCAAAGTGCCGCCCGCTCGCGTCAAGCTGGCAGGGTCAATCGGCAGCAGCCTATGATTTGTGCCGTTCAGCTTGATGTAGAGGAACATGCGATCGTGGTTCGCCTTGTCCATGCCATCGAGGGCCAAAAGGATATTGCCCTCAGGATGAGGTTGTGCGGCGCTGTCATCCTGTTCGACGCCCATACGGAGCGCGGATCAAACAACACATCCGGTTGGAACGCGACCTTTTCGTCAGCGCCAGTCAAGGCGACTTCAGAGCCATGCCGCAGCGCAACCTCAATGCCCGATTTGATGTTATACCCGCCGCCATTGTCGAGAAATACGCTGGCGTTGGTTCTGCTTACGTCAACCAGGCCGCAGGCAAACGTGTCCGGTCCCACCGTTTCGGGAGCCTGTAACTCGACATGGCGCCCGTCAGTGCCGAGCGTATTGGCGAACAGTCCCTGCATGGTCACGTTCCCGGCGTAGCGCGAATGATAGACGCAGGCGCCTTTGTAATCGTCGCCGGGATCGATCAGGAACGTCGTGACATTGGCTGAGGTAATCCCGTTGTTCTCATATCCCCAAATGACTTGCTTGCGGTTGAGGACGTCGAGCGGATCGCTGCCGTCCCCCTCCACCGTGTAGCTCAGGCAATTGCTTTCGAGCTGCAATGAATCGAAGGCGGGAATGCCGCCAATGATCAGGCCGGGGCCGCGATTTTCGGTGGCGCTGAATTGGCCATATGCCGAGCAGCCGAAGTTGATGACCGCGCCCGCCATATCCTCCTCGGTCGTGCCGGTGACGCCGTTCTGAAAGATGCGGTTGCGGTCAAACGACATTTCGCCGAAGTTGCCGGTGCCAGTTTTCCAGCCGTTCTTGCCGCAGCGATTGGCGAAGGTGTTGCGGATCGTGCCTCCGTAAATATCGCCCTCAAAGTAGAAGCCATGTTCCGCGGCTTCACATACATGCACGTTGTCTATGTCGAGGCGCAGGAACGTCCCCCCAAGCGAACGCCCGTTGAACGACATGGCGTGGCCAGAGGTGCCGCTTGCCGTGATACGCGCAGCCCGAACGATAAAATTGCGAAGGGTCAGGTTCGTGCGGCTGTTGACCGCGTTTACCGCCGCCCATCCGAAAGCATCGCTGTTCGTGTCGCGGCAATCAAACTCGGTCCCGCACCGGCCCCCGTCCCAGCTATTATCGAAATACTCGCGCGACGGGTCGCCTGCCAGCGTGATCGACCGTGAACAAGAGACGCCCGACGTCATGCGGTAGGTTCCAGACGGAGCATAGAGCGCAGCGCCAGCGGGGCAGTTGTCCAATGCAGCCTGGACATAGGGCGAAAGGTCCGTGGTCCCGCTGCGGTCGCGAATGCCAGCATGAAGGTTTGCAGGAATCCACCGCATGATGGAAATTCGGTCGCGGTTCCAATCCGCCTGCGTTGCTTCCTCTGTGTCGGGAAGGTCGAGGACTTCGCCAATCCGGGTAGCCCCATCGGGCGCCGAAAAATCGGTATAGACCTCACTGGCTTCATACATCGGGACGCCGGTTTCTGCCGACTTAAACACGTCGTTGGCGTCGTAAAACCGGATGTCATAGGTGCCGTTTGCGACGTACCAGCGGAACATGCCGTTTTCATCGCTCTTCGCGGCATTGGCTACGTCCGAGACGGTAACAATCGGGGTGCCGCTGTTGTCCGCAAAAATATCGACCTGATTGCCGCCAGCGTCAAAAAGCCGTGCGAAATACCCCGGCAACGCGTCGCCGCTGCGGTTGGTGAAAGCCTCAAAATATTTGTACATGTCCTATGGTCCTATCTGTCGAGTTGGAAACCGGGAGGCAGGGGATCGACCGTGAACCCGTCCGGCAATCCAGCGGGGCGCTTCGATCCGCTGCGCTTCTTTTCGGGGCGCTGGTCCAGTATCGGCTCGCCAGTCAGGACCGCCGCCTTCGCTGCCTTCCGCGCCCGCTTCATCACGTCGCCGATTTCGTCGGCCTGCGATTCTGTATCCAGCGCCTGATATTCCGGCGATGCGATAAGCTGCCCCAGCCACTTGCGGCCAACGGACCCGGCGACCTCTTGCAGCCGGTCATATTGTTCGGCGGTCAGATCGCCCTTTTGCGGCTTCGATATGGTGGCATCGACGCGCAGAGCTTCCCGCGTGATCGGGTCTTTTTTGTCGGCACTGGTCCAGATTGGCGATACGATGTCCGGCCCCAGCCCACCCTCATTGACGAGGGGGCGGCCCCAAACGTCGCGCTTGGGCAGGAGGTTGTCAGACAGACCGGGCAAGCGCGATTGGATCGTGCTGGCAATGTCGGGCGTCTCGCGGGCCGTGGGGTCCATAGTGCGCGCAATCTGCGCTACCCCGGTCGGCACCGCCACCGAGCCAGCCAGCCGCTTGATAAAGGCGCTGCCGAACCGTTCGGGATCGTCCGCCGCCGATAGCACATCGGAGATCCCCGACAGCCAAGTCTTGTTGGACAGGTTGCCCAAGATGCTTGCCGTGACGAGGCCCGCCTGATTGTCGAGCTGCTTATCGGTCATGCCGTCGCTGAGCGTGGCCAGATCGGCAGCGGCGCCAATGGTAAGGGCAAACGGGTCCAGCCGCTTATAGCTGTAATACTTGTCACCAATCTTGACGCTG